>Ga0208121_100004_pt1 | contig 374582 bp, 356 predicted proteins | sample LakWasMet62_LOW9_2_FD_183894 | JGI IMG/M metagenome (GOLD analysis project Ga0208121, IMG submission 183894) | Freshwater sediment methanotrophic microbial communities from Lake Washington under simulated oxygen tension - Sediment Metagenome... | ecosystem: Environmental > Aquatic > Freshwater... | reverse complement strand
AACAATACGTTGGCGTGCTATCAGGTATCGGTGGCTGGGCTGGTGTAGCGATGAACCTTGGTATGACTAACGACACAGACGCACTTGGTGCTGCTGGTGGTTACAAAGAATTGACTAAATACAACGCTGCTCCTGGCGGCGGTGCATTGACAGTATTCAGCCTGTAATTGATTGTTGAAAAACAAGAAATTATTAGCTAATTACTAGTTAATTCAAAATAAAACACCCCGATTCGTCGGGGTGTTTTTTTATATAGTTAAAATAAGTCGTAAATAATTCTCTTAAATATATGCCAATTCATTACAATGCCCTAAAAAGCGGGATTCTTATGTCTAATAGGCAGGTAAACTGCGAACTTTTAAAAGATTAAATACTCTATGGGCTTGAGCGGTAATATTTAGGCCGTATATTTAAGGATAAGGAACAAAAATATGTTAAAAAACTTGAAATTATTAGGTCTAATAATTTGCCTGACAATTACAAACGTTTCGCATGCCGAAGATGCTGATTACGGGCGTCCGGGCGAAGGTCAGCGTGTTGATGATGGCACCGAATTCAAAGTATGTGCAGATCAGGACAACCTGCCATATTCAAACAGCAAAATGGAAGGTTTTGAGAACAAAATTGCTGAAGTATTGGCTAAAGATTTAGGTAAAAAGCTGACATATCAATTTTGGTATGACCGCATGGGCTTTTTGAGAAATACCCTCAACGCAAGAAAGTGTGATGTTGTGATGGGTACTACACCTGATAATGATGCATTAAGAACATCAAAACCTTACTATCGTTCTGGTCATGTGTTTATTTACAAGAAAGACAGTGGCTTGAATATCACAAACTGGGATAGCCCAGATTTGAAAAAAACCGTAATCGGTATTGTGGGTCAGAGCCCAGCTACTATCCCGCTAAATGACCATGGCTTGTTAGGTAATGCAAGGCCATACCGTATGCAACGTGATTTGAACCTGCCGCCAAGTTATCTGGTTGATGATGTTGTTAAAGGTGATATCGATGTTGCAGTAGTGTGGGGTCCGATTGGCGGCTACTTTGCTAAGCAATCAAAAGTACCGCTAGAAGTAGTCATGATTCCTGAGTATGAGAACGAGAATGTCAAAGGTAAGGAATTCTGGAATATTTCTATTGGAGTTCGTAAAGCTGACAAGGAACGTATCGCTTTAATTCAGGGCGCCTTGGATAGAAATAAAGATAAGATCGAGCAGATCCTTAATGAATACGGTATTCCGCATGTGCCTGTTGTTGAAGGTGATAGCCTGATGAAAACTTATCGTAAAGGTAAAACGCAAACTCAGGAAAAGCGCGGTGACGCAATTCCAAAAACAGAGTAAAATAAAAGAATAATTCGAGTTGAAGCGTCAACCGAACTATTTAAACTACGTTAAATGAAAACGCGTTCTAAAATGCGCCAGCATGTAAGTACGTAGCTAAATTCATTACATTAGGAGATGACATGTTAGGCAATAAATCAATTAAAGCAGCGTTGCTGGTTACAATGCTTGGTTTAGTAGGTATGACTTTATCTACCCAAGCAAGCGCGGCTTGTAATTTAGTTTCAACAAAAGACGGTAGCCCACTAGGTGTTAAGGCCGTAGATACTGATACGCCAGAAGCGAAACAGTTCTTGGAAACATGTGTAAACCCATACACAAAAAAATTCGTAGCTGATAAAGAAGCTGCAAAAGCAGGTAGAAAGAAATTTGGTTATTATTCATGTACTCAATGTCATGGCCCTAATGCTGGTGGCCAAGTTGGTCCAAGTATCACAGACCAAAACTGGCAATATGCTAAACATATTACAGATAAAGGTTTGTTCGAAACTATCTCTGGCGGTTCTAATGGTGGCATGTTCGCTTGGCACCAACAGTTAGGTAACCCTGAAAATCTGAACACTGATGATATTTTGAAAATCATTGGCTGGTTACGTTCTGAGTACAAGGGTGGTGGCGAGACACCTTGGTTGAAATAAATCTAGGTTAAAACAGATCTAGATTGCTAGAAAGTTGATAAAAACTTGAGTCAAAAGCAAAAGTTTTAATACAGTTACATACTGTAACAACTTAAAAGGCTACTGTATAATCACGGTAGCCTTTTTTTATGTGTTGCAGCAGCTTTGCTTGTGCGATATTTAATGCCGCATGATAAAAGTGGTATTAATAATTATATTTAGTGGAGATTGAGATGGGTAAGTCTAAATTCAGTTTGGCCTTGGTGCTGGTTTTATTGGCATTAGGTGCTTGTGGTAAAAAAGAGTCAAGTGCTACAGGTGCTGTCGCGACAGAAGCAAGTGGTAAAGCGATTGAGTTCGTTACAACACAAGACAGCAAGCCGTTAGTAATTGATGCTGCTTTGTTTGATACGCCAGCTGCAAAAGAATTTTTAGCTACTGGCAAAAACCCATACATTGGCAATGCTGAGGCAATTGCTAAAGGTAAAAAAGTATTTCAATTGTATTCATGTACACAATGTCATGGTCCAGAGGCTAAAGGCCAAGTGGGTCCTGGTTTAATCGGCCCTACCTTTAAGTATCCAAAAGATGCTACCAATAAAGGTATGTTTGAAACTATCTGGCATGGCACAAATGGTGGCATGGGTGCTAAGGGCGTTGGTTTAATGGATCCTACAGATCCTAAAAATGGTATTACACCTGATGAACTGCTTAAAGTGATTGCATGGATTCGTAGCATGGGTAGCGTTACTGGTAACGAATAATAGTTCCAAGGCAGAATAAAACGCGCTTACGCTTGAATGGTAAGCGCGTTTTTGTTTTATGATGATGCTAGTTAATTATTGATTGGGATGCATGTGAGTAGTAAACAACAAAAAAACTTACACCATGTGGTCATCGTGGGCGGTGGAGCCGGTGGTCTAGAGCTGGCAACAAAGCTGGGGGATACGCTTGGTCGAAGTGGTAAGGCAGTAATTACCTTGATTGACAAATCAACAACCCATGTATGGAAACCACTGCTGCATGAAATTGCGGCAGGTAGCATGAACCCTGAACGGCATGAACTGGTTTACATCGCACAAGCACATTGGCACCACTTTAATTTTCGTTTAGGCAGTATGGATAAGCTGGATAGGGCTAAACGAGAGGTCTCTATCGCGCCACACTATGATGAAGATGGAAACGAGGTGCTGCCGCGCCGTAGTTTCTATTACGATACATTAATTATTGCCGTTGGCAGTACCACTAATGATTTTGGTATAAAGGGCGCTAGAGAGCACTCGATCGCGCTGGACACGCAGGACCAGGCAGAAAAATTTCATCGCCGTTTGCATAACGCACTGCTACGCGCACAAACACAACCAGAACCAGTGCAGGCGGGTCAACTGGAGGTGGTGATCGTTGGCGCAGGTGCCACCGGTGTAGAGCTTTCAGCCGAGTTGCATAATACAACCCGAGAATTGGCGGCCTATGGCCTGGATAAAATTAATCCTGACCGTGATGTGAGAATTTCACTTATAGAAGCCAGCGAGCGCGTATTGCCGGCATTGCCAGTCAAGCTGTCGAACTCGGTGGATTTGGAGTTGAGAAAGCTGCGTGTACATCTTTACACCGGCGAGCGGGTCACCGAGGTTACCAATAAGGGCGTGCAAACGCATAGTGGCAGATTTATTCCATCAGAGCTGGTGGTGTGGGCGGCAGGTATTAAAGCGCCGGATTTCCTGCGTGAAATCGATGGGCTGGAAACTAACCGTATCAATCAGCTTGTTGTAAAACGCAATTTGCAAACCACTTTGGATGAAAACATTTTTGCTTTTGGTGACTGTGCAGCATGTCCTTGGGTCGGGCATGATGATGCCACAGTGCCCCCTCGCGCGCAGGCTGCGCACCAGCAGGCAACCATGTTGTTCAAAACCGTGAAATACAGAATAGCCGGTAAAAAAGATTTGCCGGAGTTTACTTACAGGGATTATGGTTCGCTGGTAAATCTGGGGGCCTATACAACAGTAGGTAACCTGATGGGTGCGCTTTCTGGCGGCAGCTTATTTATTGAAGGCATGATCGCACGTACCATGTATCGATCTTTGTATAAGCTGCATTTAATGGCATTGCATGGCTTTTGGACTACTGCGCTACAGACGCTGGCACGTATTATTACGCGCCGTACCGAGGCGCACGTCAAGCTGCATTAGTCACTTTTTCAGACGACACCATCGTCGCACGGTTTGATAAAGCGATAATGTCTATGAATGATGGTCATGCATATGCTTACAAAAAGCCCGAATGCAATCACAATCAGGTTGATGGATATCTGGGCTTTGACCATCAGTAAATAGGCGCCCAGCATTAGTAGTATGCCGATATGTTCGTTGAAGTTTTGTACTGCAATCGAGTGGCCTGCACCAATAAGTTCATGCCCGCGGTGTTGCAGTAGTGCATTTAAAGGTACTACAAAGAAACCAGCTAATGCGCCGATAATAAACAGTAACACGACGGCTAACTGCCAATGCTGCACAAATGCCATGCCTATCACCAGTAAGCCCATTACAATGCCTGCTGGCAGTACCTTTGTAGATTCTTCAAGCGTGATGTAGCGTGCGGCGATGATGGAGCCCATAGCAATGCCAACGGCAAGCAATGCCATCAGTTGTGTAGATTGCTCTAAACTAAAGTTAAGTGCAGTAGCTGCCCATGCGATAACCACTAAACGCAATGTGGCGCCGGCCCCCCAAAACAGTGTAGTAACCGCTAATGAAACCTGGCCGCGCGCATCAAGCCATAATGCTTTAAATGAATACCAGAAGTCAGTTAGCATGAAAGCCGGATTTTTCTTGGGTAATTTATGATCAATCGGCAATTTCGGGATGTAAATATTAAAGATTGCTGCAAGCAGATAAAGTACGGTAATAATCATGATTGCTAGTTTTGGATCATGGCTTGCAAGAATGCCGCCCACAATAGCCCCCAGAATGATTGCAATCACTGTAGAGCCTTCCATCCAGCCGTTTGCGCCAACTAACTTTTCAGGTGGTAGCAGTTCGGTCAATATACCGTATTTGGCTGGAGAATAAGCCGCGGCACCAATGCCGACGATGCCGTATGCATATAATGGCGGTATGCCTAAAATCATGGCAAGGCTGCCGATAAATTTGATGGCATTGGCAATAAACATTACGCGCCCCTTTGGCAGCGCATCAGCAAATGAGCCGACAAAGGGTGCTAAAACAATGTAGGAAATAACAAAAAATTGTTGCAATAACGGCGTGTGCCAATCCGGAGAGTGCATTTGCGCGAGCAGTGCAATCGCGGCAAATAGCAAAGCATTATCAGCCAAGGCAGATAGAAACTGGGCAATCAGCAATGTGTAAAAACCTTTACACATTCTCATGTCAGTAAGCCTTTAGCCGTAAGTTTCGGAGAGTTACAAACCAGATGATACATCATAGATACCTATAAGACTTCCGCTGCAAAGTCGGCCAGACGTGAGCGCTCACCACGTTGCAATGTGATATGGCCGTTGTGAGGCCAGCCTTTAAACCGGTCGACCACATAGGTAAGTCCTGAACTACCCTCAGTTAAGTATGGTGTATCTATTTGTGCAATATTTCCCAAACAAACAACTTTGGTGCCAGGGCCGGCACGCGTAATCAGGGTTTTCATTTGCTTGGGTGTAAGATTTTGCGCTTCATCGATAATTAAAAACTTATTCAGAAACGTCCGTCCACGCATGAAGTTTAGTGATTTGATCTTGATTCTGGTGCGAATCAGGTCCTGCGTGGCAGCGCGTCCCCAATCGCCGGCTTCATCATCGCTTTTATTCAGCACATCCAGATTGTCTTCAAGCGCGCCCATCCAAGGCGTCATTTTTTCTTCCTCAGTCCCCGGTAAGAAGCCGATATCTTCACCTACCGGCACCGTGACACGCGTCATGATGATTTCAGAATACAGTTTTTTATCCAGCACCTGGGTAAGTGCCGATGCTAGTGTGAGTAGGGTTTTGCCGGTACCGGCCTGGCCAAGTAAAGTTACAAAGTCAATTTCCGGATCCATTAACAGGTTAAGTGCAAAGTTTTGCTCACGATTACGTGCATTAATGCCCCATACGTTATGTTTGGGCAGCAGATGATCCTTTACCACCTCAAGCACGGCCGTATTGTTTTCGACGCTGCGAACAATCGCGTGGAAAGGCTTCTCGAACTCGTAGTACACAAACTCATTGACTAGGAAGGTTTTGCAGAGTGGGCCGCTAAGGCGGTAAAACATGCGCCCGGATTCCTGCCATGATTCCATTGCTTTGCTGTGTTTTTCCCAGAAGTCGGCCGGCAGTTCTTTCATGCCGCTATACAGAATGTCCGTATCTTCTAGCACTTTATCGTTAAAGTAGTCTTCTGCTAGCACACCCATGGCGCGTGCTTTAATGCGCACATTGATATCTTTGCTGACTAGCACAACCTGACGATTGGTGTATTGTTTTTGCAGGCAGATTACGACACTGATGATTTGGTTATCGGCTTTGCTGCCGGCCAAACCCGGTAGATCTACATTAAGCTGCGTGGTTTGCAGAAACAGGCGGCCAGTAGCTTGCTTATTGCCATTGAGTGATAGGGAGCAGCCTAGTTCCAGATTGCTTAAATCAGTACCTACGATTTCTTCAAGACTACGGCTGGCTTGGCGCGCGTTGCGTGCCACTTCTGTGACGCCCTTTTTGTTATTATCAAGCTCTTCCAATGTCACCATTGGCAGGTAAATGTCATGTTCTTCAAAGCGGAACAGAGAAGATGGGTCATGCATCAGCACATTGGTATCAAGTACAAACAGCTTAGTAGCACCGATGGTTTTTTTAGCCATAAATTACTCTCTATGAAAGTGATTGAACAAGTTTAGCTTACAGGGTTTGAACAAAATTGAGTACTTCCTGGGCGTGGCCGTCTACCTTGACACCGCGCCATTCTTTTACCAAGTTGCCATTTTTATCAATTATAAAAGTGCTGCGTTCTATACCGCGCACCTGCTTGCCGTACATGTTTTTCATCTTGATAACGCCAAACAAGGCACATGCCAGCTCTTCAGTATCGGCAAGTAATTCAAATGGAAAGGTGAATTTAGCTTTGAAGTTTTCGTGTGATTTCAATGAGTCACGTGAAATGCCGAAAATGTCTGTATTGTGCTGTTGAAACTGCGTGTAACTATCTCTGAACTGAACCCCCTGCGTAGTACAGCCTGGCGTAGAGTCTTTGGGGTAGAAATAAATGACCAGGGTTTTCCCCAAGTAATCTGAAAGCTGAAAAGTTTTACCACTGGTTGCAGGTAGCTGAAAATCAGGTACTGGTTGATTGAGTATTAGAGTCTGTGTCATCTTGTTGGAGCCTTTCCTACATTGTTGATAAAAAGCGCGGTTAAGGCAAGAGGATAATTTACTAAAGTGACAATATTTTTATGTACGTCACATTAATCTTAATTCTGCCTATAGACTCTAGGCTACGGGCTGCTCGTTAAGTTCTATGTAATTAGGCAGGATTATGGTAATTGCAGTGCCGCCGTTGGCGCGTGCTGAAAATTCAAGGTTCCCGCCTAGCGCGTCGCAAACCTTGAACGCAAACGGGATGCCAATGCCGGTGCCGAATCTTTTGGTGGTTGGCGCGCTCATGGCGCTGGGGTCTGGTGTGAAAGGCATGCCACTGCCACTATCTAATATCTTTAGGATGAACTCAACAGGCGTGATATCAAGCTGTATTTCTATTACTGACTTTTTGTTCGATGCATCAATCGCGTTCAAAACCAGGTTGTAGATGACTTGTTCCAGTAAATGCTGATCGGTAAAAATTGTGTCGTTATAGATGGCGTTTGCATTAGGCCAGGCTGGTTGGATAATCTGTATGGATTTTTTGGAAATTTTCTGCTGTAGCGGTTCCAGAGCGCCTTGTACAATCTCTCTGATGCTTGTTGTGGTTGGTTGAGGCTTCAGCGGATGCAGGTAAGCTAGCAAGGCGCCAGTCCAGCGTTCCAGCCTGTCTACGGTATTGATAATGCCACGTAGGGACTCACGGGTTTCTGCATCCAGTTCTGGCTCGTCCAGCACTTGGGCGGTCGCGCGTATGCTGGCCAGCGGGTTGCGTATGTTGTGTGCGAGCATAGGTACCAGCAGACCCTGCGCAGCCTGTTTTTCAGTCCTGACCAGACTTTCCTGACTGGTGATGAGCTTCTCAGCCATTTCGTTAATGGCTTTGGATAAAGAGGCTAACTCATCAATATCTTCGTCAGGAGCTTTATGGTTAAGGTTGCCAGCACTGATTTCCGAGGTGGCTTTTGATATGCCTTCAATAGGTTTTACTATGGAGCGTTTTAAGAATATCCGCGAAAACACCAGCAACAGAACCGCTAAAATCAATGGTGTGAACAGCAGAAAGTTTGATTTACGTTTGCTGTCTTTTAATTGCAGATCCAGTTCAGCTTGCTTTTCATTCAGTAACTGTTCCGTATGTGCCAGCAATGTTTCATAGTGGTTGAACAAGCCTGCTTCCAAGTCGGTATTTAACCTCTTCTTAAGTTCATCGCCGGTAATATTTGGCTGTAAGTCAAATAAAGTGGAGGTCTCCTGTACAAAAGTTTTGTATCCGGCATGCAAATCATTAATCGCTGCGATTTCTGCCTCACCCTGTGCAATATTGCGCAGCTGCACGAAATGTTTTTCAACCGAGCGCGTGAAGTTGTTGTATTCGTTACGCGCTTCAATATCATTTAGAAAATAAGCGTCGAACAGTTCTTTCATCTGCCGGTAAAGATCGCCGCGTGTTTGCTGAACTTCTTGTACGATGAGGCTGATACGGCTGGATTCCTGGCTGGATTTTTCCTGTAAATGAATACCTATTGCGCCGACAGTAGCTACCAGAAGTATTAGTAAAATAAATGCAAGCTCATGAATGAGCAGCAAATTTTTTAGGGAGATTTTTTTCTTGGGCACAAGCTTTGATGTGACGCAGTTATTCGAGTTTGAATGGAACCGGTACTGTAATAGTAAAGCTGGTGCCACGCAGCGCATCTGGAGGTGCAGGGAACGGCAGTGCTTTTTCTACCATTTCCAACGCTTGTTTATCCAGTACATCGTGTCCGCTGGATTGAATGATTTTTTTAGACTTTAACTTACCGCTGCCATCTAATTCCAGTTCAACAATAGCTTCGCCTTGCCAGCCGCGCATGGCAGCAATTTTTGGGTATTTTTTATGCTTGCTGATAGCACCCCACAAAGAATTGCCGTATTTGTTACGTGCATCTTCAGCATCTGCCTGGTTGGTCACCGGAGGCGGCTCTTGCTTAACGGGGGCAGGTGCCGTCACAGTCTGTACTGGCGGTGCTGCGGTCGGCTTTGGCGCTACGGCAATCACTTCAGTTGGTTGTGATGGTGGCGGTTCAGTGACTGGTTCGTTTCTTTCTACCACGGGGGTGGGCTGCTTTACTACAGGCTTAGGCTCGGGTTTTATTTTAGGTTCTATTTTAGGCTTTGCTACTTCCGGTAGCGGCTGCACTGGTTCTGGCGGCGGCGGAGGAGGTTCGGGTGGTTTTACAAAATCAACCTCCAGAATTTCCGGGGTCTTAATGTCATCAAATTTGATATTTGGAATCACTATCGCAAGCAAAGCATGCAGCAATATTGAGCAAATGATTGCCCAAATAAGCTTGTTTTCGTGCAAAGCGGGATGGTTGACTGCGATATTCAAAACAACAAAGGGCCTGTATTTTTTAGATTTATTGCGGTTATTAGAATGAAAGTAACGCAAAATTATACAACAAGCTTAGCTAATTGTTGGATGCTAATTACGATTGCCGGAAATCGTGCTGTTGTCCTGCATTCAGTGATTAGGGCGCGTTAAATAATACCTTCCAATAGCTGTACTTGAACCAGCGCGCCCGCATCCAGATTGCCTACGCTTTCATCTAGCACAATAAAGCAATTGGCGAGCGACATGGAGCTTAGTATTGCTGAGCCTTGCGCGCCGGTGGGCTTGACTTTCCATGTACCGGTTGCATCTGTAAACAATATGCCACGTTGAAATTCGGTACGGCCGGTGAGCTTTTTAATTGGAGTGGTGCACTCAACCTTAAACATCGGCAATGCTGGCGATGCAGCCTCTCCCATCAGGCTTAGCAAAGCTTCACGTACAAACTGGTAAAAGGTAACCATTACCGCAACCGGGTTGCCTGGCAAGCCGAAATAGTGTGCATTGCCGATTTTGCCATAGGCTAATGGCCGGCCCGGTTTCATGGCGATTTTCCAGAACATGACTTGCCCGTGCCTGGATAATAATTGTTTCATGTAATCTGCTTCACCTACCGAAACACCGCCGCTGGTAATGACGACATCGGCCTGACCTGCTGCGTTCAGCAAAGTATGCTCCAGCAACTGCGGATCGTCAGCGATTGCCCCCAGGTCGATAATTTCCACGCCAAGCCTGCTGAGCATGCCATAGAGTGTGTAACGATTGCTGTCGTAAACCTGGCCGGTAGCCAGTGGTTTGTCTATCGCTGCCAGCTCGTCGCCGGTTGAGAAAAAGGCTACTTTTAATTTGCGATAAGCCTCGATATTGGCAATGCCTAATGAGGCAAGTAAACCCAAGTCGGCCGGGCGCATCAAGTGACCGGTAGATAACACGCTTTGCCCCTGCCTTAAGTCCTCACCAGCGTAGCGCACGTTGGCGTACGGTTTGGGTATCTCGTTCAGTGTAATTGTATCTCCATCACGTAACACTTTTTCCTGTACTGCAACTGTGTCGGCTCCCTCAGGCATAGCTGCACCGGTCATGATACGCACACATTCGCCAGCCGCAAGTGTGCCGTTGAACGCCTTCCCAGCAAATGCAGTGCCAATAACCTTAAGCTGAGCGCCGTTAAGATTTTGCGCATTAAAAGCATAGCCATCCATGGCCGAGTTATCATAGTTAGGCACGTTTGCCGGAGACAGAATATCCTCAGCAATGATGCGTCCAAGGCTTTCATGCAAAGTCACAATTTCTGTTTCCGCAACAGGGTCAAGAAACTGCTTGATAAACAGCCGTGCTTTATCTACCGGCATGGAGTTTGGGTCGTAGTCATCCATGCAGCTTGGGTTGGAAATTAATTGCGATAAACTAGGTTTTGTCATTTGTGGTTAATTTTCTGGCTGTTAATTTATTCAAAATGAAATTGGTAATTTCTTCAATATTGTTTAAGTCCAGCACGGGCAACTCAGTCTTTATAGTTGGTGCAGAATCGCTGGCTATCGCGATGATATTTGCATCGCTCAAGTGCAACATCGGCATGCCCAAGCTTGGCCGGTGTACTTCAATTTTTGGGATATCGGCAGTTTTAAAGCCCTCCACCAGTATCAAATCTGCATAATTTGGATCGATGAGTTGCATCAACTCATCGAGGTTGGCTTCATCGGGTGGATTGGGTGTGCGCTGCATTTCAGTGATCAATGCCCAGCGCTTGCCGGATGCAACCAGTGTTTGCACTGCGCCAGCTTCGCGGATTTCGTAACTGTCTTTGCCCGGGTGATCAATATCAAATTTATGATGCGCATGTTTTATCACCGAAACGCGAATGTTATGTTTAGCCAGCTCGGGGATTAATTTGTTGATAAGTGTGGTTTTGCCAGAATTACTGCCGGCAGCACAAATACCTAAAATGGGTAATTTTTTAGCCATGATTGAGTGCTGATGTCAGTAGATTCAATTCATCAGGTGTGTTGATGTTGCTGAACACATCAGGCGTTACGCTGAAATCAACATAAACATGGTGTAAGCTTTTTTGCCAAGCGCTTACTTTTCTGCCGCCTTGCTGCAGGTAATTGTTCAGGCTGGCCAGTACTGATTTTTTGCATAGGCAAATCACCGGGTGGTCTTTGTTATGACTGGTTGCTATGGCAATATCGGCATGATGGGTGTTAAGGGCGGTCAGTAGTTTTTCGCAAAGATTGACTGGTAGCAGCGGGCAATCGCAAGGTGCTGTAAGTAAATACTCACTTGTTGCATGCTTAAGGCCCAGCTGTATGCCTGCAAGCGGCCCGGCAAAGTCTGCGATTTCATCTGCGAACACTTGGTAGCCTAGTGTGCGGTATGTTTCTAATTCACGGTTGGCGTTGATGATGATTTCATCAACCTGAGTTTGCAGGCGTTCAATGACATGCGCAATCAGCGGCTTGTTATTCAATAATATGAGGCCTTTATCAACGCCGCCCATGCGGGTAGCGCGGCCGCCAGCAAGAATAAGCGCTGTAACTGACATGCTTAGCCGCCGGTATGTGACATGAACCTGATGACAGCCGGTTGCGCGCGGCGTAGATCAAAGTCATGCCCTTTGGGTTTGATCGACATGCTTTGCAAAATAGCATTGATAAGAGGCGTATCATCACTTGGGTATTGTCGTAATAATGGCATCAAATCAATTTTATCTTCCTGCCCCAGACATAAAAACAACTCGCCTTTGCAGGTGATGCGAACCCGATTGCAGCTTTCACAGAAGTTATGGCTATGCGGAGAAATAAAGCCAATTTTTGTTTGCGTGCCGTCTACCTGCCAGTAACGTGCCGGACCGCCAGTTTGGTGAGTGCTAGGAATAAGTGTATATCTGTTTTGAAGTGTTTTCAGGGTGTCGGCGTTGCTGATAAAAGTGGAATCACGCGCGTGGTTGACTTCACCCAAGGGCATTTCTTCAATGAAGGAAATATCCAGTGCCTGCTGGATTGCAAACTCAACCAGTGGCAGAGCTTCGTCATCATTGATACCGCGCATTAAAACCGTATTCAGTTTGATATTTTCAAAGCCGGCTTGCTTGGCGGCTTGTATCCCGTCGAGTACTTTTTGTAATTCGCCGGTACGGGTAATGGCTTTAAAGCGTTCATTATTCAGGCTATCCAGACTGATATTAATACGCTTAACACCAGCTGCCTTTAATGCTTTAGATTGCTTTTCTAATTGACTGCCATTGGTGGTCAGTACTAACTCTTCAAGTTTTTTCAGCTGGCCGATTTCATTAAACAGCCATAAGGCATTTTTGCGCACCAATGGTTCGCCACCGGTAATGCGCACTTTGGTGACGCCCAGGTTGACGAAAATTTTGACCAGCCGTGCGCATTCTTCAAGGCTTAATACTTCATCGCGCGGTAAAAAGGTCATATCCTCTGCCATGCAATACTGACAGCGAAAATCACAGCGGTCAGTAATCGACAGGCGGATATAGTCGACCTTGCGGCCGAATTGGTCTATAAGTTCGCGGAATAGCTCGCTTGGAAATTTTTGTGCAGACATTGGCACTTTTTCAATCATTACAGGTCGGTATAGTTAGCAGTAAACAACTGTATTATACTAACACTATCGTCATTAAATGTTAGTCGCTTCGGAGAGAATAGCTTGTCTGATTTACATACAACACAGGAAACCAGCGCGGTGATTGATGCCTTGATTAAAAAGCATCAGCACCAGCCCGGCGCTTTGCTGCCGCTGCTACACGCTATTCAGGATACTATCGGATATGTGCCGGAATCTTCCTATACAGCCATATCTAAAGCTTTGAGTCTGTCTGTGGCAGAAGTTCACGGCGTAGTGACTTTTTATCATCATTTCCGCACCCATCAGCCAGGCCGCCATATTATGCAAATCTGCCGCGCAGAATCCTGCCAGGCTATGGGCTCGGAGGCTTTGGAGGCACATGCCAAGCAGTGTCTCAACATTGATTATCACCAGACTACCGCAGATGGCGCACTGACGCTGGAGCCGGTTTACTGTCTGGGCAATTGTGCGCTGTCACCTTCAGTGATGGTGGATGATGAAATTTATGGGCGCGTATCTCCGTCGGAATTAGACGCTCTGATTGCAGAAGCGAAGAGTACGGAGGTTAAAGCGTAATGGTTACTAAAGTTTATATTCCGCGCGATTCCAGCGCACTTGCCGTTGGTGCTGAAAAAGTAGCGGCAGCTGTTGCTGCCGAAGCAAAGGCGCGCGGCCTGGATGTTGAAATCGTTCGTAACGGTTCTCGCGGCTTGTATTGGCTGGAGACCATGGTTGAGGTGGCAACAGAGCAGGGTCGCGTCGCTTATGGGCCGGTCAAAGCGAAAGATGTGCCTGCACTGTTTGATGCTGGTTTTATTCATGGAAAACCGCATGCGCTGAGCCTGGGTTTGACTGAAGAGATAGAATGGCTTAAAAAACAGCAGCGCCTGACCTTTGCCCGTGTAGGCATCACTGATCCGGTGTCGTTGGAAGATTATCTGGCGCATGACGGTTACAAAGGCATGAAAAATGCGCTCAAATTATCCGGCGCAGAAATTGTTAAAACCGTGACCGATTCAGGTTTGCGTGGCCGTGGTGGTGCAGCGTTCCCAACTGGTATCAAATGGAACACGGTATTGGGTTGTGAGTCCGAGCAGAAATACGTTGTATGCAATGCGGATGAAGGTGACTCCGGTACTTATTCTGATCGCATGATCATGGAAGGCGACCCTTTCGTGCTGATCGAAGGCATGACGATTGCCGGTGTGGCCGTAGGTGCAACGCAGGGCTATATCTATCTGCGCTCAGAATATCCGCATGCCCTGGCTGTGCTGAACGAGGCGATTGAAGTGGCCAACAAAGCTGGCTACCTAGGTGAGAATATTCTGGGCAGTGGCAAAACATTTAAGCTCGAAGTGCGTCGTGCTGCCGGTGCGTATGTCTGCGGTGAGGAGACTTCACTGCTGGAAAGCTTGGAAGGCAAGCGCGGCCTGGTGCGATTCAAACCACCACTGCCGGCAATTGAAGGTTTGTTCGGTAAACCGACCGTAGTAAACAATGTGATTTCATTAGCCACTGTGCCGATTATTCTGGATAAAGGCGCGCAGTTCTATGCCGATTACGGCATGGGACGCTCACGCGGCACGTTGCCGATTCAGTTGGCGGGCAACCTCAAGCAAGGCGGTCTGGTCGAGCTGGCATTTGGTGCTACCTTGCGTGAGCTCCTGTATGACTATGGCGGCGGTTCTGCCAGCGGCAGGCCAATTCGCGCCGTACAGGTTGGCGGCCCGCTTGGTGCTTATTTGCCGGAGAGCCAGTTTGATACCCCGCTCGATTATGAAGAGTTTGCCAAATTATGGGCTGTGCTTGGCCATGGCGGTATCGTTGCATTTGATGATACGGTCGATATGGCGAAGATGGCACGCTATGCGTTTGAGTTCTGTGCGGTTGAATCCTGCGGTAAATGTACGCCGTGTCGTATCGGCTCAACACGCGGCATGGAAGTGATTGATAAAATTACTGCCGGTAAAGACCACGCCAAGAGTATCACGCTGGTGCGCGATTTAAGCGACACCATGCTTAACGGTTCACTTTGCGCTTTGGGCGGCATGACGCCTTACCCGGTGCTGAGTGCGCTAAATCATTTTCCAGAAGACTTTGGTGTTTCATCAGGTGGTCTTTCATCAGAGGCCAAGTAGCCTAGTTTTAGGTAGGGATAAATTATGGACGAGATTAAATACAACCCCAAAACAGATTACGGTACACCGAAGAGTCAGTCTACCAAGCAAGTTACGCTGACTGTAGATGACAGGCAGATTACGGTACCAGACGGTGTTTCTATCATGCATGCGGCGGCAGTGGCCGGTGTCATGGTGCCCAAGCTGTGTGCAACAGATAGCTTGGAGCCGTTCGGTTCATGTCGCCTCTGCCTGGTTGAAATTGAAGGCCGCCGTGGCTATCCTGCCTCATGTACCACGCCGGTAGCAGAGGGTCTGGTAGTACATACACAAACGCCGAAACTGGCGGATATTCGCCGTGGCACGATGGAACTGTACATTTCAGACCATCCGCTGGATTGTCTCACCTGTGCGACCAATGGTGACTGTGAACTGCAGGACATGGCAGGTGCGGTTGGCCTGCGTGAAGTGCGCTACGGCCATGATGGCGAGAACCATCTGAAATCAGCCAAAGATGAGAGCAACCCGTATTTCACTTTTGACCCCAGCAAATGTATCGTCTGTTCACGTTGTGTGCGGGCTTGCGAAGAAACGCAGGGCACGTTTGCTCTGACGATTTCAGGCCGCGGTTTTGATTCAAAAGTATCTGCCGGCAACAAGGATTTTATGGATTCTGAGTGTGTATCCTGCGGCGCCTGCGTTCAGGCTTGCCCGACGGCTACGCTGATTGAAAAAACCGTGATCGAAGCCGGTACGCCGGAACATAGCGTGACCACGACTTGTGCATACTGCGGTGTGGGCTGCAGCTTTGATGCGGAAATGAAAGGCGAAGAAGTCGTACGCATGACGCCGAGCAAAAACGGCGGTGCTAACCATGGTCATTCATGTGTTAAGGGCCGTTTTGCATGGGGGTATGCAACGCATAAAGATCGCATCACTACGCCGATGATACGTAAGAGCATTAATGATCCATGGCAGCAGGTCGGCTGGGATGAAGCGATTAGTTACGCAGCAAGCGAGTTGACACGGATTAACGCGCAATATGGTAAGGATGCGATTGGCGGTATCACTTCATCACGCTGCACCAACGAAGAAGTGTACGTAACGCAGAAACTGATCCGTGCCGTGTTTGGCGTGAACAACGTTGATACCTGCGCACGCGTCTGCCATAGCCCTACCGGTTATGGTCTGAAGCAGACGCTGGGTGAGTCAGCCGGTACACAGACATTTGATTCGGTGATGAATTCTGATGTGATATTGATTATTGGTTCCAACCCGACCGATGGTCACCCCGTGTTTGCTTCGCAAATGAAGCGTCGTTTACGTGCCGGTGCCAAGTTAATTATTGCCGATCCGCGCGAGATTGATTTGGTTGCCAATTCACCGCACATTCGTGCCGATTACCACTTGAAACTGCGTCCAGGCACTAACGTAGCATTGATCTCAGCGCTGGCGCATGTCATTGTGACTGAAGGTTTGGTGCAGGAAGATTTTGTTAAAGCGCGCTGCGAGTGGGATTCATTTGTGGCATGGCAGGATTTTGTGGCTAAACCAGAAAATTCACCAGAGGCTTTAGCCGATGAAATCGGTGTGAAAGCGGAAGACGTGCGTGCCGCAGCAAGGTTATATGCTACAGGCGGTAATGCCGCGATTTATTACGGGCTGGGTGTCACTGAGCATAGTCAAGGCTCTACCACGGTGATGGGCATTGCCAACCTGGCGATGGCAACCGCAAATATTGGCCGTGAAGGTGTGGGTGTTAACCCGCTGCGCGGCCAGAATAACGTGCAGGGTTCATGCGATATGGGTTCTATGCCTCATGAATTCCCAGGTTATCGCCATGTGTCTGATTATGCTACACGCGCTCTGTTTGAAACAGCGTGGGATCGTCCGTTAAGCAGCGAGCCAGGCTTGCGTATCCCGAATATGCTGGATCAGGCAAGCGAGGGCAGTTTTAAGGCGTTGTATTGCGTAGGCGAAGACATTGTACAGTCTGACCCGGATACGCAGCATGTCACCCATGCGCTTGAAAATATGGAATGCGTAATCGTGCAGGATTTGTTCCTGAATGAGACCGCGATGTATGCGCACGTGTTCTTCCCCGGGGCATCATTCCTGGAGAAAAATGGTACTTTTACTAATGCGGAACGCCGCATTTCACCGGTACGCCGCGTCATGAAACCTAAAAACGGCTACGAGGACTGGGAAGTAACGGCCAAGCTGTCAGAGGCTTTGGGCTACCCAATGGGCTACAAGCATGCGTCCGAGATCATGGATGAAATTGCACGCCTGACCCCAACTTTCCATGGCGTAAGCTTCAAAAAACTGGACGAACTGGGCAGCATTCAATGGCCATGTAATGAGGAGCATCCAAATGGTACGCCTATCATGCATATCGATGAGTTTGTACGCGGTAAAGGCAAGTTCTTTATCACTCAGTATGTGCCGACAACCGAGAAGGTGAATGCCAAATTCCCGTTGATACTGACCACTGGCCGCATCCTTTCGCAATACAACGTGGGTGCGCAGACACGCCGCACGCAGAATACTGCCTGGCATCCTGAAGACATGCTGGAAATCCATCCGCATGATGCCGAAGATCGCGGCATTAACGACGGTGATTGGGTGGGTATTACCAGCCGCGCCGGTGAAACGGTGCTGCGCGCCAAGATTACCGAGTGTGTTCAGGCGGGTGTGGTGTATACCACTTTCCATCATCCTGAATCCGGCGCCAATGTGATTACGACTGACAATTCAGACTGGGCGACCAACTGTCCTGAATATAAAGTGACGGCGGTGCAGATTACACGTGTAAGCCAACTGTCTGACTGGCAAAAACATTACAAAACTTTCAGTGAGGCGCAGATCGCTTTTGCCAACAGGAAAGCTGACGCCGTTAAAGTTGGCTAAAAAACTGGATACGCCATATATATCAGATTCGCCATTGAGTACGTTTGAAGTTACTCAGTGGCGAGATGGTGAGTTATCGCAGGCACAGGATACGTTGGCTGAGGAAACGCCGGTTGCATTGATCTATAACGGCGTGTCGCATGCGGTAATGCTGGCAACGGCACAGGATCTGGAAGATTTTGCGTTAGGATTTTCGTTGTCAGAAGGCATTGTGCGCAATGCCAGTGAGCTTTACAGTATAGAACTACGCGCGCAGTTTAATGGCTTGGAGCTGCACTGTGAAATAGCCAGCGAACGTTTTATGCAGCTAAAAGAGCGGCGTCGTACTTTGGCAGGTAAAACAGGTTGCGGATTATGCGGTGCGGAAAGTTTAAGTCAGGCGGTGCGTTATCCGCAGACTTTGGCTGACAATAGCATTTTTACGGCAGCTAGCATTGAGCGTGCTCTGGGTGCAATACAGTCGCTGCAATTCATGCAGCAGCAAACCGGGGCTACCCATGCCAGTGCTTATGTGCTGGCTGACGGTACGGTGAGTCTGGTGCGTGAAGATGTAGGTAGGCATAACGCGCTAGATAAACTGGTTGGTGCGCTGGAAAAAATGCGTTCCAGGCAAGAAACTCTGGTGCCGGGTTTTGTAATTACTACCAGCCGCGCCAGTTTCGAGATGGTGCAAAAAACAGCCAGTGCCGGCATTGGCTTGTTGGTAGCTGTTTCAGCGCCTACGGGCTTGGCGGTTAGGGTTGCACAACAATGCGGGTTGACCTTGGTTGGTTTTGCCAGAAAAGGTCGCTTTGTTGTTTACAGTCACCGTGAAAGAATTTTGGATCAATGATTGTTACAAGCTAGCAATATAAATATTATTAAATATAAAGAAAATCTGGAAAAATGGATATTCAACGCTTAATTTCAATGGCTAACCAAATTGGTGATTTTTACGAATCATATCCTGATCAAAGCCATGCGCAGCAGGACATAGCAGGACATTTGAACAAGTTCTGGGCATTGCCTATGCGTAAGCAAATTGCGCAATATGTGAATGAGCAGGGTGGCCAAGGTCTGCATCAGCAAGTACAGGTTGCTATTAAAGCTTATTTGCAAACTTAATAATTTGCAAATTTAGTTAATTTTAAATTGGCAAGGCCGAAGCAGCGGCGTTTGAAATTCAGAATTATCGGCGCCGAAACAGCCTGAAACTTTCTTTTCTATCGGCAGCACGTTTTCCTCGCCAAATCAGCTTCCACTCGTCTCCCGGCTGAGTTTTTGCCATGCCTTTTGTATCCTGAATCAGGTACAGGTTGCAGCTCAGGTTATCTGAGTTTTCTACAGGTTTTAAATGAATACCGGTGTAATAGTTCAGTAACATGCGTTGCGATTGCCCTACATTCGCGCTGTTTATGCAGCTTTTCTTGGCAGGTAGCGCTTTATGCAGGCTGGTAAATACTGGCTTATAGCTCTTGGCTGAGTCAATCCATGGCAGCCATAATGTCATTAGCAGGCCCCAGCTAAATGTCATGCCTACAGCCCAGTTAGTTACCGTAGAGCGGTTGCTTTGTTTGGCGCGTACACATGTGAATAGCCAGATTGCCGTGATTAGAATTGCGAACAGCAGCATCACCCAGTGAAAGTGAGTGTCATTGGAGCCCGATAAAAACTGCATGCGCTGTTTTATTTTGGCAGGATGACCGGTCATCATGGCTACCCATCCCAGCCAGATTAGAAAGCCGATCAGCGCAAATAAGGTTATGCCAAACCAGTTTAGAGCAGCTGCTGCACCACGTTTCAAGTGTTCTACGCTGCCGGCACCTAGTGCAACCATAGGCAGTAGTAGTGGTAGGGCATAGACATCTTTGGATTGTGCGCCGAAGCCCAGAAAAAACAGCGTACAGCAAAAAAAGATAGTAATAAGCTGAAATTTTGGCTTGCTGATCAATAACTGGCGATTGCGCCATAATCCCCATAACGCCAGTGGCAATGCCGGCCATGCGTACCAGATCATAATGCGCAGGAAATAGAAATGGTTTTGCTGGTTAAATCCGTCTAGATTGCTTTGTATCCATTGGTTGAATAACACCGGCTTCTGCAGGGATAACAATATCAACCAGCCGGCAACCAACGGGCTGGCAATTGTAAGTGCCAAGACCAATACTTTTGCGTAACTGATTGTGCGCCACGCCCGAAAAAACAGTGGCAGCAAAAGTGATGTACTAAGCAGTATCAGCGGCAGCATCAATCCATCTGACAGAAATCCAATGCTGAATGCAGCACCTAATAAGCCGCTGGCCCGCCAAGGTCTGCGCTTGCAAAGCGCTAGCGCATAAAAGCCGGTGGCGGCACAGGCCAGGCTTGCAACTTCAGTATTCAGGATGTGTGCATTAATCACCAGGCCTATCGTGCCTATCATGATAAAGGTCGCATGTCTCCCCACACCGCGTGTCCATAGCTCACGTCCTGCCATGCCTACCATAAGCAGTACAACCGTCATCCAGATCACGTTGATCAATCGGGCAGCATCATGCATGCTGAAAAACGGGCTCAGTAATTTTGCGCTGGCGGCGGCGGTTAGATAATAGAGCGGCGGTGACTCCAGCGTTGATTCGCCAGCTGCCAGAGGGGCGATCAAGCTGCCACCCTGAATAATTCCTTTAACAATGGTTATGCTGGCGGCTTCTAATGGCTTCCATGGTGCATGGCCGGTCAGTCCCAGTAATATCCAGATTGCGCATAACACCAGCAGTAGTTGCGTTTTGGCGTTTTCACCCACGCGCGCGCGCGGGGTTGCCATATTGCCTTGCCAGTCATGATCAAGTTGAAAGCGCATAGTGAATATTGGTTTTGTTAGCTTATGAAGGGTCTATTTTATATGAGTATGTTTGGATGCCAAAATATCGCAATAAAACAAAAAGGCAGCCTGAGCTGCCTTTTGAGTATTTGCGAAACTTCGCAAATAAATATTACATGCCGTATTTCTTGCGGAATTTATCAACGCGACCAGCAGTGTCAAGAATCATTTGTTTACCGGTGTAGAACGGGTGTGATTTTGATGACACCTCGATTTTAACCAGTGGATACTCTTTACCGTCAGTCCACTTGATAGTGTCGCGAGCGTGAATAGTAGAGCGAGTTAAAAAACTAAAGTCTGCGCCGATGTCTTGAAACACGACTTCACGGTATTCTGGATGAATTCCATCTTTCATAATATATAGCCTCTGTATTGATTGCCGAATGATACGGCAAAATTATAGTGCGCATTTTTGCGGTAACTCGGCATTATATTTACAAAGACCAAGCTACGCAAGATAAATTGTTAATAATAAGTTGTTAACAGACAGCGTTTTAGCCTCTACGCATGCTGTCGAAGAAGTCCCCATTGTTTTTGGTGGACTTGATTTTGTCGAGCAAGAACTCCATCGCCTCGAGGTCGTCCATAGGGTAAAGCAGTTTGCGTAATACCCAGATTTTTTGCAGTACGTCTTTTTCGATGAGCAATTCTTCGCGGCGTGTGCCGGACTTGTTTACATTGATAGCCGGGTAGATGCGTTTTTCAGCCATGCGACGGTCAAGATGGATTTCCATGTTGCCGGTACCCTTGAACTCTTCATAAATCACATCATCCATACGTGAGCCGGTATCAACCAGCGCGGTGGCGATAATGGTCAGAGAGCCACCTTCTTCAATGTTGCGCGCTGCACCAAAGAAGCGTTTTGGGCGCTGCAATGCATTAGCATCCACACCGCCGGTCAATACTTTGCCGGATGAAGGGATTACAGTGTTGTAAGCACGTGCCAGACGTGTAATTGAGTCAAGCAGAATCACCACGTCTTTTTTATGCTCAACCAGGCGTTTTGCTTTTTCCAGCACCATCTCGGCAACCTGCACGTGTCGTGTAGCTGGTTCGTCAAACGTGGATGCAACAACTTCACCTTTAACCGAACGCGTCATTTCGGTTACTTCTTCCGGACGTTCGTCAATCAGAAGTACGATCAAGATCACATCGGGGTGGTTGGCAGTAATCGCGTGCGCAATATTCTGCATCATAACCGTTTTACCGCTTTTGGGGCTGGCTACCAGCAAGCCGCGTTGGCCTCTGCCGATAGGTGCGATCATGTCAATCACACGACTGGTAATGTTTTCCGCACCTTTGATATCGCGCTCTAGTTTGAGCGGTATGGTTGGAAATAGTGGAGTTAAGTTTTCAAACAGAATTTTGTGCTTGGTGTTTTCTGGCGCTTCACCATTTACCTGATCGACTTTGACTAATGCAAAGTAGCGTTCGCCATCTTTAGGAATGCGGATCTCACCTTGAATGCTGTCGCCGGTATGCAGGTTGAAGCGGCGGATCTGCGAGGGGGATACATAAATATCATCTGGCCCGGCTAAATAGGAAGTATCAGGGGAGCGTAAGAATCCAAAACCATCTTGCAGTACTTCCAGCGTACCATCACCAAAAATGCTATCACCTTTTTTTGCTTTGTTTTTTAGGATGGCAAATATCAGATCTTGTTTGCGCATGCGACTGGCATTGTCGATTTCGTTGGCAATTGCCATTTCAACTAACTCGGTTACGGGTAAGTGCTTGAGGTCTGATAAGTGCATGAGGTCTCGCTAAAACAAGATTGTGATGAAGTGGTTAAGCTTATAGATTAAAAGCTAGGGATTAAATTTAGTGACTGAAGAAGAGTATGCTTGGTTTAACGGAACTTAATGCTGTAAAACCAAGCATTTGTATTTATTGCTAAGCGTAAAGTGTTTAGATGTTGCTGTCAATAAAAGCTGTTAATTGAGATTTTGACAGTGCGCCGACTTTGGTGGCTTCAACGTTGCCGTTCTTAAATAGCATTAGTGTTGGAATGCCACGAATACCATATTTAGGAGGGGTTTGTTGGTTATCATCAATGTTCAATTTGGCTATTTTGAGACGGCCTGCATATTCTTTTGATATTTCATCCAGGATTGGTGCAATCATTTTGCATGGACCACACCATTCTGCCCAGTAGTCTACTAGTACTGGAAGTTGCGATTGTAAGACGTCCTGCTCAAAACTTGCATCGCTCAGGTGTGTGATGTGTTCGCTCATGGTAAACCTCTAATGAATAATACTTTGTAATAAACGCATATCGTAACGAAAAAAAATGGTTTCGTGAAGTGCCATATGTAACTTGCAACATTTAAAGTTACATTAAGGTTAGTTGGCTAGTTAATTGCTTCAAAATCACTAGGCAAGAATGCTGTACTGTATGCGTTCAATTAAGTGCGTATGCTCGACCAGCTTGGTCAACATGACCTGCATAGTTTTATTGTTATAGTTAATGCTTACTTGCCGTGCTGGCTTGTAAGTGCCAACGGGCGCGATGATTGTTGCCGCTTGTTTTGCGGCGACAATTTCCGGCAGTAGCAGAATTTGTTCATTCTCGACGTCGCCTTCAGCATGGGCGATGGCGCTTATGGCCTCCGTAGCGATCAATTGTAAGCCAATATCCAATCTATCCCTGGTTCCGCAATTGGCCCAGCGTACAAACCCTATATCCCAACGCGCTTCGCTATTGGTTTTTATGCCAATCAGCGCGCCAACGCTGATATTTTTCTCGGCGGTGTGGTGGCGTCTTATCGCCATGCCGGTTGGGCTGATGTTGAGTATTTTCCAGTGTGAGGCTGACTCTGCTGTGGCTGAATTATTTGTATTGTTATATATGCGATGCAGCGCGGATATACCAGTGACTAATTCAATATCGCCATTTTTGAGCGAGCGATTGAAAATGCGTTTGGGGCTGATACCCCAGTTTTTGATCAGGTGCGTCAGTAATTCAATATAGTTGTTGCGGTTTGCTCCGACGGGAATGCTATTGTTCTTGGGCAGTTGATGATTTTGCAGTGTTTTTAAATCCTGATGAATGGCAAATATCAGGTCAATTGTCTGTAATAGCACGTCCGAAACAGGATTTGGCTCATTTTTTTGCTTACTGTATGGCACTGGTGGGCTATCCGAATCAAGGCTAATGATAAAAGCACCGGCGGTGTTCTCCAGAGGTACTAAGGCACTAATGAATGTATGCTTGATATGGTGGGTTAAGTATTCATCGATTAATCGGATGTTCGGTTGCGTCAGTTGCTGCGGTTCGGCGAGTGACATCAGTAGTGCATGTTTGTATGCATTTTCAATTGAGGTGAGCAATGCGTCATCTGAATTGTTTTTATCAGACTCGATAGCGCTGTTATGAATACCTAATTGCACCGCACAAAAATAGAGTTGATGCAGGTCGCTCCAGATATGGTTGGGTGGAATAACATAGGTTTGGTAGTGCACCAGTGCATACTCTGATATGGCGTGTATCGCGCGGTGTATCGCCAGCGCAGAACTCTTGTCTGTGCCAAGTTTAATCAGCTGGTTTTGCAGGTCAATCAATGTCAGCTTATAACCATAGCCGAGTTCCAGCCATAAAAATTCGCAGATTGCGGCAGCTGACTTTGTTTTGTCTTGCAGTGGTAGTGTAGAGTGGATGTAAGCCTCTGCCAGCGATTGTGCTGTATTGATCAGGTAGGGTCTGTAGCTTTCCAGTGCCTGCAATCTGAGGTTGGGTGATATTTTCTGGCGATTCAGGGTTTCCAGTTCTTCGTGCAAATGCTGCGCAAGCGCTTCAGGATTATTGTCCTCAAGCTCTGCTATTAATTGCTCGATTCTTTGCGGACGTGTTTCCGCAATAAATATTGGGTTTTCTTGCAAGACTGGTGTGTTGAGTTTTATGGCCATTTTATTTTTTTAATTCATGTCAATCAAAGCAGTCGGACGATTGTATGATATTGCTTGAAAGCGGATTAGCAAAAACACAATCAGTTATTGTTTGTAAACGCCTAAGGTAAGGACTTAAGTGTGCTAATTTAATTCAATAATAATGTTATATTTTTTGAATAATATATGGATTTTTGAAAAACAAATGAAAAGAATTGTATTCATTTTAATATTGCTGGTTATCAGTCAGGTGGCACTGGCAGATCCCGGAGTTAAAACAGGTTTTATGTTGAAAGATATGAATGGCGTACAGCACCAGCTTTCACATTACAAGGGAAAGTGGGTGCTGGTTAATTACTGGGCAACCTGGTGCCCGCCTTGTCTGGAAGAAGTGCCTGATCTGGTGAATTTGTACGACTATCGTAAGCAGAAAGACTTAATGGTATTGGGCGTGGTGTTTGATTATAAGGACGTGAAAGAAGTTAAAGAGTATGTGGACGATATGTTAATGTCTTATCCAATCGTGCTTGGCGACGACAGTGTTACCGAGCAGGTCGGTACCGCTGAGGTGCTGCCCACTACTTTTATTTATAACCCGCAAGGTGTGCTGGTTAAGATCAAACGCGGCATTGTTACCAAAGAATTTATCGAAAAAATAATTGCTACAGGTAAAAAATAAGCTGCAATAACGTCTTGCAGCTTATTTTTATCGGGCTTTATTCAGGCGCTGTTAACTGGCCAGCACTTACTTGTATGGCCTTGGTGCTAATATTATTGGGGAACAGGAATGCTGTTGCCTTCAGCATCAAGAACATTCAGCTGGTTTTCTTCAGCAAAATGCATCAGCTGGGCAAAGCCTTCAGGGTTTACGGTTTTAAGTTTCAAGTCTACTGCCAGGCAGCGTACACCATTGACTACCCTTGGTTTCAGGTAAGGTGAATATTTTAATTTGCGGTCGTCGCCAAAGCTGGCATAGGTGCTGCACATGCGGTCAACCCAGTCACTTGGGCGAAAAGCTTTACCGGCACGGGTGTTGCCTTCGATGATGATTTCGTTATTTTTTTGCGTCATAGTTTGTATTGAACTCGTATATATAGGTATTAGGACATTACATGCAGCTAAAGATTCTGAACATTATAACATCTGCTATATGGATGCTTCAAAATCAACTGCTAATTTCAGTCGCTTGAGCTAATGCTTTAAAACCACTACGGTTCTGACAACTGCTTGCTATTGGAAGCAGTATGCCGGAAGCCGAATGGTGGTTTGTTATTTGTTTAGATGAATTTAAGGGATGTATTCAAATACTTTCACTACTCTGGATACGCCGCTGGTATTGCGCGCTATTTCCACCGCATTCTCAGCTTCTTTCTGGGTAACGTAGCCTAACAGATAGACAACACTGTTTTCTGTCACAACTTTTACGTAATTGGCCTGGAAGCGGTTTTCTGAAACGAATTGTGCCTTGATTTTCGAGGTTAGGTAGGCATCGTTGGTGCGAGAGCTGATCGAAGTTACCGGGCCAATAGTCAGTTCGTTGGTAATGCTCTTTACGTTCTCTATGCCAAGGATGATGTTGCCGGCTTTTGTTTTTGCGTTCTCGTCAGGTACTTCGCCTGTCAATAATACGTTGGCTTTGTAACTGGTAATATTGACGTGGGAAGAGTCGCTCAGAGTTTCGTAGATTTTTTTTGTCGCTTTAAGCTCGATATTTTCATCTTCAACATAAGTGCCGGAAGTGCGTCTGTCGGCAGCCATTGCGCCGCCTGCGGCAGCACCGCCTACGACAACTGGTACGCAGGCGCTGATTTGAGATGCCAATGCCAGTGCAGCTAATAGTTTTAAGCTTAATTTCATTGTATAGGTCCTTTGTATAAGTGTTTCAGTAAAAAAAGGAAACAAGGCATAAATGCCTGTGTGAGTAGATTACTTTGTTGCGCAGTTTTTTTGGTTTCGACATAACCTAATACCAGTTCTTGGTATCCCCGCAGAATCTACCCGCTTTGGTTTTGCGTTCCATGTTTCCTTAAATTAGAACGCATTATGTACCCATTCTATTGCGCCGGTGTTAATTGTTTGCATTAAAATCGCATCGAATCGGCAGGCACATTCACCATGAATTTGCATATAGCGTTCGGCGGAGCGTTTGAGTTTTTGTTCTTTGGATGGAGTGATGCTCATTGCGGCACCGCCGAAACTATTGCTACTGCGTAAACGCACTTCAATAAAAACCAGTGTTTTACCATCTTGCATAATTAAGTCAATTTCACCATGTGGGCAACGGAAATTTCTTGCGATAAGTTTCAGCCCTTTTTGCTGCAAAAAATCAGCGGCAGCATCTTCGGCAGCGCTACCTTCTTTAAGATGTTTGGCTTGTGGTTTGGTTAGCATTGAGTTTTGATGGTGCGTGTCTATTGCTCCGGTATCATTCCATTGTAGGTGAACCTAGCTAGTGATAGTCTGCGTTGTAGAGCACCGGCCCTGTTTATAGTTAGTGCGCCTGTCAGCCCGTTGATAGATACTTCATTGTCCAGCGGCTGCTGGCTGATAATCAGTAATTGTAGACTATCTACACCTAATGCAAACCATCTGCGCAGTTCGTTCGTATTAAGGTCGGCACTTGCCGATGAGTAGTCTTTGAATTTGTCCTGATCTGCCATGAGCAAGAACGGCATGTCGGCAAGGCGCAGCGCATTCAAAAGCAGGGGTGTTGCGTTATTGGTAATCTCGTTCACGTTGGAAAATGCCATTGTGGGTGTGCTTATATCAAGGTGAGGTCTTACCAGATAAGCCTCTTCCGCAGGCAGAGCCAGTAAAACCATATCATGATTTTTTGAAGCTATTTGTGATTTCAATTCAAGCAGGTTGCTGCTCGTGGCCGTAATGTCGTCCGGCAGGGTGATAATGTTAAGAGTAGCGTTATTCTCCACACCCTCTGTCTTACCTTGCCAGGCATCCTGAAAGCTATTCAGCAGCAGTTTTGATGTGTCATTGCTGTTGCTTATCACCGTAATGTGTTGCATGCCGTGGCTGTTGGCAAAGCTGGCAATAGCTTGTGCTTCATCGGTCACAGGTAGGCTGATATGCAGGATGTTGTTTGTATCTGCCTGGTCAATACCGTTATTGGTGGCGGCGGCACTAAAATCGGGGATTATAAAATAGGCGTTGCCCTCGTTTCTTGCCAGAGCATATATTTCATCAATATCTTGTTTGTTGTCGGCACTGGAATAGATTTTGATTTCGTTGGTAAGACCGTGTTTGCTGATGGCTGTTTCCAGCCCCAGCTTTAAAGCGTCTGCCTTTTTAGCATCCGCTTCATTGGCTAGTGGCGTAATCAATGCGATGCTGCCTGGAGAACGCAAGCTGGTTTGTGTGCCAGTTTGAGCAGTGCTGATTGCGGTTAAACTTTTGGCAAATAGCTGCGCCGGATGGTCAGCGTAGCTGGCACCCCAGCTTGCCAGGCTGCTGTTAAGGTCTTGATTTCTGGCTGCCAGGCATAGGTCTATCCAGCCTTGAAGGTCATTGTCGGTATTATTGCCGCGTAGCTCAAGGAGTTCAGCCTGGTCAAGTTTGCTGATTAAGTTCCAGATTTTTTGCTGGCCTTGGGCAACTCTGCTTTGAGCACCTGCCGTGGCTGATGTTGTGATGATTGTTTCAGCCTGCATTAAATGCTGCACAGCTTGCTGAGTGTCATCCAGTTTTTCAAATGCGTTTGCCAGAGATTCATGCAGGCTGATTTTAGCTTCCGTCAGCAAGTTGTCTTCGGTTTGTAGTGGCAGTAATAACAGCAATGCCTTGTCTGTTTGCTGTTCGGAAAGTGCCAGTGTGCCTTGCAGTAATTTTGCATAAGGTGAGGTGCTGGGAATGTTTGCCAGTGCTAAGCGGGCACAAGCATTTTTTGCTTGTTTCAGGCAGGTATTGCCATCCAGAAAATTAGCTTCAGGTGATTTTTTAGGCTGCAATTTAGTTACCGGAGGCGAGCCCTTTTTTACAGTCTCGGCATGGGCTGGTAAATATAAACTGCTAAAAAACAGGCATGTTGTTAAAATAGTGCTAAATAATTTTTTGGTCATCTGATTTTGCATCCCTCAGGCATATTATATGTTGTCGCCACGCCAATTGGAAACTTGCAGGATATTACGCTGCGGGCGTTGGATATCTTAAAAAACGTAGATGCGATTGCGGCGGAAGATACCCGGCATACTTCCGGCCTGCTGAACCATTTTGGTATCAGCAAAAAACTCATAGCTGTGCATGAGCACAACGAACATCAATCTGCCGAAAAACTGCTGATTCAATTGAGCGCGGGTGAAAGTATTGCGCTGGTCACTGACGCCGGCACACCTGGCATCAGCGACCCCGGCGCGGTAGTGGTGGATCTGGTACGCAAGGCTGGTATTAAAGTAGTGCCGGTACCCGGTGCCAGTGCGGTGATTGCGGCGCTCTCGGCATCGGGCATCACGCAGAACGGTTTCCTGTTTTACGGCTTTCTGCCGGCTAGCGGTGCTGCGCGGCGCAAGCAACTGGAAGCGTTGAAAGCGCAAACCGTCACACTGGTGTTTTATGAAGCACCACACAGGATTCTGGAATGTGTCGCAGATTTGACTCTGGTATTGGGTGCGGAGCGCCGCATTACCTTTGCGCGTGAGTTGACCAAGACATTTGAAACTTTTTATAGCTGCGAGCTTAAAGATGCAGTGGTGTGGCTGGAGGCAGATACTAATCAGCAACGTGGCGAGTTTGTGCTGCTGGTGGAAGCGCCGGCGCAGAAAGAAGCTGACGCCATCCCGGAAGATGCCGTGCGCATTCTGAAATTGTTATTGGCCGAGCTGCCATTGAAACAGGCAGTGAAGCTGGCAACCGATATTACACAGCTTAAAAAGAATGATTTATACGAATTTGCACTTCAACTGAAAAACGAGTCGAAACATGATGAATAAAATTACCATTACCCGCCCGGATGACTGGCACTTGCATCTGCGAGACGGCGCTGCATTAAAAGCCGTGCTGCCGGATACGGCAAGGCAATTCGCCCGGGCGATTGTGATGCCTAATTTGCGTCCGCCAGTGACGACTGCAGAGTTGGCGCTGGCTTATCGTGAGCGCATTCTGGAGGCATTGCCGGCGGGTATGCAATTTGAGCCGCTGATGACGCTGTACCTCACAGACAACACCAGCGCCGATGAAATCGCAAAAGCCAAGGCCAGTGGTTTGGTGCATGGCGTAAAACTTTATCCGGCAGGGGCAACTACCAATTCTGATTCTGGCGTAACTAGCCTGGATAAATGTGTAGATGCCTTGGCGGCAATGGAAAAGCTGGGTGTGCCCTTGCTGGTGCATGCTGAAGTGACGGATAGCGATATTGATGTGTTTGACCGCGAACTGGTGTTTATCGAGCGGCACATGATTCCCCTGCTGAAAAAATACCCGGCATTGAAGATCGTATTCGAGCATATCACCACCAAGGATGCGGCAGATTTTGTGGCACTGGCGCCGGCCAATGTAGCGGCGACGATCACCGCGCATCATCTGCTCATGAACCGTAACGATATGTTCAAGGGCGGTATTCAGCCTCATCATTATTGCCTGCCGGTGCTCAAGCGTGAAACGCATCGAGTGGCTCTGGTTAAAGCGGCGACATCAGGCAGTGCCAAATTCTTCCTTGGCACGGACAGTGCTCCGCATGCCAAGCATACCAAAGAAGCCGCCTGCGGCTGTGCGGGAATGTACACGGCACGAACTGCGCTGGAACTTTACGCAGAAGCATTTGAGTCTGTGAATGCGCTGGATAAGCTGGAAGCTTTTGCCAGCTTCAATGGCGCAGATTTTTATGATTTGCCGCGAAATACAGAAAAAGTCACTCTGGTTAAAGAAAGCTGGAAAGTGCCGGGAAGTTTGCCTTATGACGGGGATGTGCTGGTGCCGTTGAGGGCGGATCAGATGGTGCATTGGAAGATGATTTAGAATTTGAATATTCTTTTGCAAGATTGAGTTTATGAAGAAAGTAATTTATAAAATTACCTATCCAAATGGCAAGATCTATATTGGTAAAGATCTGACCAATTCGCTGACTTACTTTGGTAGTGTCAATTGTGAACTGGTTGCTAAAGATTTTTCTGAAGACGAGATGCGTGACTTTTCAGTGAGAAAGCAAATAATATTTGAATCTGAAAGTGCCGAGGAAATTAATAAAATCGAAGCACAGTTAATCGTTGAGTATGGCGCCAATAATCCCGAGATTGACTATAACAAGTGGCCAAGATTTAAGATTTAGTTGTAAATGATATTGGTCGCTCTCGCGCGACTGGCGAGTTTCTTTCTTTTGTTTAGCCAAAAGAAAGAAACCAAAGAAAAGGCTACCCCCTACCGCTTCTTCCCTTTGCTGCTCAGTTTTATGGGTGGCAATCGGAAACTCGTCCAATAAAATCTTTGGGCTCAAACAGCCGATTGCCGAAATCTCCCATAAATCTTGCGCTGTACCAGTTGATGGCATGTCCGCCAAGTGCCCGCTCCTTCGTCGCGACCTTGGCGCCATCGGCACGGTAGCAGGGGGGGTACAGGATTTGCACGGTTGCTTGTTTTTTTCTGAATATATCCCAAATCTCGTCATTCCCGCGCAGGCGGGAATCCAGAGCCTTTATTTTGTTTGCCGCCTTAACTTTGGCGGGAATGCGGCATGGCATGTTAAAATGCACTTGAAGCTGGCTAGACAGTCGCCGCTCACGCAAGTGGGGGGAGGAAAGTCCGGGCTGCATAGAGCGGGATGACGGTTAACGGCCGTCCGCTGAAAGCCGCAAGGTATAAGGCGAGGAATAGGGCCACAGAGACGAGCGTATTAAGTTACGGTGAAACGCGGTAACCTCCATCTGCAGCAAGACCAAATAGGCTGGCATTGACGTGGCTCGCGTTGCCAGCGGGTAGGTTGCTCGAGCGCATGAGTAATCATGCGCCTAGATGAATGACTGTTACGTGCAGCAATGCACGACAGAACCCGGCTTATCGGCCAGCTTCACTCCCTCTTTTCAAAAGTTCTTCTAGTTCTCATTTTTGCAGATGATGGCAACAATTATTTATATTCATTTTTTCTCGCAATTACAATTCAATCGCTTCTGTAAGCATTCTCATATTCCACATTCATATAATTTGCTATGTGCTTAATTTATAACGATTTTATATTTTGCATCAAAATGCGCTAAGTCATTGACCTATAAAGAAAAAATACTAAAAAAGGGCTTGCATTGCGCTTTTTTTTTATCTATAGTGCAGATTAGTGGGGAAAAGTGGGGTTTTGTGGGGAATTGCCCATTAAGTTATCCAAGGTAAGCAGATTGAATGTTTGACAACTACTAAGGGTTTGTTGAGCTGGCTGTTAAGAAGTGTGGTGAGGTGATTCCCCATTTTTTATATTTTACAAAGTGATTAAACGGGTTTTTGGGTTGGGTGCCAGGTATTTGGCGCGTAAGTCATAAAAGGAAAATAACGAGCGTATGTTTCGCGGTGCTACATCATTAAGTTTGGATGCCAAGAGCAGACTCGCTGTGCCTACAAAGCACAGGGAGGCGTTGCAGCTTGAATGCGCCGGTAACTTGGTGCTGACTGCGCATCCGCACCGTTGTCTATTGCTGTACCCACAGCCTGCGTGGGAGCCAATTCAATCTAAATTGATGGCCTTGTCATCTTTTGATAAGCAGTCCAGCGCCTTGCAGCGTTTGCTGGTGGGTTTTGCTGAAGATGTTACTTTGGATAGTGCGGGGCGTGTGCTGGTTTCGCCTGCTTTGCGTGACTTTGCCGGTTTGGGTAAGGAAATCATGCTGGTTGGTCAAGGCAGCCACTTTGAGTTGTGGGGTATGGAAGCCTGGCGCGCGCAGTTGGAACAAGTCATGCAAGGTGATGGTTTTACCATGCCTGCGGAATTAGAGGGATTTTCGCTGTGACTAAGGGCGTCCGCAGCGCGCCCACCAAAGCATCATTGTCTCTAAAAAAAGCGTCTTCCAAAACAGCCGGTTTGGAAGGGCTAAGTGAATTAGAAAAGTATCCCTTAGAAGTGTCAGCATTAAATTCAAATACAGTTTCCGAGTCAGCAAGCCCGCACATTACCGTGTTGCTGGATGAGGCTGTTCACGCCTTGGCGATTAAGCCGGATGGCATCTACGTTGATGGTACTTTCGGCCGTGGCGGTCATTCCAGAAAAATCCTGTCGCAATTGGGCCCTGATGGGCGCCTGATTGCTTTTGATCGCGACCTGACTGCGATCGAATCCGGTAAAACAATCAACGATCCTCGTTTCAGTATTATTCATAGCCACTTTGCCTCTATGCAGGCAAGGCTGGCTGATGTTGGTGTTACCCAAGTCGATGGCATTTTGCTCGACTTGGGAATTTCATCACCGCAGATCGATGATGCGGAGCGTGGTTTCAGTTTTAGATACGATGCGCCGCTGGATATGCGCATGGATCAAAGCAGTGGGCAAACAGCGGCGGAATTTCTTGGCCGTACAACAGAGCAGCAGTTAGCGGAGGTTATAAAAAATTATGGTGAAGAACGGTTTGCTAAGTCGATTGCAAGGGCGATTATTAAGGAGCGCGATGACGGGCGCGCCATCACCACTACTGGGCAACTTGCCCAGGTCGTGGCAAACACAGTCACGCGGTTTGAGCCAGGGCAGAACCCAGCAACGCGCACATTTCAGGCTTTACGGATTTTCGTCAATCAGGAGCTTGAGGAATTATCGCTAACCTTGCCGCAGTGCCTAGCCTTGTTAAAACCACAAGGTCGCCTGGCGGTAATCAGTTTTCATTCGCTTGAAGACCGTATCGTGAAGCAGTTTGTGCGCGATCAGCAAAATCGCGACGATTTGCCAGCCAACTTTCCAGTACGCGCGGCTGACCTACCGCAGCCAAAATTGGTGAGTATCGGCAAGGCGGTTAAACCAGGTGTGACAGAAGTGAAGGCTAATCCGCGTTCACGCAGTGCGGTGTTGCGCGTGGCAGAAAGGACGTCTGTAGCATGACGCGCCTGAACCTTATCCTGTTTTTTGCATTGATGTTCTCGGCCTTGGGGCTGGTGAATGCACAGCATAAAGCGCGCAAGCTTTATATAGAGCTGGAGCAGTTGAATCAGGCAGAAAAACAATATAACCAGGAATACGGCCAGTGGCAGCTGGAGCAGAGCACCTGGGCGATGCATTCACGCATTGAGCAGATTGCAGCGCAGCAATTGCAGATGCAGGTGCCGGATGCAAAAAGAATTCAGATTGTAAGCCTTAAAAAAGCGGCGGCTGAGCAGCAGCCGCAATTGCAAAGCGGGGTGGCTAAATAATGGCTATTCCATTGGCTCCAGTGATTGTAAAACTGCCGGCATGGCGACGCCGCATTTTGCTGGTTTTGGTGTTGCTGGGCTTTGTTGCTCTGCTCGGTCGCAGCTTGTATTTGCAGAGCTTTCACAAACGCTTTTTGCAGGAAAAAGGTGATGCGCGTTATAACCGCACGCTGGTGCTGCCATCTCAGCGCGGAAAAATCACCGATAGATATGGTGAACTGTTGGCAATCAGTTCACCGGTGGAATCAGTGTGGGCGAACCCGTCAGATGTGAAAATCAATGCAGAGCAAACCAAAAAAATTGCTACTTTGTTGGGTTTGAAAACTGAAGCAGTCAGTAAAAAGCTTGCAAACAGCGAACGTGAATTCGTGTATCTGAAGCGCCGTATGTCTCCGGAATTGGCAGCTGAAGTGATGAAGCTTGGTGTGCCGGGCATTTATCTGCAACGTGAATACAAGCGCTATTACCCGGCAGGCGAAGTGACTGCTCACTTGGTGGGTTTTACCGGTATTGATGACCAGGGTCAGGAAGGTTTTGAGCTGACCATGAATAAAACGCTTTCTGGCAAAAGCGGCAGCCGTCGTGTGATTAAAGACCGCGCCGGCCATATTGTTGAGGACTTGGAGGCTGTCAAGGTTCCGCAGGATGGTCATGATGTGGTGCTGTCAATCGACCGCAGAATTCAGTACCTGGCTCATCGTGAATTGGCAAAAGCGGTAGAAAAGTATCAGGCGGTAGCAGGCGCGGCAGTGGTGCTGGATGCCAAAACCGGCGAAGTGCTGGCGATGGCTAATGTGCCGACTTATAACCCGAATAACCCGGTGAATATTCAAGGCAAGTCACGTAACCGTGCCATTACCGATGTGTTTGAACCGGGCTCTACTATGAAGCCGGTGACTGCGGCGGCGGCTTTGGAATCTGGCAACTATAAGCCGGATACCAAAATACAGACCGCACCGGGCTATATGAGCATAGGCCCTGCCACGATTCATGATGCCCATCCGCATGGTGTGCTGACAGTGGCTGAGGTGATTCAGAAATCGTCCAACGTCGGTTCGGCAAAGATGGCGTTGTCGCTTAGTTCGCAATATATGTGGGGCGTGTTTAATCAGATCGGCTTTGGCACCAAGACCCGCATCGGCTTCCCGGGTGAGTCGGCTGGCAGATTGCGCAACTTTAAAACCTGGCGCCCCATCGAGCAGGCGACCATGTCATATGGGCATGGCGTTAGCGTAACCTTATTGCAGCTGGCGCGTGCCTATACTGTATTTGCCAATGATGGTGAGTTAAAGCCAGTATCTTTGCTGAAGCTGAAAGATGCCCCGGTCGGCACACAAGTGTTTGCGGCTGAAACGGCGCATAACGTTAAAGATATGCTGGAGATGGTGGTGTTGCCGGGCGGTACGGCTTTGCGAGCACAGGTGCTGGGTTACCGTGTGGCCGGTAAAACCGGTACTACCGTTAAGTTGGGTGATCACGGTTACGAAAAAAACAGATATGTAGGCTCATTTGTGGGCATGGCGCCGGCATCAAACCCACGCCTGATTATGGCGGTGATGATCGATGATCCGCGCAGCGGGGAATATTACGGCGGTACAGTGGCAGCGCCAGTATTCAGCGCGGTAATGGCCGATGCTCTGCGTATGCTGGCCATACCGCAAGATGCACCGAATGATAATGTGGTGATTCCAAGTGGTGTGGAAGAAGTGCAGGAGAGTATATGAGTTTGCTCTCAACATTGAATATGAAATTCAGCGCTATTACCGCAGATAGCCGCAAGGTGCAGGCCGGTTCATTATTTCTGGCATATCCCGGCGTGCATAGCGATGGCCGCAACTATATCACACAGGCCGTTGAGGCAGGCGCTGCGGCGGTGGCTTGGGAGAGTACAGGCTTTACATGGAACCCTGCCTGGCAGGTTGCGAATATGGGCGTGGCTCACTTGAAGGACCAGGTGGGCGAGATTGCAGCCGACTACTACGGGCATCCATCACAAAAACTCGGCATGGTCGGCGTGACCGGCACCAATGGTAAAACTTCGGTCAGCCAGTGGATCGCGCAGGCATTGACGGTGCTTGGTCAAAAAACAGCGGTAATTGGCACCATAGGCAATGGTTTTGTGGGCGCGCAGTCTGAAGCTAGCAATACCACGCCGGATGCCATTTTATTACAAGGCATGCTGGCGGATTATGCAGTACAGGGTGCCAAAGCGGTGGCGATGGAGGTTTCATCGCATGGTCTGCATCAGGGTCGCGTCAATGGCGTGAAGTTTGATGTGGCAGTGCTGACCAACCTGAGCCGCGACCATCTGGATTACCACGAGACCATGGAAGACTACGCAGCAGCCAAGGAACTGCTGTTTACATGGCCAGAGCTGGGCATGTCGGTCATCAATGCTGATGATGCGTTTGGCCAGAGCGTCATTGGCAAGCTGAAAGCGCAAGGCAGGCCAGTGCTGACATATGGCCTGAACCATGGCGATGTACGCGCCACCGATTTGGAGCTGCATCAGCATGGTTTAAACATGCAGGTAAACACGCCGCAAGGTAACACCGTTGTGAATGCACCGGTGCTTGGCCGCTTTAATGCCTATAACGTGCTGGCAGTGCTGACAGCATTGCTGGCTTTGAAAGTCAGCCTGCAAGACGCGGTGACAGCAATAGCGGCAATCAAGCCGGTGCCTGGCCGCATGCAGCAATTCGGCGGTGATGATAAGCCTTTAGTAGTGGTGGATTACGCCCATACACCGGATGCGCTGGAAAAAGTGCTGGCGACTTTGCGTGAGCAGACAACAGGTAAGCTGGTTTGCGTATTTGGCTGCGGCGGTGATCGCGATGCTGGTAAGCGCCCGCTGATGGGTGCTGTGGCCGCCATGCTGGCTGACGAGGTCGTGGTGACTTCTGATAATCCGCGCAGTGAAGACCCTGCCAGCATTATCGAGCAGGTGCTAAGCGGTATAGATAAGCCTTACCTGGTCGAGATAGATCGCGCTGCCGCCATCAGGCAGGCCGTGCAATTGGCGCGCAGTGGTGATGTGGTGCTGGTGGCAGGCAAGGGACATGAGGAATATCAGGAAATCGCCGGGGTGAAAACGCCGTTCAGCGATGCCGCAGTGGCACAGGCTGCGCTCAGTGATGTTCAAAGTATGCATGCGCCGATGATGCAGCTGTCAGAGGCAGCTGCCGCGCTCAATGCAAAACTGCTGGGAGCTGATGCCGCATTTGACAGCGTAGGCAGTGATAGCCGCAATATCGTGGCAGGCCAGCTGTTTGTAGCCCTTAAAGGCGAGAATTTTGACGGCAATCTTTTTGCCGTCGAGGCGATTAACAAAGGCGCGGCTGCTGTGATGGTGTCAGATGCCGCGACCGAAGCCCGCCCTGCGCTGCTGGTAAATGACACACGGCTGGCATTGGGTGAGCTCGCCAAATATTGGCGTAGCAAGTTCAGCGCACCGGTCATCGGCGTAACCGGCAGCAACGGCAAAACCACCACCAAGGAAATGCTCACCGCCATTCTGGCCGCAGCCACCGGTGATGTTAAGAAAGTGCACGCCACTTACGGCAACCTGAATAATGATATTGGCCTGCCGCTGACATTGCTCAAGATTAAACCTGAGCATAAGTACGTAGTAGCCGAAATGGGCATGAACCACTTGGGCGAGATTGATTACCTGACCCATATCGCCAGGCCGCATGTGGCGGTGATTAACAACGCAAACACTGCGCATATCGGTGAGCTGGGCTCGCGTGAAAACATTGCCCGCGCCAAGGGCGAGATATTTGCCGGTTTGCAGGAGGGCGGCGTTGCCGTGATCAATGCAGACAATGATTTTGCCGGCTATTGGCAAACTCTGAATACAGGCAGGAAAGTCGTTACCTTTGGTTTGCAGAACGATGCGGATGTGACTGCAACCTATCAAGAGCAAGCCGGAGTGAGTTTGATAAACCTGACTACGCCAAACGGCCAGGTCAGTTTTGAGCTTAAGGTAGAAGGTGTGCATAACATCAGCAACGCGCTGGCAGCGAGTGCCACGGCCTATGCACTTGGTATTTCCAATGCGCATATTGCAGCAGGCCTGCAAAGCTTCGGTGGCGTGTATGGTCGTCTTGAGCGCAAGGTGGCCTTTAATGGTGCGGTGCTGATTGATGATACTTACAACGCCAACCCGGATTCAATGAAAGCTGCGATTGATGTGCTGGCTAAGCAGCCCGGTGACAAGATTCTGGTGCTGGGTGATATGGGTGAGCTGGGCGCAGACGCGAAACAGATGCATGCAGAGATCGGCGCTTATGCAAAAGCCGCAGGCTTGAAGAAGCTGTATTGCCTGGGGGAGTTAAGCCGCGAAATGTTGAGTGCATTCGGTGCGGGTGCCACGCACTTTGACTCGCCGGAGGCGCTGGCTGCGGATGTGCAGCCAAAACTAAACAACAACATCACGATATTGGTGAAAGGCTCACGCTTTATGCGTATGGAGCGCGTGGTTAATTTACTGCTGGCAAAACAGCAGCACGGTGGATAGGGAGAAAAACAATGTTACTCGAACTGGCAAGATGGCTGGCACACGATATCCGCGGTTTTAATGTGTTCAATTACATTACCCTGCGCGCGGTGTTGGCAACGCTCACATCGCTAACGATTTCATTTGTGGCGGGTCCGGCGTTGATTCGCAAGCTGACTTATTACAAAGTGGGTCAGGCAGTGCGTGATGACGGCCCGCAGACGCATCTGGTGAAAGCCGGCACGCCTACCATGGGCGGTGCGCTGATCCTGATTTCGATCGCGATTTCTACGCTGCTGTGGGCAGATTTGAGCAACCGTTTTGTATGGGTGGTGCTGTTCACAACACTGGGTTTCGGCATTATCGGCTGGGTGGATGACTGGCGCAAAGTGGTGCACCGCAACCCTAAAGGTTTGTCCGCTAAAGAGAAATATTTCTGGCAATCCGTGGTTGGTTTCAGTGTGGCCGTATTCCTGCAGCAGACGGCTACCGTACCTGCAGAAACTACCCTGCTGATCCCATTCTTTAAAAACCTGGTCATTCCGATGAGCGGGCTGGTGTTTATCGTGCTGACTTATCTGGTGGTGGTAGGCAGCAGCAATGCGGTGAACCTGACTGATGGCCTGGATGGCCTGGCAATCATGCCAACCGTGATGGTGGCAGGCGCGCTGGCGATATTCGCTTATGTGACCGGTCACTTCTATTTTGCCAAATATCTGGCTATCCCTTATGTGCCGGGTGCGGGTGAACTCATGGTGTTCTGTGCGGCTATGGTAGGTGCGGGGCTGGGCTTCCTGTGGTTCAACGCTTATCCGGCAGAAGTGTTCATGGGTGATGTTGGTGCGCTGGCATTGGGTGCGGCGCTGGGCATCGTGGCCGTGATCGTGCGCCAGGAAATTATCCTGTTCATCATGGGTGGCGTGTTTGTGGTGGAGACCTTCTCGGTAGCGATACAGGTGTTGTATTTCAAATATACCAAGAGCAAAACCGGGGTAGGAAAACGTATTTTCCTGATGGCGCCGCTGCACCATCACTATGAGCAAAAGGGCTGGAAAGAGACGCAAGTGGTAGTCCGCTTCTGGATCATCAGCATGATGCTGGTGCTGGTAGGTTTGGCGAGTTTGAAAATTAGATAAAAGATTTTAGGTAACTATAAAAATGACAATCGCGTTAAAAGACAAACAAGTATTGGTGCTGGGGCTGGGTGATACCGGGCTCTCCGCCTTGCGCTGGCTTAATCGCCAGGGCGCACGCTTGTCTGTTGCCGATACGCGTGACAACCCGCCTGGCGTGGAAGCGCTCAAGGCTGAATTGCCAGCAGTGAAACTGTATACCGGCGCATTCACCGCTGAGATATTCACGGGTGCTGATCTGGTTGTTGCCAGCCCGGGCGTGCCGCTCAGCGAGCCGGAGATTCAGGCCGCAATTGCGCGTGGCGTGCCAGTGGTAGGCGATGTGGAGCTATTTGCTCAGTATCGTCCAGCTGGCGCCAAGGTAATTGCCATCACCGGCGCTAACGGCAAGACTACAGTGACGACACTGGTGGGTGAAATGTGCAAGACCGCCGGATTGAAAACGATTGTTGCAGGCAACATTGGCCTGCCGGTGCTGGATGCGCTGGGCATGGAAACCCCAGATGTGTATGTGCTGGAGCTTTCGAGCTTCCAGCTAGAAACTACAAGTCATCTGGTTGTGGATGCTGCGACCATGCTGAATCTATCTGAAGACCACATGGACCGCTATGCCAGCATGCAGGATTACGCAATCGCCAAGGCACGCATTTTCTACAACGCCAAACTGCAGGTGCTGAACCGTGATGATGCCTGGAGCATGCTGATGGCACGCTCAAAACTGCCGCAAGTGACTTTTGGCCTTGATGTTGGCGAAGACGAGTTTAGCTATGGGCTGCGCAACGTAGATGGTGAACTCTGGCTGAGCTGCGGCACACATGACCTGATGAATATGCGCGACCTGAAAATTGCCGGCCTGCACAATGCCGCCAATGCGCTGGCAGCGATTGCACTGTGCCGCGGCGTTGGCATCGACTACGTGCCTATCATCCAGACGCTGTATAACTTCAAAGGTTTGCCGCACCGCGTGGAGTGGGTGGCTAATATTGATGATGTGGATTATTTCGATGATTCCAAAGGCACTAACGTGGGTGCGACCTGCGCCGCGCTTTCCGGCTTGTCACAGAAAGTGGTGCTGATTGCAGGCGGCGATGGCAAGGGGCAGGACTTCTCGCCATTAAAACAGCCTGTGGCAGACAATGCCCGTGCCGTGGTGCTGATCGGCCGCGATGCGCCGCTGATTGAGAGCTCACTGCTGGAAACCGGCGTGGCCATGTACCACGCTGCCGACTTGCCGGAAGCCGTGAGTATTGCTAAAAAACTGGCACAAGCAGGTGATGCAGTACTGCTGTCACCGGCATGCGCCAGCTTTGATATGTTCAAAAACTATGTACACCGCGCAGAGGTGTTTGTGGCAGCAGTGAAGCGATTGGAGACTGCGGCATGATCGTGAATGTGCTCAACCGTGAACGCATCAATGCCCCCAGCTATGATCAAGGCCTGCTGTGGGTGACGCTGATTTTATTAGGCATAGGGCTAGTGATGGTGTATTCAGCGTCGATTGCGATTGCCGAGGCGGATAAGGCCGTGGGCAATAACAGCAGCTACTATCTGGTGCGTCAGGCGATTTTTATCGTGGTCAGCCTAAGCGCCGCATTCGTCGCATTCAATATCCCGATTGCCTGGTGGCAGAAGATGGCACCTTACCTGTTCCTACTCGGGTTGTTTCTGCTGGTGCTGGTGCTGATTCCCGGCATTGGCCGTGTAGTGGGCGGCAGCCGCCGCTGGCTGTCACTGTTTGTGATCAACTTGCAGCCATCCGAGCTGATGAAACTGTTTGCCGCGATATACGTTGCCGACTACACCGTGCGCAAGGCGGCAGTGATGGATAGCTTCAAGAAAGGCTTTTTGCCTATGGTCGGCGTGATGGTGCTGGTGGGTTTCCTGCTGCTGCGCGAGCCTGACTTCGGCGCGTTTGCGGTGATCGCATCGATTTCCATTGCCATTCTCTGGCTGGGCGGCATTAACGGCAAAATTTTCTTTGGTTTGGTTGCATTGCTGCCAGTGGCGGTTGTGGGCCTCATCATGAGCTCACCTTACCGTATGCAGCGCGTGATCGGCTTTATGGATCCGTGGGCAGACCCTTATGGTAAGGGTTATCAATTGTCACACGCGCTGATTGCCTTTGGTCGCGGCGAATGGTTTGGCGTGGGCTTGGGTGCGAGTGTGGAAAAACTGCTTTACCTGCCAGAGGCGCATACCGACTTTTTGATGGCGGTGATTGCAGAAGAGCTTGGGTTTGCCGGTGTGGCAACCGTGGTCGGTTTGTTCACCTGGATCGTGATACGTGCATTCAGTATCGCCAAGCAGGCCATTGAGAACGAGCGCTATTTTGCTGCCTTACTGGCACAAGGTCTTGCGGTCTGGATCGGTGTGCAGGGTATTATCAACATGGGTGTGAATATGGGGCTGTTGCCGACCAAAGGCCTGACATTGCCTTTGCTGTCATTTGGCGGCAGCGGCATTTTGGCGAATTGCATCGCAATGGCGATTCTGCTGCGTATCGACTTTGAGAACCGCAGATTGCAGAAAGGGTTGCCGGCATGAGTAAAGCGCTGACTAAAACCTTGATGGTGATGGCTGGCGGCACTGGCGGACATGTGTACCCGGCAATGGCGGTGGCAGACCATTTGCAGGCCGAGGGCTGGCGCATCGTGTGGCTATGCACCGAAGGCGGCATGGAAAACCGCCTGATTGAAGGCAAAGGCTACGCCAAAGCCATGATCCACATGCAGGGTGTGCGCGGCAAAGGTTTGCTGGGTTGGGTTCTGCTGCCGGTGAAATTGGCAAAGGCGTTTAGCCAAAGCCTGAGCGCACTCAAGAAGCACAAGCCAAACGTGGTGTTGGGCATGGGCGGATTTGCAGCGTTTCCTGGTGGCTTCATGGCGAAACTGCTTGGCAAACCGCTAGTGATCCATGAGCAGAATTCTGTGGCAGGCCTGACCAACAAGGTATTGGCAAAACTGGCAACACGCGTGCTGGCGGCCTTCCCTGCGGCGTTTGGCGATAAAGCCGTATTGGTGGGTAATCCGGTGCGTGCTGATATTGCCCATTTGCCGGAGCCGGAGCAGCGTTTCGCCGGACGTGAAGGTGCGCTGCGCCTGCTGGTGGTTGGCGGCAGTCTGGGCGCGCATGCCTTGAATGAAGTGATTCCACAGGCGCTGGCAAAACTGCCGGTCGAGCATAGGCCGCAGGTTGTGCACCAGAGCGGTGTCAAGCATTTGGAAGTATTGAAGAACAATTATGAAAAAGCCGGTGTGGCGGTAGATGCACGTGCTTTTATTGATGATATGGCCAGCATGTATGCATGGGCGGATTTCGTGATCTGCCGCTCCGGCGCGCTGACAGTGGCCGAGGTTTCGGCTGTAGGTCTGGGTGCGCTGATGGTGCCGTTCCCGTTTGCGGTGGATGACCACCAGACCACCAATGCGGCGTATCTGGCAGAAGCCAGCGCAGCAATACTGGTGCAGCAGAAAGAATTGAGTGTAGAGAAATTGGCAGAAATATTGAGAGAGCTTAGCCGTGAGCAGTGTCTGGATATGGCGAAACGGGCACGTGCCTTGGGCAAGCCGGAAGCAACGGCTGATGTTGCCGCAATCTGCAGGGAGGTAGCGCTATGAAACATAAAGTGAAGAACGTCCACTTCGTCGGTATTGGCGGCTCCGGCATGAGCGGTATTGCCGAAGTGCTGATCAACCTTGATTTTAACGTGAGCGGTTCAGACTTGGCCTCCAATGGCACAACCAAGCGCTTGGCTGGTTTTGGCGCAACCGTCTATCAAGGGCACGTGGCCGAAAACGTGAAGGATGCAGACGTGGTGGTGGTGTCTTCTGCCGTGAATGAAGAGAACCCTGAAGTCAAGGCCGCACGCGCCAAGAAAATACCGGTGGTGCCACGCGCCCTGATGCTGGCCGAGCTGATGCGTTTTAGACAGGGCATAGCCGTAGCGGGCACACACGGTAAAACCACGACTACTAGCCTGATCGCCAGCATTCTGGCTGAGGCGGGTATGGACCCGACCTTTGTCATCGGTGGCAAGCTGGAAGCTGCCAATGCCAACGCCAAGCTGGGGACTGGTGAATACATTGTGGCAGAAGCGGATGAATCCGATGCTTCGTTCCTGCATCTCTCCCCGGTGATGGCGGTGGTGACCAATATCGACCAAGACCATATGGATACCTATGAACACAGCTTCGAGAAACTCAAAAGCGCATTCGTGGAATTCCTGCAGCAGCTGCCGTTCTGGGGTATGGCAGTGGTGTGTATTGATGATGCCAACATTCGCGAGATTCTGCCGCGCGTGACCAAGCCGGTGATGACTTATGGCCTGAGTGAAGATGCAAGAATTCGCGCCAAGAACGTGCGTGCCGAAAACGGCAGGATGCACTTTACCGTGCAGCGCATTAACGGCGTGACCACCGAATTTGATGTCACTTTGAATCTGCCGGGCAACCATTACGTGTTGAATGCACTGGCGGCGATTGCGATTGCTAGCGAGTTGAATGTACCAGATGCCGCCATCATTAAAGCTCTGAAAGAGTTCAAGGGTGTGGGCAGACGTTTTGAGCGTTATGGCGAAGTAGCTGCAAAAGCAGGCGGCACCTTTACCCTGATTGATGACTACGGACATCACCCGGTAGAAATGCAGGCAGTGATTGCGGCGGCGCGTGGCGCATTCCCGAACCGTCGTCTTGTGATGGCATTTCAGCCGCACCGCTATACACGTACCCGTGACTGCTTTGAAGACTTTGTAAAAGTACTGTCAGGCGCTGATGTAGTGCTGCTGACCGAAGTGTATTCGGCAGGTGAGGCCCCGATTGTAGCGGCTGATACGCGTTCGCTGATTCGCGCCATTCGCGTGGCGGGTAAAGTAGAGCCGCTATTTGTGGAAACCACAGACGAGTTGCCGCAGGCAATACTGGATGTAGCGCAGGCTGATGATGTAGTGATTGTGATGGGCGCAGGTTCTATCGGGCAGGTAGCAGCAAAAACAAGAGAGTTCGCAAATAAATGACGCAGTTAAACGGCAAATTACTGTTGAACGAACCGCTCGCCCGCTACACCAGCTGGCGCGTGGGTGGCCGTGCCGACAGGTTTTATATCCCTGCCGGGCTGGATAATCTGCGCACGTTCCTGCAAGGCCTGCCTGCCGATGAGCCGATCACGTTCATCGGCCTGGGTTCAAACCTGCTGGTGCGTGATGGCGGTGTGCGCGGCACGGTGGTACTGATGCATAACGTGCTGACCGATATGAAGATGGATGGCGGTCTGGTGTATGTCGAGTCTGGTGTAACTTGCGCCAAGCTGGCGAAATTTTGTGCAAAAGAGGCCAAGCAGGGCGCGGAGTTTTTTGCCGGCATTCCCGGTACGCTGGGTGGTGCATTAGCGATGAATGCAGGCTGCTACGGCAGTGAAACCTGGGATACGGTGAAACGCGTTACCACCATTAACCGGCGTGGTGAACTGCATAGCCGCGAGGCAGCCGAGTTTGTGCCGACTTACCGCCATATCGGCATGCCGGTGGCGGATGAATGGTTCGTGGCAGCATGGCTGGAGCTGGCAAGCGGTGATGCCCATGAAGCCACACGGAAGATCAAGGCGCTGCTGGCAAAACGCCTGGCATCGCAGCCGCTGAATCTGCCGAGTGCAGGCTCTACCTTCAGAAACCCTGAAGGCGATTATGCGGCAAGGCTGATCGAAGCCAGCGGTTTGAAAGGTTACACCATAGGCGGGGCGCAGGTATCAGAGAAGCATGCGAATTTCATTGTGAATATCGGCGGTGCAACGGCATTGGATATTGAGTTGTTGATTGCGCATATGCGTGACACTGTGCAACAGAAACAAGGCGTGCTGCTGCAGCAGGAAGTAAGAGTATTAGGCGAATTAGAGGTAAGAGAATAATGCGTAATTTTGGGAAAGTAGCCGTTTTATTCGGCGGTAAATCAGGTGAGCGTGAAGTGTCACTCAAGAGCGGCGCTGCGGTATTGGCCGCCCTGCAAAGGCAAGGTGTGGATGCGCATGCGTTCGATCCGGCAGAGCGTCCGCTGCATGACCTTGAAGGGTTTGATGTCGCCATGATTTCGCTACATGGCCGCTTTGGTGAAGATGGCGCTATGCAAGGTGCGCTGGAATTACTGGGCATTCCCTACACCGGCAGCGGCGTGATGGCATCGGCAATCGGCATGGACAAATGGCGTACCAAGCTGATCTGGTCAGCGACGGGTGTCCGCACGCCGGCTTTTGAACTGGTCAATGCGAATTCTGACTTCGCAGCGATAGAGAAAAGGCTGGGTCTGCCGTTGTTTGTAAAACCCGCTAACGAAGGCTCCAGCATCGGCATCAGCAAGGTGAAAGAGGCCGGTGGTCTGAAGGCGGCCTATGAGCTTGCTGCCAAGGCTGACCCGCTGGTGATTGCCGAGCAGTTCGTGGGTGGCGGTGAATATACTGTAGGCATTCTGGGCGACAAGGCGCTGCCTATCGTACGTATCGTGCCGAAAAATGAATTTTATGACTATGAGGCGAAATACCTGCGTGATGACACCGAGTATCGCTGCCCATGTGGTTTGAGCGCAGAGAAAGAAGCACAGATCCAGCAGGAAGCCTTGCAGGCATTCAATGCAATCGGCTGCCAAGGTTGGGGGCGTGTGGACTTTTTGATGGATGAAGCCGGTAAACATTACTTTTTAGAGGTAAACACCAGCCCGGGCATGACAGACCATAGCCTGGTGCCGATGGCGGCAAAAGCGGCCGGCATCAGTTTTGATGAATTGGTGATTCGCGTGCTGGAGCTTGCGCATGTGGCATAAACCCACATTACTGAACTGGATAGCAAACCTGCTATTCGCGTTGAGCCTGGTGGTGATGCTGTATGCAGTGTTGTATGCGGTGGTGCATTTGCCGATTTTCCCGCTGCGCGAAGTGAAGGTGGATGGGCAGTTGAACCATGTGAGTCGTGAACAGGTGCAGCTGATTGTGGCCAAGCATCTGAAAGGTAATTTTTTTACATTGGATCTGGTGAAAGCACGTAGTGCATTTGAAAAACTGCCATGGGCACGCAAGGTGAGTGTGCGCCGCCGCTGGCCGGACCGGTTGGAAGTCATGATAGAAGAGCATCAGGCTTTGGCACGCTGGAGCAGTGTGGCGCTGGTGAATAAACAGGGTGAGCTGTTTCATGCGGCATCGGGCAGTGACCTGCCGGTGTTTTACGGCCCGAACGATGGTGTGATTGAAGTGGCATCGCAATACGATGCATTTAATAAAGTGCTGAAAACCGCGAATCTGGAAGTTGCCATGTTGGCATTAACCCCCAGACGTGCCTGGCAGATTACAACCAATAACGGCATCGTGATTGAGCTAGGTCGGGTTGATATGCAGCCCAGGCTGGAAAAATTCGCAAGTGTCTATAACAGCACGATTGCAGGCTTGAACAAGAAGATTACTTATGCAGATTTGCGTTACCCGAATGGTTTTGCGGTGCGCAAGCCAACAGAGAATATTAAGGTGTCGGCCGCCAAGACAAAAGCAGTGACAGCGAACGTTGAGAAACCGGAAACACGGCAGGTAAGTGATAAAAAAGTAAACGATACAAGCAAGAAGCAAACGAGAACCGTGACTTAATTCACGGAAGGGATGAACAATGAGCAGAATCAAAGAAGATAAGAATTTAATTGTGGGGCTGGATATCGGCACCTCGAAAATTGTCGCCATCGTGGCAGAGCTGCAACCGGAAGGAACGCTGAAAGTGATTGGCCTGGGCCAGCATGTGTCACGCGGCCTTAAAAAAGGCGTGGTGGTGAACATCGAGTCCACCATGCAATCCATACAGCGCGCGCTGGAAGAAGCCGAGCTGATGGCCGACTGCAAGATCAATAATGTGTATACCGGCATTGCCGGCAGCCATATCAAGAGTCTCAACTCGCACGGCATGGTGAAGATCAAGGATGCGGAAGTGTCGCAGATGGATGTGGATCGCGTGGTGGAAACCGCCCGTGCGATTGCCCTGCCGGCCGACCAGCAGATTCTGCATATCCTGACGCAGGAATTCATCATCGACGGACAGGAAGATGTGCGCGAGCCACTGGGCATGAGCGGCATGAAGCTGGAAGTAAAAGTGCATATCGTCACCGGTGCTGTGGCTGCGGCGCAGAACATCGTTAAGTGCATCAAGCGTTGCGGCATCGAGGTGAGCGACCTGATTCTGCAACCCTTGGCATCCAGCCTGGCAGTGCTGACTGAAGATGAAAAAGAACTGGGCGTGTGCCTGGTGGATATAGGCGGTGGCACCACGGATATCGCCGTGTTCAAACAAGGTGCTATTCGCCACACGGCAGTAGTGCCGATTGCCGGTGACCAGATGACCAATGACGTGGCGGTGGCATTCCGCACGCCAACTCAGGCCGCAGAAGAAATCAAGATCAAGCACGGTTGCGCGTTGCGCCAGCTGGCTGACCCACGTGAGATCGTAGAAGTGCCAGGTGTGGATGGCCGTGACCCGCGCCAGCTGTCTGTACAGACGCTGGCCGAAGTGCTGGAGCCGCGCGTGGTTGAGTTGTATGAGCTGGTGCTCAACGAACTGCGTCGCAGCGGCATGGAAGAAATGATCGCATCCGGCATCGTCATCACCGGTGGTTCAGCCATGATGCGCGGCATGGTGGAGCTGGGCGAAGAGATATTCCACATGCCGGTGCGTCTGGGCATGCCGCGTTACGTTGGCGGTTTATCAGAAGTGGTCAGCAATCCGCGCTATGCAACCGGTGTGGGTTTGGTATTGATGGGCAAGCAGCAGTTGGAGCGCCATCTGAATGGGCAACTGGAATCAAGTTCATTTGCCCGGATTTTGGACAAAATGAAGAGCTGGTTCCAAGGCAATTTTTAAGCACAACTTTTAAGCAGTAAGAAGCAGGTAGTAGCAAAGTAATTAAGGCAGAAGTAATTTAAAGTTAAAAAGAGGAGGCATTACAATGTTTGAGATTATGGAAAAAAATTCACAGGAAGCTGTGATCAAAGTCATCGGTGTAGGCGGTTGCGGCGGCAATGCGGTTGCACACATGATTGAAAAGAGCGTCGGTGGTGTAGAGTTCATCTGCGCCAATACTGACATGCAGGCTTTGAAAAAGAGCCAGGCTAAAACCGTGCTGCAAATCGGCGAAGCATTGACCCGTGGTCTGGGTGCCGGTGCAAAACCGGAAGTTGGTCGTGAAGCTGCGCTGGAAGATCGTGATGCGATCGCGGAACTGATTGATGGTGCCGATATGCTGTTCATCACTGCTGGTATGGGCGGTGGTACCGGCACCGGTGCTGCACCTATCATTGCCCAGATTGCAAAAGAAATGGGTATCTTGACCGTGGCTGTGGTGACCAAACCTTTCGCATTTGAAGGAAAACGCACTAAAGTCGCTTCTGATGGTCTAGATGAATTATCCAAGTTCGTAGATTCACTGATTGTGATTCCTAACGAAAAACTGATGGAAGTACTGGGCGAGGATGTGCCGTTCCTTGAGGCTTTCCGTGCAGCGAACGATGTATTGCACAATGCGGTATCAGGCATTGCCGAGATCATCAATTGCGCAGGTACCGTGAACGTTGACTTTGCTGACGTACGCACCGTAATGAGCGAGATGGGCATGGCAATGATGGGTTCAGCTATGGCTACCGGCGCAGAGCGTGCACGTATCGCCGCTGAACAAGCTGTGGCAAGCCCATTGCTGGAAGATGTCAACTTGGCCAACGCACGTGGCGTTTTGGTTAATATCACGACATCAAGTTCTTTCAAAATGAAAGAATACTATGATGTGATGAACACGATTAAAGCCTTCACCGCAGAAGACGCAACTGTGATTGTTGGTAACGTGTTTGATGAAAACATGGGTGATGGTTTACGTGTAACGATGGTGGCTACCGGTTTGACTGGTACACAGCGCCGTCAGCAAAAACCAGAACTGCGTGTAATGCCGCAGCAGGTTGTGCGTGACGGTACTACTAATCAGCCAGTATTTGTTGGTGGAGCGGCAATCATCGAGGACGAAGCGCCTGCGGTGTTTGGCACCAACAGCCGCCGTGCTCAGGTTGAAGCGATGAAGATGTCTGGTGTAGAGGAATACGATATTCCGGCATTTTTACGTAAACAGGCTGACTAAAGTATTGTTTTTTTGAGTACCGTTTTTGTAAACGTTATTGCCGCCGTAAACGAACTAGTCCGGCAGGTAACAGCAAAGAAGCTTAAGGCGTCAGCCGGCTAAATATGCTATTATTTGCTTGATTATTAACATAATAATTGACATGCAGGCTTGTTTTTCCTGTGTGCGAGCTGTCGTCACCGCAAGATTTGCGCAGGTTTTCGGCAGTAGGTTTAGGGTTATGCAAGGCAGTTTACAGGCATGAAAAAGTCACCTCAAAAGGGCTGAAACGGGATATTGATATAGGCATGTTAAAGCAACGTACATTAAAAAAAGCGATTAGCGCCACAGGCGTTGGGTTGCACAACGGCGAAAAGGTTACTCTTACCCTGCGCCCGGCTGCACCTGATACCGGTATTGTTTTCAAGCGGGTGGATCTGCCTCTGCCCAATGAAATCTTGGCAACCCCCCAGGCTGTGCACGATACAAGAATGTGCTCAGCACTGGAGGCTAATGGCGCGCGCGTTGCTACGGTTGAACATATCATGTCGGCACTAGCCGGCTTGGGTGTCGATAATGTCTATATCGATGTCGATGCTTCCGAAATACCAATCATGGACGGAAGCTCAGGCCCTTTCGTATTTCTGTTACAGGAAGCCGGCATTGTGGAACAGCCGGCACCTAAAAAATTCATACGCGTTAAAAAAACTGTAGAAGTGGTTGAAGGTGATAAATGGGTACGTTTTGAGCCTTACCACGGATTTAAAATAGATTTTACTATTGCGTTTAACCATCCTGTGTTCGAGCAGTCTGGCAATAACGTCAAGATAGATTTTGCGGCGGATTCCTATATCAAGGAAATCAGCCGTGCCCGTACCTTTGGCTTCATGCATGAGGTTGAATATCTGCGTTCACATGGCTTGGCGCGTGGCGGCAGTCTTGAGAACGCGATAGTGCTGGATGAGTACCGGGTGCTGAATACCGACGGCCTGCGTTACGACGACGAGTTTGTAAAACACAAAGTGCTGGATGCTATTGGCGATTTATATATGCTGGGACACCCGATTTTAGGCGCTTTTTATGCGTACAAATCCGGTCATGCACTAAATAACCAGTTATTGCGCGCACTGTTGCAGGATGAAACAGCCTGGGAATACACTACATTTGAACAGCAGCAAGATGCGCCCGATGCATTCCAGCCACAATCCAAGCAATTAGTACCAGAACCGGTATTTTAGTCAGGTCTGCCATTTAATTGGATGCCTTGTATTTGAGTGGACTTATAGCAAAGCAGGTAGTAGATTAGATAGTAAGCAAATTAAGTAGAGTGTAATGAGAAAGGGGCGCGTAAAGTGTTAATGATCCGCCTGACATTTGTTTTGCTGGTGATAGCTGCAATGGTGTTGCTAGGCCTGTATTTGCTGTTTGATGACAAAAAATATCTGCTCTATTTCAAAAAACTACTCAAGTATTCGCTGTACCTCGCCATGGTGGCTGCCGTGCTATTTGTGTTGCGACGTATATTCTATGTTTAGGCTAGCTATGTTTAGACAGTCCGGCAATTTTATTCATAAATATTCAGCAGGCTGCATAAGTTTGATGCTGTGCTGCGCTGCATTTATCTCCAGCCCGGTGCAGGCCATGTCTGATCAGGCGCTGTTTCAGCATGCGCGCGAGTCTTACGCCGCCAAGAATGAAATTGCGCTGGCACAAGATCTGGCGGAGCTGAACGATCAGCAATACCTGTTAGCACCATACGCTGATTATTGGCTTATGCTGCTCAGGCTGGATAAAGCCGATAATGAAGAAGTGCAGAGTTTTCTCATGAAATACGGAGACTTTCCATTTGCCGAGCGTCTGCGTGGAGAGTGGCTGAAAAAGCTTGGCAAGCAGGAAGATTGGCAGTGGTTTTTTGATCAGTACCCGTATTACAAGCGTGAAGATATTGCGGTGCAGTGTTATGCCTTGCTTGGTAAAAGTGTAGCAGAAGGCGCAGGTGCCGATATTGCAGCACAAACCAAAAAAATATGGTTAACCACCGCCGACTTGCCGAGCAGCTGTAATCCGCTGTTTGATGCCATGCAAAAGGTTGGCGCACTCAGTTCTGATGACGTGTGGGAACGTTTCAGGCTCGCACTGCAAAATGGCAAACTGCCTTTAGCCAAGAGTATTGCCAGACGTATTGCAGATTTCGATGAGAAGAATTTAAAGTTAATCGATATTGCCAATCAGACGCCCAAGGCGCTGCTTGAAGATAATCCTAAATTGCTGAAAGCTGGCCGCAAAAAAGTCGCAAACAAAATATCAGCTTCGTTTAAAACCCGCGCTGGCATTGAGCTAAACCTTTTTGCACTGGATAGGCTGGCACGTAGCAATGTGCCGGAAGCTGTAGAGTTATTCGAGAATTTTAAAAATAAACTTTCCAGTGTAGATCAGGCTTTTGCCTGGGGCCGTATTGCCTACCATGCGGCGCGCACCCATAACCCAAAAGCGCTTGAATATTTTATGCAGGCAAAAAATATCAGCCTGGATAAAGAGCAACTTGCCTGGAAAGTGCGTGCAGCATTGCGCGCCAATGACTGGGATACGGTAAATGCAACGGTATCAGCAATGTCGCCAGAGCAGCAGCAGGAAGGTGCCTGGCGCTACTGGAAAGCACGCGCCCTAAATGAACAGGGGCTAACTGTTGAAGCCAATAAAATTTGGGGGCCACTATCCAGAGAGCGCCATTATTATGGCTGGCTCGCAGCTGAGGAAATTGATAGTGCAATGAGTAACGTAGAGCAGGAGTATAAGGTGCAGGATGTGGAAGTGTCTGCCATTGCCAGCCAACCTGCAATCAAACGTGCACTGGAATTGCAACGCCTGGATATGCGTTGGGAGGCAAAGGCGGAATGGGTGTGGGCCACACGCAACTTTGATGACAAGCAGTTGCTGGCAGCAGCTGAGTACGCTGCACGCCAGCAATGGTATGACATTGCAATAACAACAGCTGATAACACCAAGCAGTTGCATGATTTTAGTTTGCGCTACCCAACGCCGTACCGTGATCTATTCCGTAGCGCAGCACTAAACCAGGGCGTGGACGAAGCTTGGATTTATGGCCTTGCACGTCAGGAGAGCCGGTTTATGCATCATGCAAAATCCGGGGTTGGTGCCGCTGGGCTGATGCAGGTGATGCCGGCTACTGCAAAATGGGCAGCAAAACGCATGGGTATGGATGGATATAGTAATGACCTGATTCATGACCTGACAACCAATGTTGATATCGGTACTTATTACATTCGCTACACGTTTGAGCTTATGAATGGACAGGCTGTGATGGCTACGGCCGCCTATAATGCAGGGCCGAGCCGGGCCAAGCGCTGGCTGGCAAAAGAGCCAATGGAAGCGGCGGTTTATATTGAAACCATCCCATTTGCAGAAACCAGAAATTATGTACAGAAGGTGATGGCCAACGCGCAGATGTACGCGCCAAGGCTGGGCCGGTCGCCGCTAAGTCTGAAGTCGCGCCTGGGTATTATTCCGGGTGCAGTTACGCCCGAAGTGATTTTGGCGGATGTTGATAACGAATAGCAGTGCCCTGAAGCATAGCTTAAAAAAGTATGCTACTAAAAAGCGAAGCTAGAAAAATAAGGAAAATAAAGGTTAACGATGCAAGTAAAAAAAATATGTGTGCTGGGTGGTTCAGGTTTTGTTGGTAGCAGTGTGGTTGCTAAATTAGATCAGGCCGGTTACGCGGTAACTGTACTGACACGTAGGCGTGATACAGCCAAACATCTTTTTCTATTGCCCAATGTATCTGTGCTTGAGTGCAATGTGCTGGATGATAAGGCGCTGACCGCGGCGCTGAAAGATGCCGATGCCGTGATTAACCTGATTGGCATATTGCATCAGAGCCGTCGCGCAAGTTTTGATAAAGTGCATCATCAATTACCGGCGCGCCTGGCAAAAATCTGTGAGACATTAGGTATCAAGCGACTGCTGCAAATGAGTAGCCTGCAGGCTGACAAGACTGCACCAAGTGAATACCTGCGTTCAAAGGCTGCCGGTGAAGCCGCTTTATTGGCTTATGCGCCAAAACTTGATGTGACGATATTCAGGCCTTCAATTATTTTTGGCTTTGGTGATGGTTTTACCAATCTGTTCGCAACTTTGATCAAGTTTTTACCAGTAGTGCTGCTTGCTAAACCCAATGCCAGATTTCAGCCGATTTGGGTTGAGGATGTCGCCAGCTGTTTTGCCGCGAGCATTCAAAACACGGCGACTTACGGCCAGATTTACGAGTTGGCGGGCCCCAAGGTATACACTTTCCGCCAGTTGGTGCAGCAGATAATGGTTGCTTTGGGCGTGCGACGCCCGATCGTTGGTTTGGGCAATGCGCTCTCTTATGCACAGGCTTTCATGATGGAGCTGTTGCCGGTTAAATTAATGTCCCGCGATAATGTGCGCTCCATGGAAGTCGATAGTGTCAGTGCCAGTCCTTTCCCTGCCATTCTTGGTGTGGAGCCGGCTGCGCTTGAGGCAGTTATGCCTGAATATCTGGTGGACTCAACCCAGCGCGGTGCCTACGACCGTTATCGTAGCTTCGCGGCGAGATAGTCTTGGCGGATGTGATGCAAACCTATATCGTTGGCGGTGCCGTTCGCGATGAATTGCTGGGTTTTGCAATCAAGGATAAAGATTATGTAGTGGTCGGCAGTACGCCGGAAGCAATGCTGGCCGCCGGTTTTAAACCAGTAGGCAAGGATTTTCCGGTTTTTCTGCATCCGACTACCCGCGATGAATACGCATTGGCGCGTACCGAGCGTAAAACGGCCAAGGGTTACAAAGGCTTCGCCATACATGCCTCTCCAGAAGTGACGCTGGAAGAAGATCTGGCGCGGCGTGACCTCACGATTAATGCCATTGCCAAGGCGGATGACGGTCGTCTGGTAGATCCCTTTAGCGGCCTTGCCGATATTCAATCCAAAACTTTGCGCCATGTCAGCGCTGCGTTTGCAGAAGATCCGGTGCGCATTTTACGGGTTGCACGTTTCTCGGCACGCCTCACCGATTTTAACGTAGCGCCGGAAACGATGGTGTTAATGCGCCAGATGGTGGATGCTGGCGAAGTGGATGCCTTGGTGGCAGAGCGCGTCTGGCAAGAGCTGGCAAAAGGCCTGATGGAAGCAAAACCGTCGCGCATGTTTGAAGTGCTGCGCGCCTGCGGGGCATTACGGAAAATATTGCCGGAGCTGGATAAGTTGTGGGGCGTGCCGCAGCCGGAACAGCATCATCCGGAAATTGATACCGGGGTACATGTGATGATGGTGGTTGATTATGCTGCCAGCCAGAACTTCAGTTTGCCGGTACGCTTTGCGGCTTTGATGCATGATTTGGGCAAAGGTACGACACCAGTTGAAATGCTACCTAAACATATTGGCCATGAGCAGCGCAGTGCCAATCTGTTGAAAGAAGTGTGCAAACGCCTGCGTGTGCCCAATGACTGTAGGGAGTTAGGCGTGATGACGGCCAAGTTTCATGGCAAGCTCCATCAGGCACCGCAGATGCGGCCTGCTACCTTACTGGAATTTTTAATCGAGCTGGATGCGATTCGCCAGCCGCAAAGATTCAAAGATTTTCTTAAAGCCTGTGAAGCTGACTCTCGCGGCAGAACCGGCTATGCCGATTGCGCAACGCCAGCAGCTGTGCTGATGCTGAAAGCACAAAGCGCAGCCGCGGCGGTTGATGCGGGTGCCGTTGCCGCAAACTGTGAGGGGCCGGAGCAGATCAAAATTAAGGTGTTTCAAGCAAGGCTGGAGGCAGTTAAAGCAGCCGGATAATAGCCAGATAATTAAGTCTGGATTTAAATGTGTAGTGAGTGCTGAATAATATATTTGGCTACAAAGCCAACCAGACCAAAAGTCAGGCCCAGGAACAGAATAAAGGTGCCAAATTTCCCTACCCTGGATTCCCATGCCAGATGACCCACAATAAATATCATCAGCAACATCAGTCCGCCTACGCCGTAGGTCATGCCAAGCTCGGTAATCTGCGCTTCTGTTAAACCAAAAATTGTACCTTCCAAGTCTATCTCCTGATCAGCTGGAAACTCATATTGCCTAGAGCAAACTGGCATTATAGCCAAGTTGGCAACTGCTAACTATGATTGCGTTTTTATAAAATGATTCAATTAAGAGATTTTTATAAATTTCTCTCAATTTCGCCATTCCCGCGCAGGTGGGAATGGCGAGTCGAGGAATATTTTTATTTGTGGATAAAAGACAATTACAGTAAGTTGCTTAGCTGCTGCACAACAAATTCTGTAGGTTTACGTTTAAAGCCGCTCTTGGCATACTGTTGCCAGCGACCAATTACGTAACAGATGATCATGTTTGCCTGTGCTTCTGCGTTACCTGGTTTGCCTGTCTGCGCTTCTGCTATACGCAGGCTTTGTTTCAGGGTAACTTCAATGCGGTCATATAACTGGTTGATACGCAGTTGTAGTTTTTCATCTTCATTTACCAGTGCATCGCCGATAAGTACGCGCGTCATGCCCGGGTTTTTCTCTGCAAACAGCAGCAGCATGGTAATGGTGCGGTGTACTTGTCTTAAACCTTCGCTTTCCTCACTGCTGATTTTGTTGATCAGGCCAAAGATGGTTTCTTCAATGAATGAAATCAGGCCTTCAAACATTTGTGCTTTATTTGCGAAGTGACGGTAAAGTGCGGCCTCGGATACTTCCAGTTTTGCGGCTAACGCTGCTGTGGTGATTTTTTCACGCTTGGGAGCCTCCAGCATTTTGGCCAATGATTGTAAGATTTGCTGTTTGCGTTCGCCTGCCATGTTGTTGTCCTTATAAAGTAGCGATGATGATTCTAATTATATCTTAATGTGTGTAAGCGCTAACACCGAGGATATGCGGTAATCCACAAAGCTGGGTTTATGCAGTTTTTTGCTGACCCAAACGGTTCTCATACCTAGCCTTTTTGCGGTCATCAGTGCTGGTAGATTGTCTTCCAGCATGATGCAGTCGCTGGGTTTAACTTTAAGTGTTTTCAGTAACTGCTGAAAACCGCGTACCGATGGCTTGGCGTGAAATTTTGTAGATTCCACGCTGAATATGCATTCAAAAGCATCTTCAATATCCAGAATGTCCAGCACACGTAATGCATAGCTGCGCGGTGCGTTGGTAAACACTAACTTACGGCCTTTGAGGCTATCCAGCATGTGGCGCAGGCGTTTCACCTGAATCACCATGTCATGCAAGTTTTCCAGTTGGTGTGTTTCTTCCAGAAAGTGATGCGGGTCTGTATTGTGGTGACGCACCAGCCCCTTGAGCGTGGCACCATACACTCGCCAGTAGTGCTTACGCAGCTTATGCGCATCATCTTCGTTCAGGTTCAGGTGATCCATGATGTACTGCGTCATGGTCTGGTTCATGACCGGGAAAATATGTGCTGATGCGTTATGCAGCGTATCGTCCAGGTCAAATATCCAGATTTTGGTCATGCCAGACTATTATTTAGCCTTGATCAGCGTCCCTACGCCTTCATCAGTTAGCACTTCCAGCAGCAGCGCATGTTCAACGCGGCCATCGATAATGTGCACCGCTTTAACACCGCTGCGTGCAGCATCAAGTGCGGAACTGATTTTTGGCAGCATGCCGCCAGAGAGCGTACCGTCTGCCACCATGTCGTCAATCTGTCTTGGTGTCAGGCCGGTCAGCAGCTCACCGTTTTTATCCAGCACGCCAGGCGTGTTGGTGAGCAGGATCAGTTTTTCGGCATTGAGGATCTCTGCCAGCTTGCCAGCAACTACGTCGGCATTGATGTTGTAGGTTTCACCGTCTTTACCTACGCCGATTGGTGCTACCACCGGTATGAAGTCGCCGGTATCCAGAAAATTGATAATGCTCGGATCAATTGCGCTGATTTCGCCTACCTGGCCAATATCGATGAATTTGGTCGGGTCATTCATATCTTCCATCATCAGTTTGTGTGCGTGGATGAAATTGCCATCCTGTCCGGTCAAGCCAACGGCTTTACCGCCGTGCTGGTTAATCAGGTTAACAATTTCCTTGTTGACCTGTCCGCCAAGTACCATTTCTACCACGTCCATGGTTTCTTCATCGGTAACGCGCATGCCCTGGATGAACTCGCCTTTTTTTCCTAGCCTGTCCAGCATCTCGTTAATTTGCGGGCCGCCGCCATGTACAACTACCGGGTTCATGCCCACCAGTTTTAACAGCACTACATCTTTGGCAAAGCATTCTTTCAAATGCTCATCAGTCATGGCGTTGCCGCCGTATTTGATTACGATGGTTTTATCGAAAAAGCGTTTGATATAAGGCAGGGCTTCGGCAAGCGTTTTGGCTTTTTTTGCAGCGGTGGATTGATTTAGCATAGGGTTTCCGTGGTATGGGATTTGCGATATTTTCTATGCAGTATTGTAACTAAAAAACGGCAGCAATTTTTGAAAAAATGCTGCCGTTTTTTTACAGCGACTTGATAAATACTTTGGATTTGCGCTGAAAGTTATAGAGCTTTTTCTTTTCTGCCGGTAATTTGTCTACAGGCTGTTCGATAAAGCCGCGCTCCAAAAACCAGTGCTCGGTATGTGTGGTCAGGCAGAATAAAGTCTTGAACCCCTGTTCGCGCGCCCGGTCTTCGCAAAAATGAAACAGCTTGTCGCCGCGGCCGCCGCCGCGATATTGCGGGTCAATGGCCAGGCAGGCAAATTCGGCGGTTTTTTCCTGCGTGAATGGATACAGTGCAGCGCAGCCGATGACGCGGTTGTCATGCTCCATGATCTGGAAATAGTTGATCTCCATCTCGATACGTTCACGGCCGCGTTTGACCAGAACGCCTTCAGCCTCCAGCGGCTCGATCAGCTGCAGTATCGCGCCTACATCGTCAATGGTAGCCTGGCGCATGGTCTCCAGGCCAAGCTCGGTGACCATGGTGCCGATACCGTCATGCGTGAACAGCTCCTGAATGATGGCACCATCTATGTGGCGGCTGATGAGATGGGTGCGAGCCACGCCGTGCTCGCAGGCGCGGATGGCCGCCGGCAGGTAATAAACGATGTCTTCAGAAGTGTTGATGGCATCTTCATTGTCGGTGACATGCTGCAGCAGGTTTTTGGCTTTTTTTGCCGTCATTTCGCGCAGCAGTTCCCCGCGCAGGTTGTGCACGCCTTCTGAGTCCATGAGGAAAATCAGCTTGTCAGCATCCAGTGCAATCGCAGTGCTCGCGGCAACATCTTCCAGCGACAGGTTGAATGCTTCGCCGGTAGGCGAGTAGCCAAGCGGTGACAGCAATACCATTTCACCGTCATCCAGCCGTTTTTGTATGCCGATGGCGTCTATCTTGCGCACTTCCCCGGTATGTTGCAGATCTACGCCGTTACGTACACCTAAAGGTTTGGCTGTCACAAAGTTGCCGCTGGCGACGCGTATATCGCTGCCCGCCATCGGCGAGTTGATTAAGCCCATGGATAACTGCGCCTCAATTTCCACACGAATCACACCGTTGGCCTCCTTGACGGCTTCCATGGTTTCATCGTCGCTGACTCGTAGCCCGTTAACCAGTTTGGTTTCGATTCTGGCACGTTTCAGCCGCTCTTCAATCTGCGGGCGTGCGCCGTGTACCAGTACTAGCCTGACTTCCAGACTGGCCAGCAGGTTGAGGTCGTGTGACAGTGCAATGAATTGCTTTTCATTCACCACCTCACCGCCAAAAGCAATGACAAAGGTGCGACCGCCGAAGGCGTGAATGTAGGGCGCGACAGAGCGGAACCAGCGGACGAATTCCTGCGGTTTTTTAATGCTGAATGGCGCAGCTGCGCTCGTGCTGGCAGTTGCAGATTCGGTTTGTGCATAAAGGTAAGCCGGCGTGCAATCGAGAGCGGCACATATTTTACGCAGCAGTGTCTCGGTTACGCCTTGTGCACCGCGCTCAATGCGTGACAGGTTGCCGCTATCTGCGTCGGTCTGGCTGGCCAGCTCCTGCAAGGTGATATTTAGCAGTTTGCGCCGTTTGCGTATAGATGATCCGAGTGACATGGTGTATTATTTTGCGTTTAAAACACAAATATATTTTAATTTTGTTTTTGACGCAATATTTATATCAATATTGCAGCATCAATTAAAAGTCACCCCATAATGACTGCATCACAGAAATGGCCGTCAGCGCGGCAGTTTCGGTACGTAAGATGCGCGGCCCCAGCACAATCGATTGAAATTGTTGTGATGTTGCCAGATCAATTTCCCCATTGCTTAAGCCGCCTTCTGCACCAATCAGCAGTTCAATGCTGGAGGCGGGTTTTGCTATTTCAATTAAGCGTCTGGCACCTACCGGGTTAAGCAGGATACGTGTTGTATCGGTATGGGGATTCTGGCTGAGCCAGGTTTCAAGTGAAAGTGGCGGCAATACTTTGGGCACATAAGCGCGGCCTGATTGTTCGCACGCGGAAATGGCAACGTTCTGCCAATGCTCAATACGCTTTTCTGCACGTTCTGCTGATAGTTTTACTACGCTACGCTGACTGTTGATAGGCTGAATTTTTGTAACGCCAAGTTCAACTGCTTTCTGTATGGTAAAGTCCATGCGGTCACCGCTGGATATGCCTTGCAGTAGGGTAATGCTGAGTGGTGATTCGTTGCTGATCTGTTTTGCGCCGGTGATGGTAGCGCTGACGGCATTTTTTTTGACTGAAGTCAGTGTGCACTCATAATCAAAGCCATCGCCATTGAATACGGTTGCGCTATCGCCCACGTTTAGGCGCAGTGCGCGTGTGGCATGTGCTGCTGCATTTTCCGAGAGCTGAATCTCGGCATTAATTGTCAGCGGTGAATCGGTAAAAAAACGCAAGTTAGCCATAAACCAGGCGACTCCGAAAGATTAAGAAAAAACGAAAACAAAAGTGATAATATCGAGCTAACTATTGTCGCAGCATAAATATTAAGATACATGTGGGCGTTTTTATAAATGCAGAGTTTGGGATGCAGTACAAGGCGCACGGAACAGAGGAGCTGAGATAGTATGAGTTATACAGCGAGGTTCCGAGTACCGCGCAACGCAGTAATGCGCCCAAAAAATGTATTTATAGAAATGCCCATGTGAAAGTATAACGGAATAAGGAATATAAGATGGCTAGCTTGAATCCCCCTGTATGTAATTTTGGTCAGCCCGCTGCGGATTTTAATCTGCTCGGCGTAGACGGTAAGCGCTATACGCTTGCCAATAGCGTTGGTGAAAATGGTTTGATCGTAATGTTTATCTGCAATCATTGCCCGTATGTTAAAACCATCAAAACGCGTCTGGTTGCCGATTGCCGCGAGTTACTGAAATACGGTATCAATACGATTGCTATCCAAAGCAATGATGTCAAAACCTATCCGGAAGACTCTTTTGAGCGCATGCAGGAAGAAGCAAAGCAGTTTGATTTTTCGTTTCCCTATGTATGGGATGAGACGCAAGAGGTGGCAAAGGCTTATGGTGCAGTTTGCACGCCGGATTTTTTCGGATTCAACAAAAATCTGGAACTGCAGTACCGTGGCCGTTTTGATGCAGCAGGTCGTGGTGAGCCGCCAGCTGATAATCCTAGGGATTTGTTCAATGCCATGAAGTTGATTGCACAGACCGGGCATGGGCCAAAAGAACAGGTGTCGAGCATAGGCTGCAGTATTAAATGGTTTGAATAACCCGCAGAAAAGCTGCTGATGGGGTTGGGAGAAAAGTAATGACAGACAAAAAATTGAAGTGGGGTATTCTGGGGTCGGCACGGGTGTGTGAGCGTTTGCTGCCGGCGATTATCGAAGCGCCAAATTCACAGCTGGTGGCGATCGCCAGCCGCCGTGAAGGGGCTGCTCAAGCCACGCTACAGAAGTACGCGCCTGCTGGATTCAATCTGGCTGGGGTGAAATGTTACGACAGTCTGCAGGCGCTGATTGATAACCCTGATGTAGATGCGGTGTACTGCCCGATGGCAAACGGCGAGCATGCGGTCTGGGCAATCAAGGCGATTAATGCTGGCAAGCATGTGCTGATTGAGAAGCCCATGGCGCTGACGGTGGCTGATGTTGAGGCGATAGAGGCAGCCGCCATCAATAACAATGTGAAAGTGATGGAGGGGTTTATGTACCGTTTCCATCCGCAGCATGCACGCGTGCAGGAGATCGTCGCCTCCGGCCTGATTGGCGATGTGCTTTCGGTGCGCGCCAGCTACTCATTTTTAATGCGTCCGGCACGCATGTACCGTATTGCCAGCGGGGTTGAGTCCGGCGGCGGCGCGATGTGGGACATCGGGCCTTATGCGATTCATTCGCTGCGCTGGTGTTTTGGTCTGGCCAATGCTGGGCAGGATTACAAGCCACTGGAGCCGGTGTCTGTAGTGGCGCATGCCAAGCTGAATGATGTGGGTGCCGATATTGTGACCAGCGGAGTGCTGGATTTCGGACGTGATGCCGAAGGTCGGGCGCGTTTCGGTCATTTTGACATCAGCTTTGAACGCTCACGTAAATCCGAGTATGAAATCATCGGTAGCAAAGGCTGGATTAAATGCCACGCGGCCTGGGTGTTTCAGAATGATGTGCCGGTGATCTCGTGGGCGCTGGAAGACGGTAAATACGCAGAAGAACGTTTTGCCCCGAGCAACCATTTCAACCTGGAAATCGAGCATTTCAGCGATTGCGTACTCAACGACAGGCAGCCACACCTGACATTTGAAGATGCTAAAGCGAATTGCCGGGCGATTGAGCTTACTCTGCAATCAGTGTTGACAGGGCGAATGGTAGCCTTTTGACGCTGAGATTGTAGCGAATTTCTGCTGCAGGCAGCTAAAAGCCGTTGGAGAGTATCGTTCCTATGTTGATTACAAAGACACTTTTCTGATGTTGTACTTGCCGAAAAAGGCTATCTAAGCAATAATTTAGCCTTCAAGGAAAAGCGGTTAAATTTACTGGCTTTTTGAAGAGTTCAATTAAGGTTTTATGAGGTTTCGCGCCAGCGGTCATCTTTCACGCGCAAGCAGTCTCCTTGTATATAAGTCCTCAAGTTTTAATCATTAGGGAGAAAACAATGGCAACACGTCAAGATTTATGCAATGCCATCCGCGCTTTGTCGATGGATGCAGTGCAAAAGGCAAACTCAGGCCACCCAGGTGCACCTATGGGCATGGCTGAAATTGCAGAAGTATTGTGGAATCACCATCTGCGTCATAATCCAACAAATCCTAACTGGGCTGATCGCGACCGTTTCGTTCTCTCTAATGGTCACGGCTCAATGTTGATTTACTCTTTATTGCATCTGACAGGCTACGACTTGCCTATGGATGAAATCAAGACTTTCCGCCAATTGCATTCAAAATGTGCTGGTCACCCAGAATACAGCTATGCACCAGGCGTTGAAACAACTACAGGTCCATTAGGTCAAGGTATCACCAACGCGGTTGGTTTTGCGATGGCTGAAAAATTAATGGCTGACCAATTCAACAAACCAGGTCACGACATCGTTGACCACTACACATACTGCTTCCTGGGCGATGGCTGTATGATGGAAGGCGTATCACACGAAGCTTGTGCTTTGGCTGGTACATGGGGCTTGGGTAAATTGGTTGCTTTCTGGGATGACAACGGTATTTCTATCGATGGTCACATCGAAGGCTGGTACACAGACGACACAGCTAAACGCTTTGAAGCATACGGCTGGCACGTTCAATCAGTAGATGGTCACGACTCTGACGCGATTAACGCAGCAGTGATTGCAGCGAAAAAAGTAACAGACAAACCATCATTGATCTGCTGTAAAACCATCATCGGTAAAGGTTCACCAAACAAAGCCGGCAGCCATGACTGTCACGGTTCTGCATTAGGTGACGCTGAAGTTGCAGTAACACGTGCTGCTATCGGTTGGCCACATGCTCCATTTGAAATTCCTGCTGACGTTTACGCTGGTTGGGATCAAAAAGCTAAAGGTTCTAAACTTGAAGGCGAGTGGAACGCTAAATTCGATGCTTATGCTAAAGCATTCCCAGAAGAAGCTGCAGAATTCAAACGCCGCATGGCAGGTGAGTTGCCAGCTAACTGGAAACAAGCAACTGATGCATTGATCGCAGCTACCAACGAAAAAGCAGAAGGTATCGCTACTCGTAAAGCTTCACAAAATGCAATCACTGCTTTGGCTATCGTATTGCCAGAGTTCCTGGGCGGTTCAGCTGACTTGACAGGTTCTAACCTGACAGCAGCACCAAGCTTCAAACACGTATCTGGTAAAGAGCCAGGTAACTACATCTCTTACGGTGTGCGTGAATTCGGTATGTTCGCGATCATGAACGGTATGGCATTGCACGGTGGCTTGTTGCCATTCGGCGGTACATTCCACATGTTCTCAGACTACGCGAAGAGCGCATTGCGTATGGCTGCATTGATGAAACAACGTACTATCGCTGTATTGTCACATGACTCTATCGGCCAAGGTGAAGATGGTCCTACTCACCAACCAATCGAAAATACATCAGGTTTACGTTACATTCCTAACATGGATGTATGGCGTCCAGGTAGCTCAACAGAAACAGCAGTGGCTTGGGTAGCTGCAGTTGAGCGTAAAAATGGTCCATCAAGCTTGGTATTGAGCCGTCAAAACGTTGCTGGTATCAAACACGATGCTGCGCAGTTCGACTTAATGCGTAAAGGTGGCTATGTATTCTCTGACGTTGCTGGTAAAGCAGATGTAATCATCATCGCTAACGGTTCTGAGCTTGACCTGGCTGTTAAAGCAGCAGCTGAGTTGAACGCAGCAGGTACCAAAGTACGCGTGGTTTCAATGCCATCTACTAACGTATTTGACCGCCAAGACCAAGCTTACAAAGACAGCGTATTGACTCCAGGTGTGAAACGCGTAGCGGTTGAAGCTGCTCACTCAGATTTCTGGCGTAAATATGTAGGTCTGGAAGGTGCTGTAGTTGGTATCGATACATTCGGTGAATCAGCTCCTGGCGGTGTATTGTTGAAACACTTCGGCTTCACAGTTGAGAACGTAGTTGCAACTGTTAAATCGGTGCTTTAATTCACTGCTGCTGTATTTATAAGCTTACATAAGCTTAAAGCAAGCTAGTCTGCAAGGCACCTCACACGAGGTGCCTTGTTTTTTGTAGGGATGTGCAGAAGTAAAGTTAGCGTAAGTAGAATTTAGTAAATATAAATTTAGTAAATATAAAAAGTTAAGTTTTTAAAAGTTTGGTTTTAGCTGTATTGTGTTCAGTAAGGCTTAAGTATTGATTACTTTTGATTTAAACGGTTATTTAAAGCAGTTGGGGATTTATTTAACCTTTGTGCTAACAGAATAAATTTAGGAATTATCATGGCAATTCGAGTCGCAATTAATGGTTATGGACGTATTGGTCGCAATGTTTTGTGTGCAGTATATGAGCAGCAACGTAAAGATATTGAAATTGTCGCAATTAATGGCTCAGCAAGTTTAGAGGGCACAGCGCACCTCACTAAACATGACACCATTCACGGTAAGTTCAAAGGTACCGTAGAAACGCTGGACGAAGACGGTAAACACTACCTGGTACTCAACGGTGACAAGATTCGTGTTACTACCGACCGTAACCCGGCTAATTTACCATGGAAAGAACTCGGTATTGATGTAGTGCTTGAATGCACAGGTGCATTCCGCACCAAAGAAAAATGCCAACCGCATATTGATGCCGGTGCCAAGAAAGTCATTATTTCTGCGCCAGCAGATAAAAACGAGTGTGATGCCACTATCGTTTACGGCGTAAACCATCAGATATTGAAATCTGACATGACCGTAATTTCTAATGCATCATGTACTACCAATGGCCTGGCGCCTGTGGTTAAGGCATTGAATGACAAGCTGGGCATTGAATCAGGTTTGATGACCACCATTCACTCCTACACCAATGACCAGATGCTGGTGGATGGCCATCACAAGGACTTATACCGGTCTCGCGCTGCTGCGCTGAATATGATTCCAACCAAAACCGGCGCGGCACAGGCGGTTGGTATTGTGATTCCTGAGTTGCAAGGCAAGTTATCTGGCTTTGCAGTACGTGTGCCAACTGCCAACGTTTCAGTGGTTGACCTGACTTTTGTGCCAGGCCGTGAAACAACCAAGGAAGAAGTGAACGCAATTATTAAAGAGGCCTCAGAAGGCCCCCTTAAAGGCATTCTGGCTTATAACACTGAGCCATTGGTTTCTTCAGACTTTAACCATACCGAAACATCATCCAACTTTGATGCCAAACAAACCATCGTACAGAATGGCAAGCTGGTCAAAGTGATGTCCTGGTATGACAATGAGTGGGGTTTCAGCTGCCGCATGCTGGATACGGCAGTGGCTTTAATGAGCGCAAAATAAGGTTGAATGGTTTAAGGGGAGAGTTGACCATGCATTACATCAAAATGACGGACCTGGATTTACAAGGCAAGCGCGTATTGATTCGCGCGGATCTTAATGTGCCGGTGGCTGACGGAAAGGTAACATCCGATGCGCGCATTACGGCTTCGATGGCAACCATTGAGCATGCGCTAAAAGCTGGCGCAAAAGTGATGGTGACATCGCATTTGGGCCGTCCTGAAGAAGGTGTATATTCAGAGGAAAACTCTCTCAAACCTGTAGTTGATGTTATTTCTAGCAAGCTAGGCAAGCCGGTTCGTCTGGTGAAAGACTGGGTAAATGGCGGCTTTGAGGTCGGTGTCGGTGAACTGGTTGTGCTTGAAAATTGCCGTTTTAATAAAGGTGAAAAGAAAAGCGTCGATGAATTGTCACAAAAGTATGCCAAGCTCTGTGATATTTTTGTGATGGATGCATTTGGTACCGCGCATCGTGCCGAGGCCAGCACTCATGGCGTGGCTAAATTCGCGCCAGTGGCAGCAGCCGGTATTCTGCTGGTCAATGAACTAGAAGCTTTGACCAAGGCGTTATTGAGTCCGGCACGCCCGATGGTGGCGATTGTGGGCGGTAGCAAGGTTTCAACCAAGCTGACCGTGCTGGAAAGCCTGTCCGAAAAAGTTGACCAGATGGTGGTCGGTGGCGGCATTGCCAATACCTTCCTGAAAGCCGCTGGTTTTGAGGTGGGCAAGTCACTGTGCGAAGATGACCTGGTGCCAGTTGCGCGTGCATTAATGGATAAAATGTCAGCTAGAGGTGCAGCCGTGCCTATTGCAGTTGATGTGGTCTGCGGCAAGAAATTTGATGCCAATGAACCTGCAGTCAGCAAGGACGTGGCAGCAGTGATGGCTGATGATATGATTTTTGATATTGGCATGAAATCTGCTAATCAATTAGCGGAGATCATTAAAAATGCTGGTACTGTAGTTTGGAACGGCCCGGTAGGTGTATTTGAGTTTGACCAATTTGGCGAAGGCACTAAAACCATCGCTAATGCAATTGCCAGCACCAAAGCTTTTACATTGGCGGGTGGCGGCGACACTATTGCTGCCATTCAGAAATACGGTATTGAAAGTAAGGTTGATTATATTTCAACAGCAGGCGGCGCATTCCTGGAGTTTTTGGAAGGCAAGAAATTACCAGCAGTGGAAATTCTGGAACAGCGCGCTAAAGCTTGATAGCCCTGATTGTTTAGTGCTTTAAAAATGGGGCGGTTAGCCCCATTTTGTTTTTAGGGCCATGAAAAAGTGTAACAAGGTGATTCTATAAAAGCAGAATTTGCGCTGAAGCGCATTATTCATACGCCAAAAAGCAATAATAAAGGTAAATACATTGACATTACGTAAAACAAAAATTGTAGCTACATTAGGGCCATCCTCTACTAGTGAGGAAATGCTGGCGCGCATGATTACTGCCGGCGTGAATGTCGTGCGCCTTAATTTCTCCCATGGCACCGCAGAAGAGCATATCCGCCGTGCAGAAATCGTACGTAATATTGCAGCGAAATTAGGGCGCCCTGTTGGCGTACTATGTGATTTGCAGGGCCCAAAAATTAGAATTGGTAAATTTGAGCTAGGTAAAGTCACCTTGAAAACGGGTGATGTGTTCGTGTTGGATGCCGATTGCGAATTGGGCGACCAGTATCGCGTTGGACTGGATTACAAAACCTTGCCGCAGGAAGTCAGTGAGGGCATTGTTTTGTTGCTGGATGATGGCCGTATTACCATGCAGGTGGATAGGGTAAAAGGCAATCAGATTCACTGCGTAGTATTAAATGGTGGTGTTTTATCAAATAACAAAGGTATCAATCGCCAGGGTGGTGGTTTGTCAGCTGATGCACTCACCAAAAAAGACCGTGAGGATATAAAAACCGCAGTGGCGCTTGAAGCTGATTATATTGCCGTTTCTTTTCCGAAGTCAGCCATGGATATAGAGCTGGCACGAAGTTTGGTTAAAAAAGCCGGTGGCGCAGCAAGCATTATTGCCAAAATTGAACGTGCTGAAGCGATTGCTGAACTTGAGACTATTATTGAAGCATCCGATGCGATTATGGTGGCGCGTGGCGATTTGGGCGTTGAAGTAGGTGACGCAGCAGTCCCCGGTTTGCAAAAGCGCATGATACGCATGGCGCGTGCGCATAACAAACTGGTGATTACCGCCACACAAATGATGGAGTCGATGATTTCCAGCCCGATTCCAACGCGGGCGGAAGTATCCGACGTGGCCAACGCGGTGCTGGATGGCACGGATGCGGTGATGCTGTCAGCAGAAACTGCCTCAGGCCAGTATCCGCTGGAAACCGTAGAGGCGGTGCACCGTGTAGTGATTGAGGCTGAAAAAGAATATTTCAGCGCGTATCACGAACAGAAGCTGGATCAGGTATTTATTAAAACGGATGAGGCAGTTGCAGCGGCGGCTATTTATACAGCGCAGCACCTGAAAGTGAAAGCGATTGCTGCGCTCACGCAATCAGGCAATGCCGCACAGTGGCTGTCGCGTGCCGATGCGGAAGTACCGATTTATGCGCTATCGCCTGATAAATTTGCGCGCAGAAAGCTAACTTTGCATCGTGGCGTTTATCCGTACCCAATCGATCAGGCCGATAAAAATAAAGAGGAAATTCTGCAAGAGATGGAGCAGGTGCTGCTCCAGCAGAGGGCGGTGGTTGCCGGTGATGTGGTGTTGCTGACTTTTGGTGAACCTATTGGCAGTCCGGGTGGTACTAACACACTAAAAATCATTAAAATCGGCGAGAACCGGCCTATCGTGTAATGTAAAAAATTAGATAAAGATTCACCAGCACTTTATAATAAGCAGTTAAATCATCGTCAACTCAGTGACTCTCAAAGTTAAGCCCATGAATAAACCACTATTAGAAACCAGTATCAAAAGCCTGAAACGCATTCATCAAGGTAAAGTGCGCGATATTTACGATATCGATGCCAATACCATGCTGTTGGTAAGCACAGACCGTTTGTCGGCTTTTGATGTGATTCTGCCTATCGGCATTGCCAACAAAGGCGCGATGCTGACACAGATGGCAAATTTCTGGTTTGAGAAGCTACATGATGTGGTGCCTAACCACTTAACCGGCATTGATCCTGCGAGCGTGGTGACAGATGCAGCCGAAAAAGCGCAGCTGGCCAACCGTTCTGTGGTGGTTAAAAAACTGAAAGCCTTGCCGATAGAAGCTATCGTGCGTGGTTATCTGGTGGGCAGCGGCTGGAAAGAATATAAAGCCAAAGGCACGGTATGCGAGATTCCGTTGCCAGCAGGCCTGCAAGAAGCGTCAAAGCTGCCGCAGCCTTTATTCACACCATCTAGCAAGGCAGCGGTGGGTGAACATGATGAGAATATCAGCATTGCACAGGTAGAGGCGCTTATCGGAAAAGATCTGGCTGCGCAGGTAGCTAAGGTTGCTATCGAGCTTTACACCAAAGCGGCAGAGTATGCGCTTACTCGCGGCATTATTATTGCCGATACCAAATTCGAATTTGGCCTGGATGAGCATGGCGTGCTGCATGTGATGGACGAAGTGCTGACTCCGGATTCATCACGTTTCTGGCCGGCTGAAAGTTACGCGGTAGGCAAAAATCCACCCAGCTATGACAAACAATATGTACGTGACTGGCTGGAAGCCAGCGGCTGGAATAAAACGCCACCGGCACCGGTTTTGCCAGATGATGTGGCTGCAAAAACCAGTGAAAAATACATGGAAGCGTTTGAACGCCTGACCGGTAAGCCGCTTAGTATCGGATAAGCGGTAGCTGTTTTCAGGTCGGATTTACTTTGTTTGGTAAGCTCAAGTCTCTTGGTATACAGCTCAAGCATGAGTTTGCAGTTTATCGTTTAGTATTGAAACATCCGCATACACCTTGGGTAGCTAAGCTATTTTTAGGCTTGGCGGTAGGTTATTTACTGCTGCCGTTCGACTTGATTCCCGACTTCATCCCTATTCTCGGCCAATTGGATGATGTCGTGATTATTCCGGTTTTGTTGTATCTGGCACTTTTATTTATTCCAAAATGGATTATCCAAAGCTGCCGTGAGCAAGTTAAAGCACATTAAAACAGTCATTTAGCAATTTATTACAAGTCTTTTGCTATGCCAGCGGCGTGGACTTGTTATAATTGCGCCTCAAAATTAGTCTTACATTTATTTAGTAAATTTATATTTAGGAATAAGCAATGTCATTGAATAACGTGCCAACCGGTAAAGATGTCCCTAATGATTTTAATGTGATCATTGAAATCCCGATGCAGGGTGACCCAGTAAAATATGAAGTGGATAAAGAAAGCGGCGCGATTTTTGTAGACCGTTTCATGGGTACTTCTATGCACTATCCAGCAAATTACGGCTATGTGCCGCACACGCTGGCAGATGACGGAGACCCGGTAGATGTATTGGTGATTACCCCAGTACCGCTGATTCCAGGTGTGGTTGTACGTTGCCGTCCAATTGGCGTGCTGCTGATGGAAGATGAAGCTGGCTTGGATGCTAAAGTATTGGCTCTGCCGGTAGATAAAGTGTGTGGTCTATATAGCCATCTGAAATCTTATAAAGACGTATCAGAAGGCCGTCTTGATATGATTGCGCACTTCTTTGAGCATTACAAAGATCTGGATAAAGGCAAATGGGTAAAGATCAATGGCTGGGGTGATGTTGATCAAGCCAAGAAAGAAATTCTGGATGGCGTTAAGAACTACAACGACGCAAAAGTAAAACCAGCGTTTTAATTCGCAGTTTAAATTTGCACTGTAGTAATAGAAAAGACAGCCTAGGCTGTCTTTTTTTGTTTTATCAACTATCCGGCAATAACGCCAAATAACTTGCCAACAATAGCAGTTGCCGCCATTGCCAGTACCCCCCAGAAAGCAACGCGGGATGCACCCTTAAACAGGCCTGCACCGCCAGCTTGCGCTGCCAAGCCACCAAGTGCTGCTAAAAATATAAGTGATGTTACCGCAACGTAGTTAATAGTGTTGCCACTTGCCGTGACAAAGGTTACCAATAAAGGCAGTGCTGCGCCAAGCGCAAATGTACCCGCAGAAGCCAGCGCCGCCTGCACCGGTTTTGCATTCATGGTATCAATAATGCCGAGTTCATCACGCGCATGGGCGCTCAGCGCATCATGTGCTGTAAGCTGAACCGCTACCTGACGCGCCAGATCGGGCGTCAATCCGCGCGAAGTATAAATACCGGTCAGTTCTTCCAGTTCATGCTCCGGTTGTGTGGCAAGCTCTTCGGTTTCGCGGGCAATATCTGCCGCCTCTGTATCTGACTGCGAGCTAACGGATACATATTCGCCTGCCGCCATCGACATGGCGCCTGATACCAGACCGGCAACGCCGGTGATAAGAATTGTTTCATGGGATGCCCCGGCTGAAGCAACACCGATTACCAGGCTGGCAGTGGAGACTATGCCATCGTTGGCACCCAGAACAGCTGCCCGTAACCAGCCAATACGGTGTGAACGATGAAATTCTGAATGTCTCATGATTGGTGCCTTGGAATCTAAGTGAGTTTTAATAAAAAGCAGTTAATGACGAATCAGTTTGTTATTTTAGCGGAGTAGCCTGATTTTAGTGATTAAAAATTTGTTATGTAAAGATGAGTTGGTGTTTATAGCTAGACAATCAGCTAACAGTGTATGACAACTAAATCCCCAAAGCAGACTGTCAATCTTTCAGCGCTAAGATTATATCAACGTGATGTCCGCCGGCATGTGCTAATCTGATGCTTTAAGTTCAAATCGAAAAACGAAACAATTCAACAATTGAAATCTTGTAACAGGCTGCATAATTTACATACCAAATGTTGCGTTAGATCAACAACTAAAATCAACTTGGAAAAGATACTGATCCAATGCCCCACATGTTCAGAGATCAGCTGAAATTGATCCTTATTTAAATCTTTTAGGTGCTCAATCGGTTTTCTATGTTAACCAGATATTGCTTTCAACAATCTTTTGCCAGCTTTAAGCACGGCCTGCTTCAAGCAATTCTGGTACTTATTGCTAATCCTATTGTTTATGCAGATAGTGAGTATGATGCTCAAGCCGGATTAGCGCTGATCAATGCGCAGGCTGCCTACGACAGAGGTTATACCGGAGCCGGCGTTGTTGTTGGTATTTCAGATACCGGCCTTGCTCTCAGTCATCCTGAATTTGCAGGACGTGGATTTGAGTTAACCAGATTTTTTGGTGGCAATATACTTGATCCAAAAAATGAATGGGCAGAGCTGATCAATACGGATAATTTTCCTATAGATGATCCGGATGGCCATGGTTCTCATGTCGCTGGAATCATTGCCGCTAGCCGTGACGGTATTGGCATGCATGGGGTGGCTTATGACGCTAAACTTGTGGTGGCGGGTATTGGTGATGTAAATGGCAGGTTGAATCCCTATGGGCATGCTTTCTACCCTAGCCTCATTCAAGCGGGCGCAAGAATCATCAATAACAGCTGGGCATCAGGCCAGATAAATCCTGACAAGACACCTAATGATCTTGCCGAATATTTGGATTATCTTGGTTTTGATGCAGTATTAGCAACCGGAACCTTACTGGTATGGGCAACTGGTAATAATAGCGCACATCAGCCTAGCCGAGAGGCTGGTTTGCCTCACTTTATTCCGGAGTTTACTGCCAACTGGGTAGCGGTCAATGCCTTAACCCTGGATGGCAAGGAAACCAGTTATGGCAATGAATGCGGGGTTGCTAAAGATTGGTGCATTTCCGCGCCAGGCGGTGATTATATAGAAACCCCAAAATTTTTGAATGAAGGAGTTTTGTCGGTCAATGTGCCTGGTTCATTGACTGATAGAATCAACGCGTATTACCAAGACCCATATCCTGAGGCTGGTGCCAATTATATTAGAATGCGTGGCACATCCATGGCTGCGCCACATGTTTCAGGTGCGCTGGCTGTGATTTTGCAAGCATTTCCGTATATGACGATGGAGCAGATCAAGTTGACCATGTTCACCACGGCCACAGATATTGGCGCCCCTGGTGTGGATGAAGTGTATGGCTGGGGGCTTTTAAACCTGGGTAAAGCCATTGATGGCCCCGGCCAGTTTACTCAAAATTGGGAAGTAGATACACACGGATTTTCATCAGTTTGGAATAATGACATTTCAGGTGTTGGAGACTTGGTAAAGTTAGGCTCTGGCACATTAAAGCTAACTGGAAACAATACTTATACCGGCAATACCTATCTTAATGGCGGAGTTTTAGCGGTTTCAATAGAGGCGAATCTTGGCAACAATAGTAGCGCCATCAATTTTAATGGTGGCACACTTAAATTTGAAGACGATTTTAACCTTACACGAAATCTGATGCTTGGGAACCTCGGCGGTACGCTAGATATTAATGGCTTAGCAAAAACGCAAAGCAGCAACATCAGCGGCACTGGCCAATTTGGCATTACTGGTGGCGGCAGCTATACCTTAAACCGCATCAACAGCCAGCAAGGCGGCCTGGCTGTGAGTGGAAATAGTCTGGTTAACGTTGCTGATGATGGTTTTATTGGTGCTGCTGGCAGTAAAGTCAGTTTAAATAACGGCAGCATTGCTTTACTGCCTGGGTTTATTACACCCACCGCCGGTCAGTTTAACCGTCCACTAGAAATTGGTGACGGGAACGGCACTATTATTACAGGTGGACAGTCGTTTAGCTATACAGGTGGCGTGATCAACGGCAGCGGATTGCTATCTTTTGACGGCCCGGCTTTTACCATGGGTAGCAATCTTAGTCTTAACAGTGGCTGGAAGGGTGATTTTACTGTTCCTGACGGTCTGGTGTTGTCAGGTACAGGCTATATCAAAGGGTCACTATCAGTATATGGAACAATATCACCCGGAAACTCACCCGGAACGATGACTATTGCTGGATCTGTGACACAAGCATCAGGCAGTACGCTTGCTATTGATATTGATGGAACCGGCACAGGCAATGGCGCTGGCAATTATGATCGTTTAATACTCACAGGAGCTGCCAGCATCTACACAGCTGACGGCACTCTTAATCCCATATTGCGTGGCATTACGGCGCCGGCAACCAATACTTTCACTCCCGCGTTGGGCCAGGGCTTCCGTATCATCTCCGCAGAAGGCGGTGTAACAGGCAGTTTCGCTTCATTAATACAGCCGAATGCAGGACTAAGGGCAGGCACTAGGATGGATCTGGTGTATGGAAGCCAGGCATTAACCCTGTACGCAACCCCATCAAGTTATACCAATCTCGCCAATGCCGGCGTTCAAACCAACAGCACGCGTCAATCCATAGGCGGCATTCTGGAGACGATGCGACCCGATCCAGGAGTTCGCTTGGCAGACTCAGTCACAAAAACCTTGTTTGATAACCTGGCAGCTCAGTCAGCTAGCAATTTACCGACTGCGTTTGACCAGCTAGCTGGTGTCGGCTACGCGCAGCTGATAGGGATGAATCGTGAGAATACGCGCTTTCTCGCTAATCAGACGATGTCGGCAGCGGCTAATCAGCGTCGCAATCATGACTGGCGCACTCAGACGTTATCCAACACAGATACTGACGAGGCTTTTAACACAGATGATGCCAAGATTTGGGGTACTGCCATCGGCCTGGTTTCCTCATGGGACGGAGATCGCTATGGTCATGGCATGCATGACACACTTGGCGGCCTGATAGGTGGTATGCAAAAAAGAATTGATGAGCAAACAAATGCGGGATTCTCTCTAGCTTATGCAAGCAGCAGTCCTGATATACAGCATGGCATGGGCAGTGGATCCATGCAAAATCTGCAGTTGATGGGCTATGCAAGTAAAACTTATGATGATGAATTCTACTTGCAGGGAATTGCTGGCACTGGCGGCGGACAGATTGATGCCAAACGTTATGTATCAGTGCTTAATAACCGATACCAGCATGACATTTATACTTCCAACTTTAGTGCTGCAATCATGGCGGGCTGGAGTGATGTGACCACTCAAAATATTCGTTATGAAACTGAAATAGGTCTGGCGTACCTGGGGTTGCGACACTTCGGCTTCAAGGACAAGGGCGGAGATGCCGTCAATCAATTGAATATTGATGGCAACACTAGCCATTCATTAATGGCAAGCATAGGCGCAAACATGAGCCTCCCATTCAAAACAAATGACATCAACTGGCTTACCGTAATATCCGGCAGTATTCAACATGAGTTGGCGGACGTCAGTACCGAGTTTGATGCCAGCATGCTCAACTACAACTATCAAGTGAAGAATGGTGCTATTGGTCGGGACCGACTTAATATTGGCCTGAGTCTAACTGGTCAGGTCTCTAACCATACCAGTATTACCTTCAATCTTAATCATCAGACTGCCGAAAACTGGAATGCAACCGCAGCTACATTTGCAATTAAAAAAGATTTCTAGTTAAGTTTTTTCATCTATTTGTCACTCTGAATCGTCACTAATTTTGCAGAAGATTATGCTCAGATATAAAGTCAAAGCAAGGCAAAAGACTTAGTTCAATTGTCCGCTTTGTCCTGCATAGTAGTCACCCAGAGATATAAAAGGCTAACGAAGTCGCCTTTTATATACAACCCAGTTTTAAATCAATCGCACAATAAGCAGTGCCACGATGTTGATAATCTTGATCAAAGGGTTAACTGCCTGGCCTGCGGTATTTTTCTAAGGGTAACCACCGTGTCGCTGGTAACGTCTACCTTGTGGGCATCTGAACCTTTGGCGCCGTGATTGTCGTCTTCAATCTATTTTTTTGCATTATCTCAGGCACCAACCCCGGTATACATGGAGATGCCTACTCGGTAATTAGTTAATTAAAATAATCTTAATCACCGAGATTTAGACCTGTTTAGCAGAGATTAGATATCTGTAATTGGCAACAAACCTAGAGATTTGGCTTCATCAAACAAACCTGTCATTTTCCAGTTCTGTCTCAATGCACCGGCGCCATAGTTACGTGAACCGCCAACCGCTTCAGCCAGCAGCTGCAATCTGGCTGCTTCTTCAAGCAGAATGATAGTGTCCGTCAGTTCACGCACGCCACCTTTACCCCAGACTGTACCGCCGCCGTTAGCTTCTACAATTGCAAAGTTATGCGGATTCTTGTTTACTTTTTCAACAATAAAGTCCACCTCTGGCTGCAGGCGGTTGATGTAAACCGGTAATTCACGCACCAGGTGATGACGGTTCAAGGCAACATAGTTAATCGGGAAGGTACGGTGCGTTTGGCCCCAAGCGGCCAGATACAAAGTATGCACATGTGAAATAATATTTACTTCCGGGCGCTCTATAAACAGCTTGTTATAGCGTTTGCCGCCGGTATGGTGCCCGGCATAGACGGTGCCGTCAAAGCCAATAATTGCCGGTGTGATTTCTGCACTGCGGTTCCATGGGCCAGGGTCATTCACCACCACCAGTTTTTCATGCCCTGGCACGCGTACGGTAAAACCTACCGTGCCGTAGGCTGTTGTTGTATCTGTGTCACGTAGCACCTTGAATGCATGCGCAGCATCACGCGCTACGCTCTGTGCAAAAGCGGTAACATCAGCAGCTAATTCTGTATCAATTTTTCCCATTTCAAAACTCCTTAAATATAATAAATAAAATTAATTACGCAGCTTTAATCTGCGTTTGGTAATAGTCATCCAGCCACTGTCGGGCAGCAGCCAAAGGACGTGGATCCACCCATGCATCCATATCAAAGTCACGGTCTAGCACACCATGAAGCAAGGTGAAATTTTTCTGGATTTTGAATAAATTCAGCAAATCTACGGACAAGGTTGGCTGCAATGATTTGTGAAAACCGTTGCGATATGCGGTAGCAACACCTTCATCACCGGAGCGGGTTTCACTTTTCAGGATGGCATGCACTCCTTCCAGCTCAGATGCAGCCCAGTCTGCCGCACGCAGTGTTTGCGCCAGAAAACGTACTAACAAATCAAAGTGATTCTCGATGAAATCTTCGTGCACGGTGATAGGCCTTGGTGTACCGTTATTCACGCGATACCTGCGGTCCGAAAAATCATCAAGATCTATACCAACCACCACACCATAACGTTTGGCAGCATCGACTGCAGAGGCGCCTTTGACATAAACCGCATCCACTTCGCCACGCGCCAGATACTCAATGCCTTCCCAGAGATTGCCCAGTCCAGAATTGGTACTTTGACCGGAACCGACCTCCACAAAGCTCACGTCGTCCAGCGTTAGGCCGTCATGCGCCAGTGCGCCTTTGATCCCTTGCAGGCTCATGCCGCGGGCAATGCTACTGCCGCGAATATGCGCAGGTATCTCTCGCTGCACATAGGCCGGTAGCGCTACACGCAAGCCTTTGAGGTCAGCTGGTTTGCTGATGCCGGAATCAGGCCGCACCAGTATGACCTGCCACTCATCGATCCATGTCAGGCCGATCAGTTTTGTTCTGGCACCCTGTGCCTTTGCAGCCAGTGCCAGCAAGCTGCCACCTTCACGAATCAGGCTGCTGATCTCGTGATCGTAATGGTGGCGCGCAAGCGTTTTAGGGGCGTCCTGAATAGTTGCCACAGATATGCTATCTTTTGCAAACTCATCCTGAAGCCAGCCCAGCTGGTAGGCCAAACCGGTTGCAGTTGGCACTGGGCAGCGCGTAAACCATATTTCATTTAGTGTTGAAGTATCAGGCTGGGCGGTTAATTGTTGCTTAGCCATCGCACTAAACTACGGCACGCAGAATGGCGGTATCGGTTTTGCCACGCAGCAGTGGCAGCACTTCTTCGCCGACGCGATACGCTTCTTCCAGATGCGGCGTACTTGCCAGAATGAATGCATCTGCCCCTAATGCCACCAGTTCATCCAGTTTTTCCGCTACCTGCTCGTAGCTGCCAACAATGCCATTGGTCTGTCCACCGCGTAGCAAACTGAAACCGGACCAGACATTAGGCTCGATAATCAGGTCTTTGTAGCTATTGATGGTAGTAGGGCGGTTGCTGCGCTGACGGGCAGCACCCACTGAATCACTGCCGTCCGGGTTCTGGAACTTATCCAAGGCTTCACGGCTCAGGCTATTAAAGCCTTTCTCAATCTCGGCCCATGCCTCTTCTTCGGTCGGTCGCGCGATAATATCTACGCGAATTGCGCACTTGATCTTGCGGCCAAGGATTTGCGTACGTGCTTTGACGCGGTCAAATTTATCGCGCAGCTGCTCAAATGGCTCCAGCCAGGTTAGGTAATAATCCGCATGCTTGGATGCTGAAGCCAGTGCAGCGTCAGATGAGCCGGAGAAATAGATTTCCGGATATTCTTCTTTAGATAGCGGGTCTGCCAGACCTGCATCCTCCACTTGATAGAATTTGCCGTGATAGGAGAACGGGCCACCATTCCACACACCTTTTAACACATCCAGAAACTCGGTGGTGCGGCCATAACGGTCATCATGAGATGCCGAATCGCCCCACCATAGCTGTGCCGGGCCACCGCCACCGGTGATGATGTTGTACAAGGCTCGACCGCCGGTTGCACGCTGCAGGCTTGCAGTCATCCTTGCAGCAACGACTGGATTCAGGAATCCCGGCTGGAATGGAATCATGAAACGGAAAGTAGAAGTTTCACGTGCAAGCAATGAAGAGATCACCCAAGGTTCATCGGTCATTGGGAATGATGGAATCAAGCCGCCCTGAAAACCTGAAATTTCTGCGGCATGTGCGATCTCGGCAATGTAATCTATGTAATTAGCCCCATCGCTGCCGTTGCCTACACTGCCGGATTTAGCCTTGCTGTCGTCACCGGGGAACCAGTCGCCGCGATGCGGGGTGCGGTTACGGTGTGAACTGGGTTCGCCATGCGTGGGGATACGCCAAAAAACATCAATAGTCATTCAATACTCCTTAAATTTAGTTAAGCCGCACGGCGTTGATCATGTCCAATTTGGGCTCGCACTGCAGGCAATACGTATTCGCCCAGACGGTAGGCTTCTTCAAAGTGGGGGACGGATGAAAGCAGAAAACTTGTGATACCGGCCGATGCATAATCAACAAGTGCTTTTGTCACTTGTTCGTAACTGCCTACCAGGGTAGCGTTTGCACCGGTGAGGTCTGTTGAGAGCCCTGACCATAACTGGTTATTAATCACAGGCTCATGACTGTCATTTTTCTTGTGTGATTGTTCCCGGAACCTGCGTGCGTCAAAAATTGCTTCCTGCTCGGTTTCGCGGGCAACAATATCAATACGCAGACCGAAACCCAAACTCAGTTGGCGTCCATATTGCTTGGCAAGCAAACTTAAATCATTGGCTTGTTGCCTGATATCATCGACACCGGCAGCATCAAAAATATGTACGTCTGCTGTTTTAGCTGAAAGCGCTAACGCTTCCTCACTATTCCCGGAAAGATAGACAGGCGGAACCTTGTGATTGGCTAACGCGCCCTGAAAACCGCCGTTCAACACCTCAAAGTATTTGCCCTTAAAGCTATAGGGCGATTGGGTAAGCACGCCTCTAGCCACGGTTACAAACTCTTCAATACGCGGGATGATTTCATCATCGGCAACAAAATCGCCTAATGAATGGCGATGCTGCTCATCACCACCTGCGCTGATCTGCCATGCAAAACGGCCATCGGTGAAGCGTTGGTAACTCACGGTATTTTTAGCTGCATAAACAGATGAGCCGCGCGAAGCATCAAACTCGGTAAGCAGCTTTAAATGCCTGCTGCCACGTGCCACATAACCGGCAACAATCCATGGCTCATCACCATTGATATCTTCAGGAATGCGTATCCCATCAAATCCGGAAAGCTCTGCCGCGCGAGCAACCTGATGTAAATAATCAAAATAGTTAAAATTCAAACCGCGCGGATCAGTCACCCCTTCTGAATACGGATGACGGGGTGAGCTACGTTCCCCGCGACGTTGTTTTTTACTATCTCCATAGCGGCCATCACCACTGGTTGGTAATTGCCATAAAAATTCAGCAGTCATGCATTTACTCCTTAAATTAAGCAAAATCTGTTAGCTACACTAAAGCCGGTAGCGATACCATTCTTAAATTGCAGGATGCATGCCAATACATAGGCCTGATTTAAAGTTATCTATCTATTTGAAAAATATGGATATTTTTAAAGAATACGAATCATCGTCGAACAAGAGTGGAAATTGCTGCTGCAAAACCAACAAAGCCGGAAGCAGCGCTGTTGATTTTGCAAACTATAGGAAACAGACTAGGCAGTAGAAATTAAGCCGGCTTTTTAAAAATGCTGCTTATAAAGCCCCTGAATCCGGGGCATACCGCCAGCCAGATTGGAATCCAGAGTAGAAAGATGTCTTGGAGCACAAATCCTTTACTAAGAAATCCGCCCAGGGTTGCACCGGCAAAGCCACCGGCCATACCCACCATCGTGAACAATCCGGAAACATGGCCCATATTTTTACCGGAATGGGCCAGTCGGGAAATATTGACCAGATGATTGAGGGCCTGACCAATTGCCTGTAACACCGCGCCAATCAGCAACCCGACGATACCGCCACTGAGGCCCAGAAATAACAGACCGGTAATCAAGCTGCCATGACTCAGGTTATAAGTGACTTTTTCACCAAGCTTTGCCACAAAATGACCAAGCAGCAGCAATACGGCAACAAAGGTCGCGCCTTCCACAACCATCAGCGTAATACCTTGCTGGGCGCTCCAGTTGAACTGCTTGACGGCAATGATAATGATAAAGGTGCCAAAGAAGCCGCGTACCATGCCGCCAAGCCCATCATAAATACATACCTGGCGTACCATAGGATCAGCAAGGTGCCGCAGCATATCTTTCACTCCGCCTCTCACACTTTTTGAGCTCTCAATGATGCGCGTATGCGACAGGATGGAAAAACCGTAAAACGACATCACGGCAAATAGAATACTTGTAATCCAATAGCTGCCATGCACGCCAAAATGACTGGAGGCCAGGTTGCCCAGTAGAGGCCCAACCAGACCGATGCCCAGCATCAAAGTGCCCCTATACCAGCCACCTCTGCTCGTGCCTACTTCGGGTAAGCGCTCCAGCCATGAGGTGTTCATCGCGACCACTCGAAAGGGAATACAGATGCCGGCAATAAATAAGAACATTGCCGCCAGATACCAGGAATTGGAGTATCCGATCAACGGGTAGAGTGCCATTGCGCCGAGGCTGGATATGCCGTAAACCCAGCGCGCGCTGAAGCGGCTGATAAAAATACCGGCTGGCAGTGACATCAGCATCATGGACAGGCTTTCCGCACCGATCAGCAAACCAATCTGCCAGGATTCGGCATTTAGATGCAACGCTAACAGCGTCACTAAAATCTTGTTCATGCCAATGGTGATGCCGCTCATCAATGCCAGGCCTACAAATGCAAATGTAAAATGATGGGTAGCTAATAATGGGGGTTGAGTATCTAATATGTTCGACTGGCGCATGTTGGTAAATTCTCGGAATTGAATTGAATAACTGATGTTTTGTTTTTAGATTTGATTAACAAAACATTAAACGTATTGATGATGAAAATAACGCCAGACCACTTTGGAGTGAATCTGGCGCCATTTAAATCAACAATTGCTACTACCAGCGGGTAGTCACTGAAACGCCTACCGTTCTTGGTGCTGCCCAGTAAACGCTATCGCCATTGACACCCTGTGCCTGATTGAATGCCGGCAGTGAGTGGTTCTTGTATTCCTTATCAAACAGATTATTCACATAGCCTGTAAACACGTACTTATCATTATGTGTTGCAAATGAAACTCGTGCGTTAGTGAGGGTGTAGCCATTCTGATTCAAGTGCTCACGCGCTTCAGACTGCGGGTCCACAAAGTAATACTGCTTGCCTTGATAACGGGCATCTGCTGCGACAATGATTTTTCCGTACTGCACAGGAATTCTATAATCGGCAGCAATCTGCGCCGTGACATGCGGCGAACGTACCAGTGATCGGCCGCTCAGATCAGCGCCACCGTTTAATACATTCAATTTATCGTATTCAGTATCCAGCAGCCCCAGGCTTGTATTGATATGCAGATTCTCAATCGGCAGCGCCTCTATCTCAAACTCGGCGCCGTTCACAGTCGCTTTTTTTGCATTCTGCAAATATGAAACGGTGGTCCCGGCGTTAGCGTTAAATCCGACCACATTCACCTGCACATCTTCGTAGTCGTAATGGAACAAGCTGGCATTGAAATTCAGCCTTCCTTGCAGCCACTCTGATTTGTAGCCTACTTCATATGCGTCAAGCTGTTCAGGATTCACGGTATTTACAGCGGCAAGGCTAGTGGCGGCGGTATTAAAACCACCTGACTTCACGCCATGAGAATATTTGGCATACACGCGGTCATGTGGCGTGATTTTGTATTCAGGGGTGATGTCGTAGGTAAATGCATTCCAGGTTTTAGAATCGCTGCTGCTGAAAGTGCCGGAACCCAATGGGCCTGCTGCTGCGTATGCACCGGTATAAGCATTCCACCATTGCGATAAATTACTCCAGGTTCCAGCTCCTGTTGAGGCTTTCCTGTTCAGGTCGTACTCTTTGGTTTCACGCGTCCAGCGCAAACCTAAAGCGGCATTAAACTGATCGGTAAAATTGTAAGTATTGCTGCCGAATAATGCGAAACTCTCGGCCTTGTGATTGAGGTCTGAGCTGTTGTATGTGGCACCCGGTGGAGCGCCCGCCAAACCAGGTACTGATGCGGATGGCAATTTGGCACCCTGCGTGCTGAAGTCAACATTTTCATTAAAGTAATGTGCACCTGCCAGCCAGTTCCAGCGATCTTCCTTAGGTGAAGCCAGCCTGAACTCCTGCGTAAACTGACGGCTCTTGCCATCTGAATGTGATCTGGAAATCTCTAACGGGGTATAGTCATTATCAGTCAGAATGCTGGTTTCAAAATCCTCATAACCGGTGATGGAAGTCAGCGCATAACGGCCAAGCTGCCATTTAAGATTCAGACTAATGCCGTTTTGGGTCGAGTCACTTGAATCGGGAGCGTTGGTGCTGACATGCGTGATATTTTTGCTAGGGGCGTAGCCATTACGCACAATCCCATTCGGCGCATAACTTTTGGTGGTGGTAATTGCACCGTCAGTTTCATATTTACGATAATGCACATTCAACAGTGCTTCTAAATTTGGCGTCAAAATAGCCGACAACTGTCCGCGAATTGCACCATCTGTGAGCCCGCCATCCTTGCCGCCGGTAAAGTCGTTTTTCAGGCGCCCATCCTGATCTTCCTGATGGAATGAGATGCGGCCTGCCAGACGCTCATCAATAATCACACCACCAATACCGCCTTGTACGATTCTGTCGTTATAGCTGCCATAATCAACCTTTACATAATTGTCTTTGGCATCGGCATTTAACGACGGTTTTTTTGAAACCACACTCACGGCGCCACCGGTGGTGTTTTTACCCCATAACGTACCCTGTGGGCCACGCAGTACTTCAACACGCTCCAGATCAAACAGCGGAAAACCTGTTGCCGTGGCGTTGCTGATATAGACTTCGTCCAGATAAAAACCAACAGGGCTTGCAAGGTCGAATTGCTGCTGACCCGCACCAACACCACGAATCCACCAGCGTGGGCGGCCATGCTGCTGCGTACCGGCAGAAGCATTAGGCACATAGTTCAGCACTTCACTTGCAGAGCGACCAACACCTTGATCCAGCAAATCCTTGCCGCTTAATGCTGTAATCGCTGTTTTAACTTCCTGCACACTTTCTTCACGCTTTTGTGAAGTAACCGTGACAGATGGTAAAGCAGTGGCTTCTGTTTTTGATTTTTCTTCAGCTTGAACTGGCGCAGCCTCTTCAGCGTAAACATATCCGTTGTTTAAAACTGTGCTTGAACCAATTGCCAGTGCTAATGATACATATCTAACCAAAGGCTTTAATTGAAATTTACCGTGACGCTGGTAGGCGTTATTGATTACTGCATTTGTCATTGAATACTCTCTTTACTGTTAATAAAATCTGCATGGCGCTTGAAGACACCGTTACCAGAGAGAGATATTGCAGAATCCGTGCCAGTGATTTGATAAGTTATAATCTATTGATTTTATTGAATATAAATCATAAAAATGCAATTGATGTGTTTGTGATTTGTGTTGTGCAAACAACAGCACATTAAACAGCTGCTTGATTTGAGGCAGCCTGTATGGCGTTATCCAGATACAAAAAATGCGGTGTATGTTCAACACACCGCATCTAATTGCCAAGCGCTTAACACCTCGTCATCGCACACTACGCCAGCGCAGCAAGTATTGACTCACAAAGGATAATCCGGCGTTCATCAGCAACCCCGTTAAGCCTATGCTGGCAACTGCAATAATGACGATGTCCATCCTTGATGCTTCCTGTGCAACCTGCATCAGACCACCAAGCCCAGGCCCAGTCGAAAATAGCAGCTCGGTACCCACGGTAGATATCCAGGCGAAAGCCAAGGCATGCATGACGCCAGTCAAAATAGACGGCATCGCGGCCGGCAACAACACCTTAACAAACAATTGCAAACGGCTAAATTTAAGTACCGAAGCCACCTCGACAAACTTCTTCTCCACACCATGCATGCCTTCAAAAGTATTTAGCACGATTGGGTAGAATGCAGCCAGGCTCACGATCAGGATCTTTGAAAACAAGCCATTACCGAACCAGAGCGCAATCAAAGGAATCAAGCCCAGCAAGGGAACCTGACGCATAGTATGGTAAAGCGGCCCAATCAATTTATTGGCTGTGGGCGAAACTGCCATCAGGCCGCCAACGAGCAAGCCAGCAACACCGCCGATGATCAATCCGGTAACCGTGGTCTGCAGTGTAGCCGCCAGATTGATCAGCAGTTCTCCGCTTTTAAGCAGCTCTATAAAACCAGTCACAACCTGCGATAGCGGTACAAAAGTATATGCATAAGCATCGCCCTGCCTGGACATGAACTCCCAAATCGCAGCTACTGCCAGCGGCAGCAGAAGTCCATGCAGATGCTGGATACTCAATACAAACTGATTTAATTTTTTCATCATCCTGCCCTCATTTATTACCTGTATTTCTATTGCCGGTATTTCTATTACCTGTATTTCCACTGGCCAAGCTGGGCCTCCGCATAACGCAAGCCACGGTCCAGCAGGAATCCTATGAGTCCGGTTACCAGCACGCCTACCAGCACAATATCGATTCTGAACATTTGCCTGCCCATTTCCATCATCTGGCCTATGCCGCTATCGGATGCTATGAGCTCGGCGGCCACCAAGACCATCCAGGAACGTCCCAAGGCCAACCTGAAACCTGTCAGAATGGGCGGTGTGGTCGCCGGTAACACAATGCGGCTGATTAAATGCCACGCCGGCAGCTGATATACCTTAGCCACTTCAAAGTAAGTGTTCGGAATACCTTTAACCGCATCGTAGGTTGCCAATGTCACAGGGAAAAACGCGGCTTTGGCCACCACCACGATTTTGAACGTCTCTTCAACACCAAAAATCATGATGAGCATGGGGATAAAAGCGATGGTTGGTACTTGGCGTATCGAATTAAACGATGGCGCAAAGAATCTATCCACCGATTTGAACAAGCCCATCAATACACCGAACAGCAAGCCAAGTAGAGAGCCGATGGCAAAGCCCCAACCTAATCGGAACAGACTATCTCGCAAGTGCGCCGGCAGCTCACCGCTAGCCCAAAGTTCACGGCTGGTTTCATAAACGCCGAGTGGCGAAACCAATATCTGTTCCGGGAATATGCCGGCACGGCATACCCATGCCCAGATGACAAGAAACAGTATCGGCGATAAGAAATATACCGAATGCACACGGACACTATCAGTAAAATCCAGTATTTTAGACATCATCAAACCTCTCTTATCAGGAAGCTTTAGCCGCTAGTTTTCTAGGTTGCCAGTAAGATTCAAGCTTGAGTTCTTTGAGGGCGGCATTTAAAAAACGTGGTTCAAAAAAATGGTTAGTGTTTATATCCTTACGAATCAAGTTGGCTTTACGGCTGTATTGTGCGGCGTTTGCGTAATGGTCTGAAACCAGATCATCAAACAACGGACTCCAGCGCGATTTCCATGAAACGGAATCGCCAGAATATTCGCGCCTGAACACGTTTTCGGGCTGACCATTCTGGTTTGCAACTTTAAGATACTCATCAAAATTGGCCTCTTGTGATGACCAATATGCAGCCTTCACATAAGCAGTGGCAACGGTTTGCGTAATCCCAGGATTTTTAGCGATGAAGTCCTTTGCACCCCATAATTCCGCACGCATTTTCCAATCTTGCGTTGAAGCTTTGGTTGACCAGATGATCTTGCCGATCTTTTTATCTTCCAGCTGAAAGGCATCGCTTAATGTTACAAAGGCATCAACATTTCCCGCAGCCAGCGCAGCGGCACCAGCGCCTGGGTTAAGGTTTGATATCTTGAAGTCGGAAAATTTCAAGCCATTTGATTCTACATAACGTGCAAACGTAATTTCCCACGGGCGGCCACGATGCAAGGCAATGCGTTTGCCTTTAAGATCAGCCAGACTTTTTGCAGTGGAATTAGGTGGTACAACCACATATACGTTATTGCCACGGCCACCAGGCACAACAATGCGGGTTTCTACACCGCCAGAATTGAGGATAATGGATGGCAAATCGCCGTAACCGGCAAAATCGATGCTTTTATTAGCGAAAGCTTCGTTGATCGTTACGCCAACCGACTGTGCGGTTACCGGCACCCAGGTGAGTTTGACACCCTGCTTACTGAGTTCATCTCTTAACCAGCCCTGCTTTTCTATAATCGCAGCACTGCCGTTAAAACCGATTTTTCCATTAACATTGTAGGCAACAGTTGCGATCCTGACTTCCTTAACGTCATCAGCTGCCTGAGCATCCGTTAATAGGCCCAAAACAAAAGCAATGGCTACCAATAACAAAGTTGCCAAATGCAGGTTTTTTTTAATACTGAAATTCATTCTATTCTCACATTCAAAAACAAGATAAGGCCTGAGTTATGTCAGGCCTTATTTAATTAAGCGGCGCTGATCTGGTGTTTGCTGATTACCGCATCAAAAGGCCTGGTATCGATCCAGTCGTTCACATCGAATTGCTTGGGAATAAACTGCCAGCGGTGCAGAAAATTCACAAAATCCTGCAGGCCGTCTATGGATTCGCGGGCAAAATCGGTACGCAGGCGCAGATGTGCATCCTGACCGTAGGCAACACTTACCCAATACTCACTGCTATTGGTTTCTTTAGCCAAAAATCTACGTGTTTCATCAGCATGTGCATGTGCCCACTCTTCGGCACGAAGCACTTGTTCAACAATGCGCTCGGCTGCATCAAAGTGGTTTTCTATCAGATTTGCATCGACCGTGAGTGTACGCGGCGTACCGTTATTGGCACGAATCAGCGGATCTGGATGTGCGCCGGTATCAATTACGGTGACCAGGTTGAATTGATATGCAAGCGCCGCCGCGCTTGCGCCCTTAAGAAATATTGCATCAACCTCACCACGCAGCAGGCCAATCAGTTCGTCATTACGACTGCCTGACTGGCTGCCGAATACATAGCTGCCATCTTCACTTTTTCTGGCTGGAGCATCGCTATAGCCGGTCTCGATCGCATAATCCACAATCTCGACATCACTCACCGCCAAACCTTCAAGGCTCAATGCATTCTCTAACCCGCGCAGTGCCTGTGCACGCACAAAATCAATCTGCACATTCACCCATTTCGGTAAGCCGAATTTGCGGCCTTTCAAATCCTTGACGCTGCGAATACCTGAGCTAGGCAACGTCAGTATCAGCTGTGTTTCGTCTGCCCAGGAAAGGCCAATCACCTTGGTGTCACGGCCAATGGAATGTGCCCATATCGCAGGAATATTGCCACCATGCCTGACTGAATTACTCAGGGTGTGATCGAAATGCGACTCGCGTACCGACTTATCGTTGGACTCGCGCAGTGATTTGATTGCAGTGGATTTCGCACAAAAACTTTCTTCCAGCCATCCCTTCTGCACAGCAATTCCCAATCCTGTCGGTACCGGGCAACGTGTATACCAAAGTGTATCTAAAGCCTTACTCATGAATGTCTCCTAAATTATATAAATGCGGCAGCATGCCTAATTGCTTAAACAAAACATCTGCACACTTCGTGCCATAAAAATAAGTAGTTAATAATCAATTACTTGCATAAAATAATCAGGTTTTTGATTTTTCATTGCTGAATAAAATACAGCTGACATGTGGATACAACAGCAGCCCTGCTGGGCAAGCAACAGGCAAGTCACGCGACACATAACATCCCAAATGCTGCCAATTCAACAGCCTGTACCAAACGGCTGCTGTTTAAACAGCAAAACAATTGCATGCTGCCACCACGGAAATTTATAACTATATGATTTTAATAATAAAAATATTGTGGCATGGCTATTGCAATGTATATACAAAGCCTTTTATGGCTATTGTTTATTGGTTTGGAGAATTAAAGGCATGACAACATATAACGTAGCTATCAGCCTTGGAAAAAATGTATCGCCGTTAACAAGGGCACAGCTAGCAACAAATTACACTGCAAAAGCGAGCAGCAACGAAGGCCTGGCCAGTTCACAAGGTAATAAGGAATTTGATAATCCATCTCTGCTTATTAGCAACGTAGGTAAGAGCTATCAATTACATGAAACATCTTTGAATGTGCTGAACGGCATTAATCTGGAAATAAAGCCAGGTGAGTTTCTGTCCATAGTTGGTGCCAGCGGCTGCGGGAAATCCACACTGCTAAGACTGATTGCGGGTCTTGATACCAGCTATAGCGGATCCATTGTCTATCAGGGAAAGCCCATTACCGGCACCGACCTGAGTCGAGGCATTGTATTTCAGGAACATCGCTTATTCCCCTGGCTCACTGTTGAAGAGAACATTGCGCTGGCTTTCTCTGCCACTAATATTGCCAAGGAAGAGTGGAGGTCGCGCGTAGAAAAACAGATCAGCGTTGTCGGCCTGAATGGATTTGAAAAAGCTTACCCACACCAGATTTCAGGGGGCATGTCACAACGCGTGGCGATTGCCAGGGCGCTGGTACTTAAACCAAAGCTACTGTTGCTGGATGAGCCGTTTGGTGCATTGGATGCGCTTACGCGCTTGAAGCTCCAGCAAGAGCTGCAAAGACTTTGGGAGCATGAAGGCCTGACTACCATTCTGGTAACGCACGATGTGGAAGAGGCCGTATTCCTGGGCGACCGTATCGTCGTCATGGAATCTCACCCCGGCCGCATCAAACGTATCGTTCCCGTACCGCTGGCCCGCCCACGTGACAGGTCATCTGCTTTGTTTCAGCGCATCAAGGCTGATGTAATGGCTGATTTTGCAATGGTTGAGGTTGAATGATGCTCTCTGTAAATAATCACAACTGGCTGGAGGAATAATATGGCAGCCATAACAAGTGCTTCGGCAAAGCTTTCCGGTTTTGATATAGATAATGCCCAGGCGGCGCTATACAAACCCGAAACTGCATTACGGCAACATAGCGCAGAGGGTTTTATTTCACCCAAGGCAAATTTTGATAACAGTGTGCCTGGCAGCCATAACATCTGGCTGCTGGCCGGGTTAGCCGCTTTACTCCATGGCGCAGCTGTAGTGGCTTATTTGAACTTTCCGGAAGCTGCAGCTGTTACAACACCTAAGGTGAATAAAGTGGAAATCGAGTTTATCAAGCCCACACCGCCTGAGGTCGTTGAGCCGCCTAAACCACCTCCTCCGCCTAAAGTGCTCAAGCAGGCGCCGCCACCTGTGGCAAAACCTGCCCCTGTCCTGCGCACAGCAGCGGCTCAGCCGGTAATAGCACCTGATGCAATTACCGTACCTGAGAACCGCGAAGCACCTGTAAGCAGCGCACCGGTTGTGGCTGCGGCTCCCGTTCCGGAAGCGCCGTCACCGGTGAAAACAGAAGAACCGATTACAGAGGCAATCGGCAACGCGGCATATTTAAATAATCCACCACCGGACTACCCGGCGTTTGCACAGCGCCAAGGCTGGGAAGGTAAGGTGCTTCTGCGTGTTCATGTGCTTGCAAGCGGCAAGCCGGACAAGGTGGAAATAAAACAATCCAGTGGCCGCAAAACACTGGATGAATCGGCACTTGCTGCCGTTAGAAACTGGACTTTCATTCCATCCAAACGTGGCAATACGGCCATCGATGGCTGGGCGACTGTCCCCATTGAATTCAAACTAGCTAAATAAAGGTGATATACAACATGTTTAATTTCTCTTCTTCTACATCAATCGTGGTACAGGGCGTACTGTTTACGCTGATTGCAGGCTCAGTCATCACCTGGACCCTGATACTGGCAAAATCATTGCAGGTCTGGCTGATACGCAAGCAGAACGTCAGGTTCCGAGCTGCCTTTTGGAGCGCGCCTGATTTCCATTCTGCTGCAAATCTTGAGGATCATAATGGCCCAGCCTACAGAGTTGCTACTGTAGGTTTTAGCGTTCTGAAGGATATCGACTCAAACTCGGCAAATGACCTGCAGCATTTCGGTGACAGGCAGGATGTACTGGAACGCGCATTGCGTCAGCAAATCCAGAAAGAACGTGTCACCCGGGAGAGTGGGTTAGTGGTGCTGGCCAGCATAGGTAGTACGGCTCCTTTCGTGGGTCTATTCGGCACTGTTTGGGGCATCATGCATGCACTGACTGAAATCAGCAAAACCGGTTCCGCCAGCCTTGATGTAGTTGCCGGACCAATTGGTGAGGCGTTGATTGCAACGGCAGTCGGCATCGCGGTGGCTGTTCCAGCAGTGTTGGCTTACAACTTCTTCTTACGCAGACTAAAAACCAGCAGCAATAATCTGGATGATTTTGCTGAAGACCTGATTACGTTATCGCGTAAGGCAACTTTCAGGAAAAATATCGAGCCGCTTACCAATCAAGGTGAAAAATCCATAGTTCGTAATCTGAAAGGAGCGGTAGCATAATGGCTTTTTCAACACAAAGTGATGGGGATGACGTTTTAAGCGAGATCAACGTCACACCTTTAGTGGATGTCATGCTGGTACTGCTGGTTGTATTTATTGTGACCGCACCGTTGTTAAACAACGCTATTCACGTCAACTTGCCTAAAACTGCTGTCACTAAGGAACCTGACCCTGGCAAGCCGGTAACCATCAGCGTTAATGCCGAAGGCAATGTTTACCTCGACAAACAGGCGGTAACACTTGCCGCACTTGAGCCGGAGCTAAAAGCGAGACACAGCAGCAACCCGGATCTGGTTTACCACTTGAGTTCCGACGAATCAGTCAAGTACGGCTCGGTAGCAAAAGTGATGGCCGCTATCGAACGCTCAGGCATCACCAAACTTGCCGTCATAACGCAATCAAATTAATACAGCAGAAACAAAAAAGCCCATGCATTTTGCATGGGCTTTTCTATTTTTATAACTTATGTGTTTATAACTTCAATGTTTATCACTGCAATAATTACGCAGCAAGTGCCTGTGTAGATTTATGATCCAGCAGCTTAAACGCCTGATTGACGGCCGTTTCAATTCTACTTTCAATCGCATCGCTATTCAGGCGGTAATCAATGAATTCATTATCCCGGGCATAGATTGCTGTAGGTGCAGTTGCCACACCAAAGAAGCTGGCCAGCGGCCTTAATTGGTACTCCAATACCAGTGCATGTTGATCTGTACCGCCGGTGGCCGCCAGAATTGCAACCTTGCCAGTCAGCTTCTTGGGATCAAGCAAATCAAAGAAATGTTTTAACAAGCCTGTATATGAAGCTTTGTATACAGGCGTGCCGATCACAATCAAATCAGCCTCTGCGATTGCCTGATATGCATCAGTCAGCGCCTGCGGAAAGTTAGCAAAACTCACTGTACTACCAAGTTCAGGCGCCAATTGTGCAATATCAATCAACGTGGATTTTGTATGTGCACGCAAGGCAGCTTTACCAATAATGTTCTCCACCAACGATTTAGTGCGGGAAGGAGCGCTAAGGCTGCCTGTGATACCAACGATTTTCATTTTTAGTCCTTATACAAATAATGCGAAATTAAACTTTGCTATGTATATCAGCACGAATCGTGCCTGCTAAAAGTGGCTAAAAATGACAGTTTCTGCTTAATTCATAGCTAAATAAAAACACCTCTGCTTGATTAGAAGCAGAGGTGTTGTAAAGCGAACAAAAGGAAATTAAGTATTAAGGAAATCAAGTATTAAGGAAATCAAGTATTAAGGAAATCAAGTATTATTGAATAACTCCGAACTGCTTAAGCAAGGTACGTAATATATTCCGGCTGATTCCAAGCACTCTTGCAGTTTGCACTTGATTATTCCTGCAATGCGCGTAAGCGGTTAGCACCAGTTTACGATTCACAGTTTCATACAGGTGTTCAGGCTCTTGCTGGATAATTTCAGTGAGCGCTTTATCCAACGTGCATTCCTCATAGCTTGGATTGTTAAAGCCATCTGCATTTGTTGTACTTCTTGTACTTGTTGCGCTTGCTGACCTTGATGCTGCGTTTTCAGACACCAGTTGTATTGCAGGCAGATTCAAATCGCGTGGGCGTAGTTCATTGCCGTCACTAACCAGCAGAGCCCGATGAATTACATTTTCCAGCTCGCGAATGTTTCCTGGCCAAGGATATTCATGCAGTAACTTGATAGTATCTGCATTTAGTACAGGCTGTTTTGTCTGCAGCCGGTTTTTGTATATCGATAAAAAATGTTCAGTTAACGGCAGTATGTCACCCGTCCTGTTACGCAATGGCGTAATCTGAATAGGCACTACATTAATCCGGTAGTACAAATCCTCTCTAAAACGGCCGGCTTTAACGGCTTCTTCCAGATTCACATTTGTTGCTGCTATCAATCGCACATCAATGGGAATCGCTCTTCTTGAGCCAACCCGCACAATCTCACGCTGTTGGATTACTCTTAATAATTTAACCTGGGTTGATAACGGCAAATCGCCAATTTCATCAAGAAACAGCGTACCGCCATTGGCACTTTCAAACCAGCCTTGCTTGCTGGAAACAGCGCCGGTAAAAGAGCCTTTCTCATGCCCGAATAATTCACTTTCTACCAAAGACTCAGAAAATGCGCCGCAATTAATTGCAGCAAAAGGACCATTTTTTCTAGGGCTTAACGCATGTAAATGACGTGCTACAAGCTCCTTGCCAGTGCCGGTTTCACCCATGATAAATGCAGTAACATCGCTAGGCGCGACACGCTCTATCAAAGACAGCAGCTTGCGTGACTCAGGATCTTCAAAAACCAAAGCGCTTGCTCTAATAGACAAACTGACCTGATTTGGATTTTTAAAGGTGATGACAGGTGTGCCGCTCAGAGCCTTATACTCTGCCTCACCAAATTCGTTAAATGCTATATGTCCCATAAATTACCCCAATTCAATTTCGACGATAATATAACGGACTGTATATAACTTTTAATAATTATATTGCATATGTTTATAACTAATATTTTAAAAATAAAGCATTAATGATTTGTCTTAATGCCAACTTTTAGTCTGAGTGAAGCAGTTGAGTTTCTATATTTGAGCGCTAGTTTTGTCCCGAGCTTCTGCTCAACCCCCAGTGCGGAGGTTTAGCTTCAAAAAAATCGTTAATTAATCGAGTTCAGCGCCAAAGGTTTGACCCGCTACTGTTCTGCGGTTATTTGATCAATACTTCCTTTACAGCTCCGTGAATATAGCCGTTTCTGGTAGCCGCGATTTCGGTAGCTTGGCATTGAAGTCACCGGCATCGTGATAACCGAGCGCGACCAGTACGATGCAGCGCCGACCTTGCTCTGGTAAGCCGAGCGCCGCGTCTATCGCATGAGTGTCAATTCCCTCCATCGGGCAGGCATCAATACCCAGCGCTCCGGCTGCTTGCAATATTGTTCCCAGTGCGATGTAAATCTGGCGCTCTATCCAGACGTCCATTGTCTGGTTCTGACGATGTAGCCCAACAAAAAAGCGGCGCGTGTTGTTCTGTATGGTTTTGCCTTCCGGCACTTGAAATCGCCCGTCGGCCTCTTCCTGTGCCAGCACGTGGTCGAGATGGGCATCTTCAAGATCAGTACGGGCGCACATCACCAGCACATGCGAGGCGTTGCGCACCTTGGGCGCATTGTAGGCGTAGGCCCCATCCAGGGTCGCGGCGATCTTTTCCTTGGCAGTATTGCTAGCTGCAATCACGAAATGCCAAGGCTGGGAGTTTACTGAAGAGGGGGTGAAACGCAACACGGTACGCAAGGCAGCAAGGCTTTCTTCCGGCAGCTTGCGGCTGGCGTCAAAGGCCTTGCAGGTACGGCGGGAGGTTGCAACTTCAACAATATTCATCAGGCTATCCTTTTCAAACAGATTGAGCTTGCTTATTACACAAGCTTGGTGACAAGCAGAACCAAACATTACGTTGCGGACAACGCACAATTATCACATGATTTTCGTGTTCTGAAGGTTCTTGGGTTTTTTATGGGGTGCCTAGAAGGAGATGCCTGGAAGGACCTGCCTGGCGCACATCATGCAGGAAGTCATCGATAGCGCTGTCGACAAAGTTCTGGGCGGTTTCACTATGAAAATCGCGGTGTGCATCCGCGCCGATAGACGGGCATGTAAAAACTGGAAATTTGACTTACCGGCAACATCTCTACAATCTTGAGTCCAGTTCATGCGTAGAGGATTCTGTATCTGATTTTACTGTCCGTTTTGTTCTACTTGGACGTTATTAAAAAAGGCGACCGAAGTCGCCTTTTTAGTATTACTTACGTCTAAAGCAATGGCACAATCAGCAGCGCCACGATGTTGATAATCTTGATCAATGGGTTAACTGCCGGGCCAGCGGTATCCTTGTATGGATCGCCTACTGTGTCGCCGGTAACAGCGGCCTTGTGAGCATCTGAACCTTTGCCGCCGTGATTGCCGTCTTCAATGTATTTTTTTGCATTGTCCCAGGCGCCACCGCCGGTACACATGGAGATGGCTACAAACAGGCCAGTCACAATTGTGCCCATCAGCAAGCCGCCAAGTGCTACTGGGCCTAATAGCAGACCGACAGCAACAGGCACAGCTACTGGCAGCAGTGATGGAATCATCATTTCCTTGATTGCTGCCGTGGTGAGCATATCCACTGCCTTGCCGTATTCCGGCTTGGCGGTGCCTTGCATAATGCCTTTGATGTCACGGAACTGGCGACGTACTTCTTCAACCACTGCACCTGCGGCACGGCCAACGGCTTCCATCGCCATTGCCGCAAACAAGAATGGAATCAGGCCGCCGATGAACAGGCCGATAATTACCATCGGATCGCTTAAATCGAATTTAACAGCAATGCCGGCAATTTCCAGTTTATGGGTGTAGTCGGCAAACAGCACCAGCGCAGCCAAGCCGGCTGAGCCGATTGCATAACCCTTGGTAACTGCCTTGGTGGTGTTACCTACTGCATCCAGCGGGTCGGTCACATCACGCACGCTGCCTGGCAGCTCTGCCATTTCAGCAATGCCGCCGGCGTTGTCCGTAATCGGGCCATAAGCATCCAATGCTACGACGATACCTGCCATGCTCAGCATGGAAGTGGCAGCGATGGCGATGCCGTACAGGCCGCCCAAATGGTAAGCAGCCCAGATGGCAATACACACTGAAATAACCGGTAATGCTGTAGATTTCATTGAAATACCGATACCAGCAATGATATTGGTGGCATGGCCGGTGGTTGAAGCTTGCGCCACATGGCGAACTGGAGCGTAATCGGTACCGGTGTAGTATTCGGTAATCCATACCAGGGCAGCGGTTAACACCAGGCCTACTGCACATGCGCCGAACAGCTGATTAGCTGAAATTGCCAAGTCGCCAGCTGTTAAACCATTCGGGAACATTTTCATGGTAACCACATAGAATGCACCCAATGACAGTATGCCGGCAACGGCCAGGCCTTTGTACAAGGCTGGCATTACATTCTTCATGCCTGGGGAGGCTTTAACAAAGAAGCAGCCAATAATGGATGCAACGATAGACACAGCTCCCAGCAGCAGTGGGTAAAGTACGCCGTTGGCACCGGCGGTGGTAATCAGCAGGCCGCCTAACACCATGGTTGCAATCAAGGTAACGGCATAAGTTTCAAACAAGTCTGCCGCCATGCCTGCGCAGTCACCCACGTTGTCGCCTACGTTATCTGCAATCACAGCCGGGTTGCGCGGGTCGTCTTCCGGAATGCCGGCTTCTACTTTACCAACCAGGTCAGCGCCTACGTCAGCGCCTTTGGTGAAAATGCCGCCGCCCAAACGTGCGAAGATGGAAATAAGTGATGAGCCGAATGCCAGGCCGATAAGCGGGTTTAAATCTTTTGCCGTTTCGCCGCCCAGAAATGCATAAAAGCCGGCAACGCCTAACAGGCCCAGGCCAACTACCAGCATGCCGGTGATGGCGCCGCCTTTAAACGCTACATCCAGTGCCGGGCCTATGCCTTTGGTGGCGGCCTGTGCGGTACGCACATTGGCTTTTACCGACACATTCATGCCGATAAAACCGCACGCGCCTGAAAGTATTGCCCCAATCACAAAGCCAACTGCGGTAATTTTACTGATGAAAATTGCAATTAGAATCGCCAGAATAATACCAACGATGGTGATGGTTTTGTATTGACGGGCAAGATAAGCTGCAGCCCCTTGTTGAATTGCACTGGCGATTTCCTGCATGCGCGCATTGCCTGCGGGCAAGCCTGAAATCCATTTGCTCATTACTGCTCCATACAGTACCGCCAGAATTGCGGCGCCGATGGCAACCATTAGTTCGACTGACATGACTTCTCCCTATCTAAATTTTTATCAATTACGTTACTTGAGAAACTGCTGTAAAACGTTTAAATAAAACTAGTATGTGAAACCAAGTACTAAACATTTGTTGCAAATATTGCCTGATACTGCAAAAAAGAATGTTGCGGCTATTGCTCCATGTAAATTAAGCATTGTTAATAAATTGTAACCCCAAATCATTATTGCATTATTAAACAGTGCTCACAATAGATAAGCGCGCAGGTTGGGGCGTTTAAGGCTGTTTCAGTCAGTGTTTTTAGACAATTTTTCGAGAGCATCACCCAGCGCCGTTCCAGACAGTTTTTTGCCTAGATTTTTTAGGCTGCTGGCCGCTGCTGGAGTGAGTTTTCTGCGTATTTTGGGCTTGGGTTGCGGGGTAGATTTTACTTGCACTTTTACCCGAATTGCAGTAACTTCACACACTTGCTTTTGTAACTGAATCAATAGACTAGGTAACAAAAGTTTTATTTTTGCGGCAACAACGCTGTTGTCAGCATACACGGTGAGTTGTTGGTTTTGAATGCTGCCTGCATGGCTAAATTTGGCCAGATTATCAGGCGCAATCGCTTCCCAGATTTTTTGTGTAGCTTGAGTTTGTTGGTTACGCGCATTGAGCGCGTTGAGCTCGGGTTGCTTGAGTAATGTATTAAGTCGTTGCATGGTGGTTTATACAATACCTGTAATGATGAGGGGTGGTATGAATATCATTTTAGTTTCAAATAACATGGCGAAAGCCAGAACGCTTTCTGTATTGCAAGTAAGCCTGATTCTGGTGACGTTTGTGTTGTTATCAGTTGTAATTTCCGCAATGTTCATTGTGCCACAGCAGCCTAATACACAACAGGGTGCCAAGTCGCTAATTCCGAATCATCTGCGTTTTTCTTTTAATAATCCACAGAAGCATCTTGATGCATATGCATTGCAGTTGGGCGAGTTGCAGGCGCGTATGATGCGGCTGGATGCGCAAAGTGAGCGACTGGCGAAGCTGGCCGGTGAGAAGAGTGTAGCTGCCGGTTCTGCAAGTGATGCCAAGAAGCCAGCGAGAAGCCTATTGAAGCCTGAGTTGGGCAGTCCGGTATCTGACATGGCAGGAGCAGCCAATCGTGGCGGTCCATTAGTGCGCAGCGCACCTTTGTCAGAAGCTGAATTACAGACAAAAATCGCCGAGCTAATGGAGAGAATCGAATTCAGTACTGAGCATTTAAGTAGTATCGAGGCCAAGTTGTTGCAGCAGAGCGTATTGAAAAATACTTTGCCTAACAGCAGCCCGGTTGCTGCTGCGTTTAACTCTTCCAGTTTTGGCTGGCGAATAGACCCGTTTAACGGCCAAAAAGCCTTTCACGAGGGCCTGGATTTTACTGCATCCGCAGGCACGCCTATCTATGCGGCAGCGGGCGGTATTGTGTCAACTGCCGAGCAAACGCCTGATTATGGTAAAATCGTGAAAATTGATCACGGATCTGGTTTGGAAACCCGTTATGCACATGCCTCAAGACTGTTTGTCAGGGCTGGCGAGCGTGTTGAAAAAGGCCAGAAGATTGCCGAGGTTGGCAGTACCGGTCGATCTACCGGGCCGCATTTGCATTACGAAATCAGATTGGCAGGTAACCCTTTGGATCCGAGAAAATATCTTAAGGCCGGCAATTAACAGTATTTAGTCATTAACCATAGCTTATGAGCAAAGTAATTTAGAAAGTAGAAGTAACATTCATTAAATTTAGCAGGTTTAATTAATTCTTCAGTATTCCAAAATTACAATCCCATATTCATTCATACACTAACCACAAAGTTTCATCCTCTAGCGGAAAGTCACTCATTTCATGATCTCCACGTTGTTCAAAAAATTATTCGGTAGCCGTAATGAAAGGCTTGTTAAACAGTACGCGCAGAAAGTTCAGCAAATCAATGCGCTAGAGCCGGCAATGCAGGCGTTGAGTGATGAACAGCTTAGAGCAAAAACAGAAGAGTTCAAGCAGCGTTACATTAATGGCGAGAGCCTGGAAAAGTTGTTGCCGGAGGCTTTTGCCGTAGTGCGTGAAGGTAGCCGCCGCGCTTTGGGTATGCGTCACTTTGATGTGCAGCTTATCGGCGGTATGGTGCTTAATGCCGGAAAAATTTCCGAGATGCGTACCGGTGAAGGTAAAACTTTGGTGGCGACCTTGCCAGCTTACCTGAACGCGCTAAGCGGCAAAGGTGTGCATGTGATTACCGTGAATGATTACCTGGCCAAGCGTGACGCGGAGTGGATGGGTAAACTTTATAACTTTTTAGGCTTATCCATTGGCATTAATCTGTCACAGATGACCAATGAAGCCAAACGTCAGGCTTATGCGGCTGATATCACCTACGGTACCAATAACGAATACGGCTTTGATTATCTGCGCGACAACATGGTTTACAGCGCAGAGGAACGTGTGCAGCGTGGTTTGAATTACGCACTGATCGACGAGGTTGACTCTATTTTGATTGACGAGGCGCGTACTCCGTTGATTATTTCAGGTCAGGCTGATGATAGCGTAGAACTGTATAACCAGATCAATGATGTTGCCGCTAAGCTGGTTGCGCAAACAGAAGAAGAAGGCGCTGGTGATTTCTGGGTAGATGAAAAAGCACAGAACGTAGTGATGTCTGAACAAGGCCATGAGCATGCTGAGGCTTTGCTGACAGAGGCAGGGTTACTGGCTGAAGGTTCAAGCTTGTATGAAGCTTCCAACATTACTCTGGTACATCATCTGTATGCATCGTTACGTGCACGCAATCTTTACCATAGAGACCAGCATTATGTGGTGCGTGATGGTGAGATTGTCATCGTGGATGAGTTCACCGGCCGTATGATGGCTGGCCGCCGCTGGTCCGATGGCTTACATCAGGCTGTGGAAGCTAAAGAGGGCGTTGAAATTCAAAAAGAAAATCAGACGCTGGCATCTATTACGTTCCAGAACTACTTCCGTATGTATGCGAAATTGTCAGGTATGACCGGTACCGCAGATACCGAAGCATACGAATTCAATCAGATTTATGGTCTGGAAACTGTGGTGATTCCAACCCATCGTCCAATGCAGCGTAAAGATGCGATGGATAAAGTGTACAGAACCGCACGTGAAAAATACGAAGCCGTGATTCTGGATATTAAGGATTGCCAAAGCCGCGGCCAACCGGTACTGGTTGGTACTACGTCAATTGAGAACTCCGAGTTGATTTCCAAATTGCTGACAGAGGCAAAACTGGAACATCAGGTATTGAATGCAAAGCAGCATGAGCGTGAGGCGCACATTATTGTGCAGGCAGGTCGTCCTGGCGTGATCACCATTGCAACCAATATGGCCGGCCGCGGTACCGACATCGTGCTGGGGGGTAATCCAGAGCCGGAAATCGCTGAGGTTGAGGCCGATGCAAGCCTTAGCGAAGAGCAAAAACAGGCACGTATCGCGCAAATTAAAGCCGACTGGAAAGTTCGCCATGATGGCGTTTTAGCAGCCGGTGGTTTGCATATCGTAGGTACCGAGCGCCATGAATCACGCCGTGTGGATAACCAACTGCGTGGTCGTTCCGGTCGTCAGGGCGATGCCGGCTCAAGCCGTTTCTACCTGTCACTTGAAGATCAGCTGTTACGCATTTTTGCTTCGGATCGCGTATCTGCCATCATGGGTAAATTGAACATGCCGGATGGCGAAGCCATTGAGCACCCATGGGTAACGCGTGCCATTGAAAACGCACAGCGTAAAGTTGAAGGCCGTAACTTTGATATTCGTAAACAGTTGCTCGAATATGATGATGTGTCGAACGATCAGCGCAAGGTGATTTATGAGCAGCGCAATGAACTGCTGGAAGCTACCGATGTCGGTGAAACCATTGCCGCGATGCGTGAAGATGTATTAAGAAATATGATTGCAACGCATATTCCGCCAGACAGCGTAGAAGAATTGTGGGATGTGCCGGCGCTGGAGCGTGAGCTGAAAGCTGAAACCGGACTGGATCTGCCGCTGCAAAAAATGCTGGAAGATAATCCTGATATCCATGAGGAAACGCTGCGTGACCATATCATTACAGCAGCCAACCAAGCGTATGCAGAAAAAGAAGCCTTGGCCAGTGCCGATATTCTGCGCCAGTTTGAGCGCTCCGTGATGTTACAGAGCCTGGATAATCACTGGCGGGAACATCTGGCGGCTTTGGATCATTTACGTCAAGGTATCCATTTGCGCTCTTATGCGCAAAAGAATCCTAAACAGGAATACAAACGTGAAGCGTTTGAGCTGTTTGAGGGCTTATTGAATACCATTAAAACCGAAGTGACCAAAGTTACCATGCTCGTACAGGTGAAAACCGAAGCCGATGTTGAAGCGGTGGAGAAACCGGTAGAAGTTGAAAACGTACAATACCAGCATGCTGATTATGATGAGGCATTGGGTATAGCAGCAGCTGATGAGGGTGCCGATAGCACTTTGTCTGCGCAGCCAATGGTGCGTGAAGGTGTAAAAGTGGGCCGCAATGATCCTTGCCCATGTGGTTCTGGCAAAAAATACAAACAGTGCCACGGCGTGTTGAGCTAATCAAGAGTGAGTTAATAAATTAATTAATTAGAGCGGTTGAGAGTATGTCTGAAATTGCACAACAAGAAGTTGAATCACCTTGTATTGGTGTCTGTAGTATTGATGAGGCTTCGGGCTATTGCCATGGCTGTTATCGTACCATTGAGGAAATCAAGGGCTGGTGGAATATGAGCCAGGCTGAACAGTTGAAGCTGGTTGCCGATCTGGAGCAGCGCCAGAATCAGGCTGTCAGTTTCGACTAAAGTCTAGCAAGTTTTAATGTAGCAAGTAATTAATGGCTGGCAGTCGCTAAAGCGCTGTCAGCCATTAATTTGTCCACATTAATTTGTCCAATGCGTCTTTATCACAGGTATCAACCAGAATCGTTTTTTCAAGCTCGGCCGCGGTAAGTGGTTGCGCCGTTTTTAGCTGGTGTTCAAGCACGGCTAGCGTCGCTTCAGAGGCATCCGCGCCTGACCGCAAACGTTCGCTAATGCGTCGTTTTAATTCCTGTTCCGGCGCGTAAAAATCCAGTATCGCAAACTCAAGTTTTTTATTCAACGCCAACTGAGCAAACAGTTGCCGCTGGTTGGTTTGTAAAAAGGCCGCATCAATTAACACCGAAAAACCGGCTTCTAAGCTGGTAGCCGCAAGCTCAGCCAGTCTGTGGTAAACAAACAGTACGTTTTCTGGCGTATAAAGACCCTGGTCCACTTCATTATTAGCAGTGTTCTGCTGAGATTTATCAAGCAGGCGCTGGCGCTCTACGTCGGAGCGCAGGTGAATCATGCCTGAATTTTCTGTCAGCTGCGCACTCAGTGTGGATTTTCCTGATCCGGAATAACCGTGCGTGATGAGCAACTTAGCTGGTTTAGGCCGGCTGTAACTCATGGCCAGGTCAGCGTAACTTTGCGCTTCCTGGAAGTCTTGCTGGTTTTGATGCTGTTGCCAGCGCAGCAGGGCGACTTTACAGCGCACCATGGCCCTGTACACCAGGTAGTAAGGTAATAATGCCATGCCCTGATAATCACCGCCCTTACTCAGGTAGCGATTAAGAAAACGATAAGCAAGCTGCGGAAAGCCACGCTGCTGCAAGTCCATCACCACAAAAGCGATTTCACTGATGGTGTCTATCCAGTGCAGGCTGGGGTTAAATTCAATACCGTCGAATGGCGTAACTTTGTTATCAATCAGCGTGATGTTGCCTAAATGTAAATCGCCATGGCACTCGCGAATAAAGCCTTGCTGCTTGCGTTGCTCCATCAGTGGTGCATTTTTCAATATCAGATGCTCACCCCATTGTTCCAGTTCAAGTATTTGCTGCAACAGGTCTGCATGCTTGATTAAAGGTTTAATGTGCGCGAAGTTACCTTGAAACCAGTGATGAATTTCTTGAGGAGTACCGAACTGGCTGTTGGTGGTATCTGCTTTAGCGCGGTTGTGAAAATTGACAGTAAGATCGGCCAGCTGGTCTATTATTTCAGCAGTCAATTCACCGCGCTCGGCAACGTGGCTTAACAGTTGGCTGTCGTCAAATTGTTTCATTTGTACGGCATATTCAATAATGTCGCCATTGCCGTCAATGCGTGGCTTTAGTAAGGACCCGGTTATGGGCACGACTTTCAGATATAGGCCCAGGGCGAAGCGGCCATTAAAGCGCAGCTCTTCTTCGCAGTAATAATGTCTTTTTTCTAGTGTAGAAAAATCAAGGAAATCAAACTGGATATTTTTTTTGATTTTGTAGGCGTATTGACCGGTTAACAGCACCCAGGAAATATGGGTTTCGATCAGTTCAATATTGTTTACCGGGTGGGGGTAAGCTGCGGGATTTAACAAGGCTTGAATTAAACTCACAGCTACACCTTTATATTTTACGGTTATAGTTTATGGTATGTGGATTTGCGCTTAATGCGTGCCGATAATCACGCCTTGGCTTCTCAGGTCTTCCAGTATCGATAACCCAAACTCAATAATACTCTCAGGCTGCGGATGTTGTAACTCTTTTGCAAGTAACGTGAGCGCCTGTTTGCCAGTAATAGCCTCGTTTAATAACAAGGAGATTAGTCTGTAGGTCAAAGCGTTTAACTCTATAAACTTTACCATGTCATCAGCATTACGGTAAACCAGTAGCTGGGTGCTGGCTTTATGCTGAGGTTTCTTGCGTGGCGTAATTTTGTGCACAGCATAGTCGTAATTGAGTAGCTGCATCGTCGCTGAAAAAACCGGTTTGTCAGTGGCCAAATCACCATCCGGTTGCAGGCCCTGTGGATTGGCTTCTTCGATACCTGACACCAATAATTCAACCCATTCGTAGTGGCACAGGTTGTTGAGGTAGTCTGGCATTAGCTGCTGTAATTCTGCGCGGGGCTTGTTAAGGTACTGTAAAAACTGTTCCGGAATTTTGCGGAACAAAGGGCTGTGGGCAGAGTAGTCGCGCATAAACGCCTGGTTTAATTTTAACCATTTACGTTTGCCAATGACTTTACTTGCAATGGGAAAGCATGCAGAAACAGACTCGAATAAATTATTGAATACAATTTCTTCATACACGGCCATGCGCTCGCGCGGAACACCTGCTAAGGGCGGTGCATTCTTGCTGTCACGAAGGCGTGCCGTGAATGCTAATTGATAGCGTTGAAAGCTTGGTAATTCCGCAGTCATGGTATTGGTTAACCTATCGTTACTGCTGACTGACGTGCGGCGGTGAAAATAGGCTCTGTAGTAATGCTGTCTTTAGCCTTGTTTTGGTAATCAGCAATTTTATTGATCTCATGCATTAATACATTGAGCGGCGGTATATTGTTATCGCGTTCCAGCAAGGTGGGGAATGTGCCAAACAACTGGTAGGCATCTTCCAGCAAGGCCCATACAGGGTCAATCACATTCTCGCCATGCGTATCTACCAATAGGCTCGGTGTTTGTTGGTAATGCCCGGCCATATGGCTGTAAATAATGCGCTCGCCCGGAATGCCGCGCAGGAACTGATGCGGGTCAAAGCCAAAGTTGACGCTGTTGACGTAAATATTATTGATATCCAGATGCAGCAGGCAATCAGCCTCTGAAATCACTGCATTGATAAAGTCCAGTTCGCTTAATTCTGACACAGGGGAAGCTACATAGGCCGAGGCGTTTTCAACGCCTATGCGTTGACCGAGAATATCCTGAGTCTGGCGTATGCGCTGTGCAACGTAATGCACGGCTTCTTCGGTAAAAGGTATTGGCAGCAGGTCGTAAAGGTAGCCTTGCTCGCCCTTGAAGCCATCAGTGCAGTAACTTAAATGTTCTGTGTAGACCGGAATGCTGTATTGATGCAGGAATGTTTTGACCTGCCGTAGAAAATCTACATTTAGGGGGCTTAGTCCCCCTAAAGATAGACATAAGCCATGGCAAACAATGGGATAGCGCTCAACAAACCAATCAAGTTGTTTGGCGTATTTGCCGCCAACATTAATCCAGTTTTCGGGCGCTATCTCTAAAAAGCTGATATTGGCTAATTGTTCTTGTCCATACGCTGATTGAATCTGGGGTATCAGCTCACGCTTAAGTCCCAGACCCGCACCATGTATTTTGCTTGTGATTGCCATGCGCAGTTTATTAGAATAACTGAGGGTATTGCTTATTTCTTCTCAGCGCTGCATTTACCTTCAGCGGCTTTTTCAGCACTGCATTTGCCTTCAGCAGCTTTTTCTGCGCTGCATTTGCCTTCGTGGGCTTTTTCAGCACTGCATTTGCCTTCAGCGGCTTTTTCCATTTTTTTCTTGTTTGCACCGCATTTACCAGTACCGCATTTGCCGTCTTTAGCTTTTGTGTGGTTGTCAGCAACTTGGTAGCCGCTAGACAATGATTTTAATGCGAATGGATTTTCAGCAGCATTAACAGTTGCAGCTGCGATAGAAAGTGCAAATGCGCCACCGATAGCCAAAGAGATAGTTTTTTGAGTTTTGTTCATTTTAAATTCCTTAAATTTAATTAAAAATAACTTGCTTCCGATTAAACAGGTTTTGCAGCTATGACTGGTTGGATTCAATCATATGCATGATTCTGTTTTTCACTACTAACGGCAGTTTTATAGCCTGGTCATTTTCTATGCTAACTCTGATTCGACGCAAAACTGTGCGTAACAAATTAAGTTGCTGCCTGAAATGTAGGCAGGGATCGCATATAAAAAGATGCAGTCTTAGTTGCACTTTTTCTGACCACGTTAGAGGACGGTCTAAAGATTGTGAAATGAGCTTGCTGGCTTGCTTACAGGTCAACATGATGTGTTCCTTTATCCTAAGTCCAATTTAACTCTAAACATTTTCTTAATCCCATCCGCGCTCTATATAACATTACCCAAGCATTGGTCGCAGTGATATTGAGTTCCTTACAAATATTTTCGTTTTCAACTTCCTGCACGTCGCGCAGCATAAAAATGGCTTTTAATTTTTTAGGTAATTTACTCAAGCATTCATCTAAAACACTTAAAAACTGTTTTTGCTCCAGGGAGTCATCAGGCATGTTCAGGGTTACCGGCTTATCCAGCCAATGGCCTTTTTGGTCAAAGAAGTCATCCATGCTGCTTTCCGAGGAATCCAGATCGATGATGTCGGAGACAGGCTGTTCGCGGATATGCTTACGTTGCAGGTCAATAATTTTGTGTTTGAGAATACCGGTTAGCCAGGTTCTGGCGGAAGAGTCACCTTCAAAGCTGTTGTTTTTAATTGCTGCCAGCATGGTTTCCTGAACAGCATCTTCTGCCTGATGCGGGTCTTTTAATCTGGCGAGCGCAAAGCGATACAGGTAATCGCTATGGTCATTAAGCCAGTCATTGATATTGCTAGTCACTATGCTTGCCCGATTCTTTGGTTTAGTAGGTTAAGATAATGTGCTGAGTCTAAAGGTAAGTTGTTCCGCTGTGAATGCCAGATTGTTTCCGCCAGGCATTCTAATAAATCATGTTGTGCTAAATGTTTATCACTGTATTTTTTCAGTAATTTAGCATAAACATCACTAATGCCAATAGGCTGGTTGATGCTCACTTGCTCAATCACTGATAAATGCAGGCTGATATGCAGGAAGGGATTGGTTTCCCCCATCTCCGGGAAATATTGCTTGTTCATGTGGCGTTCAGGCGCATCCAGTATTGCGTGATATTCCGTATGCATCTGTATGACTTCGACGGCAATCTTTTCTAAATCTGTGAGCGGGGCATTTTGTTTAAATTTTGCCCAGGCATCAAATAAAAACTGGCGAGCCTGATCTCGACTGGGGTTGTATAAGCTCATGGTTAGTATAAATAGTGTCTGTTTAGGATGCTGCAAATAAAGAAAGAACGGCTGTGTAGGGTAGTAGCTGATTTCTGCCGTTTATATGGGCAATTTCGCCATTACCGTAAAAGCCTAATAATGGCATGTGCGGAAACGTTTGTGTAATGACTTTTAAGTCGCGATCCAAGCCGTTATAAAAATACGGGCCACGCCCCAGGCAAGAAAACAGTAAAGCAAAATCTGGCGGGGTGTTTAGTTCATTTGCCAGGCGTTGTGACATGCTGCCGAAATCTGCCTCGGCAACAGCGGTGTCACGCAAACACCAACTCAGGAACTGACCGGCTTTTAGCGGCTGAGCCAGGGTGATGCTGCCACTGTCTTCATCGCAGCAAATGATTGTGGTCTGATCGAATTTTCCCTGTGTGATATCTTCTGCGCTATCGGCATAGATGGCGATTACAAGGTGCAGTGGTACCGCCCCGTTATTTTTGCTGTGCGACTGCCATGCCTTTTGCAATGAATGCAGTGGCAGCCTGTGGTTTAACTGTGTGAGATCAAAACCATTTGTTTGTTGAATTTGCTGGGGCTGCCCAAGAATCTGCACTCCATGGGAAACCCCGGTGGCAATTTCTACCCCTGAAAAAAATGCTTCAATATGCCCGCTGACATCGCCTTTGGCGTTCTGCCAGACTGAGAACGGGCCTTGGCCAATCACATCGCCGGATACGCCGCCATAACGCTTGCTACCGTTATTAAGCCAGGTGCTGTTGATGGCATTGGGTGCAGTGATGGTAAGTAACGGTTGCTGGCTTGGGTTGTTGTTTGGCAGTGCCAAGGTGATGTCGTCACCAAATACCATGGCCGCCGCAGCCGGTGCATCCAGTACCCAGTCGTCTTCAGTGAAAATGCCGGTTGCTGAGCATCCCATCACCTGCGTGCAGCTTGCGGCCTTTGCCGCAGCCTTGATGGCAGCTTGCGGATTGCCGGCAAATTCAGAGGTCAGCAGCAGCAATACGCTGCTGGCAATGCTGATATTGGCTTTCCGCATGGCATTGGCAACAGCTTCGCCTGCCAGGTCTGCAGATGCGTGATTGCCTATCATGATGCTGGTTGCGACCTTCATGGTTAATTCCGTCGGTTTTCATCTGGTACTGAATCGAATTCTTTTGCTTTGTATTCGCAAAGGTCTGCAATACAGCACTGACCGCACTTGGGCTTGCGTGCGGTACAGGTATAGCGGCCATGCAAAATCAGCAGATGGTGCGCATCTTGCATAAACTCTTTGGGAATTGTCTTCAGGTATTTTTTCTCAACTTCCAGCACGGTTTTTCCGGGCGCAAGATTAATGCGATTGCCTAATCTGAATAAATGCGTATCTACGGCAATCGTGGGTTCGCCAAAAGCGGTATTTAAAATCACATTGGCAGTTTTACGGCCAACGCCAGGCAGTGCTTCTAACGCTGCACGGGTGTTAGGTACCTGGGATTGATGTGCAGAGATGAGTTTCTGGCAGGTGGCGAGTACGTTTTTGGCTTTTGAATGGTATAAGCCAATGGATTTAATATAGCTTTCCAGGCCAGGTAAGCCTAGTGCGAGAATTTTTTCCGGAGTGTCGGCAACCTTGAACAGTTGCGCTGTTGCAATATTGACGCCTTTGTCTGTAGCCTGCGCTGACAAAATCACTGCAATCAGTAGTTCAAAAGTGCTGTTGTGATTAAGCTCTGTCGTCGGGTTGGGAATAGCAACACTTAAGCGCCTGAAAATCTCAAGACGTTGCTGTGCATTCATAGGCCTAGTGATTTAGGGCGGGTTTTAAACCGCTGGCGGAGGAGTCAGCTTTTTTAGTATTCCTGATTTCTGCCCAATTGCGTAGCGCAACCAGCATACCGAGCCCTAGAAAGGCGCCGGGTGGTAATACCGCGAGTAGAAAGCCGTGGTAATCAGGTACAACTGTCAGCACAAATTGTTTTGCACCAGGGCCAAACACAAGATCCAGACCTGAAAATAATGTGCCCTTGCCAAAGATTTCGCGAATACCACCTAATAAGCCCAATACCATTGTTCCGCCCAGGCCCATCATAAAACCATCCAGCACGGAAGGCACAAAAGTATTTTTAGCGGCAAAAGATTCAACACGCGCCAGTACAATGCAATTCACCACAATAAGCGGGATAAAAATACCCAGTACTTTATGCAGTGGCTGTGCAAAGGCATTGATTGACATGTCGATGATACTCACCAAGGCGGCGATGACCAGAATAAATACCGGCACGCGGATTTCGCTTGGCACCAGTTTACGCACCGGTGAAACCGTGCCGTTTGAAGCAGCCATCACCAGAGCCGTGGCGAGGCCTAAACTCATGCCGTTAACTGCAGTGGTAGTGACGGCCAGAGTAGGGCAGAGGCCCAATAATTGCACAACACCCGGATTTTGCTTCCATAGTGCGTTAGTAACGATTTCTTTATAATTGTTGCTCATGGTTAATCCTTATGTTCGGATTTGTGGTCTGACTTTTGGTCTGGTTTGTGGTCATGTGCTGATGATTGTTCCAGCATGTGTTTATTTTGCTCAAAGAACTGCAATGACTTTGCAACCGCTTTTACGACTGCCCGCGGTGTAATCGTTGCGCCGACCATGTAATCAAATTTGCCGCCGTCTTTTTTCACTTTCCATTGTTCCAGCGGTGTTGTTTCGACAGATTGGTTGTCGAATAGTTTTATCCAGTTGCCATGTGCAATGTCGATGTAATCGCCTAGCCCTGGTGTTTCTTTGTGAGCTAAAACACGAACACCGCTTATGCTGCCATCGGCACGGATTGCAATCAGCAGCTTAATATCTCCGCTGTAGCCATCATGGGCGATTGCTTCCAGAATGACAGCCGCAAGTTTGTGATCCTGTTTCGCAACATAGGCTTTGCTGGGAGTTTTGTTGCCGAGTAATTCATTCGGGGCAATTTCGACCACATTTTTCAGCAGGTCGTTATCGTCATCGGCATGGTGCTCATGGTCTTTATTTTTAGCATGGTTATTTTTGACATTGCTGTAGTAATGCTCATCCGGCAGAATTTGCCGGAATAACGCCATGCGCGCTTCAGCTTCACTTTTTTCGATAGGCTCGCGTGTAATGTTGAATATGTAGGCCAGCAGCGCCGTACCTATCAAGGCGAAAGCCACCATGGTGATGGCGGTAACAGATGTGTGCTTGATAACTGTGTCTGACATATCGGTTAGTTCTTTGAGTGGCCAAAAACACGCGGTTGGGTATGCGCATCAATCAACGGCACACACATATTCATCAATAGCACGGCAAATGCTACGCCGTCCGGGTAACCGCCGTATACACGGATTAAGTAGGTGATTACAGCTACGCCGCCCGCAAAAAACAGCTTGCCGCGTGGCGTAGTCGGGCCGCTGATCGGGTCGGTAATGATAAAGAATGCGCAGAGCATTGATGCACCACTCATTAAATGGAACAGCGGGTTGGCAAAATGTGCCGGATTTACAGTATAAAACGCTAAAGACATCGCGGCTAATGTGGCCAGGAATGCCGTGGGCAAGTGCCAGCTGATGATGCGCTGTTGCAGCAGGTATAAGCCGCCGAGCAGATATGCTCCGGTGACCAGTTCCCCGCCTTTTGCACCAAAGGTGCCAAACACCGGAGCCTGTGTGATGCTGGCAACTTCATGTTTAAGCATGAGTTGCGTTTTAAGGTAATCTAAAGGTGTGGCTGAGGTAACAGCGTCTATTTTTACATTAGCAGGCAGCGCGTTACTGAAAATGAAGTGCAGCTGATCCATAAAGCCAAGTTTGGTTTGTGCCAGTATCAAAGGTGCCGGCCATTTAGTCATGATGATGGGGAATGAAATCAGTAATACCGCGTAACCGACCATCGCCGGGTTGAACGGGTTATAGCCAAGGCCGCCATATAGCTGTTTGGCAATCACAATCGCAAAGAATGTGCCCACCACTACTAACCACCATGGTGCGAGTGGCGGTAACGCCAGTGCCAGCAGCCACGCGGTTACTACCGCGCTCAAGTCTGACAGGTAGGGACGAATCGGGCGTTGGCGAATTTTAAGTAAGGCAGCCTCAGATAGTAAAGCGGTGATGGTCGCAATGGTTAATGTAACCAGAATGCCGCCGCCATAAACCCAGGTATAGGCAAAAATGCTCGGTACGAGTGCGAGCAGTACTTTCAGCATGATGATGCTGACGCTAGGCGCATCGGAAATGTAAGGTGAGCGGTTCAATTTTTATCCCGGTAACAACTATTGTTTTTCAATTTTAAGCATTTTATTCTTAGCTAATTTAATCGTAGCGAATTTAATCTTGTGCGTCAGCATCTTTGGTCTTGACTGCTTGCTTGGCTTTTTCGCGGATAGCATCAATCTCGCTGATTGCCGCTTGCACAGCAGGGCTGACATTATCAACATTTTTTGGGGCAGCTCCCGCCTGGGCTGCTGCCAGTTTCTGCGCTTTTGCCCGTTCAATTGCGGCGGCAATCAGTGCCTGTTTGTCTTTTTTAGCCTGTTCATCCTTATCTGACTCATTTTTAGCTGACTTATTGCTGGTGCTGCTGGCAGTCTCTGTGCTTTCGGTTTTTTGCTGAGAGCTATCTGCTGCCGCAGCGGCTTTTAATGCTTTAGCTCGCTCAATAGCGGCGGCAATGGCGGCTTTTTTGGCATCATCCGGGGCGGCGGCAGCTGGTTTTTCAGTGTCGGTTTTAACCGGTTCTTTAGCAGACTCTTCCGTTTTTGCAGCTTCGGCTTTTCCGGCGGCAGCACGCTCGGCATGTTTCTGTGCGCGTTCCAGCTTCTCGCGTTCAATGCGCGCCAGCCTGAACTCATTACGTTCACGCGCCAGGTCAGCGGCTTCTTTGGCTTTGTCTGCTGCGATGATCTCGCTTTTTGCATAGCGATAATACTGCACCAGTGGAATGTTGCTTGGGCATACATAAGAGCAGCAGCCGCATTCGATACAATCAAACAGCTTGTAATCGCGTGCTTTTTCAAAATTATCTGATTTTGAAAACCAGTATAACTCTTGCGGTTGCAGATTTACCGGACAAGCATCGGCACAACGTGCACAGCGTATGCAGGGCATGGCTGGCGGAGCGGCGGGAAACAAATCGGGAGTTGCCGCAATAATGCAGTTCGCAGCCTTGGTGATTGGCACATTAATGCTGGGTAAATCAAAGCCCATCATCGGGCCGCCCATAATAAAATGGCTGGTATTTGCTTTGCTGCCACCTGCTGCAGTTATTAATGACTGTAACGGTGTGCCAAACAAAACTTCAAAGTTTTGTGGTTTGTTAACGCTGCCGGTTACGGTAACAATACGGTTAACAGCCGGTTCGCCGAATGCAAAATAGCGGTAAATGGCCAGTACGGTGGCAACGTTGAATACCTGCACGCCCAAATCGGTTGAGCGTTTGTCATGCGGGATCTCTATGCCCGCTACCAGATGAATCAGACGGCGCGCATCACCGCTGGGGTAGAGTGTAGGCACCACCTTGACTGAAGCGCCAGGCAGCGCTTTGCAGGCTTCTGTCATGGCGATTGACGCTTCGCGTTTGTTGTCTTCAATACCTACTATGCACTGATCGGCGCCAAGCAGGAATTTGACGATTTCGATACCTTTGACGATTTCGTCAGCACGTTCACGCATCAGCATGTCGTCGCAGGTGATAAATGGCTCACACTCGGCAGCATTAATTACCAGAGTGTGTACTTGAGATTTGCCGTCTGCACGTACTTTTATATGAGTAGGAAATGTAGCGCCGCCCAAACCAACAATACCTGATGCGCGCAAACTCGCCACCAGCTCTTTTTTATCGGTATTGCGCCAGTCCACTGGCTGTAATGGTGCCCAGGCGTCTTTGCCGTCAGGTGTCAGCGTGATGCACATATCCGGCAGGCCAGACGGGTGCGGGATGACCTCTTCACCGATGGCGCTGATGGTGCCTGAGGTTGGCGCATGAATTGCCGCTGAGACAGTGCCTTCCGCTTCTGCGAGCATTTGCCCCTTTAGCACATGGTCACCTACCTGTACTTTGATTTTCGGAATGTAGCCCACGTGCTGCCGCAGCGGCAGTACCAGTTTTTCCGGCATTGCCAGCTTTGTAATCGGCAGCGTGGTGGATTCCTGCTTGTGTTCACTGGGGTGAACGCCGCCATGGAATCTATACACATCATCAGCGTCTGCTGCTGATTGGCCTTGAAAAAGTTTACTTGCAAATTGAATGATTGAATTCATGATCAAGCATGGCTCCCATCTACAGGCATGGCCTTGATGGGGATGACCGGGTATTTCCATTTCCAGTTGTCAGGGGTTTCCGCAATAGGCTGCATGGTGATGCAGTCTACCGGGCAGGGTGCAAGACACAGCTCGCAGCCTGTGCATTCGGAGGCGATGATGGTGTGCATATGCTTTGCGGCACCAAGAATTGCATCCACCGGGCAGGCCTGAATACACAGCGTGCAGCCAATGCAGGTGTTTTCATCTATAAACGCTACAGATTTTGGTTTTGGGGTGCCATGCTCGGCATTGAGCGGCTTGTATTCTACGCCCATCAATTCTGCCAGTGCGCGTGCGCCGGCATCACCGCCCGGCGGGCATTGGTTAATATCTGCCTCGCCATTAGCGATGGCGGTAGCATAGGGTTTGCAGCCAGGATAGCCGCATTGGCCGCACTGAGTCTGTGGCAGAATCGCATCAATGCGCGCCACCAGCGGGTCGCCTTCAACTTTGAATAACAGTGCGGAGATGCCTAGCACAACGCCCAGCAGCAAAGCCAGGCCAAGCATAATATATAGGGCATTTAACATATGTCGGGATCAGTGCTTAAAACTAATATTTATCAAGCCCGGCAAAACCCATAAATGCCAAACTCATGAGTGACGCGGTAACCATGGCGATTGCGGAGCCTTTAAATACTGCAGGTATATCAGCAGCTTCGAGTCTTTCTCGCATGGATGCAAATAAGATTAACACCATAGAGAAGCCGATTGCACCACCCATGCCAAACAGTAATGACTCTAAAAAGCTGTGGCTGGCTTGTGCATTTAATAATGGAATGCCCAGTACGGCGCAGTTGGTGGTGATCAGCGGTAAGAAAATACCCAGCGCCTGATGTAGCGGCGGAAAGTTTTTTTCCATGACCATTTCGGTAAACTGCACCACGCCGGCGATGATTACGATGAATGAAAGCGTACGCAGGTACTCAAGGCCGTTTGGCTCAAGTAGGTAGTGATTGATGCCCCAGCTGGTCATCGAGCCTATGCTTAATACAAAGGCGGTGGCACCAGCCATGCCGATAGAAGCTTCCAGCTTCTTGGAAACCCCCATGAACGGGCATAAACCAAGAATTTTAACCAGCACAATGTTGTTGACCAGTACTGTGCCAATTAAAATCATGATGTAGTGATGCAAATCAAAAGTCATATTAAATTTCTGCCACATTTCAACACGCGGATATGGGCGTGAATTATACCGCGATAGTCATTGTATTTACTCAATAAAAGCACATCAAAAACATTTAGATGTGTAAATAAAATTAGTCTACAGAAATAGCCTATAAGTTTACTAACAGAGTGTGTTTATTTATCTGTCTTTTAAGTTAAAATGGAAGATTATAAATTGTTTTAGGTTTGCTATGTTGCAAGGCAGTCTAGTCGCTATTGTTACTCCTATGTTTGAAGATGGGAGTCTGGATATTCCGTCATTAAATGCATTGATTGATTTTCACATCGATCAGGGCACAGATGGAATTGTAATCGTCGGTACTACCGGTGAATCACCTACGGTTGATTTTGATGAGCATTGTCTGTTAATCAAAACTGCAGTGAGTCAGGTGAATGGCCGTGTGCCGGTCATTGCCGGTACAGGCGCAAATTCAACTAATGAAGCTATCGTGCTGACACAAAAAGCCAAAGAGCTGGGGGCTGATGCCTGCCTGCTGGTGGCGCCATACTATAACAAGCCTACGCAAGAAGGCTTGTATCAGCATTTTAAAGCCGTAGCGCAGGCGGTAGATATTCCGCAAATACTCTATAACGTACCGGGACGTACCGGCTGTGACATCACTAACGAGACTGTGTTGCGCTTGGCGATACATCCAAATATCGTGGGTATTAAAGACGCTACAGGCGGTATTGAGCGCGGCACAGACCTTTTATTGCGGGCACCTAAGAATTTTGCGGTGTTTAGCGGTGACGATGCAACGGCCATGCCGCTAATGCTATTGGGCGCACGCGGTGTAATTTCTGTAACGGCTAATGTAGCACCTAAGTTGATGCATGAAATGTGCGTGGCTGCTGCTGCGGGTGATGTTAAATTGGCGCGTGAGATTAACGCTAAATTATTCGCCTTACATCAGAAACTATTTGTTGAGGCTAACCCGATTCCGGTGAAATGGCTACTGCAGCAAATGGGTTTTATTAAATCCGGTATTCGTTTGCCATTGGTGCACTTGTCTAGCCAATATCATGATGTATTGCTTGCTGCCGGCAAAGCAGCCCAGATTCTTTAACGTACTTAAAGATTTAAATTAAAGAGGTTTGAATGAAACAAGTCAATATCGAGTTAGCTAACATGGATATTAAAAGCGTTACAGCCAGAGCATCATCATTACTATTACCAATATTGTTAGTTGCCAGCTTAACTGCCTGCGACTCTATTCCATTTGTTGACAACAAATCTGACTACAAGGGGGCAAGCCGCTCTCGCCCATTGGAAGTGCCTCCAGATTTGACTGCAAGCCCATCGAGCGACACATATTCAATTCCCGGCAGTACAAGTTATTCAACCTATACCCAGGCACAGGAAGGTCAGGAGGCTGGCGTAGAGAAAATACTGCAAACTCCGGAGGGGGTTCGTCTTGAGCGCTCAGGTGCACAGAGTTGGCTGGTGGTTAATGCGCCGGCAGAGAAAATCTGGCCAGTAATACGTGAATTCTGGCTTGATATGGGCTTTGCCGTTCGTGCAGAGAACCCGCAAATTGGCCTGATGGAAACTGAGTGGATTGAGACCGATGATCTTAGAAAAGACCAGTCGGGTAACGCTTTGGATAAATTTGACAAATGGCTGGATAAATTATCTGGTCTGGCCGATAGGAAAAAATTCCGTACGCGTCTTGATCGTGGTGCAGAAGCAGACAGTACTGAGATTTACATGTCGCATCGTTCAGTTTCTGGCGCGCCAGATGACGGTAAAAATCGCGTAGTGACTACATTGGGTGTGATTGATACCGGCTATACATTAGACTCGCAAAAAGCAGCGCCTACTGATGCAAACGATGCGGAATTGGATGCCGAATTGCTGCGTCGCTTAATGGTGAAACTTGGTGTTGAAGAGCAAAAATCTAAAACTATCGTAGCCCAGGCAGTAGCGATTAAACGTGCTGAAGTGGTAAAGGAGTCTGACGGCAGTGCAAGATTATTGTTAAATGACCAGTTCGACCGCGCTTGGCGTCGTGTGGGGCTGGCACTGGACCGGATAGGTTTTGTTATTGAAGATAAAGATCGTTCTAATGGCTTGTTTTTTGTGCGCTATGCCGATGTTGATATTGATGACGGCCCCAAGAAAAAGAAAGGCTTGGTTGATACCTTGAAATTCTGGGGTGACGAGGAGCCGAAGCAAGATCAGACCCCGGCTGAAAAGCAGGATAAGAGTGTGGTTGATAGCCTCAAGTTCTGGGGTAGTGATGATAAGAAAAAAACCAATCCAGAAAAACAATACCGAATCAAGGTTGCCGATGGTGATGCTGGCAATGCAGAGGTGGCTGTTGTAGATGTAAGCGGCAAACGTGTGCGCACTACCACTGCTAACCGTATTATTGCCTTAATGTACGAGCAGTTGAGATAATCGCACAACTTTCGGTTTTCAGGATAGATCCCAATGCGCTTTGCCTCGCTAGGTAGCGGTAGTGCGGGCAATGCGCTTGTTGTTGAAGTTAAACAGACGCGTCTGATGCTGGACTGCGGCTTTGGTATCAAAGAGACCTTGGCCAGATTGGCGCGTTTGCATCTTGGCCCCGCTGACATCGATGGCATAGTGATTACGCATGAGCATGATGATCATGCTGGTGGTGCGTTCAAATTTGCTGCGAAACATAATATTCCCGTATGGCTCACTTACGGCACGCTTAAAATGGTCACGCGCTATTTACCCAATCAACATGCCTTGCAGTTGCATGTAATAGACTCCCATACGGCTTTTTCTGTGCAGGACATCGAAGTTCAGCCTTATCCTGTGCCGCATGACGCTCGCGAGCCAATTCAGTGCGTGTTCGCGGATGGAAACCATTTATTGGGAGTGTTGACTGATGTTGGCCGGTCTACGCCACATATTGAGAGCAAGCTGAGTGGATGTAGTGCGCTGGTGCTGGAGTGCAATCATGATGCAGCCATGCTGCAAAATGGGCCCTATACCTGGTCGCTTAAGAAACGTGTTGGTGGTGATCTGGGGCATTTAGAGAATAGTGACTCTGCAAATTTATTATCCAGACTGGATAGCAGTAAATTACAGCATTTAGTGGCTGCACATTTAAGCGCTAAAAACAATACTCCATTATTGGCAAAAACCGCTTTGGCTAATGTGTTGGGCTGTGATCCGGATTGGATTGGAATTGCTGACCAGCAGCAGGGGTTTGATTGGAGAGCAATCGTTTAATTCGCCATTAATAAATGCCATTGATAAATATTTATCAATAATGGTCGGTGTTCGCGGTGGTGCCTGTTTATTAAAGCTACAGTTCTTTTAAAACTATAGTTCTCTTAAAGCTACAGCTTTCTACAGTGATAACTTTTTAACACGGTAAAATTAAACCAGTAAATTAAACACAGTAAAAACAAAAAAGCCGACTAAAGTCGGCTTTTTTGCAGATGTTGCTAACTAAGAATTACTTAGCAGCTTCAGCAGGAGCAGCTTCAGCGGCTGGAGCAGCAGCGTCAGCAGCAGGAGCAGCAGCTTCAGCAGCAGGTGCAGCAGCTTCAGCAGCAGGTGCAGCAGCTTCAGCAGCAGGTGCTTCAACAGCAGGAGCTTCAGCAGCAGGAGCTTCAGCAGCTTTTTCACCACAAGCAGTAACAGCAAGAGCTAACAATGCAGCAAGTAGAATTGAACGTGTCATTTTAATTTCCTTAAAGGTTAAACTAGTTAAAAAACTTTTTTCGATAACTGCTGAAAACTTTTACCTAATTAGCTATACCGAGTGGCGCAAATTCTACCAGTTATTATTAACAAAAAACAGTATATTTTCAGGCTTTATCGGTGTTTTTTAAAAAAAGTTCTCATTTTTATCATTTTTCGCGAGATTTTCTATTCAACGCGGATTAAAAGCTGGTTACCAAGCAACTGATTACTGCTCTGCCAGCCAAGTATTATGCGGCTAACTTCGTCTTTTTGCTGCATGATGCCGGCAATATCCAGCCATTCATCTCGATTGACGCGAACAATGGTAGTCAGTGTTGTGAAGTCAATAAATCCATTTCGATTCAATTGTGAAAATCTGGGTGTAATCTCAAGTTCTATCTGGTTGCCAATGGTTCTGGGACGAACTGCAAATCCCGTATCTATGTTTATAAACGTCGTGCTGCGTTGAACACCAATGTAACGATTAGTCAGGCTGATCCATTCCTGTGTATAGGGTATAGATTGACCCACACTGATAAACGCCTGTTCGCCATCAGTCACGCGGATGAACTGCTCACTGCTGATGTTGCTTTTGCTTTGATAATTTTCGATATCCAGCGCCATGGCATTGGGTTTGTTGATACGTCTGCCGTTAGTCTCGACTGTAACATTGCCTATACGTTTGCGACCGGTGATTTCTGCACGGTTTTGCCCGATGTCGCTGTTGTTATTGCGGCGTATGGTTATTTTCAGGTTCTGGCGCAAAGTGTCGAGGCTATTCACCAGTTGTTCGATTTCAGCCATATTGTTGCGGCTGGTACGAATAATCAGATTGTTTTGCATGGCAGTTGCCGTGCCATCATCACCGACAAGCGGTTTAATAGCAGGTAATATTTCTTCAGCAAAGCGGTGCTGCAAGGTGATGATTTTAAATTCAGTTTCCGCACGAACAGGCAGAAGCAGGCATAGGCAGACGGCTAAGCACAAGTAGCATGTGATTGATATTGATGTCTTATTGGGTTGATTGCTCATAAGCCCAGCGGTTTTGTTGGCACAATGTCTTCAATCGCTGCTGTCAGTTCTGTAAAGCGATTGTTAAGCACTTCCGCGCTCGTTTCGTCATTGATGGCATATTTAAAACGCGCTTGATCAATGTGTATGCGTTTGATGTAGCTTTTACCATCTGCCAATATAAAACATTCTTTAATGTGGCGTACTGATGCGTTTGTGACATGTATGCTCATTTTGTGGCCATATATTTCAAATAAATTGCATAAACGCGGGCATTTAGTATGAAAATAACCAGCATCTTGCAGAATAATTTTTAATTGACTGGCGATGTTTGCACTCAAAAATCGGTAAAGCAAATTGTATTTTTCCAGACTGGCAAAGCCACCATGGCTCAGGTCCTGGTCAAATATCAGCAATTCTCGCTGCGTATTTTCCAGAATAATATTAATAGCTTCGCTATACAGCTGTTCACCTACGATAATCGTACCAGGAATCAGTGCCACATTATTTTGCATAATGGATATGATTAATTCTGGTTGTGAATGAAATCAAGAAAACCAGCCAGATACCAGACATGTAACTGTTGTTGCAGGTTTTCGTCCAATGGTTGTTGATTGATGTCGCTGGCATTAAGCTGGCGATAGTCAGCCAGTTTGCTGAGCAGGGCGGCTGATTTGTCAGTAAATGCTGCAGCTTCACCATTTAAATAAAATTGATTGTTAATGAATAACATCTGGCTTTTCAGGTCAAGCGCGATGCCGTGGCTGAGAAGTTTTTTATTAAAATTGCTCAGGCTTATTTTTTTGTTGGCATCAAATACTACATCCGGCTTGGGTTCAGAGAGGTAGGTACCCAGAAAATCGCCTACATCCTGTTCTGACCAATGGATATTTTTTAATATTACAGAAACTTTGCCTACCATGTCCTGACCGATCTCTGCGGGATGCTCCTGTAAATTCAAATCAGCATCCTGATACATGCCTGTTATGTTAATGGCATCCTGATTCAGTTTGTCCTGCATGTAACCGAGAAATTCCGTAGCCAGTTCCTGATTCTTGGGGGCACGGAAACCTATGGAATAAGTCATGCAATCAACAACGCCATCGCTTACGGCTATGCCCCAGTGTGCTAGGTGTGGCGGCAGGTAGAGCATGTCCCCAGCCTCTAATAGCCATTCCTGCGCCGTATCAAAATATTTCAGAATTCGTAACGGTGCACCCTCAATTAAACTGAGGTCAGTCTGTTCACTAATGCGCCACAGGCGCTTGCCCTGACCTTGCAATAAAAACACATCATAACTATCAAAATGCGGCCCTACACCTCCGCCATCTGGCGCATAGCTCACCATCAAATCATCCAGCCTTGCATGCGGAATGAAGTTGAACTGCTGCAGTAACTGACTGGCTTCGGGTAAGAAATGGTTGACGCTTTGCACCAGTAATGTCCAGCGGTGGGCCGGATCAGGCTGTTCAGGCAATCTGGCAAAGTCTGCATCGTCAAAGGGGCCGTGGCTTGCATGCCAGGTGCCATTGATCTCTTCAACAATGCGCGATTGCACCTCATCCTCACAGGCCAGGCCGGCTAATTCTTCGGGGCTTAACAGTCCTTGAAAATTCGGGATGGCATTTTTGATCAGCAGAGGTTTTTTCTGCCAGTACTCAGCTAAAAATTGGGTAGGTGTGATGCCGCCGAGTATTTGCCGTGCCTGATTATTCGTCATGATTTTTTGTTTACGCAGTGCTGATTAACTAGGCAAACATTATGCCACCGCTGAGCCTAGGTGGCCACCTTGAGGTCATTCAACTCAATGCATATTTAATATTAATTTGATCGTCTTTGGCTGTGTGTTTGTATCCATCATCAGTTAATGATTTTCAAGTAAAATTACGTTATGAATACATACTCACTCCTAAAGCCCCTTATCTTTCAGTTAGACGCAGAAAATGCTCATGACTTAACTCTGAAAGGCCTGAAATATGCTGAAAAGTCAGGTTTGTTAAAGTTGTATCCCAAAGCGCCGCTTTGTCAGCCACGACAGGTAATGGGTATCACTTTTCCAAATGCAGTTGGCCTTGCCGCCGGACTGGATAAAAATGGAGCAGTGATCGACGGCATGGCTGCATTAGGCTTTGGTTTTGTAGAGATAGGCACCGTTACGCCGCGGCCACAACCTGGCAATCCTAAACCGCGCTTGTTTCGCGTGCCGGAGGCGCAAGGTATCGTAAACCGTTTCGGCTTCAATAATCTGGGCGTGGATAATCTGATTGAGAATGTTAAGGCTGCTCATTACAAGGGTATCCTGGGTATTAATATCGGCAAGAATTTTGACACCCCGAATGAAAACGCGGTGGATGATTACCTGATCTGCATGCGAAAAGTGTACGCCTACGCCAGTTACATCACGGTGAATATCTCATCACCCAATACCAAAAACTTACGCGCCTTGCAGGAGAAAGCCGCTTTATCTGATTTGCTGGCAACCTTGAAGCTGGAACAGTTAAAGCTTGCCCAGACTTATGGGCGTTATGTACCAATCGCATTGAAAATCGCCCCGGATCTGGAGCATGAGCAAGTTAATGAAATTGCTGATCTGCTCATGGCGCATAAAATTGATGCTGTGATTGCAACCAACACCACGCTTGCCAGAGACATGGTGCAGGGTTTGCCGAACGCAAATGAAACAGGCGGCTTATCGGGTGCGCCGGTAAAAGATAAATCTACTTTGGTAATCCAGCAGCTATCGCAGCGCTTGCAGGGAGCGGTGCCTATCATTGGTGTTGGCGGTATTCTGACTGGTGCAGATGCCGTAGAAAAAATCGCCGCCGGAGCAAGCCTGATACAGGTGTACAGTGGCCTAATTTATAAAGGACCTAAGCTGGTTCACGACATCTGTCGGTCTTTGGAGTAGTAGGTACTTACTACGTCAAGATGGCTTTGCCGATACTATATTCTTATCGCCGCTGCCCTTATGCCATGCGTGCCCGCATGGCATTAAGCTATGCTGGAATCAGTGTAGAAATCCGTGAAATTGCGTTAAAAGATAAACCTGCACATATGTTGCTGGTATCACCCAAAGGTACTGTGCCGGTCCTAGTTTTAGCAGACGGCCAAGTGATTGATCAGAGCCTGGATATTATGTATTGGGCCTTGCAGCAACGTGATGCTGATGGCTGGCTGGCCGCTGATGTTGAGCAGACCCGACAACTGATTGCGGAGAATGATGGCGCATTTAAACAAAATCTTGATCGCTACAAATATGCCATTCGTTTTCCGGAGCAGCCTGCCGAATATTATCGCAGTGCCGGTGAGCAGTTTTTAGCAAAGCTTGAGTTACTGTTGCAATCAGGCGACTTTCTATTTGGCAATACTGCAACTTTGGCAGACATTGCCATCTTTCCTTTTATACGCCAATTTGCTGCGGTGGATCATGGCTGGTTTGAAACTACCGATTATATAAAGCTGAAAAGTTGGTTGCAGCGTCTGGTTAAGTCGGCCCTATTTGAGCGGGTGATGGCTAAACAACCGATTTATGCTGATTAACTGTTCATTTTTAAAGACAATAAAGATATTTTAATATGCTGCAACTTAATAAATTGATAGATGCTGTATCAAGAGCTTATCAGCACAGCCGTGCCTCACTCCGTGAACAGATTATTTCTTCAGTAACGGCCTGTTTTGCAATTTTGGTGCTGTTGTTATTTGCTCAATATGTTGAGCTTGGCCTGCCGTTCAAAATGCTGGTATTAGCCTCCATGGGGGCTAGTGCTTTTCTTTTATTTGTGGCGCCGCATAGTCCACTCGCACAGCCATGGCCGGTGATTGGCGGGCATCTGGCTTCGGCATTTATCGGCGTCGCCTGTGCCCAGTTGATACCTGACTTGTCGTTTGCAGCAGCGCTGGCAGTTTTGTTGTCAGTATTTGTAATGCATATCCTGCATTGCCTGCATCCACCAAGCGCTGCTACTGCAATGATTGCAGTATTGGGTGGTCCGGAAGTGCATGCATTAGGTTGGCAGTTCTGCTATGAGGTGGTGGCGATTAATTCTGGTTTAATGGTAGTTATGGCAATTATTTTTAACAACCTGGTACCAGGCAGAAGATATCCGATGCGGCACACTCACCACATCCACCATGAGGTTTTTGCGCAGTCTGAACATAATCAATATCCGGCACTGACGGGTGAGGATTTTAAGTGGGCACTCAGCCAGATGGATGGCTTGATTGATGTCACTGAAGAAGATTTGGTGGATATTTATGAGTTTGCAGTTGAGCGTGCCGAGCAGCGTTTGCAAGGTACCACTCCATTAAGTTGACGGCAGAAACTGCTGAGTTATATACGGTTTATTCGGATTCAATTTTCCAGCTGGGCAAGCGCCAGCCACGATAAATTGCGGTTATCCTGAAAATAAAAATCAGACCGGCGGGCACAAAAATACAAATCGACTGCGGCATGCTAAGCTGGTTAAGAATCACCACTAGCAGGCTGCCTGCAAATGCAATGACCGCATACGGCTGGTAATCGTTAAAAGCCTTGGGGATTTCATTACATAAAATATCACGCAGCACGCCGCCGAATACTGCCGTCATCACCCCCATCAAGGCGCAGATAATGACGGGCATTTGCAGGTCTAACGCGATTTGAGTGCCTAATGCAGCATACAGCCCCAGACCTAGCGCATCGGGAATCTGGATTGCGCGTTCCGTAAGTAGTATGTGCCTGCTACGCATAAATGCCATGGCAAACAGGCATAAAAAGAGCATCACCCAGAGCCAGTGCGCATGGTTTATCCAGAAGAATGGACGTCTATCCAGCAGCAAATCGCGCAAGGTACCACCGCCAAAGGCTGCTACCCCTGTGACCACGAACACCCCAAATGCATCCAGTTTTTTTCTGGCACCGGCAATCAGGCCCGACAAGGCAAACGCAATAGTGGCGCAGACTTCAATAGGGACTTGGAAAGTTGATGCTGTGACAATAACCATGTGGCAGTATCCATTTAATGTACTAATTAGCTGATCTTATACAATTTTTACCGTTTAGTTTAGCTGTGTATAAAGCTTTGTCAGCTCGGTTAATCAGGCTTGCTGTGCTTTCATCCAGACGCAGTTCTGCTACGCCAAATGATGCAGTGACACGACCAACTTCGCTGTCAATGCGCTCCTCTATACTATTTCTGATTCGCTCGGCAAGCTCGAGAGCAGCTTGGAGCCTTGAGTTCGGGACGATGATTAAGAACTCTTCTCCTCCCCACCGGATAACGCTATCAGTATTTCTTGCTTTATTGCTGAGTAATTGGCTGCTGGATTTAAGAATCTGATCGCCAATGACATGGCCAAAAGTGTCATTTATTTTTTTAAAGTTATCAATATCCATCATTATTAGGCATAGCAGTTTTTTAGGTAGTTGTTTGTCTTTATCATACTGCTCTAGTAATTGTTCTCCTGAGCGTCTGTTGAGCAGGCCAGTCAGAGGGTCTCTGGACGCCAGATCTTCCAGTGCAAGCTCTCGTTTCAGCCTGTCAGTAGAATCTTTGCTGAAACTAACATAATGCGTTATTTTTCCAGCATCATCCGTAATGTGCGCAATGCTTTGGTCAACATAAAACGTCGAGCCGTCTTTACGCAGATTTGGTTCCTGGGATTTGAAATGTATGGGTTTTTGGGGGAGCGCTGATTCAGGATTTTTGGAGATTGCATCCGATGCAGCATTGCATAAGATAGATGTTTCCTTGCCTATTACTTCATCGTGCTTGTAACCGGTTAATTGTTCAAAACCGGTATTCACGAAGACGATTTTATTATCAATATCGGTAATCATCACACAATCCGGTGAGTCATTCAGTGCCTTTGCTAACAGGTCACGCTCTTGCTGCGCCTTGAGATAGGCAGTGATGTTTTTTTGTACAGAAATGAAATATTGAATGACTCCGGATGTATCTTTAATCGGAGATATGTTCCATTCGACGTTATATGGATGGCCATTTTTATTGTAATTAATAGCAGAGCCTTCAAAGTATTTTCCAGTTCGCATGCAAATACGCATTTTTTCTATAACGTTTCTGTCGGTGAGGGGGCCTTGCAGAATTTTTGGAGACTTGCCGATAAGATCATTAACCGAGTAACCGGTCATTTTCTCAAAAGCAGGGTTTACATAAACAATGCGAGGGCCACCATCAGCGCTATTAGCGTCTGTAATCACTACCGAGTTGTAGGATTGATCCAGTGCGGCTTGGAAAAGCAGTGCTTTATCTTCCAGCGACATTGCCAGATTTTGATACAAATTACTGTTAGAGTTGGTCATATATTATTGGTATCAAATAATTGTAATGGTTTAATTTATTAAACCTGAACGCTAATCGCGTAGACTGAAATCGTCACAGCCATGCCTCTTCTCTTATTGATGGTAACGATTCAAAACCAGGATGGGCAAAGTGATAGCCTTGGAATAAATCTACACCTTGGCTAAATAAGGTCTCGCACTCTTCTTTGCACTCAATGCCTTCTGCAATAATTTTGATTGATAACTCTTTGCATACAGCAATAATGCCAAATACTAAAGATCTGCGAACTCGGTCGTTATGGATGTTTCTGGTTAATGACATATCCAGCTTAATCACGTCAGGTTGCCAGTCTGCTAGCAGATTAAGGCCGGCGTAACCTGCACCAAAATCATCTATCGCAGTGGTAAAGTTTTGCTTTTTATATTCGATAAAAATACTTTTAAGATGATCGTGATCTATAACTTTCTCGCCCTCGGTTACTTCAAACATAATACGATCCGTAGGGAAATTTAATTCTGCCGCCGCCTCAAGAGTTGCTCTGATACAGGTTTCTGGTCGATATACAGCGTTTGGTAAGAAATTGATACTCAGCATTCCCTGTAGATTCATTTTTTTCGCCAGATCTAGAGCTTTCACACGAATTGCCTGATCAAATTTATACCGATTATTATCATTGAGCTGCGACAGTATGAAGTCTGCGCCTTCTTGATTGGGCCCTCTTACCAGCGCTTCGTAACCAAAAATGGTTTTATCACGCACATTCACAATAGGTTGAAAAGCCATAGTGAATTGGATACCTAGTTTTTCAGGGTCACGACAATCTTTGCAGCCCACTGAGCTAAATGGTTTAACTTCTATCATCAAATCTACCTTAAATTTATGCTGAATTTTTTATATTTTTATATTAAACCACGTACCGACAGCAGCGCCGCAACCGATAATATGCACGCAATTATTGAAAAGAATAAAGATACAACAGTCAGATTCTTAGTGTGACTGGATTTAGATGCTGGCGGCTGTGCCAGACTTGGGTAATTGGATTCTATTTCTATAGTCGGATCATAGGCGTCAATTAACAGGCCTAAGATTTTTTGTGTCATCGCCGGAGCGAAAAGGTATGGGTCGAAGGTCTGGTAGCCATTCTCTCTCAGATATTTACTTATCTTTTCATCCAGAGGTGCATACTTCATGGCCCAATCCGGGAAAGAAAGCCTGGAAATATATTTTTTGGAAATTAATTTAACATCTTTATGGCGAGGGTCTTTTTCGATTTTTGCAAAAAGACTATTAATTGCGTCTTCGTCACCTTCCAGGCATTGAAAAAAAGCACCGTCGCCAAAATATAAAACACCAACTAGGCCGTTCTTGCGATTATTGATTCTGGATTTTGCCAATATTCTGACAATATTGGGTTCAATCTTGTTGATTGTATCGGTATTCTCAAAGGTCGACCGACTGATATAGATAATCTGAACAAGTTTTTGCATATCGCCCCACATGCTATTTATAAGGATAGTTATTTAGTACTGCGATTTATTGACTGTATTACTTATAGAATTGTTCTGTGAAATCACAAAACAATTCTAAAATTAAAATAACTGAGTGATATGTAAAACTGTGATGACTGTTAATCTATCGTGGCCGCGGCTCCGATCTCTTGATTGGGTTTGCTGGATTCAAATACAAGCTTAACCTCATCCTTGTCATCCACATCGACGTGTACACTGCCGCCGTTTGCTAATTTACCAAACAGCAATTCGTCAGCCAGTGCTTTACGAATCGTGTCCTGTATCAGCCTTGCCATTGGTCGTGCGCCCATTAGCGGATCAAAACCTTTTTTACCCAAATAGGCTTTAAGTTTGTCTGAGAAGGTAGCTTCCACTTTTTTCTCATGCAGCTGGTCTTCCAACTGGATCAGGAATTTATCCACGACACGGATGATGATGTCAGGTGACAGTGAGGTGAATGATACGATGGCATCCAAACGGTTACGGAATTCGGGCGAGAATAAGCGTTTGATATCTGCCTGTTCATCACCAGCCTGTTTGGAGGTTGTGAAACCCATGCTGGATTTAGATAGATTCTCGGCGCCGGCATTGGTGGTCATGATAATCGTCACATTCCTGAAATCAGCTTTGCGGCCATTATTATCAGTTAGCGTGCCATGATCCATGACTTGCAGCAGTATGTTGAAAATATCAGGATGTGCTTTTTCAATTTCATCCAGCAGCAATACGCAATATGGATGTTTGGTGATGGCCTCGGTCATCAAGCCGCCCTGTTCAAAGCCTACATAGCCAGGAGGCGCGCCGATTAAGCGTGACACGGCATGACGCTCCATATACTCGCTCATGTCAAAACGAATCAGCTCAATGCCCATGATGTAAGCCAACTGTTTAGCCACCTCGGTTTTACCTACTCCGGTTGGGCCACTGAATAAAAAGCTGCCTATCGGTTTATTGTTTTGGCCTAGCCCGCTACGCGCCATTTTTACGGCTGAGCTTAATGCTTCAATCGCTTTGTCCTGACCAAACACAACTGCCTTCAAATCACGTTCCAGTGTCTTGAGCGCATTGCGGTCATCGGTGGATATATTTTTCGGCGGAATGCGAGCAACTTTGGCAATAATGTCTTCAATTTCCCTATTGCCGATGACTTTTTTCTGTTTGGATTTAGGCAAAATGCGTTGTGCAGCCCCAGCCTCGTCAATCACATCAATAGCTTTGTCCGGTAAATGGCGGTCGTTGATGTATTTGGCTGATAGTTCTGCCGCAGTAGATAATGCACTCGCTGTGTATTTTACGCTGTGATGAGTTTCAAAGCGTGATTTGAGTCCCTTCAGAATTTCAATCGTTTCAGCAATGCTTGGTTCTACGACGTCAACTTTCTGGAAGCGGCGTGACAGTGCATGGTCTTTTTCAAAAATGCCGCGGTACTCTTGGTAAGTGGTCGCGCCTATGCATTTCAGCGAGCCATTGGATAGCGCGGGTTTTAGCAAGTTGCTGGCATCCAGAGTGCCGCCGCTGGCTGAGCCTGCGCCAATCAAAGTATGAATTTCATCAATGAACAAAATGGATTCCGGATTTTCTTCCAACTGCTTCATCACCGCTTTCAGGCGCTGCTCAAAATCACCACGGTATTTGGTACCGGCGAGCAGGGCGCCCATATCCAGTGAGTAAACAACGGCGTTAGCGAGCACATCGGGAATGTCTTTTTCCACAATGCGGCGTGCCAGGCCTTCGGCAATGGCGGTTTTGCCAACGCCAGCTTCACCTACTAACAGCGGGTTGTTTTTACGGCGGCGGCATAGGGTCTGCACAACACGCTCCAGCTCAGAAGCGCGGCCAATAAGCGGGTCGATCTTGCCGGCTGCTACCTGTGAATTCAGGTTGATCGTGTAGTTTTCCAGCGCGCCATTCGGTGCTGCTTCGGCATCGGCTTCTTGATCACCGCCTTCCGGTTTTGCCGTTTCGCCAACTTTTGAAACGCCATGAGAGATGAAGTTAACAATATCCAGGCGAGTTATGCCTTGCTGATGCAGGAAAAACACCGCATGTGAATCTTTTTCACCAAAAATCGCAACCAGCACGTTAGCACCGGTGACCTCTTTCTTGCCGGAGGACTGTACATGTAGCATGGCGCGTTGAATCACACGTTGAAAACCAAGTGTAGGTTGTGTGTCTACTTCATCCTGGCCGATAACGGTTGGTGTGTGTTCTTCGATATACTGGTTGAGTTCGGTGCGCAGCACTTCCAGCTTGGCGCCGCAGGCGCGTAACACTTCAGCCGCAGTGGGGTTGTCTATCATCGCGAGCAGCAAATGCTCAACCGTGATGAGCTCGTGGCGCTTTTGTCTTGCGTCCATAAAGGCCATGTGCAAACTAACTTCTAATTCCTGCGCTATCATGCTGGTACCTGACTTTCTAATTAAATCACGCTATTTCTATTATGCACTGCAAGGGATGTTGTGCCTCCCGAGCGTGGCTCATTACCTGGCTCATTTTAGTTTCTGCAATATCTTGCGGGTACACGCCACAGACGCCGGCACCCTCAATATGTACTTTGAGCATAATTTGTGTTGCTTGTTCACGGCTTTTGTTAAAAAAGCGTTCAATGGTCTCAACGACAAACTCCATGGGAGTGTAGTCGTCATTTAATAACAGTACTTTAAACATGGGGGGCAATTTCGGTTTTGCAACCTCAGGTTTAAGCGCGGTATTATTTTCGTGAGCAAGGTTTGCCATAATTTGAACTTACTTGGTTGAATCTATTTTGAGCCAAACAGTAAAAAATTCAAGCGCAATTTAATTGATTGAATAATATTTTACTGATTAAATTTTGCAGTGTTTGCTTAAGGGAATATCTTGACGCTTTTGACAATTCTGTCTTGCGTTTGGATGATTTCAAGACGATGGGTGCCGATTTTAAAGCTGGTATTAGGTTCCGGTATGTCTTCAAAATGTTCGAGTATCAGCCCATTCAGTGTGCGCGGCCCTTCCAGAGGCAGCTGGAGCTTAAGTTTTTTGTTGAGATCGCGTAAGGAGCTGCTGCCGTCTACAAACCAACTGCCATCCTCTTCCTGATGGTAGCTACCGATGCGCGATGGCGACTGGGTAGTGAAATCGCCTATCACCTCTTCCAGTATGTCTTCCAGCGTTACCATGCCTTTAAATTCACCGTACTCATCTACGACTAGGGCTACTCGTTCCTGATTTTCCTGAAATTGCTGGATTTGCGTGAATAGTGGCGTGCCGGATGGGATGAAGTAAGGCTCGGCAATGATCGCCAGTAACGCATCTTTATCAAGCTCGTTGCCATGTAAATGCTCACGCAGTTGGCTAATCACTTTACGAATATGCAATATGCCGATGATTTCTTCATGTTCACCCTGGCGCACGGGCAGGCGCGTATGCAGGCTGTTGGAGATGTGTTGCAGGATATCTTCGATAGGTAAATCGAAATTGATGCTTTCTACCATGGTGTGAGCAGTCATGACATCATCTACAGTGATTTTTTCCAGCTCGAATAGGTTTAACAGTATGGTGCGGTGTTTTTGCGGCATAAAGTGACCGGCATCGGTCACGATACTGCGCAGTTCATCCATTGTCAGCGATTGGGTAGACTCTTCAAAATTCACCCTTACACGCAGTATGCGCAGCAGTGCACCTACAAATAGATTTATGAACCATACTGCCGGATACAGGACTTTAAGTAGCGGGTAGAGTATGTAGCTGCAAAAGATACCCAATTTCTCCGGGTAAGCGGCGGCAATCACCTTGGGGGATATTTCACTAAATACCAGAATGGCAAATGTGACTGCCAGCGTGCCAAACATCAATACCCATTCGCCTTCACCGAATAACTCTACGGTAATCACGGTCACCAGTGTGGCTGAAGCGGCATTGGCAAAGTTATTACATAGAAGAATGACACCAAGCAGTTTATCTGTTTTTGCAAGCAGAGCGCTGGCAAGTCGTGCGCCGCGGTTGCCTTCCTTTACCAGATGACGCAGCCGGTAGCGGTTGAGCGACATCAGACTGGTTTCTGCAATAGAGAAAAAACCAGAAATAAGTAGCAGCAGGCCTAGGCCGACTAATTGCCAAGAAATAGGAATATTATCCAAGGGGTGCGTTTATGCTGATAATGAAGTAGTGAGTTTATACGCGAGGGGTGATGCAAGGCAAGTAAGGAGCATCACTTACTGTGTTAGTCATTGCAACACAGTAAGTGACTTTTGGTATTACGATTTATGCGAAATCCGCAGGGTCAGGCTCAACCACTTTTTCTTTTTTGTCGCCTTCTTTTTTCTCAACGTCACCAATCAGGTTGGCACGGTTAACACCGAGCCACATCGCAATCGGGCTTGCCACCAATACTGAAGAGTAAATGCCGAACAAAATGCCGATTGTGAGTGCCAGCGCGAAGTTATGCAGTACCTCGCCACCAAACAGCAGCATGGAGCCGACCATGGTTTGTGTCATCAAGTGGGTGATGATAGTACGTGACATGGTGCGGGTAATGGCGTTATCAATTACCTGCGTGACATTGGCCTTGCGCATCTTGCGGAAGTTTTCGCGCACACGGTCAAACACCACAACAGACTCGTTCACAGAGTAACCCAGCACTGCCAGCACTGCGGCGAGCACGGTCAGGTTGAACTCCCACTGGAAGAAAGCAAAGAAACCAAGAATAATCACCACGTCATGCATGTTGGCAATAATGGCGGCAATTGCAAAGCGCCATTCAAAACGCAGCCACAGGTAAAGCATGATGCCTACGCAGACGAAAAACAGCGCAAGGCCGCCATTTTCGTAAAGTTCGTCACCAACCTGAGCGCCAACTGATTCAACGCGGCGCACTTCTGCGCTTGCATCGGCAGCAACCAGCGCATTTTTTACCTGTTCGGATAACTGGGATACTGACAGTTCTGGTTTTACCGGCAGGCGAATCAATACATCACGGCTGGAGCCGAAGTTCTGTACGGTAGCTTCTTTCAGGCCAATGCTATCAACGGCTTTACGCACGCTATCCAGATTGGCGGCTTGCGGGTAGCTTACCTCCATCACGGTGCCGCCAGTAAAATCCACGCCAAAATTCAAGCCGCGTGTGGCTAAAAAGAAAATCGCTAATATGAATGTCACCAGCGAGATGGTCGTGGTGAGGCGACCATAACTCATGAACGGGATGTCATTTTTGATTCTGAATAATTCCATAATTTTTTACTCTGGTGTTCTGATAATTGGGTATTCTGATGATTTGTTATTCTGAAATCTACGTTCAAGCTTTATAAATCTGACCAATAGAGATTTTGGTCAGTTTACGGCGGTAGCCATAGATTAAATTCACAAGTGCGCGTGATACTACAACGGCGCTGAACATTGAAGTTAGAATGCCGAGCACGTGAACTACCGCAAAGCCCTTGATCGGGCCGGTGCCGAACATGAACAATGCCAGACCGGCAATCATCGTCGTGATGTTGGAGTCCAGAATGGTATCGAATGCGCGGTCATAACCGGCATGGATACTTGCCTGCGGCGTGTTGCCGCTGCGCATTTCTTCACGCACACGTTCGTTGATCAGCACGTTGGCATCAATCGCCATACCCAGCGCCAGTGCAATCGCTGCCAGGCCAGGCAGCGTAAGGGTCGCCTGTAGCATGGATAAAATCGCAACCAGCAGCAGCAGGTTGATAGCAAGCGCCGTTACCGATACTACACCGAACGCAACGTAGTAAATCATCATCATCACGGCAATCGCTGCAAAACCCCATAATGTAGAGTGAACGCCACGATTGATGTTTTCCACACCCATGCTTGGTCCAACGGTACGTTCTTCAATGATATCCATAGGGGCTGCCAGTGCGCCGGCACGCAGCAGCAGAGAAATGTCCGTAGCTTCCTGCGTGTTGGCCATACCGGAAATCTGCACACGGCCACCGCCGATTTCTTCGTTGATTACCGGTGCAGTGACCACTTCGGTATTGCCTTTTTCAATCAATAGAATCGCCATGCGCTTGCCGACATTTTCACGTGTTACTTGCTGGAATACACGCGCTCCGCGGCCATCAAGCGTAACGTTAACTACTGATTGGCCAGTCTGGCTATTCACACCCGGACCTGCATCAGTGATGTAGTCGCCGGTCAGTACTACGTTTTTCTTCACTAAAATCGCACGACCTTCACGGTCTTTAAACACTTCATCGCCTACTGGCGCTTGTCCTTTTGCAGCATTTTCGAGTGTTACCGGGTCTGATTTGTCTTCATCAACCAGACGAATTTCCAGGGTTGCGGTACGCCCCAGGATTTCTTTCGCTTTAGCAGTATCCTGCACACCAGGCAATTGCACTACTACACGGTCCGCGCCCTGTTGTTGGATAATCGGCTCCGCGACACCAAGTTCGTTAATACGATTGTGCAGGGTTTGGATGTTTTGTTTCAGTGCAAAGTCCTGAATGCGCTTTTGTTCAACTACATTCAAAGAGGCGGTCAATACTTTGTACTCGCCATTGGCTGAGTCTTTAAGTGTTAAATTCGGATATTCTTTACTGAGGATTTTCTGGGCTTTTTCAAGCTGCGCAGCATCGTTAAAGCGGATTTGCACCGTCTGGCCTTCACGGCTAACACCCGCGTATGAAATGCGCTCTTTGCGTAATGCGGTTCTGAAGTCACCGATGAAACGCTCGGCCGCTTTATCCAAGGCAGCTTTCATATCCACTTGCAGCAAGAAGTGCACGCCGCCGCGTAAATCCAGGCCCAGATACATAGGTTTGGCACCCAAGCTGCGCAGCCAGTCTGGCGAGCGAGATAGCAAGTTGAGAGCTACGGTGTAATCGTTGCCTAAATTTGTTTGCAGAATATCTTTGGCCTTGATCTGCGTATCTGTGTTCTTGAAGCGCGCTTTAACTCCGCGGGCGTCCAGATAGATGCCATCAAACTGGATATTTTCTTTTTTGAAAATCTGCTCCACCTGCCCCAGTAACGCCGGGTCGAGTTTAGTAGTGCTTTTAGCAGGGGTGATCTGTACCGCAGGAGATTCACCAAAGAAATTTGGAACTGTGTAAATAAAGCCAATCAAAATAACAATGGCAATAAAAATGTTTTTCCACATTGGATAGCGGTTCATAGTCAGGCTCTAGTCAATTCTTTGCGATTTAAGACGGATTCTAAATAACTACGGCTAAATTTAATGGAATAAATTTAGCCGAGTGTATTGTATATAGTGTTTTTAGATGCTTTTAATAGTGCCTTTTGGCAGCGCACTTTGGATTGCGTGTTTTTGTACCGTAATTTCAGTATCTGCGGCAATTTCAAGCACTACAAATGCTTCAGTTACTTTACTCACTTTGCCGACGATGCCGCCACTGGTGACTACTTCATCACCTTTTTGCAAGGCGGCAATCATGTTGCGTTGCTCCTTCGCTTGCTTCATTTGCGGACGAATGATCATGAAAAAGAATAAAACAAAAATTACGATCAGCGGTAAAAAGCTTGCGAAATCAGTTGATGTTGCGCTTGCAGCATATGCATTTGAAATGAACACGATATTACTCTCTTAAATTAAACGAAAAACTCGTAAACGAAAAACTTGGTGAAAATTTAGCTTCAAATTCTAGCACATAGTTAAAGTCGATTGCAGGATAGTGCAAATTGACGGGCCAGGTTATGACGCGCTATTACGTTTTGCTGCAAACTCCAGCTTAAATGCCTCGAATGTGCCTGCTTCAATTGCACTGCGCATACCGGCCATCAGTTGCTGGTAATAATGCAGGTTGTGTATGGTATTCAGGCGTGAACCTAAAATTTCACCGATTCTGTGCAAATGGTGCAAGTACGAGCGTGTGAAATTCTGGCAGGTGTAGCAACTACAGTCAGCATCCAGCGGCTGCGTATCGTTTTTATATGTGGCATTCTTGATTTTTACATCACCATATTGCGTAAATAACCAGCCATTGCGAGCATTACGCGTCGGCATTACACAGTCGAACATATCAACGCCTTGCGATACGGCAGCAACCAGATCTTCCGGTGTCCCTACGCCCATCAGGTAGCGAGGTTTGTCCTGTGGCATTTTAGGCGCAGTGTGCGCCAGAATACGCAGCATGTCTTCCTTGGGTTCGCCTACGGATAAGCCGCCGATCGCATAGCCATCAAAACCGATGTCTTCCAGACCGCTGCGTGAAATGTCACGCAGGTCTTCATACATGCCGCCTTGAATAATGCCGAATAATGCATTCGGATTGCCTTCATGTGCCTGTTTGCTGCGTTTGGCCCATCTGAGCGAAAGCTGCATCGAGTCGTTGGCCTGTTTGTGGGTGGCTGGGTAGGGCGTGCATTCATCAAAAATCATCACGATGTCTGAATTTAATACACGTTGGATGCGCATTGATTCTTCAGGCGTCAGAAAGCAGGAGTCGCCGTTGATAGGCGAGCGGAATTTTACACCTTCTTCTGAAATTTTGCGCAAGTCACCCAGGCTCCACACTTGAAAGCCGCCGGAGTCGGTCAGTATCGGTTTGTCCCAGCCCATGAATTTATGCAAGCCGCCATGGGCTGCAATTACGTCCAGTCCTGGTCGTAACCATAAATGGAATGTGTTTCCCAACACGATATGGGCATTGATTTCATTCAGTTCCAATGGGGACATGGCTTTGACGGTGCCATAAGTGCCAACAGGCATAAAAGCCGGAGTTTCCACATTGCCATGAGTGAGGTTTAAAGTGCCGCGACGGGCAAGGCCATCTTGTTTATGTAAGGTAAATTGCATGGTAAAGCATTAATATTTGAAGTCGCGATACTAACATAATCCTGCATAATCCAGCCATTTTGTGGGTTTGTGACCTCTTGGCAACGTGTTTTTTTACAGGGTTAGAGGCTGGCACAGCCTTGTTACCGAATCCCTTGTGTTAATTATTGTTAATTATTGTTAATTATTGTAGTGGTGCGGGAATCAGGCTATTTAATTTCTGTCAAAAGCGTGTGTTGTTAAGTTAACGACAGGAGGATGATATGAATAAGAATAGTGTAGTGAGCGCAATTGCTACTGTTTTTATAGTTAGTGGCTGCGCCAATATGACAGAAACACAAAAGGATACGACCAAGGGCGCTGCAATCGGTGCCGGTGCCGGTGCAGTAGTGGGGGCGGTAGCCGGTGGCGGTAAAGGCGCTGCGATAGGTGCGGTTGTAGGTGGCGCGGCTGGTGGTATTGCCGGTAACGTATGGTCTAAGCGCATGCAGGAGCAAAAGGCGCAAATGGAGCAGGCAACTGCAGGCACCGGTGTTACAGTTACGCAGACGCCAGATAATCGCCTCAAGCTTGATATTCCCAGTGATATTTCGTTTGACGTAGGGCGTGCGGATATCAAGTCAAATTTCAGGCCTGTTTTGGATACTTTCGCAAAGAGCTTGGTAAGTAATCCGGCAACTACGGTAACCATTATCGGCCATACCGACAGTTCGGGCAGTGATGCGATCAACAATCCTTTGTCATTAAACCGTGCGGCAAGTGCCCGTGACTATTTGGTTTCCAGAGGTGTGGCATCTGGCCGGATAGCTATAGATGGACGTGGTTCTCGCGAGCCGCTGGTGGCGAATGACTCCGCAGCTAACAAGGCTAAAAATCGCCGCGTGGAGATTTTTGTAGCAGAGCCGGCACCAGCCGCCAATTAGCGGTAGGGATTATCCCATCAATAAAAAGGCTCGCGTTGAGGCGGCTTTTTTATTGATGCATCGCTTATTTCTTCACGTGTTGATTATTCATGATTTATACTTAGCATATCCAACTGTGTGATATTGCTATGATCGAACCTAAACATAAACTTCCTCGCCGTAATTCTGATGTGCCTTCATTTCGGGCACGTGGGATCTACCTGCTTCCGAACTTGTTTACTTCAGCTGCTTTGTTCGCGGGGTTTTATGCCATTGTGCAGGCCATGAATAGTAATTTTGAACTTGCTGCAATTGCTATTTTTATAGCGATGGTGATGGATGGATTGGATGGCCGTGTCGCTCGTATGACCAATACGCAAAGCGCGTTCGGTGCCGAATATGACAGTTTGTCGGATATGGTGTCGTTTGGCGTGGCGCCGGCACTGATTCTGTATGTGTGGGCATTAAAACCGCTGGGAAAATTGGGCTGGATTGCCGCCTTTATCTACTGTGCCTGCGCTGCTTTGCGTCTGGCGCGTTTCAATACCAAGCTTGATGACGAACATCAGGATAAACGCTATTTTCAGGGCTTGCCTAGCCCGGCTGCCGCCGCATTGCTGGCGGGCTTTGTCTGGGTTTCTTATGAGTACGGTGTAAACGGTCGCGATGTGTTCTTTGGCGTGTTGAAATGGAAATGGATGGCCTGGAGTCTGACGGTGTTTGCCGGCGCTTCCATGGTGAGTGATCTGCGTTATTACAGTGGTAAGGATATTAATTTGAAAGCCAGTGTGCCGTTTTTTGTAATTCTGGGAGTGGTGCTGGCATTGGTGCTGATTTCTTATAGCCCGCCGGAAGTGCTGTTTCTGGTGATGGTGGTGTACGCGCTTTCTGGGTATGTGATGTGGTTGCGTGCAAAGCTCAAGTCAGGCAAGCAATTGTAAGCGGATAACTTTGGGTTTAGTGATTGCTGTTATTAATCACACTGTTATTAATAACTATGATAAATAAATTCAAATAGTTAAACACTTGCGTAACTTGCTGAAAAACATTATATTTCTACTCACTATGTTGAATTCACACATCCTCTATATTTCTTTCGCACTTAGCTTGGCTACTAGTGCTTTTGTTTTACGCAAAATGTTTGCGTTACGCCTGCGTGCGTTGCTGCGCTAGTGCGCAGACCATACCCCCACCCCCCCCTCTAGTATTAAAGCGCGTTGCACCGGATGTTTGAACCTTGGCGTTTAAACCCTGATGTTTGTAGCCAGGTGCAATTTTGAGCTGAATTATTCGACGAAATAGTTAGCTGAAAACTGAATAAAAGTTAGGTAACCGTATATGAACCAAAGCACTAAAAAACAAGACCAGATTATTATTTTTGATACCACATTGCGTGATGGCGAGCAGAGCCCGGGCGCGGCAATGACCAAGGAAGAAAAAATCCGCATTGCACGCCAGCTTGAGAAATTGGGCGTGAATGTGATTGAGGCTGGCTTTGCAGCAGCAAGTCCGGGTGACTTTGATGCGATTCATGAAATTGCAAAAATCATCAAAAACTCCACCGTCTGTTCACTCGCCCGTGCCAGTGAAAATGATGTACGCCGTGCCGGTGAGGCAATCAAGCCGGCAGAAAAAGGCCGTATTCATACCTTTATTGCCACCAGCAAAATCCATATGGAAAACAAGCTTCGCATGACAGAAGACCAGGTGGTTGAACGTGCTGTGCAGGCAGTGAAATGGGCGCTGGAATATACAGATGACGTTGAGTTCTCTGCCGAGGATGCAGTACGTTCAGACATGGATTTCCTGGTGCGTGTATTTGATGCGGTCATCAAGGCGGGCGCTAAAACCATCAACGTGCCGGACACCGTGGGTTATTCAATCCCGGCCCCTTGGGGTGAGCGTATGCGCGAGCTGATTGCACGCGTGCCGAATAGCGATAAAGTGGTGTGGTCCACTCACTGCCATAACGACCTTGGCATGGCGGTTGCCAATTCATTGGCCGCGGTGATGGGCGGTGCACGTCAGGTTGAGTGCACCATCAACGGTTTGGGCGAGCGTGCAGGTAACGCCAGCCTGGAAGAAATTGTGATGGCGATCAAGACCCGCAGTGATGTCTTTAATCTGACTACAAGCATCGATACCACGCAAATCGTACCTGCCAGCAAGCTGGTGTCATCAATCACCGGTTATCCGGTACAGCCGAATAAGGCCATTGTAGGTGCTAATGCTTTTGCACATGAGTCCGGCATTCATCAGGATGGCGTATTGAAACATCGTGAGACCTACGAGATCATGCGTGCGGAAGATGTGGGCTGGAATGCCAATAAATTGACCTTGGGTAAATTGTCAGGCCGCAACGCATTCAGAACGCGCTTGAAAGAATTGGGCATTGAGCTGGAAACTGAAGATTTGTTGAATGCAGCCTTTGCGCGTTTCAAAGATTTGGCAGACAAAAAATCCGAGATCTTTGATGAAGACTTGCATGCACTGGTAAGTGACGAGTTCGTGTCAGAGGCCAGCGAAAACTACAAATTGGTGTACTTGCAGGTAGCGTCACAAACCGGTGAGGTGCCACATGCACACGTTACGGTGTCTGATAATGGTTCGGAGAAAAAGTCTGAGTCCGATGGCGGCGGCCCTGTTGATGCGGCTTTCAAGGCGATTGAAAAAATCGTAAGCAGCGGCGCCGAGTTGCTGCTTTACTCTGTGAATAACATCACCAGTGGTACTGATGCACAGGGCGAAGTGACTGTGCGCCTTTCCAAAGGCGGCCGTATCGTGAACGGACAGGGAGCGGATACCGATATTGTGGTGGCATCGGCCAAGGCGTATTTGAATGGGCTGAATAAGTTGCATTCCAAGCTCGAACGCGCCCACCCCCAGGTATAGTTTTATCGTAAAATCAAGCCAATACGGCGTTGCGCTCACTTGCCGTACTAATTGTACTGTCTGCGTTCGCGCGCCTGGTCTTGGCCTGATTTAACAATAAAACTGTTTGCAGATGACTCTAGCTTTTTGCTTGACCTAAATCTGAATGACCCTGAAAGTTACCATGCCTAAAACCCGGCAAACCCTTTTGATCGTTGCTGCACTTTTCTGCACCTATTTCATCTGGGGTTCAACCTATCTCGCCATACGTTTTGGTATTGAAAGCTTCCCGCCTTTTTTAATGGCTGGGGTGCGTTTCACGATAGCTGGCGTGATTTTATATGTGGTAATGCGGATTCTAGGGGCACCCAACCCTGACAAACGGCAATGGCTGGGGGCTAGTGTGGTTGGTATCCTGCTGCCAGCTTTGGGTAACGGCACGGTATGTTATGTGCAGCAGACGGTTTCTTCCAGTGTTGCTGCACTGTCGATTGCAACTGCTCCAATCTGGATGGCGATTTTCTCTTCATTCTGGGGGCATAAAATCAACGCCAGAGAGTGGCTGGGTATCGCCATCGGTTTTGTGGGCATCGTTCTGCTGAACCTGGGCGGCAGTTTCAGCGGTGATTACATGAGCGCATTCCTGCTGATTTTTGCCGCCGCAGCATGGTCGTTCGGCTCGGTGTGGGGCAAACATTTGCCCATGCCTAAAGGGTTGATTGCAAGCGCTATGCAAATGCTGACTGGTGGCCTGGCGTTGCTTGTTGTAAGCGCTGTGGCTGGCGAATCGTGGCCGCAAACTGTCAGTCCAAAATCATGGGGAGCGCTGCTGTTTTTGATTGTATTGGGTTCGTTGATTGCTTACAGCGCTTACCAATATTTGCTGCAAACAGTAAGGCCGCTGGTGGCTAGCAGCAATACATTCGTTAATCCTGCCGTGGCTTTCGCGGTGGGCATCTGGTTTGCCGGAGAGCATGTGACCGGCATGGAATTGATCGCGCTGGCTGTGATTCTGGTCGGCGTATTTTTAGTACTTTCAGCAACTCAACAATCTACTGATTAAGAAGAAATTTAACATGGCTCAAGATAATACACAGAACCTGGCTTTATTTGACTTGGATAATACCCTGCTCGCGGGTGACAGCGATTACAACTGGAGTTTGTTTTTAATCAACGAAGGTTTGCTGGATGGCGCATCACATCAGGCGCGTAATGAGCAGTTTTATCAGGATTATAAAAACGGTTGCCTAGACATTTACGCATTCCTGGAATTTCAGCTAAAACCGCTAAGTCAGCATTCCAAGAAGTTTCTGGATGAACTGCATCTGAAATATATGGAAAAAGTCATTCGTCCGATGATGACGCAAAAGGCGCAGGATCTGGTGAATAAGCACAAGGCTGCGGGTGACTTATGCATGGTGATCACGGCGACCAATAGCTTTGTGACCAAGCCGATTGCTGCGGCATATGGCATCGACAATTTAATCGGTACCGATCCGGAAATGGTTAACGGTGAATATACCGGCGGCGTAAGCGGTGTGCCTAGTTTTAAAGAGGGTAAGGTGACGCGAATCAATCAATGGTTGGCTGAGCGTGGCAGAACCCTGGCTGATTATAAGACCAGCTATTTTTACAGCGATTCACATAACGACTTGCCATTGATGAAGTTGGTCACTAATCCTGTGGCGGTAGATGCCGATGATACGCTGGCGGAATATGCAAAACAGCAGGGCTGGCCTTTAATCAGCCTGCGTTAATATATTGATGGTATGAATTGAAAATGGGCCAGGTGGTACTTTCACCTGGCCCATTTTTGTTTATCTTATTACTTATCGGCCGAGCAGGATTTGTGAAACAAACTTGCTGCCTACATAGGCCAGCAGCAGTAAAACAAAACCTATCAGTGTCCAGCGGATGGCTTTTAACCCGCGCCAGCCGTATTGATACCTGCCGAATAGCAATGCCGCGTAAATAAACCAGCTGGCGATTGAGAAAATTGTTTTGTGGTTAAAGGCTAGCGGTTTATGGAAGATTTCCTCAGAGAACCACATGCCGCTGATCAACGTAATGGTAAGCAGGGCAAAGCCTAAGCCGATAATCCTGAACAGTAATGATTCCATTATCATCAGCGGAGGAAAGCTGGGTAGTGTGATTAAAGTGCTTTTGTGATGCAGGCTGCGCTCGGCGATTGCCATTAACACTGCATGCAATGCAGCAAAGGTGAACAGGCTATAGGCAAGCATGGCAATCCATACATGCGCAAAAAACAGGCTGTTGCCAGCCTCTGGGAAGTAGTGATAACTCACAAAAAATGCCGGCAATAGCGCAAACAGGGCGGCAGGAGGTAATACAAAAGCCTGCAGACTGTGCAGCTTGTGGTCACGGTCGGTTACCCAGTAAATCAAAACGGTCAGCCATAATATTGCAGACACTGATTCGTAAAATCCCAGATTGAATCCATCAGCAAAAATGCTTTGATGCAAAAGCCAGCCATGTACCAGCAGGCCAAGGGCTATCATTGCTGAGTGTAGTTTTAAATGCGAATTATTGTCTGAAGTTTTAGGTGAGCGCCAGAAATCTGCAGCTACTGCCAGATAGATAAATACAACGACTAAATAAGGGATTAATTTTTGCATGATGTAATTATGGCGCAAATGTGCGGTAAAGATAATAGGTTGATGTAAAATTGAAAACTTAAATGATGCAAAGAGTAGAAAAATGCTAGAAAACCTGACTGGACGCCTGCAAGGCGTTATTAAAAACCTACGTGGTCAAGCCCGCCTGACTGAAGATAACATCTCAGATGCCATGCGTGAGGTACGTATGGCGCTGCTGGAGGCGGATGTTGCCTTGCCTGTAGTTAAAGATTTTATTGCGGCGGTTAAACAGCGCGCGCAGGGTAAGGAAGTATTGCAGAGCCTGACTCCCGGTCAGGCTGTGATTGAAGTGGTGAATGACGAGCTCACGGAGCTGATGGGCAAGGCCAATGTTGGCTTGAATCTGGCCGCGGTGCCACCGGCGATTATCCTGATGGCAGGTTTGCAGGGTTCCGGTAAAACCACTACGTCAGCAAAATTAGCCAAGCTCTTAAAAGAACAGAAAAAGAAAGTATTGCTGGCCAGTGCCGACGTCTATCGCCCAGCCGCGATTGAGCAACTAAAAACTTTGGCAAAACAGCTTGAAGTTGAATGCTTTGACAGCAACGCCAGCCAGAAACCGGCCGATATTGCCAGTGCAACGTTAGATTTTGCCAAGCGTGGTTATTACGATGTTGTAATCTTCGATACCGCCGGTCGCTTAGGTATTGATGAAGCCATGATGGCGGAGATCAAAGCGCTGCATGCGCAATTGAACCCAATTGAGACCCTGTTCGTGGTGGACGCGATGCAAGGCCAGGATGCGATCAATACGGCAAAAGCTTTTGGTGAGACGTTGCCGCTGACCGGGGTGATTCTTACAAAATTAGATGGTGACTCACGCGGCGGTGCGGCATTGTCTGTGCGCCATGTGACAGGTAAGCCAATCAAGTTTATCGGTGTCAGTGAAAAAGTAGATGGTCTGGAGCCATTTTACCCTGACCGTATGGCATCACGCATATTGGGAATGGGTGATGTGCTGGGTTTGATTGAGCAGGCGCACAAAAATGTCGATATGGCAGAGGCGCAAAAACTGGCTGATAAAGTAAAGTCCGGTAAAAACTTTGATCTGGATGACTTTAAAGCGCAAATGTCGCAGATGCGAAAAATGGGCGGCATGGGCGCGCTGATGGATAAAATGCCATCCCAGATTGCCGGCATGGCGGCTAAGGTAAGTCCTGATGAAGCAGATAAAAGCCTGCGCCGCATCGAAGGTATTATCAATAGTATGACGCCAATGGAGCGCCGTAAGCCGGAAATCATCAAGGCTACTCGTAAGAAACGCATAGCTGATGGTTCTGGCGTGCAGGTGCAAGAAGTGAATCGCTTGCTGAAGCAATTTGAAGAAACGCAGAAGATGATGAAAATGTTCAGCAAAGGCGGCATGGCAAAAATGATGCGTAGCATGGGCGGCTTAATGGGTGGAAAACTTCCTGGCATGCATTAATCTCCCGGGATGTATTTGTCCGGTATCTATTTGTTAGTTCAAGCCATTTTTTTAAGAGAATTTTTAATAAGAACAATTTTTCAATCTAGTCAATAAAAATAAATGCGATAGAAATATAAATATTTTCTATTTTGTTATTGACCAAGTCCTGAGTTTCCCCCATAATTGCGCCCTTTCCTGAGTGACGCAAGTTACTTGAGAAACGAATGGGGTGTTAGCTCAGCTGGTAGAGCAGCGGACTTTTAATCCGTTTGTCGTGGGTTCGATCCCCGCACACCCTACCAAGATATATAAGGCTTAGTCAGAAATGGCTAGGCCTTTTTCTTTTCTTGGCGTGACATAAACGTGACTAACTCTATCACGTTTGCTGTGCGTCCAGATTCAATTCTAGACGCGGCGACAGTTAAATGTTCCGTGGCAAACTTCGCATAACGATCTACCATCGAGCGTGACTTCCATCCGCCTAAGTCTTTCAACTCATCGCATGAAGTGCCAGCCTGACGATGCCATGATGCCCATGTATGCCTGAGATCGTGAAACCTGAGATCATCCAAGCCCGCTTTCTCAACAGCGGCATACCAAGCATTATTCGTGATTGCGGTTTTTATCGGTTGCCCTCGAAATGTAAAGCAGCAGCGGGGATGTTTTCCTTTTACTGACATCAGCACTTCAATTGCATCCGCGTTAAGCGGTACACCTCGCGGTGTTCCATTTTTAGTCTTGTCCAACCAAGCCGTTTTACGTTCCAAATCGACCCGATGCCATTCAAGACTTGTTATCTCCCTAGCGCGGCAGCCAGTGGCTAAAGCAAAACGAATTAACGCAGCCAAATGTGGAGGGGAGACTGAAATCAATTGATTAGCTTCCTCACGGGTTAACCACCGATCGCGCTCTACCTCACCCGACAACAAACGGATTTTAGGCATGGAGTCGATCCACTGCCATTCATCCCTTGCCATACGCAATATTGCACGTGTGACAGCTAAATGGCGGTTGATGGTTGCAACTGCATTACCGCGTTTCATTTCACCTTGAATGATGTTCCAGATTACATCACCGTTGATCTGGTTTAGAGATAAGTCACCTAAATATTCATGTAGCCGACGACATATCCCCTGATAACCCTTTACATCACGCAAAGTTGCTTTAACTGCTAAAAACCGCACAACGGCTTCTTGCCATGAACGCTGAGGCTTAATCCCAAAATGAATTTCCCGATAACTATCCAGCTTTAATTTAGCTAGAAAGGCTTCGGCTTCACTTCTTTGTTCAGTCCCAGTGCTTTGGCGTAATCTTTTGCCGTTAGGGAGCGTTGTACTAATCCACCAGTAGCGTGAGTCTTGCCGCCGATAGATTCCTTCTTGGGGTTGGCGCATATTAAATCCTTTCCAACCCGCCTTCGCTCGCTGCGTTTATATTCCTCTAACCAAAGATCCAAGTCAATAACGTCATATACCAGACGGCGACCAAACTTCACCGCAGGCACATCAAGCTCTGTTAATAGCGTGACACCTATACCTAGGTAACACGCGGCCTCTTCTTTAGAAAGACAACGCACAGCAGGCAAGGGCAGGTTGTTATCTTTCATGGGTTATTCACCGTTAGAAGCTTTGTCATAGGCTTCACGCATGGCGCGGACTTCTTCATCAATATAGGCTTCGTTAATTTCTGCATTCACATCGATCGTATTGAAATCACGTGCTTTCAAACCAACTTTTTCTCTGATTAGGCCTTCAAACGTTGTGCCCTTATTCATGGATTGGTTATTGATGTGATGCCCCAAGTCTTCAAAGAAGGGATGGATCGCTAACTCATAATCGGTGTAACCATTCACCGCCATCCATGTAGTCAATGCGCTAAAGGCTCGATTTAGGGCAGCTTCTTTGTTGGGTGCTCTGGTTGTGTCGAAACGTGGTTGCAGTTCACCGCCCGAGGTTTCCCAGTCCACTGAAGACAACGCCAGCCATAATGGATGAACCGGCCAGCGTGAGCGTGTTTGATCCTCTGGATTAGGGATAGTGAGTTTTAGCCATTCCGTCATGACATATGACCAAAGGCCGTTTAAATTGGCTAATACCTCAGTCAGTTTGTATAGGTCTTTCTGGATCAGGAATTGACGCTTGAATTCAAACTCCAGACGCCAGATCGGTTCCCCTTCATGCCAGCCTGCTTTTTGCCAGAGTGGGATTAAGTAATCCTTTTTGCTTTTTTGTATTTCGAATAACTTGTCATAAAGACGCGCAGCCAATACACCACCCAAACCAATTGCCCAGCCTGTGAAGCGATTATCAATGGAATAAGCATTCACTGAGCCGGCGTGGGTGACCCATGCTTCACGATGCCATGCATCCATGTCCTGAGGGGATACAAAGTCCACGAACATATCAATACGGCTCACATTGGCTGTGGATTCCAATGCGCCTAGTTGAGACAAAATCGCGGATAGACGGTTTTCTGCTTCACTGGGTAATAGATGGGTTAGATATTCACTGGAGATCTTCACATAGGCCATTGGCACGGCTTTATCAGGACGTGATAACTGTATGCGGAAGGCGTTATCTTCGAGTACATAGCTGAACATCGAAGTACCTTTGTCTTTCACCTCAAATAAATGATTACCGATCTTGAGTTGTGCTTTGGCTTGATCTTGCGGATTATCTGACTGTGCCTGTTTCTTTAACTGGATGAGCATTTGATGGATATCGGGGTACAGGTTGCCTTGATAAGACAGGTATAAACTATCTATACCCCATCTTAAAAACTTAACTTGATCCTGATTATTGCTGTTATTAGTAGCTGTGTTACTAGGCACCGCTACTGCTTCACGGTCTCCGTCCTCCACGCTGACGCGTGTGTGGGCGGGATCCCGTGAAGCAGATTGGTTGTTTTGATTAACTTGGTTTGTCATATCCATTCCTTTGGAATTTACCAGCAAGCCGAAATGGCGATCTGGAATGGACAGACTTTATGGATTAGGGGGAGATGATCCTGCTAGTGAAAATAGGGTGCTTTTAACTAACAGGTTTTTGCTTCATAAACTGATATGCAAATTGGCGAAGGTTGTTAGCCACATCACCAATATCGGAATCACGATCTTTAGAGGCAATCTTTAATTGTTCAACAAATAACTTATATAAATCTTCTGCGCCTAATGCGGGTGCTTTTGTCTCAAGAAGGACTTGCATGATCAAACGCTGCAATTGATAGACGCGATTTTCTCGCTTGGTGAATTTACCATGAAAGGCTTTCTTAAGCTTTTCCATAAACTTCTGATCATCTTCGAGAATGGCCTGACTGATACGCTTTGAAATGGATGGGCAGCCGATAACAGTTGGATCTATTTTTATAGCATTAAACAAAGCCTTATCCCCATCTTTGCCACCTTTTCTGGCAATAGCGACTAGCTCATTGATATAAAGGCCGAAAGTAAGGAGAGATTTGAAGTTTAGGCTTAGAGAATGGGTCACACCAAGCATCAAGGGAATTGCTAAACGCGACTCTTCATCCAGCTCTAAATCAAAGCCATCTTCAGATTCAAAAGCCTCTTGTAATGCAGCGATGCCTGCCTGAGGTGGGTTATCTGAATCAGCCATTTTTTTGACTTCATCTGCTTGGCCAATAGCAACAATAAAACGTGCTAAATGTTCGCTGTAAGGTAATTCATATAAGTGATGCCATGAAGATGACAAGGATTGAGGGGTAAAAACCTTTTCTCTTTTTTCACGAATTGTTTTCTGACCATCTCTGACGATCTCTTCATATAAAGGAATCAAAGAAAGCAGAAGTAGAAGGTCTTCTGAAGTTAGTTTGCCAAGGTTCATGAAGAGGCGTTTAGTTATAAATGCATTAAAGCTAAAAACACTTAGCGAGTAATATGATATTTAAAGTGCACTTTGTTTCTTCTGACCCCTATTTGAGCGCTGGGTTGGATTTCTTTTTTCTGGATCTGAAAAGACGTCTTTATAGATGCCTTGTACAGAAACAAATAATACGGCAATACCGCCAACGAAAATATAAATGTCGATGCCTTTTAGATATGTCTTAGCGGGTTCATAGAGGCAACCAACCATTAACAGTAAACCACAGACAACCCCACCGGAAAGTAAAAATGTATTTATGATTATTCCGAGGTTGAGACTCTCTTTATTTCTGTGACAGCGCATAACGTAGAAGATTAGGAAAATGAGGCCAAGCACAACAGAAGGAAGAAAAACTATTGAATCCATTTCATTTTCCTCCTTTGCGTTTGTCTTCGTTTGCCTTTTCTCCGATGATTAAGCCTAATAGGCCGCCAATTATTGCGCCCGCTGGCCCACCAACAGAAGCCCCTAGTATGACACCGCCCAGACCCGCTCCTGCTAGGCGGTTAGATTCATCTTCTGGGCGTTTTGGTTGTGGCGGTTCTGGCTTATTGATTTTCATTATGTACACCTAGTAACTTGTCGCATTGAGCTTGATTATATTTGAGCCTCAATATCAAATTAGTATTGATATTGAGAATTAAGTAAGTTAATTCTAATGTATTTACCTGAGCAAAGGAATTATGAGGGTTGTTAGATTGACTATGAAAATCAATTCAACCAATTAGCTGCAAAGCGTCTACAAAATTAGTGAAAATTCACCAGCTTTTCATCGTTAATCCAGCATTTTCTAAAAGAATTTAGTAGAACAGTTAGAACACTAGGAATCAATAAAATTAGCCACCAAATAGAAGTCGAAATACGCTCCCATCTTGTCTTAGTTATTCTTTTACCATCAAGTAGTGCAGTATCAGACTTGCCCTCAAAATTAAAAGAGCCTCTATTACTTTTTCCAGTAATAACACCATCCTTCATGTATAGCCAGCTAGACTTTTTTTTGTCCTGTTTTTCTTTATCAATATAAAGCTCATCAAAATCACCCACTACTGACAACATATTAAGCTCTCCATTACTTACGTAATTGCTGAACTCATCATAACTAATGTCTTTAACTTCAAACCAACCACTAAGTCCATGCACATTAGTATGCGGAGTTTCGTTAATATCTCTTAATGTTTTTATCTTAGGATATGTAATTCGGAGTAAGGCTGTTAGGTATGGACTTTTGGAATTAGACGAATGCTTTGAAGTCAAAATAGGTTTGCAAGTATCTGCCTTGTCAACTGCTAATGTGTCATTGATACTGAAATTGTAATTAGTCACTACTCCATCAGTGTTTATAGATATCTTTCTCGGGATTGTTTGCTTGTTATCAAGCATCATTGCATCAATTCTATATATGACTTCTCCAAACCAGTTATTGTGAAACAAATTAGAACCTTCAATAGATACACGAGTTAGATCTAGTTTGTTTTTATCCTTAGATGTATCAACAGAAAAGTGCGCGAGATTGTCGTCTGCTAATCCCCAATATCCGCTGTCATTGTCACGTGAGTAAATCGAAAATGCGCCCATCCCATCATCAATGGATATAACAATTTTCGAAGCATCATTATTCGAAAAGTTTGGCTTACTTAAACTTTTAAGTATATCTTTAGTGTTTTTATTGATGCATCCTTCCATAAGAAATAAGCTAACATCTGCTTTTTTTGTTGGGTGCTCTGTTTCCAATTTCATATTCAGAAAATTACCGCTCCAAGTAAGTTTATCTATCCCATTTTCTTGATTAGTAAATAGACCAAACTTTTTCTCTTGGTCTTTAACGGGAGTTGAACTGTAATCGCCATATAAAGGTGGTGAAATAAATCCTGAAATGGTACTTTGCGTATTCCCAAATAAATTCTTAATTAGAACAAATAAAATTAAAACAATGAATATGCCTATTAATACTGGAAAAATAATATTAGATATTTGAAATGGAACTGAAAAAAAATCACTTGCTCTGTTAATTAGGAGAAGTATTATGCCAATACAAATAGCTATTACTGGTGAACCTAGCGCATTAGATAACAAACTTTCTGTTAGCGAAGGCTGTAGTTCAGGATGCATAAAATACAAATAAATATCATTGACGGTCAGCGTTAAAAATGTGCCTATTGATATAAATATTACTAGCCGTCGAGTGTTTTGATACTGCAGTGCTACATAACAAGTTAAGATTGAAAGTATAAGCAGCGGAGTGGAATAAAGACTTTTAATCCAGTCAAAAAATGAAAGAGATTTTGTACTTAAACAACACCCCTCAGGTATTAGTGTTTCGTAAAGTGTAGAGGACTCACTAAATAGAGCATTTATAAATATCTTTTGAGCATAACCACCAAATCCCAGAATAAAGCTAAGTATTATTCCAACTGAAACCGCTAGAATTAGACGATTTTTATTTATTGTAATTTTTTTTAACATCCTCGATACCTTGGCAAAAAATGAGTATCCCTAGAACTAGTATTATCCAAGCAAGCAAATCTACATGCATTAGATATATCGTAAAATTTTAAAGACCATATTCAATCATATCATTGAATAATAGTTAATTTTGTGGATGTTGATCCGCTCTTAAGATATATTAGGGCGTGAGTTAAAATGTGACAATTATGACAATTGTCAGCGATGATTGGCGAGTGATGACGGGTATAAAATTATAAAAATCAATTGGTTGTAACAACTTTTAATCCGTTTGTCGTGGGTTCGATCCCCGCACACCCTACCAAGATATAGAGCCCAGTCAGAAATGACTGGGCTTTTTCTTTTGTGCAGTTTGATTGCACCACATGATTGATATACTCAACTTGAATTAAATGATAGACACTATTGTCGGTCACTAATCATCGGAGCAACCAAACCCAACAAAGAATGAATGTCATCTGCAATTAAACCTTGCGAACCGGCAATTAGACAGGCGTTTACTTGGCTGATGGTAAGTGAGGTATCAACAAACACGTTTACCCATATACTTTTTTTAGTTGCGGCTACGCGGTCGGGAATATTGTCATCTTGGTCGAGTTCCGACATGTCTTGTAAATCAACCATACACAATCCCTATGATGCATTAGTTAAAACAGCTTTTAACCGATTAAGCAGGTGGCCATATTACTTTAACGACTAATCCATGCCCAGATTCGCTGTCACTCAATACCAGTTTCGCCCCATGCAGCTCGGCAATCCGCTGCACAATGGATAAACCTAAACCACTACCATCTTCTTTACTACCAGGTATTCGATAAAAACGTTGCAATACTTGCTCACGTTCAGTCTTGGGAATGCCAGGCCCCGTATCTTGCACCGCCAGAACTATACCGTCAGTATTATGCAAGGTTGTTAACGATACACAGCCCTGTGCTGGCGTGTATCTGATAGCATTGTCCAGCAAATTACGTAATAACAACCCTAACTGGTCCGCATCACCGGGCACAATACAAGGTGAGCCTTCTGCAAGCGTCAGTTTAATCTGTTTTAAGTGAGCGAATGATTCAAGGTCGGCCATTACGCTTGCGGCCAAGCCGTGCAAATCAACAGATTTAAAACTGGTTATCGCAGTTTCAGGATCAACTCTGGCTAAAGTAAGCAGTTGTGCCACCAATCTAGTGGCTCTATCGACACCTCGCAAAACATTTTCCAAAGCGGCGTGTCGCTCTACATCTTCAGTTGATCGAAAAGCCACCTGCGCTTGGATTCTAAGTGCAGCAAGAGGCGTTCGTAACTCATGGGCAGCATCGGCGGTAAAACGTCGTTCACTCTCGATTGCTTGTTTAAGGCGGGAAAAAAGATTATTCAAGGCTTGCGCTAGCGGTACAACTTCTTCCGGCACCCCCTTCATTGCAAGTGGCTCCAGTCGATTGGCAGCCCGCTGCTGAACTTCTTGTTTTAGTTGTTTCAATGGCCGCAACCCAGCTCCGACTCCCAACCAGATCAATAGCGCCAATATTGGTAAAGTAATAAAAGTAGGGATTAACATCTTGAGCGTAATATGACGAGCCAAAGATTCTCGTCCGACCAAAGGCTCGGCAACCTGAATCATAAATTCATGGTGAGCATCCCACCGGGTTAGCACGCGCCATGACTGGCCGTTTAAAACAGTCTCGCTATAGCCTTCCTGATCACCCGCCATAGCCGTGGTTGGTGCTGAAGTAGAGCGCAGCAGTAAATTACCACCACTCCAAATCTGAAAGTCCAATTTTTGCTCGTATTCGTGGGAAACAGCGATTTCGTCTTCGCCATGCTCAATACGCTCATGCAACTCATGCCGGGTGGTTCCTAGTAACACTTGGGCTGACTGTGCGAGTTGAGCATCAAATAGGCGATTAATTTCATGTCGTGACTCAACATGAGTAAACCATGCCGCCATCAACCATGCAATGCCAAGGCCGATTGATAATAATAAAACAAGTCGTAAACGTAACGAATTCATGGATTAGGAATTCTATCTATCACATAGCCTACACCACGTAGCGTGCGTATCAGGTCAGAGCCCAGTTTTTTACGTAAATGATGTATATGTACCTCAACAGAATTGCTTTCCACTTCTTCACCCCAGCCATAAAGGTGACTTTCCAGTTGCTCGCGCGACTGGACACGACCAACATTCGCCAATAACTCGTGCAACAAGGAAAATTCCCGTGCCGAAAGTTCAATTGTCTGCCCATTTTTGCTCACTTGATGTGTAGCTGGTACGAGCTCAATTTCCCCATGCCGCAATGCCAGCATTACTGGGCCAGTACTACGGCGTAATAGTGCATTCAAGCGGGCAACCAACTCATCCAAATCAAAAGGCTTGATCAGATAATCATCTGCACCTGCATTTAGCCCGGCGACACGATCAGATACCCGATCACGGGCGGTGAGAATCAAAACCCGAAGTTTTAATTCATGACCGCGCAGCCAGTTTAGCAAATCGGTACCACTTAACTTGGGCAAGCCAAGATCCAACACCAATAACGCATACGCTTCCGTCTGCAATGCAAGTTTCGCCGCCAGGCCATCCTGCACCCAATCCACGGCGAACCCTGACTGCTTCAAGCCAGCCCGAATACCATCGCCCAACAAGGCATCATCTTCTACCAATAGAATTCGCATCTCGTAATATTAACGCGGAACCCTGATCTGCGACTCAGAAAAATTACCGTTTTCCGCACCTTTATGACAGGCGATACAATTAGATGCGCTACCAATACTCTTACGTTTAAAAGTAGAAGCAGGCAACTCATCATGCTTACTTAAAAAATAACGCGTTTCACTAATACGCACAGGTGTCGCATTAGCAGGGATTGACTGATTAATCCGGCTGGAACGACGGTTATCCTGTTTATCTGCACTATTCAAAGCCAAAAATTTAGTGATCTCATCGCGGGTAACTGTATCAAGACTGGCGTTTTCTCCAAAATGGTGGTCAAGCCCAGTCATCAGCTTGTTCCAGGATTTTTCGGGTAACAAACCAGGATGGTAAAGCATATGACAGCTACTGCATTCTGCCTTCCATTTAACATTGGAAACTGGTGGCATCTGACTGCCACCGCCTTCACCCATCCCGCCACTGGCCAATAAAGAACCTGCCGCAGTGATGCTGGTGATGAGTACCAAAAACTGCATCCAGTTTTTCATGATCATGCTCCTTTATTTGACATTTACTAAATATTGTATGTAATCGCCTTTTTCCTGTGCAGTACAGGCACGCTCCAATACGTCCTTACAGTTGCGCCCAAACCATTTTTCCACCTTGGCTGCGTCAGTAAATCTCTGTGGGTTAACAATGGGTGCCATCGGTTCAATCAGCTTGTTTGCACGTGTTTTCCCCTGATTACGCGGATCAGCAGTATGGCAGGTTGAACAGCTCACTTTTTTACCATCACTATGCATACGCTCCATGCGAAAAAAACTGGCACCGCGATCTGAAGAAAATCCCGAGAAAGCTGAATTCTCCTGTTTAGCCTGTACTTCATATTCCTTGAGTAACGCTTGTGGTGTAGCAGCAAACACATTGATGCTATACAGCAACCCCAATATAACGAATGAACTACGCATGATTGTCTCCTTGTGTTTCATTGATAACGTCCGATTTAACTTCATATTGATAGCCGGTTACCATGGCCTGGGCCAATGGCGTTTTGTCTTTGTATTCATGCCAAATCAGAGCAGCAATATGAATCACAACAAACCCTATCAATAAGTTATAGATAAGCTCATGAGGTTCTTCAAATACCTCTTTTAGCCATGGCATATCTCCAATCCATGCATTGAAAGGCCCCATGCTATGCTCAATAGCTGCAAGACCCAGACCCGTGACTGCCATCACCAGCAGCAATAAATAAACAAGCAAATAAGCACCGCTGGCGAGCGTGTTGTGACCAAAACGCGGCTTTGCCTGAAAATTGAAATTGCGGATAGCATCCCACCATGCGACTGGATGCCACATATCAGAAAACCTCGCGTGATGCGGCCCTATCAGGCCCCATGTCAAGCGTGCAACGATACCTAGTGTAAGCGCATAGCCAATGTAGATATGTAGCTGCCACAAAGTATCTTCCCCAACGCTTTTTTCAAACAGGTCAGAGAGCCAGATGGTGATCATGAGAAACAGAATGGCCAAGCCATTCCAAAGATGAACAAGGCGAAGTACCGGGTCATAGACCTTTTGCCTGCGGTATGTGAGGGTTTCCATTAAATGCTCCTTAGTAGGGTATGGAGCAAATAATATGCTTAGTTCCTTAACGCAATCTTAAGACTGCTAAAGATGTTCTGGATTTTATTGAAAACCTTGGTTGGGATGTGAAAATAATAAAAATAACTAGTATGGAACCCAGCAATGACTGGGCTTTTTTCTTTTGTGGTCTTTGCTTGCACATTCTTGAAGCGGGAGACTCATCATCCGTTGGTGCTGCGCTCGACTCACAGGGGGGGGCACCATTTAAGACAACCTACAGAGAACTCTCTAGGTCGTTTTTTTGTTTCTATGCTTGACGTTTTGAAAATGTGTAATTTAAAAGAATAGCTAACTTCTCACTTGAGTAAATTTTAATAATATTAATTTCATAACCGCAAGTGGTCTATTATTTAGTTACGAGTTAATTTCGCAGTGGCGGTTAAGAATAGGGGGTAGGACTTTCCTTGGCCCGCTATTCTTGATTCAGCATGCGCTTTGATTTTATTGCGCTTACCCTGCTAGACGGGTTTAATCCATTTTCAGATTTAAAATCAGTCAAAATCAGTCAAAATCAGTCAAAATCAGTCAAAATCAGTCAAAATCAGTCAAAATCAGTCAAAATCAGTCAAAATCAGTAATCAATCCATGCAAATTCAATGCACGCAAATATTGTATAGCTCGGAAAAGTTTGCATGCATTAATGCGCAATAAGTGTTGTGAAATTTTGTGTGCATGGTATTGGGTTGTTGTAACTTATTGATATTTTTAGATTAAATTAATTGGCATAGAGGTTGCTGTACATAGAGATTGCTCTGTTGAACAATCAAATCAGCAGCCCACAAAGAATTTCATAATCAGCAAGTGTTGTTTTGCATGAATTCATTTTAAAAATAAAAACTTATTGGATCAGAAATATGCCTCGTATTAATACAAAATCATTTGCAGTTTTGCTGATTCCGCTATTGTTAATTATTGCACTGCGTTTGTTTCTTATGGGTAGTCTGCCTTTGGCGGACACAACAGAAGCCCGCTATGCAGAATTGGCAAGGGTGACAGCTACCGGCGGCTTTTGGCTGATGCCGCATATGACGCCCGACCAGCCTTTTTTTGCAAAGCCGCCTTTATCTACATGGTTTGCGGCAGGCAGCTGGCTTGCATTCGGCAAGAATGAACTGGCCGTGCGCTTACCATCGCTGGCTCTGGTCTTGATGTCCTGCCTTGCAATGCTTTACGGTGCTGCAAGTTTTAAATTATCAAGGCGTCAGTGGCTGTTCGCTTCATTGGTCATCATGACTACACCTATCGGTTTTGTCAGTTCAGGTGCGGTGATGACGGATGCTACGCAGTTAGCTATAGTGAGCTGGGCCATGGTTTTCTTATGGCGAATTATTCAGAATTACCCCACGGACGATAACAGTATTCATAAGCTTAAGTTTGACCAGTATGGCCTGTGGCTGATGTTAGGCCTTGGAGCCGTTGCAAAAGGGCTGGCAACCTGGACTTTGGTTGCTTTGCCAATGATGCTGTTCTGGCTCACGTTACCTAAAGAAACCGTATGCGCGCATATTAAAAAGATATGGTTCTGGCCCGGCATATTGGTGTTTTTATGTGTCGTGCTTGCGTGGTATGTTCCGGCAGAGATGTATTACCCGGGTTTTTTAAAGTATTTCATTATCGGTGAACACTTTCAGCGCTTTCTGGAACCGGGCTGGAAGGGTGATATGTATGGCTCCGCTCATCGTGAAGCGATCGGTACGATATGGGTGTACTGGGTGATGTCAATCACTGTTTGGATGCCTGTTTTTATCTATACCCTTAAAAAAGACCGCCCTATCCTGAATAAAACGCTGGAACTGGAGAAGAAATGGTTATGGGCATGGATATTGGCGCCACTGATATTTTTCACCTTCTCGCGCAATATCATCTGGACATATACCCTGACCGCGATACCTGCATTTTCAATATTGGTGGCAAGCGCATGGCCAACGCTAAGTGCCAGGTTCAGGAAAATCATGGTGTTTGCGATTGCAGCGTGGCTGGCGCTGATGGTTATAGCCGCGTTCACATGGTTTACGCATCTGGAAGAAAGAAAATCCGCCCGCAAGCTTGTGCAGGTAGCTAGCCTTGAATACCCTGACCGTCAGCTTTATTCGTATGGCACGCATGAGTTCTCGGTAAGTTACTACACCAATGGCCAAGTGAAATATGTAGAAGGTAAGCAGCAGTTGGCTGAACTGCTGTCAGTGCCAAATAGCTTGATTATCCTGAATACTGCGCAGGCAAAAAATATAGAACATAATAGGCAGGGCAAGATTTTAGGAATCAATGGCACACATGCGTTACTAATTACAAACCAATAAGAAAAGAGTGCCTCATGCAGCTACCATTCATATCTGTTGTAATCCCCGCCTTTAATGAGGCCGCCAGCATTAAGGCAACTATCAGCGAGCTCGTGCCGCTTTTGCAACCGCATTGTGGCCTGGAAATTTTATTGATTGATGATGGCAGTACGGATGACACTGCCTTAAAAGCCGTTGAGCTTACGCAGGAGTTCAGTTGCCTGAAATACATCAGGCTGTCACGGAATTTCGGCAAAGAAGCCGCTTTAACCGCAGGTTTGAACCGAGCCAGCGGGGATGCGGTGATGATGCTGGATGCCGATGGGCAGCATCCACCACAAATACTTTTAACGTTCATACGCTTATGGCAGGAAGGCCATGAGGTAGTATATGGTGTGCAGGAGCAGCGTCATGAGAATAGCCTGACCAGGCTGGCAAAGAAAATCTATTACCGGCTGATGCAGCGCTTCGCTGCCATTGATATCCCCTCCAATGCCGGTGATTTCCGCCTGCTTGATAGAAAAGTGGTCAATAGCCTTAACTTGCTGAAAGAAAGTAACCGTTATATGAAGGGGCTGTATGCATGGGTAGGTTATCGCTCAATTGCGGTGCCGTATGTTGCCCGAGCGCGCCATTTCGGTAACAGTCGCTTTAGTTTCTTTAAGTTGATTACGCTGGGCCTTGCCGGGCTGACCGGCTTCTCGGTCTTGCCTTTAAGACTGGTATCATTTCTGGGTCTGGTTATATCCGTGATAGCCTTCGGCTTAGGGCTCGAGATATTGATTGAGCATCTTATCGAGCATCATCCTGTGCCAGGCTGGCCTACGCTGGCGGTTGGCATGATGTTCTTTGCCGGCATAGAGTTGCTGGCATTAGGTATTATTGGTGAATATGTAGGTAACATTTTTGAAGAGGTTAAAAGAAGGCCCAACTATTTGATCGCCGAGGAAGTTGGTCAAGATGTTCAAGGTAATATTCATCAAGGTTAGTTTACGCAATGCATCTTAAAAAAGAATTGCTGATATTTCTTATGGTCGGCACCGTGGCAGCATTGGTGCATCTTTCGATGGTATGGATCATCGTCAGCGCTACAGAGTTAGGTCCTTTGCAAGCCAATATTGTCGGATTTCTGGGCGCATTGAATATTAGTTATTTAGGACACTCCCGGTTCACGTTTAATAAGCTTAAAAAGCTATCCATTAAAACATTCGCCCAGTTTGCAATCATTGCCTCTACCGGGTTTTTAATGAACCAAATCACTTATTACTATGGCCTGAAATGGTTCGGGGTGGCATTTTATATGCCGATATTGATGGTTGTATTGGTGATGGTTGCCGTCTTTACGTTTGTTTTTTCAAAACTCTGGGTATTTGCAATAAGTGAACATGTCAAAAAATGAAATAAGAAAACTTTGCATCAATGCCGATGACTTTGCCCAGAGCAAAGTAATTGACGATGCAATTGTTGATTTAGCTAAACATGGAATTATCACTAGTACCAGCGCATTAGTTCTATCTCCTAGGTGGGCTGCCTCGGCACAGCGCCTGAAAGACCTGCCTATACAAGTTGGCCTGCATTTAGATTTAACTTCACATTTCACTCTGGCTTTTGGCTTCCATTACAGCTTGCCCAGACTGATTTTTCTGGCATGCATCAGAGCGCTGAGTAAGCAGGATCTGAAAAAAATTATTGAACTGCAGTGGTTAAAGTTTACTGAGATTTATAGATGTGCGCCGGATTTCATTGATGGCCACCAACATATACATCAGCTCCCTGTGGTGCGGGATGCTTTGCTGTCAGTGATTGCCGAAAATAAATGGGGTGGCGAACCAAATCAGTGGCTTCGCGTTTGCCGTGCGCAGCATTGGCAGGGAGTTAAGGCGATGGTTATATCTAGCCTGGGTGCAAAATCTTTACAGCTTAAGGCGTCGCAAATGAATATTGCCACCAACACTGATTTTGCAGGAGTCTATAATTTTGATGAGAAGTGTAATCTTGAAAACAACTGGCGGCGCTGGTTAAGCAGCTTATCTGGCAACAAGCCGCTTGTCATGTGCCATGTTGCCGTTCCCAGCCAGTCAGCGGACCTTGAATCTGGAAGTGCTATTGCCCATGATGAAATTGTGCGTGCCAGAGTGAATGAATATCACTGGCTTAAAAGTAATGAGTTTCAATCGCTCTTGAAGGCCAGGCATTTCTTATAAAAACAAGAGTCAGGTTTGCCAGCCCCATTGCAGAACATTGCCATGGCAGATGGCTTGAAATAACTCCGGTTAATCAGTATTTGCTTAATGAGATTTACATGTATGGCGTATTTACAGGATAATTCCCATGATTTGCTGTATTGTTAAAAACCAAAAATCAGCAGCCGTTGATCAAGGATATAGGTTTGTATAATGATTAAATTTTTAGAAGATCTGATAGAAACAGTTATTTTTAGAAGTCGCTGGGTTTTGGCGCCGATGTATCTGGGCCTAGTTGGCGGCCTTGTTATTTTAATGGTGAAGTTCTCGCAGGAGTTTTTTCATATAATTGTCCATATCTTCAGCTCATCAGAACAGGAAGTTATTCTGTCACTGCTGGCATTGGTTGATATGACCTTGGTGGCTAGTCTGCTGATTATGGTAATTTTCAGCGGTTATGAAAATTTCGTTTCAAAAATCAATACGGCAGATAGTGAAGACCGGCCGGAGTGGATGGGCAAGGTCGATTTCTCCGGGCTCAAGCTCAAGCTTATCGGTTCAATTGTCGCTATTTCTGCAATAGACCTGCTCAAGGCATTTGTTCATCAAAGTGCAGGCAACCCGGAGCACATTTCCAATGAGCAAATGGGCTGGATGCTGGCTATACATATGGCTTTCATCTTGTCAGGTGTATTGTTTGCGGCCATGGATTATATCGCCGGAAAAAGTAAACCTCACTAATCCGTTTTGGCTTGAGCATCATTGCTGGCGCCGTTTGACTGACCTGTTTGCAAGGCTTTAACGGGCTTGCTTCTATTAGTTATTTAGTTGCTGCATCTCATGCAGCATGGCCTTCATTTTCATTGCTTCTACATTAATGGACTTTTGCACACTGCGTCGGTAAAAGTCACTGCCCTGAAAATAAAATCCGCTGTTGAAAAATGATGGGAATAATTACGATAGATAAAAAAAGAGCGCCACAAAGGCGCTCTAAATATTTCTTAAGGAGATAAGACGATATTAGCTAATGATAATTGCCTAATGTTACAAAATTAAGACAGTTAACAAAATCATCACAATCATTTATTGTGATAATCCCACTAGGCAGTTTGTTGGGAGATAAAACTTAACTTGAGGCAAGTAATGAAAAATATCCTGATAGCAAACTCCAAGGGGGGATGCGGAAAAACCACGATTGCAACAAATCTGGCTGGTTATTTCGCCTCTCAAGGCAAGAAGACTGCCTTAGTTGACCTTGATCGTCAGCGTTCATCAAGTCAGTGGCTGGCGCGAAGGCCCAGCGTACTGCCAGATATTTATGCTTATCATCCACACAATAAGCAATACATGCCTAAACCGGAGTGGGTCATTACTGACTCACCAGCGGGATTCCGCGACGAAAAACTTTCTGAAGCGATTAAGAATGCCGATTTCGTGATTATTCCCGTCCAACCCTCAGCTTTTGATATTAATGCTACAGCTGACTTTATTAATACCATCGAAAGAGAAAAAGCTGTTCGTAAGCACAAAACTTTTATTGCGCTAGTGGGTATGAGAGTAAACGCTCGCACCTATGCTGCTGCTGCACTTACGGATTTTATGAAGTACACCGGCATCCCTATATTAACTTCTCTTCGCAACGCTCAAGTTTACTCTACAGCTGCTGAGCTTGGCGTCAGCATATTCGATCTGCGGCCATCGTTTGTTGCACAAGATATTGCACAATGGGAACCTTTAATCGGATTAATTAATGAGGTGATGAGCGATGATAAGTAAGGTACGCCTGTCTATAAGCCAGTTTTTATTCTAGATTGATAATTGCCAGCAATAATTGAGGAGTGTGGCAGGCGAATAATATAAACAATAAATTGGTTACAGCAGATTTTAATCAGTTTGCTGTGGGTTCGATTCCCGCACAATCTACCAAGATACATCAAGGCTTAGTCAGAAATGGCTAAGCCTTTTTCTTTTTGTGCACCACTCACATACTTTTTTATTATGTTGAACCGAGGTGCGCGCTTAAACATGGCCATCTGTGCCTGTTAACTGGACTACCACGGTTTTTGCCAAACCATTATCACTACGAGGCCTAGCGCAGCCTTTGATTGCTTCAGTTTATATAACTTTATGTGCCACAAAATGTTTTGTAGTGCTTGTCAAACTTTGGTGGCGGGGCCTGCATATATTCAGCATGGTCTGCTGCGGGATTGTATGGGTTGGCAATTGCAGCTAAAAGCCGTTCAACAGCTTGTATATCATCATGATTAACGGCCGCAGTTAAAGCATCTTCTACCAGGTGATTGCGCGGTATTATTGCCGGGTTGGAGTTATCCATCAATACCATAATCTGCTCCGGGCTCTGTATTTGTCTTGATAGTCTAGCCTTCCATAGCTCTAGCCAGTTTCTGAACCTCGGATCCTGATAGATTTGCATCTGTTCTATGGCGTCTTTCCCAAGCGCTCTGAAGGTGTTGGTATAGTCTGCATTGTTTTTCTGCATGTACATCAATAGATCTTCGGTTAGTTTCAGGTCGCTTGCTTCCTGATTAAATAGCCCTAGTTTCTGACGCATCCCTGCAAGCCAGTAATCTAAAAATATGCCTGGAAATTGTTCTACCTGCTCTGTTGCTGCTGTAATTGCCTGCTTCTGGTCTTCATGAATTAAAGGTAGCAATGTCTCTGCAAAACGGCACAGATTCCAATGTGCGATTTTTGCCTGATTGCCGAAAGAGTAACGGCCTTGTGTATCAATTGAGCTAAAGACTGTTGCTGGGTCATAACTATTCATGAAAGCACATGGGCCATAATCAATAGTCTCGCCGCATATGCTCATATTGTCGGTGTTCATCACGCCATGAATAAAGCCTACGTGCATCCACTTTGCCACCAGGCTCGCTTGCAAATCGATTACCTTTCCCAAAAGACGAACATATTTATTATCAGCCCCTGAGAGCTCTGGAAAGTGCCTGTTAATAGTGTAGCCGGCTAGTGCACTTAGTATCTGGTCGTCGTGAACAGCCGCTGCAAATTGAAAAGTACCAACTCGAATATGACTGGATGCTACTCGCGTCAGTATTGCGCCAGGGTAAGCATCATCACGGAAAACCATTTCACCAGTGCTGACTACAGCCAGACTTCTTGTGGTGGGGATACCAAGTGCAAACATTGCTTCGCTAATAATATATTCGCGAAGCATAGGGCCTAATGCTGCCCGGCCATCGCCGGAGCGCGAGTACGCAGTTCTGCCAGAACCTTTAAGCTGGATATCAAACCGTTTTTTCTCTGGAGTAATGTGTTCTCCCAGCAATATTGCACGTCCGTCACCCAAAATACTGAACCCGCCAAACTGGTGCCCGGCATATGCTGCTGCAATGGGTTCTGATGTTGCATAAATAGCGTTGCCCGATAGATAGTTGATGCTTTCTTTTTCAAGCACTTGATAGTTTAAGCCTAATGCTTTTACTAATTGATGGTTTAGGAGCACCAGACTCGGATTTTTTACAGCTGTAGGGTGTTGCTTTTGGTAAAGAATTGGTGCCAACTGAATATAGCTGTTATCGAATTTAAATCCAGAAAGTTCTGGGTTTAAATGAGTGTGATTTTTCATTTCGAATAATGTTTACTAAATTAGTAGGATATTAGTTTAATAAACATTTACTAGCAAGAAAATGTGGTTTGATAGCGCTGACCCGACAGGGTGATATGGTTTTAGCGACATTGTCCGTAGCGCGTTAAAGGCTACGCTAACCAATCGTTTAGTAGCATGCAAATCTAAAGTAATTGATGGATTATTTAGGGGCGATCTTCGATCTACTTGCAATGTAACGTTTACCCCCAAAGGCAGTATTGCAGTTTCATGACCACTGCCTCCATCCTATCTGCTGGTCTGGCTATTTGCCGCTATTTTTGCTGCGTTGCAACTACGTGGTTCACGATCCGCGCCTAATGCGCTTAACGAGTATGTAAGGCGGGTAATTAAAATTGTGGTGATGTGGAGTTGGCGGGGGGCATGATTTTTAGGTGTTGGTATCGTCTTCAGGCTTGCTACCTGAAGTGCGACAACTATAAAAGAATGTGCCAAAGTGTATTTTATATTCAGGGCGAGTAGCTTCCTCGTAGTGCTGCTGCTTGTAATGAACTGCCTGGTTATTTACCACTTTAAGCGCGTTCATCGCTGCCCGCCTTGCTGCGGCGGCAATGATTTTTGTGTCTGATTCAGTTAACCCCTCATGCCAAACAAAGCGATCAAGAAAAGGCGGTTGATTTCCATTGAGATTGTGCTCTGCGGCAGCAATATGATCATGAATATTTTGACTGAAAAAGTGAGCTTTTTCATCAAGGTCGTCAGCAGGTACCAGCGATTCAACAATCAAATGCACCATGTCATCATCAGTTAATTTCACAATGCCCCGATTTATGCATTCATCCATTAATGCGCGCGGGTGAATATCGTTTGTGAGTGCTTCAGCTATCGATGTGAAGGAAGTTTTATGGTTGGGGTGCGGATTTCGAGGAATAGGCTTTGGCTCACCATCTTCATTAAGCAACTCTGGGATAGCCAGCCATTGAGCTATGAGATTAGCAACCAATCCTAGCTGCCGACCAGTAGCTTTATTGGGAGCTCGACCTAAAATTCGGCGTACATCTTTACGATGTACACCTGTGAGTAATGCAATACGACTGTCGGTTTGAGACTTTCCTTTTACTTTAAATTCTTCATTTGCTACTGAAACAAAAGCACCTTTTAGCATTTCACTTAGCTTGCGGTGATCAATTCCAAAGTGAATACACAGTCTGGCTATAGGCTTCAGGCAGTGCTCAATAGCATGTGTAATTGACTCAGGCGTTTCTATAGGCATGTTTTACGTAATCCAAATTTTATGCATTAAGCGGATTGAATATTTAGGATGTAATTATAGCCATGATGTTGTTATTACATAACAATTTATATGTGGTAATATTTACCATATTTTATTGATTGTGTGTTGACAAATTCATTCTTGGTGCAATAGTTTATATTAGCGGCGAAATAACCCCATTAACCACTGCGAATTATAAGTGTGTAATTTTAAAGTGAATCTAATGAACCTTAATTATCTTGGTAAATTTACGGATGTTGTTTGTTGTCGGGGTATCCACGAGGCGAGCGGTGATGCGGGCAGTGCCTTGAGTTTGGAGTTGACGCATAATTTCATGCCGCAGTTACAGGGTATGTTGTTTTATAACTATGGGCGTATCAGAATTAATTAGGATAACTTTTCAGCAGGCGATAATACACGCACATTGGCAGGTGCCGGTGTAGGTGTGAATGCGGCGCTGGCTCGACTGCAAATAAACAGTTACCTGACTTGGCGCACCCAAGGTGGCACGCCTTTGTCTGAGCCAGCTTCTGCAGAGCGTACTCCACGGTTATGGGTGCAAATGTTCGGGGAGTTCTAAGCTCGGGCTTGTAGGGCGATTTGCAGACAGTGCGCAAAAAAAATGACCCTTGGCGGGTCATTTTTTTTGGATTCTTTAGTACTAAATCTTCTGAATGTTAGAAGCTTGTTTACCTTTTGGTCCGTCAGTTACGTCGAAAGAAACGCGTTCGTTTTCTTTCAAGCTTTTGTAACCGCTATCAACGATAGCTGAGAAATGTGCGAATAAATCGTCACCACCTGCATCAGGAGTAATGAAACCAAAACCTTTAGAGTCATTAAACCATTTAACTAAACCTGTTGCCATATCTTATTCCATACTTTTTAAAAAGGGAGGCACCCTGAAAGTTCGGGTTTTTAAATAATAAAGGCCTTAAATCTAAGGCCAACAAATTAAAAATTCAAACGCCTAAATAACGTTTTACGTGCTAATGTTGGATGTGTCAAGCATTATTTTAATAATATTTCAGGGTTTATGTGTTGGGGTAAATAACAAAACAGCTTAATTCACTGTTATTGCTTGCTAAATTAGGGTGGCAGGACTATAGTCGCGCCTGCGTCAGGTGGTGCAGCGCAGTCAGTATTGATTATCTTATTCTCACTATTCCCACGGTTTTAGGGTTGCTCAAATTTTTAAGTTTGCTGCATCAATGCGGGTCTTATACGATTTTGGAGCAACAGCTATGGCTAAAGAAGAATTAATTGAAATGAGCGGTGTGGTGATGGAAATATTACCGGACTCACGCTATCGCGTAACGCTGGATAATGGGCACACGCTTATTGCCTATACTGGCGGTAAGATGAAGAAAAACCATATTCGCATTCTGGCGGGTGATAAAGTGACGTTGGAATTGTCACCTTATGATGTGAATAACGGGCGCATTACCTTCAGGCATATTGAATCTAACGGTTCAACTTATACGCCAAGAAAACGCAGTTATTAGTGTAAGCCTTTACTAATAACAAACTCGGCTATTAGCAAGCTTGGCTACCAACCAATAAACTACTCACGTATCATCTGCGTAGCTTGTTTGTAGATTGATTATTTTTATAATAATCGAACTAACAGTGAAACTGCTACACTAAATATCCACATTTGCATCAATTGTATTTAATCGGTTTGTATTTAATCGGTTTGTATTTATCGGGTTTGAATTTACCGGTTTGTATTTATAAGGAATAGCTGATAAAGTTTACGCATGTTTAATATGCTACGTAAAAGTCTGCCGTGGATGATAGTGGTGTGGTTTGCTATGTTGCAAACCGTATTACCTTTTATTCATGCACATCTTGAGCCAGATAGTCCGGTACAGGGGCATGGCTTGCATATGCATGAGTTGAATTCCATGCAGTTGCCGGATACCGAGCACACATTAAAGAATGTGGCTGCACCTGTGCATACTATTGGTGTTAATAATGCGCTTGTTAAAACTATAGGCGCACTCCCGCTGCCGTTATTTGCAGTGCTGTTTATTATTAGTCTCCCAGTAGTCATTATTCGACTATTCAATGTTAATTTAATTACCCATCCTCGACTTCCGTTATATCTGCGTTCGCTATCCAGGCCGCGCGCTCCACCTCTTTTCTAAAATAATCATGTAATCAACATTCGGATAACTATGCGGATGTTTTTTTGATTTTAGGAGAGTTTTATGACTATATTTAGTCGATTTTGCCTGTTAATTGCTTGTTTTATCCTGCCTATCAGTCAGGCATTTGCTGATTCTGCACAGGACCCAGCAGACCTTAAGCAGACGTTCGATCAGCCAAGTCATCAGATTGATCATTTTGATGAGCTTAAGGTAAACCCCAATCTACAATTATCTGAAGTGCTGGAAAAAGCCTATGCGCGTGCGCCTATGCAGGCTGCGCTGCTTTCTCGTGACTCCATGGTTTCAGCCAGAAACCGCGTTGCCAATGCCATACTGCCTTCAACGCCTGCCGTGAGTGTGCTGCATCAGAACGATGCTATCGGTAGCGGGCGTGGTGAGCGTGATTGGCAAGCTGAGCTGGAACTGCCGATTTGGCTGCCTAAACAGCGTGATAACCGTTTAAAAGTGGCTGAGGCTAGCCAATCAACCGCAATTGCAAGCCGGCAGAGCCTAAAGCTTCAGGTGGCTGGGCAATTACGCGAAGCATTGTGGAATATTGCATTTAATGACAATAACCTGTCGCTGGCCGCAAATAAGCTGTTACTGGCCAATAAGTTACGCAGTGATGTGGAAAAACGTTATCAGGCAGGTGAGTTAGCCAAGACAGATGCGATGCTTGCCGAACAGGAAACGCTGCGTGCCGAAAAAGAAAAGCTACGTGCCGAAGCCGAACTCATGCATGCGCGGCACCGTTATTACTTGCTTACCGGTTTGCGAGAGCTACCAGCCAGTTACGAAGAAAAGCAATCGAGCTTGGAAGATTATAGCCAGTCTCCAATCTGGCTGGAAACGCAGAGCAAAGTTGGTTTGGCGGAAACCGAGCGTAATCTGGTGCAGGTAGAAAGCCATGAAAACCTGCAAGTGCTGCTCAATGTGCGCAGTACTAAAGGTGCGTTCGATACAACCGCCAACGATAGCGTAGGTGTGAAATTGCGTATTCCGTTTGGTGGCGATGCCAAGGCGGCGCCGATCAGAGCAGCGGCTGAGATTGGTGTCGGCAATGCTTTAACTGAACGTGAGACCTTGAAATACGAGCTGGAAACTGCCATGCATGAAGCTGAGCATAATTTGAGCGTCAGCCGTGCGGAACTGGTACTTGCCGGCAAGCAGTATGAAATAGCCAAGGAAAGTTTACGGCTGGCACAGAAAGCTTTTCAGTTGGGCGAAACCGATTTAGTGAGTTTGCTGCGGGTGCAGGCGCAAACTTTTGAGGCGGAGCGTGCGTTCAGCACCCGTCAGGTACAAGTGCAGTGGGATGTTGCCCGCTACAATCAGATAGTAGGAGTTCTTCCATGAGATTTATCCAGTTATTAGGTTTTTTAAGTAGTTTTCTAATTGGCAATGCCCAAGCTGCTGATGTTGTCATGACGCCTAGTCAGCAACAGAATTTGGGCGTGAGTGTCGCGCCTGTCGGTAAAAATAATCTTTTTAACAGCCGTAATTTTCCGGCTGAAATTACTGTGCCGGTCGGGCAGGAGCGCGTAGTGAGCGCCCCACAATCCGGTTTGATTGATCAACTGTATATCGCAGCAGGGCAAACGGTTAAAAAAGGCCAGGCGATTGCGCATTTAAATAGCCCGGAACTGCTGAGTTTACAGCGAGATTATTTGCAGTCGCTAACGCAGCATAGGCTTGCGACTAAAAGTCTGGCACGCGATACTGAGCTGCTGAAGGACGGCATTATTCCGCAGCGCCGTTATCTGGAAACAGAAAGCCTGCATGATGAAGCCGGTGCGGCATTGGCGCAACGCAAGCAGGCATTGCGTTTAGCCGGTATGGGCGATAGTGCTATCGCCAAATTACGCCCGGAATCCGGCATGAATGCCGGCATTACCCTCACTGCCCCGATGGATGGCCAGGTGTTGGAGCAAATGGTCACTACCGGCCAGCGTGTAGATCTGGCAATGCCTTTGTATAGAATCGCCAAACTTAACCCGCTGTGGCTGGAGATCCATGCCCCACTGGAAGGCTTGCCTTTCGTTAAGCAGGGCATGGAGGTGACAGTGCCCAAGTTGCAGGCCAGTGGCAAATTGATAGCGGTGATTCGCAATGTCAATAAAGCTGACCAGACTTTGCATCTACGTGCCGAGATTACCAAGGGTGCCGAAAAGCTTTCGCCAGGCCAGTTCGTAGAGGCGGTTATCAGCCTGGGCAGCGAAATGCATTACTCCAGCGTGCCGAAATCTGCGCTTTCCAGACAAGGGGCGGACACCTTTGTGTTTGTGCAGACCAAAACCGGCTTTGCACCGGCTAAAGTGAAAGTGATATCGGAGCAGGGTGATGAGGCTGTGGTTGACGCTGGCTTTAACGGCAGTGAGAAAATTGCGGTAACGGGTATATCAGCGATTAAAGGGGCTTGGTTAGGCCTGGGTGGCGAATAATGCTGGCCAGACTAATTCAATTTGCGCTCACGCAGCGCTTGCTCATGCTGATTCTGACTATTGGCCTGGCAGCTGCTGGTGGGTTAGCTTATCAATCGCTGCCGATTGATGCTTTTCCAGATGTTTCTTCAACGCAGGTAAAAATTATCGTCAAAGCGCCGGGCATGACGCCGGAAGAGGTTGAAGCGCGGATTACTGCGCCGATAGAAGTAGAAATGCTGGGAATCCCCAAGCAGGTGGGACTTCGCTCTGTAGCTAAGTATGCGCTTACTGACATTACGGTGGATTTTTTAGATGGTACTGATATCTATTGGGCGCGCCAGCAGGTGGCAGAGCGCTTGAATGCCGTATGGGGCAACCTGCCGACGGATGTTTCGGGTGGCATGGCGCCGATGACTACACCGCTCGGCGAGATGTTTATGTTCACGGTGGAAAGCGATACCTTGAGTTTGCAGGAACGGCGCAGCTTGCTGGATTGGGTGATCCGTCCGCAGTTACGTACCGTAACCGGTGTGGCAGACGTTAATGCGCTGGGCGGTTTGGTGCGCAGCTTTGAGATTGTGCCGGACAATGCCCGTATGTATGCACGTGGCGTGTCTATCGATATGCTGCAGCAGGCACTGATGAATAATAACCGCAATGGCGGTGCCGGTCGGCTCAGTGATGGCGAAGGTGCGCTGCTGGTACGTGCTGAAGGCGGTTTTAAAACTATAGAGGATGTGCAGAATACCGTGCTGCGCTCTGAACAGGGCATGTCGGTCAAGATTGCTGATGTGGCTGATGTGCGCATCGGCGCGCTCACGCGTTACGGCGCAGTGACTAGCAACGGTAAGGCCGAGGCTGTGGAGGGGCTGGTGCTGGGCTTGCGCGGTGCCAATGCGCAGCAGGTAGTTAAGGGCGTGAAGGAGAAAATTGCCGAGATGGCGCCTAGCCTGCCTAAAGGCGTCAAAATCAACGTGTTCTATGACCGCGGCAGCCTGGTGGAGCGTGCGGTAAATACCGTAACCAAAGCTTTGCAGGAAGCCGTGGTGCTGGTGCTCATATTGCTGGTGCTGTTTCTCGGTAACTTTAGGGCAGCATTAACTATTGCCTTTATTTTGCCGCTGTCAGCGTTATTCACGTTTTTGCTGATGCATTATTTTGGTATGTCTGCCAACTTAATGAGCTTGGGCGGCTTATCTATTGCCATCGGCATGCTGGTGGATGCTGCGGTGGTGGTGGTAGAGAATATTGTTTCGCACCTGGCGAATGAAAAACATGCAGCAACCCTGCCTAGAATGCACTTGATCTACCGTGCCGTGCGTGAAGTAAGCGTGCCGGTAACTGCCGGTATATTGATCATCATTACCGTATTTTTGCCATTGCTGACCTTGCAGGGCCTGGAGGGTAAGCTGTTTACACCGGTAGCGCTGACTATCATGTTTGCGCTGGCGGGTTCATTGCTGCTGTCTCTGACGGTGATTCCGGTGCTTGCTTCATTTTTGCTGAAAGAAGTCAGCCATGAAGAGCCTTGGCTGGTAAGAAAAGCGCTGGCTGTGTATGAGCCGGTGTTGATGTGGTGCCTCGCGCATGCCAAGGTGATTGTGATCGGTGCGTTTGTGATGCTGGCAATGACCGGCCTGGTGTATACACAGATCGGTAAAACTTTTATGCCAGTGATGGATGAAGGCGACATTATTATCGGCGTAGAGAAGTTGCCATCGATCAATTTACAACAAACCATCAGCACGGATATGAACGTACAGCGTGCCATTTTAAGCAAAGTGCCGGAAGTGAAAGGCGTGTTCTCGCGCGTAGGTTCGGATGATTTGGGATTAGACCCGATGGGCTTGAATCAGACCGATAATTTCCTGATTTTGAAACCGGCCGCTGAATGGCGCATGAAAACCAAAGAAGGGCTGATTGATGAGTTGCGCAAGGTTATGCATGAGCTGCCGGGTTTGGCTTACAGCTTTACGCAGCCGATTGATATGCGCGTCAATGAAATGATTCTCGGTGTGCGCGGTGACCTGGCGATCAAGATTTTCGGGTCTGATTTGAATACGCTGGATGCTAAAGCGCAGCAGATCATCAAGATACTAGAGTCTATAAAAGGCAGCCAGGATGTCTACACGCCACAAAATAGCGGTGTGCAGTATCTGCAAATCAAGATAGACCGTGCTGCTGCCGGTCGGCTAGGTTTGAATATTACCGAGATCGAATCCATATTGCTGGCGCAGCTGGAAGGCAAGCCGCTGGGTGTGGTGCAAGAGGGACAGCGACGCACACCGGTTTTGGTAAGAGGCAGTCAGGATTTACGCAACTCGCCTTCCGATTTTAATAGCCTGATGCTGACGCTGCCCAATGGCACCAATGTACCGCTGAGCGCAGTCGCTAAAGTAGTGCGTGAAGAAGGCCCGGTTAAAGTAGACAGGGAGCGTGGTGCGCGGCTGGTGGTAGTGACCGCCAATGTGCGTGAACGTGACCTGGTAAGCTATGTAGAAGAAGCCAAGCAGCGGGTGCAGGCCGAGGTTAAGCTGGATGAAGGCTACTCTATCAAGTGGGGTGGGCAGTTTGAGAACCAGCAGCGCGCTTCGGCACGGCTGGCGATTGTAGTGCCGGTTGCGATTGGTCTGGTGTTTCTGTTGCTGTTTGCTACCTTTGGCTCAGTGAAACAGGCGTTGCTGATTTTATCCAATATCCCGTTTGCGATGATAGGCGGTGTGTTTGCCTTATGGATATCTGGCGAGTATCTGTCGGTGCCGGCGTCAGTGGGTTTTATTGCACTGCTCGGCATTGCCGTGCTGAATGGCGTGGTGATGGTAAGCTATTTTAACCAGCTGGAGGCGCAAGGAATGGCTGTGCTGAATATAGTGGTAGAAGGCGCGAAACGCAGGTTAAGGCCGGTATTGATGACAGCCAGTATCGCCGCATTTGGTTTGATTCCGCTCCTGTTCGCTACCGGCCCCGGTTCGGAAATCCAGCGACCGCTGGCAATCGTGGTAATTGGTGGCCTGGTAAGTTCAACAGCGCTTACTTTGGTGTTGTTACCGATTTTTTACCGCAGATTCTTTAAGTAGGAGTGAACAATGACACAAGATAACGTAGCACAAGGGTTGTTGATGCTCATTGCCAATCCTAAATTGGAAGAAATGCTGGTGGATTTTCTGTTGCAACAAAATGCGCTTAGCGGTTTTACCAGCAGCCAGGTCAGCGGTCACGGTACTGGCAAGGCATCTGTTAACTTGAGCCTGGTTGAGCAGGTAACCGGCCGGCAGAGTCGTGTGCAGTTTATAATGCATGCTGCATTGCCGGTTCTGCATGAGTTGATAGCGTTGCTAAAAGACCAATTTAGTAACGCGGATATGCATTATATTTTGCTGCCGGTGCTGGAGGCGCAATCCATCTAAACGTTTCGGATTGATCTAAGTGTTTTCTATCAATGAAAAAGCCGCCAGTCAGGCGGCTTTTTCATTTCTCGGCTGTTATATCAGCTCAACTTTATCAACTCTACTAGATCAGCTCAATTTGAACCAGATTGTCCGAGAAGGTCGGGGCATGTCCCATATCCACAAACTCTGCCGAACTGATGCAATTTACCGTACCGTTGTTCAGTTGGCGCCAGTAACCCAGCGTGGCCACCACAATGCCGGGGTTTACGTCATTGGTGATTCTGGCGTCAGCCTCAAATGCGCCGCGGTCATTGAACACTTTTACTTTGTCGCCTTCCTTGATGCCGCGCGTATTGGCATCGGCCATATGAATCAGCACAAACTGTTCACCCTGGCCTTTGATTTTTTCCGCAACATTTGCATAGCAGGAATTCAGAAAGCCGTGACTCTTCGGTGAAATGATGTTGAGCGGGTATCTGGCGGCCAGCTGCGGATTGGCCTCAGAAGTCTCCCTTGAGGCAAGGTAATCCGGCAGGCTGTCCAGCGGTTCACCGGGCTGGAATCCATCGTACATCTGGCGGAATGGTCCGGCGACAAAGTTGGTGGCGCCATCCAGCCGGAACTGGCACTTGCCCGATGGCGTAGGGAAGTTGCCGTTTTTGTGCGGTGCGCGGTCATCCCTGGTGCCAACCTTGAGTCGTGCAAAGCCATGTTTGCGCATGTATTCGAGGTCAATACCGTCACAGGCAGGCGAGTTCCAGTCCACGTAGTTTTCCAGGCATTCGCTGTCATTCCATTTGAAGTTTTCTTCTTCAAAGCCCAGGCGCTTGGCCAGACGCCGGAAAATCTCGTTATTGGGAATCGCCTCGCCGGGAGGTTCAATGCATTTTGCGTTGTAGGTCAGGTAGAGGTGGCCCCATGACAGGATCATGTCTTCCATCTCTGCGCCCATGGCGGCCGGCAGCACAATGTCGGCATAGGCGGCCGTGTCGGACATGAAGTGTTCGGCAGAGACCATGAACAGGTCTTCGCGTTTCAGGCCTTCGATAATCTTGTCAGTTTCTGGCGCCTGCGTGACCGGGTTGGTGTTCCAGCACATCATGGATTTGATTGGCACATCCAGTTTGATTTCCCCGGTGAGTACGCGGCCAAGCTGCAGGTTATTGACGACCGGTGTGCCTTCTGGGATCAAATCCGGGCGACAGATGACGTCGAATTTGTATGGGTGCTCCCAAACCGGGAATTGCAGTGCGCCGCCGCCTACATGGCGCCATGCGCCTATCAGTGCAGGCAGGCTGGCTACGGCGCGTATCGCCTGGCCCCCGCCGTAACTTCTTTCCAGTGCAACCCCCAACCTGATGGCGGCAGGCGGCGTGGTGGCGTATTCCCTGGCAAACCTGCGGATATCAGCGGCCGGGATGCCGGTGATTTTTTCTGCCCATTCCGGTGTTCTGTCTTTGGCGCGTGCAGCCAGCTCAGCGTAGCCGACGGTATGGTTATCTACATAATCCTGGTCTACCAGACCTTCTTCAATGATGGTGTGCATCATGGCCATCGCCAGTGCGCCATCGGTACCGGGTTTGGGGGCGATATGCCAGTCGGCTTCCTTGGCGGTTTTGGATGCGTAGGCATCAATGACTACCACCTTGCTGCCTTTTTTCTGGGCTTCCTTGATGATGTGCCAATGGTGCAGGTTGGTGCTGACCGAGTTGCAGGCCCAGATTACAATGTATTTGGAGTGGATGAAGCTTTCCGGGTCAACACCGGCAGTAGGGCCAACCGTCAGCAGCCATGCCGTGCATGAGCCTTCGCCGCAGAAAGTGCGCTCGGTAACGGTAGCGCCAAGGCGGTTGAAGAAGGCATCGCCACCATTAAGGCCGTGCACCAAGCCTTGATTGCCAAGGTAGCTGTTGGGCATGATGGCGCGTGGACCGTGTTCGGCGATAATCGCCTTCCATTTGCTGGTGATTTCGTCCAGCGCTTCATCCCAGCTGATTCTCTTGAATTGTTTGCTGCCTTTAGGGCCGGTTCTTTTTAAGGGGTACAACAGGCGGTCAGGGTGATAGTGGCGTTTTTCGTAATCTTTCAGCTTTACGCAGAGGCCGCCGCGCGTCATGGGATGCTCTGTATTGCCTTTGACGCTGATGAGCTTGCCATCCTGTACTTCGTACACCATGGAACAGGTATCGGGGCAGTCATGCGGACAGCCTCCGTGAAAGTTTCCGTTAAGTTTGACTGCCTCGCCCATTTTTCATCTCCCTTTAGCGCTTTATTTAAAAGTTGTGCTGCCTGAAATGCGAAATTTATTCTTGTATACAGATCAGTATAGCAAAGTGTTTTGAAAATAAACAAGCATTAATTTCAAGTAATGATCAGCAAAGTAATGCGCTTGGAAACTTGGTGCAGAATGCACTTGGAAATCCGGTACAAAGTTATTGCACGCTGTAATTGCCTGCTGCGGTGAGATAAGCACTGTGATGCAAGGAGGCGTGCTCAGCCTAGGGTGGTAGTTAGTGATTATTCATTTTTTTTAATAGCTGCTCGAACTCGGCGGCCAGTAATGGTTTTGAGAATAAGAAGCCTTGTCCGAAATCACAACCGGCTCTGATTAACAGATCGCGCTGTTGTTCAGTTTCAATGCCTTCTGCTATTACCCGAATGTTAAGTTTATGTGCCATCACGATAATTGCTTCACATAGCGCCATATCATTCGAATCAGCTGCCAGATGCTTGATAAAGGCCTGGTCGATTTTTAAATAGTCGATGTGAAATTTTTTGAGGTAGGACAGAGATGAATAACCAGTACCAAAATCATCCAAAGCTACTTCTATGCCGGCATCGCGGAACTGCAATAACTTCTCGTTAATTTTGTCGTTTGCAAGTAACCCTTCAGTAATTTCTACCGATATGCATTGACCGGGAATCCCTAATTCCTTGAGCTGTACGAACCAATCGGCGTGTTTCTTGCGTTCGTTAAATTGTACCGGAGATTTATTTACACTAATCTGAAATACCGGGTCGATTGAGCGCCAGTGCTTAGCCTGTAGTGCTGATTCCCTGAACATCCAGTCGCCAATTTCCAGAACCAGCCCATTTTCTTCTGCGACTGGAATAAAATCCGCCGGGCTTAGCAAACCAAGCTTGGGATGCTGCCAGCGAATAAGAGCCTCTGCCTTATGGATATTATTGGTGGCTAATTCTACAATCGGCTGGTAATAAATAATGTACTGCTTGGCGGCCAGTGCCCCATGCATGTCGTTAGAAATTCGCATGCGTTGTTTCGCGGCTTTTTGCATGGAATCTGTAAAAAACTGGTAACGATTGCGCCCACCATACTTTGCGGTATACATGGCCTGGTCAGCATTCTTGAGCAGTGTTTCAAGGTCGGTTGCATCATCTGGATACAGCGTAATGCCGATACTGGCTGAAATGTAGACGACCTCACTATGCAATTCAATACTTTGTAATTCAAAAGGCTCGGCTAATTTTAGCAATATGCTGGTTGCCACCCGTTCGATGTTGGCAATATCATCAATTGGGCTTAATAAAACTGCAAACTCGTCACCGCCCAGGCGGGCGATGAAATCACTTTCACGAATACATTCTTGCAGCCGCGATGCCACCTGTTGTAGCAAAAGGTCTCCCATATCGTGGCCAAGGGTGTCGTTGACTTCTTTAAACAGGTCGATGTCAAGGTACATCAAACCTATGTTAAACCCGGCGCGGTTGCCTTTAATGATTTCCTGATTCAGCCGATCGTAAAATCTGCGCCGGTTGGCAAGGCCTGTCAGGTGATCAAAGTTGGCTTGTTGCCAGATCAGGTCTTCAGACTTTTTCTTTTCGGTGATATCTTGCACCACGCCACGCAGTTTGGTGACCGAACCGGGCGCGCTGACGATAGGTTCTCCGCGTGCCCAGACCCATCCATGTTCGCCATTTTTGCGAATTATTTCCAATTCTTGTTCGTAGGCCGTTCCTGATTCGCGGGCATTCAGCAAGCTATGATTTATTTTTTCCCAGCTTTCGGCGGTGAACAGCTGGGTATGTTCTTCAAAATTAGGCGGAGGAAGAGACTTGTCGTAACCAAATATTTGATAAATTTCATCGGACCAGGAGAGCTGGTTCGTAGATAGATCTATCGACCAGTTGCCCATAAGGGCTATGCGCTGGGCTTGTTTCAGCTCTTCCTCACCTTTTCTTCTTGCGCGGATAATTTGCGCCAATGATAAACCTATCAAAATAGACAGCAGCATGAAAAGCCAGTAACCAGTCAGTTTTTCATGGAAGAAATCAACAGCAAAGATACCCTTGCCATTGACTGCTCCAAGCAGTCCCTGCGTACCAATGATGGCTATGACAAGCAGGACCCCGCGGCGACCAAAACTTAGCGCGCTCCAGATAATAAAGATAAACATCAGGTGATCCTGAATCAGACCTAAAAATGGTAGCCATTTAAACCAATTAAAGAACAGTATCTGCCCCATTAACAAGGTCAGCCCAAAGCACGCGATGGCTTCCGGTAAGCGGTTTCCGGAAAACCAGCTTTGCGGAACTTTTCGCCACACCAGCATGAGTGGTGTGAGTAGAAATATGCCTAGATAATCTCCCTGCCACCAGGCCCACATCGAACTAGCAAAAGTGTATGGTGCGGCGATCAAGTTATTTGCGAATAGCAATGTTGTGCCGAACACGGCGGCAATGCCAGCTGTTAATGCCCCGGTGGCAAGCAGCAGCACAATGTTGCGTGGGGTCGGTAGTCTGTTATCAAAATGTGTGAAACGGGTCAGCAACCAGAACCCAAGCAATGCTTCTGCTGTTTCGCCTGAGGCAAATGCGAAGCTTAGTAAGAATGGTGTGCCAGCGGTCAGGTTGCCAATCACCTCACCTGCAAAAATACCAGGCCAGAATTTCTTACCGCTTAGTAAAAGTACAGCAAGTGATAGTCCGCTGGGAAAATAGGCAAAGCTTACGATGCCATCGATTGAAAACCACTGCATTGAGGCTTTAGCTAGTAACGCATACAGCAAAGCCAATGCTGTTAATTTTAAAACATCAGCCCAGCGGTTTTTTTCTGGTGGTTTCATTAACATTTTGATTGCAATCGGTATCACGTATCTTATTCGTATATGCCGGGGTCTACAAGGTGAAGACTAAACATATTAGTTTTAACGCTACCAAGCCATAAGTAGCGGTAATTTTAACAACTGTTATTTTTTACATCATTAAAATTAAAAGCCTATAATTTATTTAACAAAATTAATAAGCATCTGTCATGTTTGATCTAAACACACTGCGACTTATTTCCATGGTGGGCTTCGTTGGCTTTGTTTTTACGGCGCTGATGCTATGGCATCTTGTGCCGCAGGAACGCAGCATGAAATACTGGGCGTTATCTGCGCTACTGATCGCAGCGGGCATGCTGTTACTAGGCCTGCGCGGCTCTGTTCCCGTTTTTATCTCAATTGTGATTGCCAATACCTTAATTATGCTGGGTGTCGGATTTATGTATGTAGGTACGCGTACTCTATTGGGTACAGGTTCCCGCTATGCATGGCAATGGTATGCCGCCGCAGTTACTTTTCTGATTTGCATTGTGGCTCAAGACATTTCGGTACGTGTTGCCATTACTTCCATTCTTTATGCCTTATTTTTTCTCGAGTGTGCCAGATTGTTCTGGTCCAAAGGTGAAGATAAGCTGCGCTTAACAAAACGCATGGCGGCCTGTGTATTTGCATTAGGTGCAATCCTGTTTGTTTATCGCGCGCTTAATCCACCGGTTCAGGCCGTGCCAACTCTGTATGTGTCTACGTCCAGATTGCTTGAAGCTGCGCCATATTTGTATGCACTTTTACTCAGCATGTGGACGCCACTCACCTTGATGTTGATTGTAAGCACGCGATTGCAGTCCGAGCGTTCAGATGCGGTTGTGCGTGCCAGACAAACTTTTGAGGAGCTTGAAGAGAGTGAGTTTCGCTGGAAGTTTGCAATAGAAGGCTCCGGTGATGGTCTCTGGGATTGGGATGTGCCCGCTGAAAAAGTATTTTATTCAAAACGCTGGAAAGAGCTGCTGGGGTTTTCTGTAGAAGATGTCAGTGATGGCCTGCATGAGTGGGAAAAGCGAATCCATCCCGATGACAAGGCTGGCACGCTGGCTGCAGTTAAAAACCATTTTGACGGAAAAACGCCCAATTATTCTTATGAGCATCGCCTGCTGTGTAAAGACGGTAGTTATAAATGGATACTGACGCGTGGTCTGGTAGTGAGCCGTGATGAATCAGGAAAACCGATACGTGTTATAGGCACACACACAGATATCACTGAGGCAAAGCTTCAGGAGTCATATATCAAATACCGTAATCAGGTACTTGAAACACTGGCAAATGGCGAACCGCTGGAGCAAGTGTTGCTTGCTATCGTTACGGGACTGGAGGCCATTCACCCGGAAATGTTATGCAGTATTCTGTTGCTGGGGGATGACGGCAAACACCTGGTTGGCGGCGTGGCGCCAAGATTGCCAGATTTCTATAACCAGGCGATTAAGGGCGTTGAAATCGGCACTGGTCAAGGCTCATGTGGAACAGCTGCTTTTGCCGGTGAGCGTGTCATTGTGGATGACATTTTCAGCCACCCGTATTGGCTACCTTTCAGAGATATTGCGGCACGTGCTGGTTTGGCTTCATGTTGGTCGCAACCTATAAAATCCTCAACTCATCAGGTATTGGGTACTTTTGCAATTTATCATCGTGAACCGCATCAGCCAACGCAGGCTGACATTATTCTGATTGAGCAAAGCGCAGATCTAGTCAGTATTGCGCTTGATAAAAATGCGGCTGAAGTGCAACTGCGTGATAGAGAGAAGCAGCTGCAGCTGGTGCTGGAAGCGAGCCAGCTTGGATTCTGGGACTGGGATATTCCCAAGCAGAAAGTTATCAGGAATGAACGTTGGGCAACGATGCTCGGTTACAGTCTGAATGATATCGACTTTACCGTTAAGCAATGGATAGACTTTATCCATGTCGATGATCAGGCTGCAGCCTGGAAGTCGATTCAGGATTGTCTTGATGGCGTGACGGCTATGCATAGCATTGAGTACCGCATGTGCACAAAAGACGGGCAATATAAATGGATATTGGATCAAGCCCAGGTGGTTGAACGTGATGCCAGCCAGAAAGCTGTCCGCATGTGTGGCACGCATACTGACATTACCGAGCGCAAATTGATGGAGAACCAGATGCGACATCAGGCGCTATACGATGGCTTGACGCAGCTTCCTAACCGGTATTTGTTTGAAGACCGCTTGAGCCAGTCCATGGCTAAGAGCAAGCGTACCGGTTGCTACGGCGCATTAATGTTTTTGGATCTGGATAACTTTAAGCCACTTAATGATACGCACGGTCATGCAGTAGGTGATTTGCTGTTGATCGAGGTTGCCGACAGGCTTAGAGGCTGCGTACGTGAAGCGGATACGGTGGCGCGTATCGGCGGTGATGAGTTTGTGGTTAAAATTGACCAGCTGGATGCAGATGAAATGCTCTCTAAAAAAGAAGCTTTAGCCACTGCCGAGAAAATACGCCTGTCACTGGCCGAGCCTTATATATTGCAAGTTACAGACGAACATGGGGTTGAAGCCAGGGTAGAGCATCGCTGTACGGCAAGTATCGGTGTGATTTTATTTATTGGCAACCAGGTCAGCCAGGAAGATATCATGAAGTGGGCTGATGATGCCATGTACCAGGCTAAAGATGCAGGACGCAATCAGATTCATTTTTATGAAATAAATCACGCTAATCAGGAATCTGATCAGCAGATTAGCTGAAGCGTACCGGTATGCAAATTTAATGGTCGCCTAGCCAAGCTAACGCACCAAGCCCGGCTGCTTTACCGCTGGCAAAGCAGCCAGTGAGCAGGTATCCACCTGTAGGCGCTTCCCAATCAAGCATTTCACCGGCGCAGAATACGCCTGGTAACTTGCGTAGCATCAACCTGTTATCAATATCCTCGAACATCACCCCGCCTGCGCTGCTAATTGCCTCATTTAAAGGGCGCGTAGCTTTGAGCCTGAGTGGCAGGGCCTTGATTGCCGAACCCAGGCGTTGCGGGTCTGAGAAGTCCTGCGCTGTCAGCACTTCACGCAGCAGGCCTGCTTTTACGCCTTTGATACCAAGGCGGCTTTGCAGGTGGCTAGCCATTGATTTTGAACCGCGCGGGTGTGCTACGTTATTGATTACTTGCTGTTTGTCTTGATTTGGCAGCAGGTCTAAATAGATCACAGCTTCGCCACTGGTGGCAATTTTGTCACGTAATCCGGCTGAGAATGCGTAGATCAGGCTGCCTTCTACGCCAGTGGCGGTGATCATGAGTTCACCCGGCCGGTGATGTTCGATTGCGTCCTTGTCGGTATAAGATAAGGCGATGGTCTTTAAATGCTGCCCGGCAAAACGTGAACTGAAATGCTCGCTCCAGTCAATTTCAAAACCACAGTTTGCAGGCCTTATCGCGGCTAGCGATATACCGCGCTGCTCGAGCAGCGTCACCCATGCGCCATCAGACCCAAGTTGCGGCCAGCTGCCGCCGCCCAGCGCCAGCACTACAGCATCGGCCTTAACTGACTTTTCCGTTTCCGGTGTGGTAAATCGCAGCTGATCATGCGCATCCCACCCCAGCCAGCGGTGGCGCATGTGAAAACTCACGCCAGCCTCACGTAGCCGGTGCAACCATGCACGCAGCAGTGGCGCTGCTTTCATGTCTGTAGGAAAAACGCGCCTGGAAGAGCCAACAAAAGTTTCTATCCCCAGCCCATGTATCCAGTCGCGCAGTGCTTGCGGACTGAGCGTGTCCAAAAGTGCTGCCATTTGTGTATGGCGGTTGCCATAGCGTGAGATGAAAGCATCGAGAGGCTCTGCATGGGTGATATTCATGCCGCCTTTACCCGCCATTAAAAATTTGCGTCCAACACTGGGCATGGCATCAAATACCTCGACTTTTACACCGCCCTGGCTAAGTACTTCAGCAGCCATGAGCCCGGCGGGTCCTGCGCCGATGATGGCTACCGAGTGAGGAAAAGTGTTACGTGACGGCATTGGCGTTATATGTAAAAATTGATTCGCCGCAGGATAGCACGGCGCAACTGTCATCACAATTGCTGCCAGTTGCTTGCTAAGGTGGTGATTTAAGGTGGTGATTGCTATTGCCTGCGTTGGCAACTGAACAGTTTAGTTAACTTTACAACATTATTGTTATGGGGAAGCATGGTTGATTTTTAAATTAATTGATAAATATCAATTGGTTATTAATTATTGCAGGTCTGTATGATAATTGGTATAACTTATGCTAATCTTTAAGTGACTGAATAAATTTAAACAGTCCAGAATTACATCGTGAAGTGAAAGGGGGGCAATAATGACTCTCAATAATCAGAATCTAATAGCACTTTCAAAATTTGCCTTAAAAGCCAAGCGGCACATTGGTTTAGTCATGACCAAGGAAATGACTCACAACCAGCACTATGCCAACGATATATTGATTAGGGCGACTTTGTCCGATGATCAGGAACTGATTGATCTGACTAAAAAAATAAGTATTGAACTAAATGTAGGTGTGGAAGTGATCGCGGCTATTGAATCTTACATCAATAGCCTGATCGCTAAAGGGGCTTCGGATCAATGCATACTGGATAGCAAACACTTTTTAGGTAAACTGGCTCAGAACATAGCTTTTATTCCAGCTGATGGTGCGTCATATCGTCAAGTAGTAGCGGGTTTATTATCAGATGTTGCTACAGAAAAGAGAGCCTTTAATATTCACTTGGCTAGAGAGTTTTACGCATTCTGGATCAACGAGAATGTATTGGCTGATGAAATTAGCGATGTGCATGCAGCAGGTGCTGATATTCAAAAAGAAGAGCTGGTAGAGATATGGAACAATATAGAGCAGGAATTTTTTTCTGATGCTGAGACCAGGCCGTTAAATACATATACAGACTTCATGCGTAAAGTAGGGGTATCTGAACGCGATGTTAATATCAGGCAGAAAATTGCCAAGTTCCTGACTGTTGAGCTACGCTATGACGATAACAATCCGGAAGATACATACCGTGATGCTATCAATAGAACCCAGCATCTATTTTTAAGGCCGGATTTAAAAGCGTTTTTCTTAATCGTATCACGTGAATTTTATCGTTTTTGGTTAGATCATACCCAAAACAGGCGGCGCGCCTCTTAACTTGTTGCTTGCTAGTGAGTGGTCATGCTGTTGAGGCTGCTTATGGTTATTCTGAACACTTTGCCTGCTGATTGTGCTGTTTGGTGAGCGTTTTGAGGAAATCTGCAATATCCCATTCACAGCCGCCGCAGCCGGAGAGGGCGCCTGTCCATCTGGAAATGGCATCCATATCCATGCCTTGTTCGACCAGGCTTTGAATATTTTCCCGAGTGGTACCGCTGCAATGGCACATTACTTCATTTGCGGGTGAGGTATGCTTTGTGTTCATGGCTAATTTTTGCTTGCAGATTCGTGCATGAGATTATTATTGTAACATTCAGGCTCTATCTCATGAGCGTGTTGGCAATCAGTAAATTAATGAATTGGAGTTTCAATATGAAGACTGAACATATCAAAGTTACAGGTATGACCTGTGGAGGCTGCGTAAATAGTTTAACGCGCGCGTTAAAAGCAGTTGCCGGGGTTACTGAGGTGTCGGTGCTGCTATCAACCGGTGACACCTCAGTACAATACGATGAACATTTAACCTCACCGCAGCAAATAAAACTGGCTGTGGAAAATGCAGGTTATGGTGTTGCGCCATAGAAAATGCAGGTATTGATTTCAATAATTCAGAAGAATTACTCTGAAATTTTCTTCAAGTTATCTAAGCCGCCACGGTAAACACTGGTGATAACTTTTACTGCCGTAGCATCATTTTTATCTTCGGCAGGAGCGGCAGATGTGTCTTTTCGTTTGAATGTACCTTCCCAAACTACCAGTGATTTATCTTTGCTTACTGGTTTGACAGTCACTGATGAAACATAGCTTGATACAGGGAGAACGCCTTCAATTATCGAGTATTTAAAAGACCTGGCTTTAGCATTATATGCAAGTAACTTCTCTTTAATTGTGCCGCCATCTTGTAGCGTTAACAGACGTTCGGCCCCAACTTTGTTGTTTTTACCTTTAACAATTTCAGTGGTTTTAACAGCTGGATGCCAAGCACCTAAATCATTAAAGTTGCTTACTTTATCCCAAACTTTTGCAGCAGGTGCGTCAATACTTACTTCTTCATGCGCTGTAAGATTTTTTGCTTCATCAGCAAATGCAATGCAGGATGTGCTAATCAACATTGAAGCAAGCAATAAACTATATTTCATCTGTTATCTCCTAAAGTAATTAGATATATATCAACTGATATACAGATCAGTATACATTAGTATATACAGATCTGTATATACTATTTTCAAGTGAAATTAAAATATATTTCAATGCTTCATGGGATAGTGGGCTTATTGTGTCAAGAACGATTCAATTTTTTGCAGTTAAATCAATTTAACTTTGTTTAATCCTGCTTGTTGTGACAATATGTCAAGAACAATGATGATGTTATAGTTTGTAGACTATTTGTCGAGAATAGAGCTAGTGATGCAGCAAAAAGTGAAGTTAACTGTTGTAATTAAGATCGTATTGCTGTTAGCTTTTGCTTCAGGTTTATCTATCCTTTCATACAGCACGGTATATGCGGTTGAAAAAATTACGCTGCAACTGAAATGGCATCACCAGTTTCAGTTTGCAGGCTACTATGCTGCTCAAAGTAAAGGGTTTTATCAGCAGGAAAATCTGGATGTGAACATCGTTGAAGGAGGTGGAAACAAGCCTCCGCTCAAACAAGTGCTCTCAGGTGCCGCGCAATACGGCATTGGTGATTCGGATATTTTACTGTCACGTACACATGGGATGCCGGTAGTTGCAATTGCATCAATTTTTCAGCACTCACCTTACGTTTTGTTGAGTCTGCGCGAGAAAAAAATTAACACTCCCCAAGACCTTGTCGGCAAACGTATTATGCTTTCTAACGATCAAGGTGCAACCCAGTTTAAAGCTATGATGAACAAGGCAGGCATTGGTCTTGAGCATGTGATTCTTCTGCCGCATACATGGGATCTGCAAGATCTGATCAAGGGGAATGCTGACGTTATGTCAGCCTATGCTACGGTAGAGCCCGGCCAGCTTGAAGCGATGGGTTACCACCCTTCGATATTAAGCAATCAGGATTACGGTGTTGATTTTTACGGTGATATTCTGTTCACAAGTGAGAGCGAGATATCTGCTCATCCTGAGCGCGTTGATGCGTTTTTGCGCGCCACTAAAAAAGGCTGGGCCTATGCTTTTGAGCATCGTGAAGAAATGGCCCGCCTGATTGCCGGGATGAATGGCGTTTCTGATCGCAAAATCACTTACGAAATGCTGCTTAAAGAAGCTAGCATTATGGAGCCATACGTTCTGTCGGATGTTGTTGAATTCGGCCATATGAATGTTGAACGCTGGGAAAATATTGCGAAAAATATGGCCGCACTTAAGGTAATTCCTGGTGATTACAATCTTGCAGGATTTGTTTACAGTAGCAACGCATCAAAATTCCGGATTATCCGCTGGATTAGCGTTTCAGCCATAGCAGTATTGGTTCTGCTAGGGCTTGTCTTTATCTGGAATCTGCAAATTCGACGTAACGTAAAAAGTCGCACGATTGCATTACAGGAAGAAATGCAGCGGCGCGAGCATGCGGAAAACTTGCTTAAAATAGCCGGCAGTGCAGCGCATCTGGGCGGCTGGATCATGGATATTGAAACCAATAAGGTTACTTGGTCAGATGAGGTAGCGGCTATTCATGACATGCCTCCCGGATATTCGCCAACTGTAATCGAAGGAGTTTCACTTTTTGTACCGGAACATCAGGCAAAAATACAGGCTGCGATTGCTAATTGTATTCAGAATGGCATTCCTTATGATCTTGAGCTGGAAAAAACAACCGCCAAGGACAGGCGCATCTGGGTGCGCACTATCGGTCAGGCGGTTCGTGATACCGATGGCATTATCGTTCGCTTGCAAGGCGCATTTCAGGACATTTCAGAACGCAAGCGGCTGGAGGCCTTCAAGGAAGGCCAGAATGCCATTCTTGAAAGTGTAGCCGCGAATTCGCCATTAGAAGAAATATTGCATGAGACTATAAATCTGATCGAGTCACAATTTCCGAGATGTATGTGCTCAATCATGCTCATCAGTAGCGATGGGCTGCATTTGTGCAATGGAGCTGCGGTAAAACTCCCCGGTAATTATTTGCAGAGCCTGGATGGTGCGGAAATTGGAAGCAAGAACGGCTCTTGTGGTACAGCGGCATATCAGAAAATGCGGATTATTGTTGCTGACATCGAGAGTGATCCGCTATGGGATGACTATAGGGCGGATGCAATGCAATATGGTTTGCGTGCCTGTTGGTCATCACCCATATTTTCAAGCGATCACGTAGTAATTGGCACCTTTGCTGTCTATCATCAGCAACCGCACATTCCTGGCGATGAAGAGTTGGAGTTGGTCGATGCATGCTCACATATTCTGGGTATTGCCATTGAGCGCCATAATTCGCAGGAGCACCTGCGATTATTGGAAAGCGGAATTTCCAGGCTCAATGACATCGTGATGATTACAGAGGCAACTTCGGCTGATGATTCAGGGCACCGCATCATATATGTCAATGATGCATTCGAGCGAATCACCGGTTTCAATCATGAGGATGTAATAGGGAAATCGCCGAATATTCTTCATGGCAGGAATACTCAAAAAGAAGAGCTTGTTAAAATCAACCAATCGCTTAGAGACAGAAAAGCGGTGCATACAGAAGTCATTTACTATAAAAAGTCAGGTGAAGAAATCTGGCTGGAGCTGGATATTGTTCCGATCAGTGATGAGGTAGGCCTAAATACGCATTGGGTAGCGGTGATGCGTGATATCACGCAGCGCAAGCAAACCGAGATGAAAATCCAGCAACTCGCGTTTTATGATTCGATGACTGGTTTACCAAATCGCCAATTGCTGATTGATAGGCTCAAGCAGCGCTTAATCTCAAGTTTGCGCAGCCATCATTCCGGCGCAGTGTTATTTATCGATCTTGATAACTTTAAGTCATTGAACGACACCCATGGTCACGATGTGGGCGATATGCTGCTGGTTGAAGTGGCGCGGCGTATGCTTAAGTGCGTGCGAGAGAGCGACACCGTAGGGCGGCTTGGCGGAGATGAGTTTGTTGTCATTGTTAATGAGCTGGATGAAAATCTTCAGGATGCTGCGGTACAGGTCAGTGCTGTATGCGAGAAGATTCTGTCCAGTTTTAAATATCCCTTCGTGCTCAATAATTACATACATCACACCACGCCAAGCATAGGCGTTACTTTGTTTAATCACGACTCGCCAACATCGGTAGATGAACTGTTAAGGCGAGCCGATTTGGCTATGTATAAAGCAAAGGATTCCGGGCGTAATACATTCTGCTTTTTTGACCCGCAAATGGAAGCGCTTGTCCGAGAACGTGTTGCACTTGAGGCGGATTTGCATCTGGGCATACTCTATGAGCAATTCGTGCTGTATTTTCAACCTCAGTTGAATCAGGAGCGGCGTATCGTCGGCGCAGAGGCGCTAATACGCTGGAATCATCCGCAACGGGGTTTGGTTATGCCAGGATGTTTCATACAAATGGCGGAAGATTCCGGCTTGATCCTGCTGATTGGTGATTGGGTGTTGGCAGCTGCATGCAAGCAACTGCTGTTATGGGCCCAAAATCCACAAACTGAAAATCTGGTGCTTTCGGTAAATGTAAGTCCCCGCCAGTATTTACAGGCAGGTTTCGTTGATCATGTCACGCAACTCATCAATCGCACTGGCGTGGATCCGACTAAATTAAAATTAGAGCTGACCGAGAGCATGCTGGTAGAAAATATTGAAGATATTATTGCCAAAATGACGGCACTTAAAGCCATAGGAGTTGGATTTTCCCTGGATGATTTTGGTACCGGCTATTCCTCACTTTCCTATCTCAAACGTCTTCCACTGGATCAGCTTAAGATTGATCAGTCTTTCGTACGAGATATCATGGACGATATTAATGATGCCAGTATCGTTAATATGATCATTGCCTTAGGCCTCAGTCTGGGTCTGGAAGTGCTGGCCGAAGGAGTGGAAACCGAGGAGCAGATGCAGCTACTTTTAAATAATGGCTGTCAGGCGTTTCAGGGCTACTTATTCAGTAAACCGGTACCGATTGATGATTTTGAGCGAATACTTGCAAGAACCAGCGTTAATGTATAAGTCCGGCCTTAAGCGCGGATTCATCAGCTTTTTTGGGAATTAAAACCTTGATTGTCAGAACGACCATTTTTTACTTAATTATAGAAGCATAAATTTATACGATTAATAAAGCTTTGCCATCCATCCGAGCCTTAGTTCAAGTTTGTAGAGAACCATAAAACTGGCTGAAAACAATTATGGAAGTATAAATTATCCGACATGGCTACGCCAATCGGCTATCTCCAGTTACCTTTGAAAGGCAATGCTCCAGTAGGCAAGAAAGTGTCTAGTAAAGACTGGTCGATTCAATCCAAAATTTGACATTCCGCTTTCACTTACAGTCTCAAATGTCCATAGCAGACATTTGAGCTAGTTATCATGTATTACAAGTTGCGTCGCTTTTGCAATTTATTACTATAGGGACAGACAAACATCTAAATATAAGAAATAAAAAGAAAAGCATTATGAAAAATATGTGAATAACTTATATAAATCAACAACTTAGAAACTATCCTAAGTAAAATAAAGTCATTAACAACTAACGTCTAAAGTAGAAATAAGTTTGATAGATTTACATTAAAGTCGTTAACAAGCTTTTCAAGCACTTCTACATGAATCACTATTACATTAAATTCAATAGGAAAATTTAAAAAACAAACTAATACAATAAATAACATATTGATTTTTAAGTCTAATTTTTCTTAATTCAACCAATTGCTGGTTGTTCGCAGCCAAATTATTTAGCTTTTCACTTTTTTCCGTAATGCATAATTTTCAATTTACCCAAATCTAACAAGCAGTTAGTTAAATTTCAGCCGATTGGCACGTATATCGCTTACTTAAAGTGAGTGACTTAAACATATCGCGTAATCGAAGCTGCTTTAAATAAGCTATTAAAAGTATATAAAGCTTATTTTCAGATGCCTTTAATCAATATTGTGAGTTTTTCCTATACCTTACCGGGAATTTCACTCTTACAAAAAATTTCACTAAGCCGTATATTCGTTTGCGCACAAAATTTAATCACCAGAACCTTTTGAAAGGTTAAATTTTTGTATTTCTGACCTGGTGCCGACTTCAGGTGAGCAAAGGCTGATTAAGTAACCAATTAACTATTAACTATTGAAGAAATGACTTATGGATAACGTGCCTGATATTGTTGATCTTGTACTTTACTTTTTAGCGGGATTGTCCGTCCTGACTTGGACAATTTTGTTTGAAAAAAGCTATGTATTCTGGCGACAAAAGTGCGCCAACACTAGTTTTATCACTCATTACGCCGAGATTACCCGCCTAACGAAATTACCAGAAGCGCTATATAAAGCAAAAGGCTCTCTGAACAACTTAAGCAATAAAGCTATATTGAATCTAAAGGCCTGGAGCAAAGATGCATCACTGGATGTAAGTACTTATGGTGACATGTTGAAACAGTCACTGCGTGAGGAGCGTCATCAACAGCAGGTGCGCATGGAGAGTGGCCTGGCGGTGCTTGCAAGCATAGGGTCAACTTCACCATTTATTGGATTATTTGGTACGGTGTGGGGCATTATGCATGCGTTAAAGGGCATCTCCGCTTCTGGTTCGGCCGGCTTGGATGTGGTTGCCGGGCCAATCGGTGAAGCGCTGATTGCCACAGCCATGGGCATTGCAACAGCCATTCCGGCTGTACTCGCTTACAATTATTTTTTACGTCAATCACGCTTAGCTGCGGCAGATATGGACCATTTTTCTGAGCGGCTACAGCTATTGGCTAAACATTCTCACTACAAGGTAGATTAATCATGTCCATGGATAACTTTGGCTCAGAAGGTGGCATGATGAGTGAAATTAACGTTACACCACTGGTGGACGTGATGCTGGTATTGCTGACGGTTTTCATCGTAACGGCGCCATTGCTTATGAACGCAGTTTCGGTAAAGATACCCAAGGCCGCGGCCGAAGTTGCAATTACCAAACCCAAAACTGCGCACATCAGCGTGACGGATAAAGGCGACATTTACTTAGACCAAACCAAGCTTAGCCAAGCGCAGCTTGAAACTCAGCTTGAGTCTGCGAGTGCAAATCCTGATTATGTGGTAGAGATCTATGCCGATGAAAAGGTATTTTACGGTGTGGTGGCAAAAGTGATGGCTGCCATTCAACGGGCTGGCATTGCTAAATTCAGTTTTGTAATGCTGCCGGACGTGAATGCACCAAATAACGAACCAGCAGGCGCGTAGGGTAACGTTCTTGAGCACACTGACATACACGCACCGCGGCATGGCAAACGAAAGCAAGCTGTTTTGGCTTGCTTTCGTTTTTTCATTATTTTTGCATGTGGGTTTCTACTACGCACTACCATATTTAAAAGGCAATACACAAAAAGCTGTGAAACGTATCGAAGTAGAGTTAAGCGTTGTAAAACCGCCATCGGAGATTAAAGCCTCGGAGCCCATGTCTGCGCCTCCTCCGCCACAAGCCAAGGCTGAGCCAACACCAGTAAAACCGGTGCAGCAGCATGTAAGTAAGCCGGTATCTGAGCCACAAAAACCGGTCGAAGAAGTCCCGGTGCTGGCAACTGAAGCTCCAGCTGCGCCAAGTGATTATGTTGTCCAGACATCACCCAGGCCCGTGGCTATTAGCGCTCCGGAACCGGTTGCCGAAAGCATAACAACGATGAATTCGACAAATACGAATGTTTCTACCAGCGCATCTGATAATGCACCTACCGAAACCGCCAGCAATGATGAGGCATGGGATGGTTACGGACAGGCACTATACGACATGGTAAGCCGGAACAAAAAGTATCCTGAAATCGCCAGGCGCCGCAATTGGCAGGGAGGTTTAAAAGTGCTTGCCAAATTTATTTTAGGGAAACTGGTTGAGGTAACATTGGTGGACTCAACCGGTCATAAGGTTCTTGACGATCAAGCGCTGGAAATGGTGCGTAAATCAGCCACTTTATTGCCGGTAAAAGGCCACTTGGCCAAAAAATCGTTTACGGTGACCGTGCCCGTTGATTTCAAGCTCGCAGAATAATAAAGGTTTGAATGAATTTAAAGATTAGAATCAACTTGATCATTACCTTGATACTGGCTTTAGTAATGCTGCTTGGTGCAGGCATGATAATAAACAATGCACGTGAAGACATACGCGCAGAGATTGACTCTACAACCGCACTGGCATTGCATTTATTAGACGCAGAAGTTTTGCAGTACACATCAGAATCCGCATGGGCGAGTGCTAACGAGAAAAACAAAGCTGCCATTTTCCGCTTACAGGGCCTGGATAATGTTCGTCATCTACGTATTGAGTTTTTTGATGCAGCGGGAAGGCTGCAAGATAGCAACAACCTTTCTGCAAATCATGGGAATCAATCTCCTCCGCTCTGGTTCGAAAAACTGATGCGTAAGGTATCTTCTTCGTTACAAGCAACACACCGTCCCATTGTCGCGAATAATCATGTACTTGGCGAGCTGGTAATCACACCGGACCCTTCTTATGAAATTGCTGAAATATGGCATGACACTCTTGGCTTGCTAAGCTTGGGCATATTATTTTTTTTAGTTGTGAATGGCGTGGTGTACTGGGCAGTGGGTAGAGCTTTGCGGCCGTTAAATAAAATTCTCCATGCATTGACTCAGTTAGAGCATGGCCACTTACATGCTCGGCTACCATCATTCTCATTGCCGGAACTATCAAATATCAGCAGTAAGTTTAATGCGATGGCGCAAACGCTGGAAAATAGCATGTCAAATAACCATCGGCTCACTCAGCAGATTATCCGACTGCAAGAAGATGAGCGCAAAAATATAGCGCGTGATTTACATGATGAAATTGGTCAGCATTTAACTGCGATTAATATTGATGCTTCAGCAATTTTAAAGGCCAACAATATTAATGCTGCGCATGCAAGTGCAATGGCAATCAGTGAAGTAGTCATGCAAATGATGGGGATTGTGCGCGAAATGTTGCAGCGATTGAGGCCGGCAACGCTTGATGAACTGGGGTTGAAGCCTGCCTTGAATGAACTGATTGAAAATTGGCGGCAACGTAATCGAGGTGTCAATGTGAGCACCAGTATCTCCAGCCAGTTAAATCATATCAGCGAAACGATAGCGATTACTGCTTATCGGATTATTCAGGAATGTTTAACCAATATTACCAAACACGCCAAAGCGCGTTTGGTGACAATTAAAGTTGAAAATACAAAGGGCTATTTAAATCTTATGGTAGGAGACAATGGTTACGGGATTGATTCAAATCATGTCTCGCAAGGCTTTGGGTTAGCCGGCATGCGCGAACGTGTGGAAGGCCTTGGCGGGAAATTCGAGCTTAGCTCCGATCATAACTCAGGGGTGCTAGTAAAAGTCAGCTTGCCCATTAAATCTAAGGCGTCATCATGACCTCAAAAATTCGCGTCATGTTAGTAGATGATCATAACGTCGTTCGCTCCGGGCTACGCCGCCTGCTGGAACTCGGCGGTGATGTTGAGATCGTGGCTGAAGCGGATAGTGGCGAACAGGCATGCCTGATTTACCATGATTTTTTAGCTGATGTACTAGTAATGGATTTATCCATGCCCGGCATTGGTGGCCTCGAAGCGCTACGGCGTATATTGACGGTAGCGCCTAAGACAAAAATAGTCATTTTCACCATGCATGAAAACGCCACCTTTGCCACGCAGGCCCTATCTGCCGGGGCGTGCTGTTATGTTGCAAAATCTGGTATTGCAGATGACCTTTTGTTGGCTGTCCGTGAAGCAGCCGCTGGCAAGACTTATATCAGTCCTAATATTGCACAGAAAATTGCTTTACAAACCATCTCCGGTGAGCATGACCCGATTCAAAAATTATCTACACGCGAGTTTGAAGTATTTAGATTGTTAGCCGAGGGTGTAAGCATTGATGGTATTGCAGCTATGCTTAATATCAGCCAAAAAACAGTTGCCAACTATCAGACCATACTCAAGCAGAAACTTGGCATTTCAAATGCAGTCGAACTGGTTCGCCTTGCTATCCAGCACGGCATAATCATCGATTAAATGCATCGATTAATAATGCATCGTTTGCGCAAGTCGCCGGTGTTTCTATAAGTATATTCATTTATTGCATTACATTGTTTCACGGCGTTCTCCCCATCCATATCATTAAGGTTTCCTGTTCCGTGCACTTTTGGCATCAAACTGATGCTACTTTTGAGTAGCCATTTTGACAAACATGTCACATGCAGGTAGTGCCAAGCTATAGATAACGCATTTAGAAATACCCTTAAATGAAAATGTGAGTTTTTCCTATATAAATGCGGGAATCTCGCTCTTACGCGAACTTTTATAAAGCGATATATTGGCAGTCACACAGTAATTGACTTGGCATTTGTTTCACGAAAATTGGCTTGCATACATAAGCAATTCAATTGCCTGAACATCCAGGTTGATTTTGTTGTATTGCATCTACCTCCTCTCTCTGGAATTTCTCACCTGATCAGTGAGATTTTCCGGTTTTTTTCTCTGGCATTGTGCCCGTCAATATCAGTTTAGCTTCATCACAAATACTGTCATTCACGATTCTGGATAATGCTGCAAATGAAAAAAACCTTAATTTGCATACGCAATTTCTACAAAAATTCTATTTTTTAACGCACCCAATAAAAATTGTGAGTTTCTCCCATATCAACTCGGGAATCTCTCTCTTACGCTAATTTTCACCAGGCCTTATATTTCCCAGCTGCATATTAATTCACTTGTAGCCTGCGTTCTGGAGATTAAGCTGTAATGAAATTAGCTTGTCAATTAACTCACAAATCTGTTCATTTCAAACTAAAACTATTGTCGGTAATGATGCTGTCACTGGTGACACAACAGGCTTATGCCGAGGCACTTACACTGGCGCAGACAGGAGCACAGGCACAAGCCAGACTGTCACAGTTAAAGCAATGCGAACAGGCGGCTACCAGCAGCCAAGCCAAAGCCCAATGTCAGGTCAATGTATCAACACAAGCGAAGCTTAATAAACCTTCCAGCCAGGTTATGGTAGCCAATGCATCAGCCATACAGCAGGAAGTTGATAACATCAACGCTGTACTCTTGGGATATAACCCAGATAAAGCCATAGAGGCTAATCACAGCGGACGGGTACGAGTTACACCAGATATTATCCGCAACGCTGCTGCTACAGATGCCAATCCGCAAGGGACCAGTGACGCGGCACGAGCCAATGCCCAATCTTTATCCAAAGACAAGGGCAGTAATAATCTACCCCTAGACATCAAAACCCAGGCGGTGCAAGTACGCGCCAAACGTTTTTATGAAATTGGCCCACTGCCAGGCCTGGGTTTAACCAAAGAAGAAATCCCCGGTAACGTGCAGAGCATTACCGCTAAAGAGATTAAAGAGTCACACGCACTCAGCCTCACTGACCTCATGAATACACACTTGCAGTCAGTGAATGTAAATGATTACCAAAGCAATCCGTTTCAGATGGATGTCACTTACAGGGGATTTACAGCTAGTCCACAGCTAGGCACTGCACAGGGCCTAAGCGTGTTTCTGGATGGCATCCGCGTCAATGAACCTTTTGGTGATGTAGTGAACTGGGACATGATTCCGTTGAATGCTCTTAATGGCCTGGACGTATTTCCAGGCTCTAACCCGATATTTGGCTTGGGCACGCTCGGTGGTGCACTCGCCATGCGCACCAAGAGCGGTTTTGATAGTAACGAAGGCACCGTAGAAGCGCTAGGTGGCTCCTTCAATCGCAAACAGTTTCAAGGCAGCATCGGCGGTAACAACGGTGTGATTGCCGGTTTTGCTGCCGCCAATATATTCCGTGAAGATGGTTGGCGTAAGAATTCACCCAGTGAGGTGAATCAGTTCTTTACCAAAGGCGAGTGGCGCAATGAAAAACTGCAATTGGGCTTATCAGCCTTGTATGCTGGTAATAAGCTGATTGGTAATGGGTTGCTGCCAACTGAGATTGCCAAACAAGATTCAAGCCAAGTATTTACCAGCCCGGATGAAACTAAAAACCGCCTGCTGCAATTTCAATTAAGTGGTTTGTGGGATGTGTCGGATACTTTCAATATCAGTGCGCAAATGTATAAGCGTAAAAGTAGAAGGAACAGCAGCACCGGAGATGTCAATCAGGAATTTAGTGGGGGCGCGACCAGAAGGCCATTGGCTGGCGAGAAGTTGACGACCAGTTTTGCTGATTTAGACAATGATGGCTTACCAGACCTCGACTTGTCGCAATCGTATATTGCCAATGTGGCTATAGATGCATTAGGTAGCTACTTGGATACTAATGGAAACGCTGCTTATATTGACGATGGTACAAATACTGGAAACTATATTGATAATCCTGCTTTTGATATAAATCACCTTGCGGTAGGTACAAACTTTAGTACGGCGCTTTTTGCCAATCAAGGCACCCAAGATTATTTTGATGCTAAAGGTAACTATCTATACACCGCTCCAAGTTGGACCACCAACCCTAACGCTGTTCCTACAGCAGGACCAAATGAAGATTGGAAGCGTAAGGCGCGTGAGATCTGGCTGAATCGCAATGCACATGCGCAGGCTGACATGCTAAGAGAGCAATATTTCACAGATCCAGGGCGAGATGCTTTTTACACAGCATCTGGTCCAAGCGGAAATTTCACTGATGCAAATGGCTTTACTAACTATATAGGCTACAACGCGATATTTTATGCTGATACTCCAGCGACTTTCCCAGGTAGCAACTTTGGGTTGGGCAGGCCTGCTGGGATATTAGTACGTGATCCAATCACAGGCGTACCTATTGAGCGCGATGGGGCAGACTGTGCCGCAGCCGATTCACCTACGGGAGTAAAAGGGCAGTGTGCAGGATACATTGAAGGCACACCAACTGCCTTGATTACAGAAACCGAGATTGACCAAACCACCGATGGTGCGGCATTGCAACTCAACTGGAACCTGGAAAAACATAAATTTATGATAGGGGCCTCGGTAGATGCATCGGATGCAAGTTATCAAAGTGGACAGTATTTAGGGCTATTGGACAATAATCGTAACGCTTATTTAGATCCAGCTAATGTGGGTTATGAATTTGCCCCTGCCAGCAAGAAATTTGGGCTAAACGACTTTGCTGGCAATAGTATTACCAAGAGCCTGTATTTTAGCGAGACGTGGTCACCGGTTAAGGAATGGAACTTTACTGGAGCCGCGCGCTATAACCAGACACATATTAAAAACGAGCTGGCAATTAATAACATTTTGGGTTTGCTGGGGCCAACAGCATTTAAGAATTTCATTGAAGATTTTCAAACATGTAACGATTTAAATGGCGATGGTACGGTAACAGCAGATGAATGCCCGGCAGCCACATACGTTCCTTTTTCGCTAGAGCGTGCACAAGGCCTAGGCGCGATTGGCAAGGGCGAAACCGAGAAATTCAGTTATTACTCATTTAACCCAAGCCTGGGTGCCACATGGCAACCCAATGAAGCGCTGAATGTATATGGTAACTGGAACAAGGGCGCACGCACACCTAGCGTGATTGAGCTGGGTTGCGCATATGATGATACCCAAGTGCCGTATCAATATGGGCCAGATGGGGTCACAGTTATTTCAACACGGTCTCGTTCGCTGATGGAGCGCCGCTTTTGTAGCTTGCCCAGCACACTCTCAGGCGACCCTTATTTAAAACAAGTGCGTTCAGAAACTATGGAAGTTGGCGCACGCGGTTATTTAACCCCGGATATTCAATGGAATGCAGCGGTTTACAATACGGACTTAAAAGATGATATTTATTTTGTATCAATTACCCCCGAGCGCAGCTTCTTTCAAAATATTGGTAAAACGCGTCGCCGTGGTTTAGAAATGGGCTTGCAAGGCAAAGTAGGCAAAGCAGGTTTCAGGCTTAATTATTCACTCACCGATGCCACCTTTCAAGATAGCTTCAGTGTCGCCAGCCCCAATAACAGCAGTGCGGGTAATGTGGGGCAAGGTGATGCGCTCTATGCCAGATCTACTGGCTACCAGCAAATTAGAGTACATCCGGGCAACCGCATGCCCGGTGTGCCATTGCATAATCTCAATGCAACAGTTAGCTATGACCTAACGCCAGATTGGACCGTTGGACTGACGGCTGTGATGCACTCAGATAGTTTTATACGGGGCAACGAAAATAATAAACATCGTGCAGGAGCTCCTAACTATGTTTATGGGTGCGGTACAAAAGGATCCTCAATTAAAGATGGGAATATTGAATATGCTGACAGTTCTTGCACCCTCGGCTACACAAGACCAAGTTTCCGTTTCCCTGGAAAAGTACCTGGTTATGCCGTGTTCAACTTCAACACTACATACAAAATAACCAAAGGCTTAACTGCCGGGTTGCAAGTCACCAATTTATTCAATCGTGAATACTACAGTGCCGGGCGTTTGGGTGTTAACGCGTTTTCACCCTCCATTAACGGCGCTATTGGCGCGGGTGGTTTTAACTATAACAGCAACGATTGGCTAGCTAGTACGTTCCTGGCACCTGGTGCACCGCGTGCAGCCTATATGAGTTTGACTTATGACTTTGATGTGGGGAACTAAAAATAAGAAAGGGCATTTGTGAACTGCCCTCTTGAGCATTCGACTCGAATCAACCTGAGAACTTACAAGGCGCTTTAGCTGATTTGGGGGAATTGGTGTTGCAGGCAGCCACAAATGCCTGCTTATTGTAACGCAAAGGAAATTTAAATGAAAAATGTTAAATTGAAGTTAGCGGTATTAGGTGCTTTTAGTGTGTTGTCAGCCCAGGCATTTGCTACAGGCCTGGTAAGTTTGCCAACGGCTGGTGTTGCGGTGGCTGCGGGCGCCAATCAGCCAGCTGGCACCACTGGCTGGGAACTGTGTAACACTACAGGCAATTATGGTAGCGGCACCTATACAGCGCCTACAACTGGGGCAAATAATACCTGCGCCGTTTTTCCAGGTGGTCAGCGTAACTTGACTACTTCACCAGTATCGACCATCGCTACGGCAGTGAACACCAAGTCTACAAGTACTATTACCGCAAATGGTGAAACATTGGGCACTTTAGGCCAACGTACATGGCGCAATGCGGCAAATACCCAGTGCGTGTTTGCAAAGTACATAGATTTTGCAACAACGGGCACCTATGATTACAACCCGCAATTGCCAGGCAGCCAACGTTTTGAAGCTAACGATGTTGCATTGGGTGGCTTTAGCACCACACCTACTGTAAGCGCTGGTTATTACCATACGTCAACTACTGATTCACCAGTTTTTCGTGTTGGCCGTTCATTTACTTCAGTGCAAATGCAGCCAGAGTTAGATGCATTGGGCAACCCCACAAATAATCCATTTACTGGATTTGTACACCGTCCAATCAACGGGCCGACTGTTCCTGCTGCCGGTACTGAGATTAATGGCGTAGGCCAGACTTTATCGCCAAGTACTATTGTGCCAACCGCAGCACAGCAAACCTCAGAAATACGTACAAACTGGGTAGATTTTATGTTGGATAACACTGGTGGGGTGGATGAAGATGGTACTACTTCACAAAATACTCCAGTAATGTATGTGCAAGCTAATTGTAATGGCACAGTAACCAACACAGCCAGCACTATACGTATCCGTCAAACAGGGCAAGAAACACAGCCTTGGGTAACGATTTTGACGACCGGGCAAACACGTAATTTAGCAAACGCTAATTTCTAATGGTGTTTTAGTTAAAAATTAGTTTACGCATCAAGTTGGCAGGGGGCGCAAGCCCCTGCCAACCCAATACTTAAGAAAGTGAATATATGCTGAATACGGCGAGAAGTTTGATGGATTATGTGAGTTTGGTTATTGCATGTTTGGCTGTGACAATGCGAGCCAATGCAGCCGAAGGTTTTGTGGAGCTGCCTAAAGAGGGGTTTGCAAATTCAGCTTATACACTTTGTAACACCACAGGTGAATTTGGCTTGAAAGAATCTAGCGTACCAAACAGTGACGCAAACAATACTTGTGCCATAACCAGTGAAAAGCTGCTGGAAAGCCCAATGAATGCACCACTTGAAGGTTTCAACATGGTAGGCATGATGGTGAGGGATATTCCTATGCCAGCTCCGTATGCAGGTGCAGATGACAATGTGGCGACATTGACCGATACCATATGGCGCAACAAGGAAAAAACCGAGTGCATATATGGCACGCATATTTTATTGAAACCTGCGCCACTGGCGGATGGAAAAATGTGGCAGGTGAATGACATTGCACGTGGTGGATTCGCCGGCAAGCCAGTAGAAGTAGCGTATTTTTTTAAACCGGAACCTAACAAGGATTATGGATTGCCGGAGACTGTTTTTCGTGTAGGCAGAACGTTTACTTCAGTAAAACATGCTAAAGGTGATCTTGATTTGCCTGCATTAAAAGCTGCTCCTGCCAGCAATAAAGCCATAACCAATAATCAGGCAGCGGCCGTCAGTGATAACTGGGTGAATTTTACTACCGACATCAGCGCTCAAGATGTTGATGGGACAACTCGCAAGATGAGCTCGATGTTGTATATCAAAAGTCCATGTACCGCCCAAGACCCTGTTGAGCAGGAAAATGCCATCCGTTTTCGTACCACTGGACAAAATGGCGAGCATCAGCTGGAAATTACCGTGCCTGGCCTAGTGCCAGTTGGCGCTGTTGTTGAAAAATACTAAGGATTACGTCCATGAGTCATTGTAAAAAACATCAAGCCTCTTTCAGTCATGGTTTCACGTTATTGGAGTTGCTGGTCGTCATGGTCATTATCGGCCTGCTGGCAGGCTATGTGGGGCCTAAATATTTCGCGCAGATTGGTAAATCGGAAGTAAAAACGGCTAAGGCGCAAATTGATTCACTTGATAAGGCGCTGGATCAGTACAGGATTGATATTGGGCATTATCCCAGTACGGAAAATGGTTTGGCGGCACTGAATGCTCAGCCTGCCAATGAGGCGAAATGGCACGGACCTTACTTAAAGAAAAAAGTGCCGAATGACCCGTGGGGCAAACCATACCAATACAAAATGCCTGGGGAGCATGGCGACTATGATTTGTGGTCGTATGGCAGTGATGGTGCCAGCGGTGGCAAGGATGAAGCAGCCGAAGTGACTAACTGGGAATAACAGTAAAGCTGACAAATGAAATTCGAGCTTAAAGTAGCACAGGGCGAAACGTTTAGTTTGCTGGATTTAGAAGCCAGCAATGCAGCACAAGCGCGCTCACTGGCCGAGTCGCAAGGTTTCAGTGTTCTGGCAGTGCGCGCTGCCGGTATCTCATTTAATCATCTGCTGTCTGGACATTTGGCAAAACCAAGATTCAACCTAATGTTGTTCAGCCAGGAGTTGCTGGCCTTGCTGGAATCTGGCCTGAGTTTGGTTGAGGCGATTGAGGCATTGGCCGAAAAAGAGCAGCAGATGGAATCCAAAGCGGTGTTGAGTCAGGTAATGGCCGCATTGTACGAAGGTTTGCCTTTATCCGGCGCTTTGGAAAAAGTGCCAGAAGTTTTTGCGCCGCTTTATATCGCGTTGATCCGCGCCAGTGAACGTACCGGAGATATGGTGCAGGCCTTGGCCAGGCACGTGGCATATCAGACGCAGATTGATTCTGTTCGCAAAAAAATCATTGCCGCATCTATTTACCCGGTGCTGCTAATCATCGTCGGCGGTCTGGTTGTGCTGTTTTTGCTTGGTTATGTGGTGCCCAAATTCAGCACTATTTATGAAAGTACCGGTGCAGATTTGCCTTGGATGTCCCAATTGCTGTTGAGTTGGGGGCGCCTGTTGCAGGAGCATGGCAAAGAAGTGTTTATTGCATTTACTGCCAGTGTAACTTTGCTGGTTTTTACTTTAAGCAGGGCTGGTGTACGCGCAGCTATTATGCGCAATGTATGGAAAATCCCTGCCTTGGGCGAGGCCATGCGCATCTACCAATTGGCTCGATTCTACCGGACGTTAGGCATGTTGCTGCGTGGCGGCATACCTTTAGTCGTAGCAATGGGAATGGTGTCTTCTCTGTTGCAGCCATTATTGCGCAGCAGTCTGGAAAAAGTCATTGCCGATGTGCGTGAAGGCAAGCCGATGTCATCCGCAATGGAACAGCACGGCATGACAACCTCAATTTCGATTCGCATGTTGCGCGTGGGTGAGCGCACAGGGCAAATGGGCGAGATGATGGAGCGCATCGGTGCGTTTTATGATGATGAAATCGCGCGTGTAGTGGAGTGGTTTACCAAGCTGCTAGAGCCGGTGCTGATGATTGTTATCGGCTTGGTTGTAGGGCTGGTGGTAGTGCTGATGTATATGCCGATTTTTGAGTTGGCGGGGAATATCCAATGAATATGCCGCTTGAACCTAGTCCTATGGAAAGTCAGGCAATTAAACCAGCGGCTACCAAGCCGGTATTGCTCACAATGGTACAACTTAAACACGCCAGGGAAATAGCCACCCAGAGCCGGCAGCCTTTATTGGATGTGCTGGAAGAAGAGTCCGGCCTGGATGCAGAAGGCTTCATGACTGCACTTGGGCAATTGATGCATTATCCGGCGCTGGGAATTTTGCATTTATACGAGATGACCCCAGATTTTGAATTGCTGCCATTTGCAGAAGCGAGCAAATACAGTTGTGTGGCTTTGCATGATGCGGCAGGAACACTTTATTTGGTGTTTGCTAACCCGTTTGACTCAAATTTACAAAGCAGGATGGATCTGATTATCCATCGACCGGTGACTTGGGCGCTTGCGCACAGCAAGGATATTGCCGCATTTTTAGTGCATCAGGAAACCAATTTGCGTGCACTGGATACCGTGATAGACGAGCGCACAGAGTTGCAGAATGATCAGAATGGAATTGAAGATATTTCATTAAAATCAATCAGTGAAGATACCAGTCCGGTAGTGAAGTTTGTGCGGTCTACGTTACATGACGCGCTTAAGGCTGGGGCGAGCGATATCCACATGGAAACAGACCCGCATGGCCTGACGGTGAAATACCGCATAGATGGTGTACTCAGCCAGGAGGGAGGTATTCAGGGGATTTCCCAAGCCGAGCAAGCCATTTCACGTATTAAGGTCATGTCCGAGCTGGATATTGCAGAACGCAGAGTTCCGCAAGATGGGCGCTTTAAGGTACTGGTACAAGGCCGCGAGGTGGATATGCGCGTATCCATTATGCCCAGCGTGTTTGGCGAGGACGCTGTGCTGCGTATTCTTGACCGCAAAGCGTTAAGTGATGAGACCAAAGGTTTGAGTCTGGAAACTTTGGGCTTTGAAGAATCCATCATGGCGCGCTTTAGATTGCTGGCCGAAGAGCCATACGGCATGTTGCTGGTAACAGGCCCGACAGGCAGCGGTAAAACCACTACGCTCTACGGCATTATTTCTGAAATTAATAATGGTGAAGATAAGATCATTACCATTGAAGATCCTGTTGAATATCAGCTTCCCGGTGTTCTGCAAATTCCCGTCAATGAGAAAAAAGGCCTAACTTTTGCCAGAGGCTTGCGCTCAATTTTGCGTCATGACCCTGACAAAATCATGGTGGGTGAAATCCGCGATGCAGAAACTGCACAAATTGCGGTGCAATCGGCGCTTACCGGGCATCTGGTGTTAACCACGGTACACGCCAATAACGTGTTTGATGTCATTGGCCGTTTCACCAATATGCAGGTAGACCCCTACAGTTTTGTATCTGCCATTAACGGCATTTTGGCGCAGCGGCTGGTACGTATCAACTGCCCGCATTGTGCTATAGATGATAGCCCGGATGCAGCGCTGATTGCCAAATCTGGCCTTTCGACAGAACAAGCTGCCAGCTTTAACTTTAAAAAAAGCCATGGTTGTGGTCAATGCCACGGTACGGGTTACAAGGGACGTAAGGCGATTGCTGAATTACTGTGTTTTAACGATGAAATACGCGAATTGATAGTAACGCGCGAACCCGTGCGCAAGGTAAAAGAAGCGGCCCGCTTGAATGGTACGCGCAGCATGCGTGAAGCAGCGCTGGAATTGGTAAAACGCGGCGAAACCACATTGCAGGAGATTAACCGTGTTACTTCATTGGTTTAATACCTTGTTTAAAGATGAGTTGCGTGTGTTTATTCAACCATCGCGCATTGAACTGCTGCGTCTGAAACGGTCGCTAAAAAGCGGGCTAAAACAACAACTTGTGCATCAGCAAGTGATTGATGTAGCAAAAAATACTGACGCGGCAGCAGCCCAGGCAGAACAGTGGTCGGGGCTGATTGCAGCGCTTAAAAATGCACTTAAAAGTGAAAATTGGCGCGGTGCCAGACCTGAAGTTGTTTTATCCAATCATTTTGTGCGATATGCAGTCATCCCCTGGAACACTGGGTTATCCGGTAGTTCGGAGCGACAGGCTTACTTAACGCACTGCTTTTACCTGATATTTGGTGATGCCATGAAAAACCGGGATTTACGTATGGCAGATTCTGGTTTCGGTAAATCGACTATTGCCAGTGCGGTTTCAAATGATTTAGTGCGCGCTTTGCATGATGCTTTTCAGCAGGCGAACATGCGATTAGCGGCTATTTATCCACATTTACCATTAGCAATGAATCAAAGCTTAAAACTGCATAAAAAACGCAGCTTAAGCCAGCTGAATTCATTCTGGTTTGTGGTAGTACAAAATGATCGCTTATGTTTAGCTTTAATTGAAAACAGAAGTTGGCGCGTGGTTAAAAACGTGCTGGTGGGAAACGATGTTTCCAGGCAGATTACTGCGCTAATTCAGCGTGAAATGATTAACTGCAATTTAAGCATTAAACCACCGGTATTGCTGTATTGGCCAGAATACAACCATAACCATCAATTAGAGCTTGAAGAACACACGGTGATCAAAGTCTTTCAGCGCCCGCTAGGTAAGTGCCCACTAGATAAGCCCGGCACACGAGGGCCTAACTCAATGCCAGATTGGGAGGTGGTATGAATTATCTGGAATTAAACCACGCCTCAACAGTATCACGGAAAAACTGGCGCGCCTGGTTATTGCTTGTTTTGGGCGGCCTGCTGTGCGGCATAGTCATTATGTACACACAATCGCTTACTCGTGAAATTGATAGCATCAAAGCAGAGCAGCAACGCATTTCCCAACCAGAAAAACCGTTGAAAAAACTTTTCAGGAGCGTTGAGCAGGACACAAGAAAACAAGAGGAAGCGCGGGAGATTAATGCCGCTATTGGCGAGATAGTAATGCCTTGGATTTCCATATTCAAGGCTTTGGAAGAGGCTAATCATGAAGGCGTAAAAATGCTTTCAGTGGAACCCAGTACAAAATCCAAAAAGGTGCGCCTTACAGCTGTTGCTTTTGATATTGATAGCATGATGGCCTATATGCAAAGCCTGAGTAAGCAAAGTGCCTTGAACCAAGTGCGCTTGCTGTCACAGGAAACTGTAGATGTGAATGGCCAGAATGCCATTGAATTCGCGGTGGAGGCAATATGGAAAAGCTAAACAGAACCGTTCAGTTAACATCGTACAAACTCCGTGGGCTGGATTGGCGGTCCAGGGCAGGGCTGTTGCTGATGATCTGTGGGTTATTGCTCCTGCTAGCCATAACGCTTCCCAAGGCATATGCATTAAAGGCATTTAAGGCAGATCTCGCCAATTTAAAAAGTACTCGGGCCAGTGTCTCTCAAGAAACCCGGAAACCCGATTTAGACGTCACCGAACAGTTTTATGCTTTGCTACCTGCACAAAAAGATGTGAATGTGGAAATTGCACAAATCTTGAAAATTGCTGCTGACAACGGCTTGCAGATTGAAAAGGTTGAATATGCATCTCAATCTGCAGCCTCTTCGGCCTTGCTAAAGTATCAAATCAAACTACCACTTACTGGTACTTATATGCAGATTCGTCAATTTATTAACCAGACACTAAATTCCCAGCCCAGCTTGGCACTTACTGATGTGAATTTCAGGCGTGATGATATTGGAGCAGATTTGGTTGAGTCCAATATCCAGTTTGCGCTTTATTTAAAACAGGGAAAAAGTTAGGCAATGCAGTTAATTAAAAAATATGGGGTCTGGCTGGCGCTAAGCCTAACCTTAATAGCCAGCGCTTGGATAGGCCAGCAGGAAAATGATGCGGCAGATGCGGTGGTTTTGGTGCAGAAAAAAAATAATGTTGGCAAAGCCACGCGTGGGAGCATGAGTTCAGTCACCAGCCCTAATCTGGCTTCTGGCGCTAGCATGTACCGGAGACCGGTAATTGATGACACTCCGCAGAATCTGTTTACAGTGCTTGCTTCGCCACAGGATCCATCGCCAGAAGAAATGACCGATACCGGGCCGCAGTTGCCAGCCAATCCATTCATTTATGCAGGAAAGCTGCTGGATGACGGCAAGTTAATTGTGTTTTTAACCGATGGCGTCAGAAACCACTCGGTGCAAGTCGGCGATGTTCTGGATGATGTCTGGCAAATTCAATCTATTCATCCGCCGGAGTTAACCCTGAAATATATCCCCTTGAAAACTGAAATTCAAATGCAAATCGGAGCATGAAGTTGAATGTATTGTTAAATATAAAGCGAGTTAAATGGTGTTTAGTCTTTTGGTTGCTCACGAGCTGTACCGGGTTAGAGGTTCAGGAAAAATCAAGTCATAACGATGCTTTATTCGAGAGCGCCATACAGATGATTGCCTCTGGTCAACGCGATGCCGGTTTAGCTAAACTGAAGGACTTAGTGGCTTTGCACCCGGAGAATGCACAGTATCGGAATGCCTTAAAAATGCAGCAGGAGTTGCAACTTTCCGGCCTGTTAAAACAAGCGGAAAGTGACCTGTTACAGGGCGATTTGAATGCGGCAGAAGCAAGTTACCAGCAGATGCTGGATATTGATGCAAGTAATGAAAGGGCGCTCGAAGGTTTAAATAAACTGGCATTGGCGCAGAACCACGCCATGATGCTCACTAATGCGCAGGCCGCTTTTGATAAGCAGGATATGGATACTGCCCAAAGTATCGTAAGGACAGTTTTGGCAGAAAATGCTAAACATGCTGATGCACGTATCTTATTCGAGAGAATTGAGAAAAATAGCATTGAGAAAACAACTGCGCTGCCGAAAATAAAATCAGCATTCAAAAAGCCGATTACGCTGGAATTGAAAAACGTACCGATTAAGTCCGTATTTGAATACATCGGCAAAGCTGGAAATATTAATTTTTCGTACGATCAAGAGTTACGTGATGACATGAGAACCAGCCTGTTTGTACGTGACACGCCGATAGAGAATGCGCTGGAAGTGATATTGACCACTAATCAATTGGGCAAGAAAGTATTGAATGAAAATACCTTGTTAATTTACCCAATCAGCCGCAGCCAGGAGTATCAGGAGCAGTTTGTACGTAGCTTTTACCTGAATAATATGGATGCCAAACGCGCGATGAACCTCATTAAAACGGTCGTGAAGAGTAAGGATGTTTATATTGATGAAAAACTGAATACCTTAGTTATTCGTGATAGCGCCGAAGCGATTCAAATTGCCGAAAAGCTGATTGCTTCTCAAGACTTGGCAGACCCTGAAGTGATGCTGGAAGTTGAGGTGATGGAAATCAATCGTAGAAGTCTGGAAGAACTTGGTATCAAGTATCCAACTCAAGTGAGTGTTGGCGTACAGGGAAAGTCGACCAGTACTGATGGAGCTGTTACTAAAACTCCCGGGAGACTGACGCTAGCTGAGCTTAAACACTTTAATTCTGGCTTAGGCGTTTTTACGATTACGGACCCTGTGCTGGCGATGAATTTGCTGGCACAGGATACGGATACTAATCTGTTGGCTAACCCGAAAATCAGGGTGAAAAATAGAGACAAAGCCAAGATTCACGTTGGGGACAAAATACCGGTACTGACAAGTGTTGCAAACTCAACAGGATTTGTGTCGCAAACGGTGAGCTATATTGATGTAGGCATCAAGCTGGATGTAGAACCCACCATCATGTTGCAGAATCAGGTGAGTATTAAGGTGGGGTTGGAAGTTAGTAATGTGACGGATCAGGTTAAAACTGATACTGGCGTATTGGCCTACACCATAGGCAGCCGGAACGCGAATACCACTCTGCAACTCAAAGATGGCGAAACGCAAATTCTGGCGGGTTTATTCAGGGATGACAGCCAGAATATCACAAACAAAGTGCCGGGTTTATCCAGCTTGCCTTTGATTGGCCGCTTGTTTGCCAACAAAAATAATGACAAGCGCAAGAATGAGATTGTGTTGCTGATTACGCCACGTATTTTGCACAACATTGCACCTGTTAATGCTGTTTACACATCCTTTCCGTCAGGGATCAATCATACTTCCAACCGAAATGGCCGGGCTTCTCAGCAGTCGGAGCCAGCATCTGCAGCCGTTGGTAATGTGGTGCAGCCACCGCCAACACCGCAATCCATACAAGCCAACCAAGCGCAGGTTGACCAGAATTTTGCAAGCCAATTATTGCAGCCCGGTGTGGACATCGGAAATTCCGGCGCAGTGATTAAAGCGCAATAAGTTATGCGGCATAATGCAAGCAAAAGTTATGGTTTTACACTGATTGAACTATTGGTTTCATTTGTGTTGCTGGCGTTGATCGTAACCTCTGCCGCGCCAATGATGCAGTTATCGGCAAAGCGCAATAAAGAGCAGGAACTGAAAAAATCGTTGTGGCAAATTCGCGATGCCATTGACGCCTACAAACAGGCGACAGACGATGGACTAATCAAGAAGACCATGGGGCAATCTGGCTACCCGCCTTCTCTGCGTCAGTTGTCTGAAGGGGTGGAGAACATTCAAGACCCCAAGAAAAGAAAAATTTATTTTCTGAGAAGAATTCCTAGAGATCCTTTTGCAACTGATACGGCTTTATCAGCTGAAGAAACATGGGGAAAACGCAGTTATAGCAACTCATTTGATGAGCCTGAAGCAGGCGATGATATTTATGATGTTTACTCACTTTCAAAAGAGATTGGCATTAACCGGCAGCCATATCGGGAATGGTGATGGAAAAATACCGCTTGCATTCCGGGTTTACCTTGATAGAAATATTGGTCGTACTGGCAATTATAGCCACCTTGCTCAGCTTGGTGACCCCGCGTTACTTTGACACCATCAGCCGATCAAAAGAAACCACTTTGCGACACGATTTAATCGTGATGCGTGAAGCTATTGATAAGTTTTACAGCGATAAGAATGTTTATCCGGAAACATTGGATGATCTGGTGCAAAACAAATACCTGCGAGCAATTCCTGAAGACCCCATCACGGAAAGTACCCTGACATGGATTTTTACATCGCCGCCGGATATTGAAGACAAAGGCAATATTTACGACATTCATAGCGGTGCATCCAATATTGCTTCAGATGGAACGCCTTATGCAGACTGGTAAACCTAAAAAAAAGGAGTCCGGTTACATTCTTTTAGGATTGCTGGTATTGCTGATTGTTGCCGGCTACGCATTAGCAGAAGCCGGTGCAAAGTGGAGTGATATTGTAAAACGTGAAAGAGAACAGGAACTGCTTAAAGTAGGCGATACGATTAGAACTGCGATTGGTAACTACTATAACCAAAGCCCCGGCATAATAAAGCAATACCCGCCAAATCTTGAAGCGCTCTTGTATGATGTTCGTTTTCCTGCGCCTAGACGATACTTGCGTAAGCTCTACCTGGACCCGGTCACACAAAAAGAGGGGTGGGGTATTCTAGAAGCCCCCAGTGGCGGGATAATGGGGGTTTACAGTTTATCGCCAGCAAAACCATTCAAAGCAAAGAATTTCAGACCGCTATATCGGCATTTTGAGAATCAAAAACATTATGGAGAATGGTACTTCGCGTACATTCCTACAAGCCCGCAAAAATGAAATGTTGCATCTGAATCGACTGAATCGCCACTAGTTTACTTTCTTGCATTGAGCCATCAAAAAATTAAATGTTTTATCATCACTGCTCTGTGCCACATTGAATCGCAGCCAAGACGATGGCTCCTGATATGGGCGGAACAGATTGCCAGGGGCGAGCATGATATTTTCACGCGTAGCTTGGGTGGCTACCTCGGAAGCATTCAATTCATCAGGTAGCTTTGCCCAGACAAACATTCCACCGGCTGGTTCTGCGTAAAGGTCTAGGCCGCATTGCTCAAGTTTCTGCATGACCAGCCCACGGCTTTCCTGTAAGCGCGTGCGCACTCGTTCAATGTGCTTGCGATAGCGGCCCTTCATCAGAATCTGGTACATGACCCTTTGGGTGATTTCCGATGTCGTAAGGCCGGAGAGCAGTTTTAAATCAAGTAGCTGTGTCGCCAGTTCCGGGCCGCATGCGATAAATCCTACGCGTAGGCTGGCAGATATGGTCTTTGAGAAACTGCTGACGTAGATAACGCGTCTAAGTTGATCCAGTGTTGCCAAGCGGGGTGCATTGGCAGGGTGAAAATCGCCATACACATCGTCCTCCACGACGTAAAAGTTGTGTTTCTCAGCTAACTGCAATAACTGATGGGCGACCGCCAGACTCGTACTGGTTCCAGTCGGGTTGTGCAAGATGGTATTGGTAAAGAATATCTTGGGGCTGTATTCCTGAATCAACTCTTCCAGCCGTTTAATATCCGGGCCATCTGTATTGCGTGGCACACCAAGCAGCCTTGCCCCCAGTGTCTTCAGATATCCGAACAAAGCGTAATAGCCCGGATCATCTATTAGGACAGCGTCTCCGGGCCGGATCATCAGACGGGCCGCCAGATCGAGGCCGTGAGTCGTCCCGTTAGTCATGATAATCTGGTTTATATCAGCGTTGACACCGATGTCGGTAAGGTGTTTTTGTTGAAGGTACTGTCGCAGTGGTAGATGGCCACCGACATCTCCGTAGCCTGTCAGAAACTCGCCGGATTTTCGTGAGAGTTCATTCATGCCTTTCTGTATGGCACTGGCATCCAGCCATTCTTTGGGGAGCCAGCCATAGCCGGGTCTCGCAACACCAGAAACATCGCGGAAATTATTGCGGATCAGCCAAAGCACATCGTCTGCCTGTTCCAACTGACATGAACCGGATGTGGTGACCTCGGACGGTTTCCTTGCCGCGACGTAGAACCCCGATCCACGTCGCGACGATATATATCCTTGTGCCACTAGTCGGTCATAGGCATTGACGACAGTAAAACGACTGACGCCATGCTGGGTGGCAAAGTCACGTATCGATGGCAAGCGTGCTCCGGTTCGAAGTACGCGCTTGTCGACCAGTTGACCTACCCCAGTGACGATTTGCTCGACCAATGGAACAGGATCCTGCGGGTTCAGTGCAATCAATGACGATGTAATTGGCATGGTGTAATGACCTGTACAGTTTCAGTGATTGAATAGCAAACTGTACATTGTAGTGTACAGGTACTATGGCATAGCCATCTCCTCATGCTAACGAGGAGATGGCTATGCCAAAATTGCTGTTGGTTGGACTGGCTTGCCTAGTCTTGTCCGGATGCGAGGATCAGCCAAGGGTAATGGCCGATGTAGAAGAAAGGGCTGTGATTGCACACAATCGTCGTGTGCTAAGCTCTACCAATCCAGTAGAGATTTGTTTGATTAATTTCGGTCACACCGTGCCGTGCAACAATCAATTGAGTTCAAAATCTGAAGACAAGCAGCAGCGATGGGCATTAATCAGAAATGAAATATTGCCGGTTGATCATTGAATTCAAACTTGCATGGTGACCTGATGATCGTTAACCGCTGTAATGGAATACGAAAAACGAACTACGGAGTGAATTTTCTGGTGCTGGCCCACGGTACGCAGTCAATGGTTACGAAGATGTTGTACAAACAAGGCGATACGGTACCCAAGCACGCTCATCCCAATGAGCAAAGCGGCTATGTGTTAAGTGGAAAATACAGTATCAGGTTCGCTGGCTACAATGAGGAAATTGGTCCGGGTGACTCGTATTCGATACCTGCTAACATTGAGCACAGCCTCGATGTTATTGAGGCGGGCGAGGTAATAGATCTGTTTGTGCCGCCAAGACGAGATTTCTTGTGAATGACCCGCATGCGTCTCAAGGCATACTAGGTGGTAGGAATATATTGGTTTGTGTTTATTTAAGACAAGGAGTTAATAATGATTGATAAAAATTTTGCTAATAGTTTTGCACATGACTGGATAGACTCCTGGAACAGCCACGATCTGGATCATATCCTGTCACACTATGCAGATGACTTCGAGATGTCATCGCCGTTTATTATTCAGTTTTCTGGTGAACCTTCGGGTACGCTGAAGGGCAAGGAAAGTGTTGGCGCCTATTGGGCAAAGGCGCTGGCGATCATTCCGGATCTACACTTCGAGCTTGTCACCACGCTCGTGGGTGTCAATAGCGTTACCCTGTATTACAAGGGGCACAAGGGACTTGCTGCAGAGGTATTTCATTTTGGGGCAGACACAAAGGTTATCAGAGCCTATGCGCATTACGCTTTTTAAGGCAATCATACAAAACGATAGGAGGACATCAAGTGAAGCCAATACCAATAAATGTAAAATCCATTGCTCCACCTAACATTGATGGAATCAGCCTGCTGATTTTGTGGCGCGCCCGGCGGGACTCGAACCCACTACCCTCGGCTTCGGAAACCGATACTCTATCCAAATGAGCTACGGGCGCATGTTTGTATGAATGTGAAGCTGGCTAATCAATTAAAAACTTATATCAAGCATTCAATAATCAACATACTTCGTGCAGGCGTGGAGTATATCATTCACATAAAAATATTAGATAAACTTCTGCAAAATATTGCTGAGTGCGTTATGGGTGTTAATAACTTGGAATAATTGTTTTGGCTGAGTAACTGTTAAACCAGCGTCATGCTAAATGTTTGGATCCCCGGTCATACATTTTTACTTTAGCCCTACACCATCGACAATGGCATTACCAGTTGGTCACCGTGCTGTTTAACGATGCCTCCAGCAAGAAAACTGGAATTTTCTGCAGTTAATTGGTCATTCTTGGGGATTTTAAATTGGCATTTGCGATCGCCACATAATCTACACCGTGCACAGTGCCCGGAACGCCAACATAGTTCGCCCCGATATCGCCACCAGTTATATTGCCTTTTCATCCAAATTGACGTCTCCATTAGCCCAGATGGCTCCTGCCTTATCTGGAAAAGGAGCCTGCTGCTGAACTTTATAAGTTTGCCCAGCAATACCATTTGCATCGACATTAATGGTGCCGGTCACTGAGTTGTTGGTGAAAACACCTGCAACCTTATCGAAAGAAGTAATTTTCTGGTAGTTTGCAACTTATTGTTTTAACTTATCTGCCTCGGCTTGAATCGCCTGTTCATTATTACCCGCCAAAAATGCTGCTTCGATATTTATTTCTGCAGCAGCTTCTTGCTCTGTCAAACTAGAAAGGTGTTTTATTAAATCCTGACGTGCCTTAATTTGATCATCTGTTGCCATTTTATTCTCCAAAAAATTATGCCCCTGACTATCTGTCACCATTGTGTGGTTACTTGCCATCAAAGCAAGCAAACAGGAACTCACAGATGATTAAACGTATTAAAAATAGTAATGGGGTTAATCGAATATAATTTTTTTATTTTAAGTAACAAATAACACCTTCACTTTTTCACTAAACTGAAACTGAAGGTATAATTAACATCAAATAATTTTTGAATAATTTTTTCTGGGAATAACTGTAATGAGTAATGTAGATAGTGACGCTGGCTATTCGTTTGGACAAATTGTACTGGCAGCCTTTGTAGGTGTTGTTGGTTTTGTCTTATTTTATTTACTGGTGGCCAAAATTTTTGGCGTGACCGATACGATTGAAGTTGCAGAGCCAACTGCGGCAATTTCCAAGACTGAAGAAAATATCAAGCCTGTGGCAACCGTAGAGCTTGCAGCAGCCGGTGCTGGTGCAGGTGCTGAAAAAAGCGGTGAAGAAGTGGTTAAAGCCGTTTGTTCTATGTGTCACGCAGCTGGCTTGATGAACTCACCGAAGATCGGTGATAAAGGTCAGTGGCAGCCACGCATTGCGCAAGGTTATGAAACACTGGTTAAGCATGCCATTGACGGTATTCGTTCAATGCCGGCACGTGGCGGTAACCCATCTTTAACTGATGGCGAAGTTGCTAGCGCGGTAGCGCATATGGCAAATGCTGCTGGTGCAAACTTCAAGGCGCCAACACCAAAAGCAGCAGCTGAAGCTAAACCGGCCGAAGCTAACCCAGCTGAAGTCGCAGCGCCTGCTCCTGAAGCAAAAGCAGCTGCACCTGCTGCATCTGCTGCGGTTGCAGTAGCGGCTCCTGCAGCCGCAGGTAAAAGCGGTGAGGAAGTCTATAAAGCAGTTTGTTCCATGTGCCACGCGGCAGGTTTGATGAATGCGCCTAAATTCGGCGATAAAGCACTGTGGGAGCCACGTATCAAGCAAGGCTACGATACCTTGGTAACAAATGCTGTTAAAGGAATTCGTGCCATGCCTGCTAAGGGCGGTAATCCAAGTCTAAGCGATGCTGAAGTTGCAGGCGCAGTTAAATACATGGCTAATGCAGCGGGTGCGAAGTTTTAATCGGTAGTTGATTAATTAATATGTTTTAAATGAAAAGCCACTTAACATTAAGTGGCTTTTTTTATTGATAATGATTTGATGAATAGGGTGGTATAGGCAAGTGGCTAGTTACGCGATAGGTGATATTCAGGGTTGCTATCATGCTTTTCAGGCATTGCTGGAGCGTATTGATTTTGATGAAAAAAACGACCAACTATGGCTGGTTGGTGATTTAGTAAACAGAGGTAGCGGTTCGCTGGAAGTGCTGCGCTGGTGCTATGCGCATCAGGACTGCCTGAAAGTTGTGTTGGGCAATCATGATTTGCACGCCTTGGTGGTGGCAGAAGGTATTGTTGCTGCACATAAGGGTGACACCTTGGATGCCTTGCTGGCTGCCGATGATAGTAAGGTTTTATTGCATTGGCTGCGGCATCAGCATCTGATGTTTCATAAGGATAATTACCTGATGGTGCATGCAGGTTTGCTGCCGCAATGGAGCGCTGAGCAGGCGTTAGCTTATGCGGCCGAGGTTGAGCAGGTTTTGCATGGCGATGATTATTTAAACTTTTTCAGGCACATGTATGGAAACCAGCCTGACCGCTGGCAGGATGATTTGTCTGGCATTGATCGTCTGCGGGTGATTACCAACGCTGCAACACGCTTAAGAATATGTGCCGCAGACGGGCAAATGGAATTCAAGTTCAAAGGTGAATTGCAGGATATTCCAGCCGGATATCTGCCATGGTTTGATGTGCCAAACAGAGTGACAAAAGATACGCAGGTGATTTTTGGCCATTGGTCGGCATTAGGATTGCAGCAGAGAGATAATATTTATGCTCTGGATACTGGCTGCCTGTGGGGTGGTAAATTAACGGCAATGAATATCGAGACCAAGGCGATAGTGCAGGTTGACTCATCCCCGCTGGATAAGCCTATATCGTTAAGTGAGATAAAAACCTGATTGCATCATTATGATTCTAGGCAGCCGTATTTTAAGTAACTGTGCTTTAAGTAACCGTACTCAGCGTAACTGTACATGGAGTAACCGTACTCAGAGTGATAATTTACTACGTATCAATGATTCAATATGCAAGGTTAATGCACGGCGGTCTTGCTGAACTGCATTGGCTATAGTGATTGGCGCTAGAAAGTGCAATTCGATAACGGGCTGTTTCTGTGACAGAATTTTCTGCATGGATTCAACCAGGGTAGTTTCTCCGGCATAAGCCACATCAATATTTGCACCGCCGCTGGGGTGCGGGTAGTGGATGGCTACAGGCCAAATAGTCGATTGCGCTTCAATCGCAGCTTGTAGCAGGCTGCTTTTAAATGGCTGTACAAGCGTGCCATCAGTAGTTGTACCTTCCGGGAATAAGCATAGCGTGTCGCCAGACTGTAGGCTTTGCAGCGCAACGTCTATTGTGCGCTTGGCATCCTTCTTTTTGCTACGGTCAATAAAAAGTGTGTTGGCACGGCTTACCAGGTAGCCAAAAATTGGCCAGTTCCTGATTTCGGATTTAGCAATAAATCGTATGGCAACAATGCTATTCAGCGCATGAATATCCGACCATGAAATATGGTTAGCCACAAACATTGCGTTATTAAGCTGTGTGTCGGCTATAGGAACATTGCCGTAACTAACCACACGCAAGTTAAAAGCTGCCAACAGATGTTTACACCACCATTGAATCAGCTTGGCTTTATGCTGTTTATTGGCCAGAGGTAATGCGATAGTGGCCAGAATAACGCCAAGCAGGGTATGGCAGGCAATGCGTATTATCCTGAAGTACCTTATAACGATGTTGGTTGTAGTGATGTCCGGTTTTATATTTTGCAAAGTGTTTGTAGCGATTTGTCCAGCATCTATTTATTTCATAAAGTGGCTGGCATATCTTGGGTTGATTCTTGATAGCGGTAACATTACCAGCATATCCGCCGTGTTGAAATAGGGATCCCATGCCGGCTCGCCACAAATATAGGCACCGAGGCGTAAATAACCTTTGATGAGCGGTGGGCAGGCAACCTGTAAGTCGTTGTTAAGTGCATGAATAGGCAATGGGTTGCGCGCAAATACGCGGTACTCCAGCGGTGATAGGTATTCATCTTGTAATTTGTTGTACAAACTTGCAGCAAGGTGGCCGCCATCAGACATGCTAACGCTGCCGCAGCCTATCATGTATTCATAATTATGAATTTGCATGTATTTGGCAAGCCCGGCCCACAGCATGGTGATGGTGCCACCGTTGCGGTAGTTCTGGTGCACGCATGCGCGGCCAACTTCAACGGTGCGGTCAAACAAATGCGTTAGCCTGCTTAAATCAAATTCACCGGCAGAGTAATAGCCACCGGCTTCATTTGCTTTTGCCGGGCTTAAAATACGGTAGGTACCAATCACTTGGTTGGTGCCGCTGTCACGAACAATCAGGTGGTCGCAGAACTGATCAAAGCCGTCAATATCCAGACCGCCAATGCCTGAAAGTTGTGCGCCCATTTCTTCAGCAAATACTTTGTAGCGTAAGCGCTGTGCTTCTTCAATTTCTGCCTGCGTACGGGCAAGGTTTACATAAAGTTTTCTTTGTACCGCTTGCTCTCGGCTACTACTTTTATTGTCATGGGTTAATACAAAATCTTTATTTATAATTAAATTATTTTTCATTATGTTCTCCTTTTGGTCGCAGAGACTTTAATGCGGAGATATTAAGAAATAATGACGGAAAAGTGACTGTTTGTTGACAGTCTGAGATGTGATTAAGCCCGGATCATCTGGCGTTTTAAGATGATCCGGGCTTATATGCAGTGATGCGAGTTTGTTAACAGGTTAACATCGCAATTGATATATTAAAGCAGTTAGTGAGAAACGCGTGATTCTCCGCCGCTCTCCAGAATACGTACTTTTTCACCGGCTTTAAAAACTTCATCAGCTTCCTGAACAATCGCAATCAGGCCGCCACCATCCAGCTTGACGGTAATTTCCAAGCCATCTTTGCGGGTGATGGCTTCTTCAGCCGCTGAGCCGGCGAGGCCGCCGGCTACTGCACCGATTACCGCAGCAACAGCGCTGCCTTTGCCGTGGCCAACAGAGCTACCGGCAATGCCACCTACTGCGCCGCCTGCTATAGTGCCCACCGGTGATTTTGTGCCTTCAAGTTTTACCTGGCGTACACTTTCAACGACGCCGGTTTTTATGGTTTGAACTTTGCGAGCTTCATCGCGGCTATACACGCTGCCAGAGTTTGAGCTGGCACAAGCTGCTATCAATCCACTTAGTAAGCCAATTGCCAATAATCGAGTGATGCGCATAATTTCTTCCTTTTTAAATTTAATGTTCTTTAGTTAAGCTGTGATTGCTTGTTCGACAGTGAGGTTAGATGGTTAACGTACCTGATGCAATAGCTTCGTCTAATAATGCCTGTGTATAAATAACTTCAATGTCCTCTCGTGACGGGGCATGATTCTGTCCGCCGCGGCTTGCAATTTTAATCGCGCCCATTGTTGCCGCCAGCCTGCCGCAGGTTGGCCAGTCCCAGCCTTTAGCCATGCCATATAATAAGCCAGCACGATACGCATCGCCACAGCCAGTTGGGTCAACCACCTGCGCAGCTTTAACGCATGGAATATCATAGCGTTGACCATCCGCATAAATTTGCGAGCCACTACCGCCAAGTGTAACGATCAAGGCTTTTACTTTCTGCGCTAGTTCGTCCAGGGATAATCCGGTTTTATCCTGAATAATCTGTGATTCATAATCGTTCACGGCCAGATAGTCTGCCATTTCAATGAAATACAAAAGCTCTTCGCCATTGAACATGGGGAGGCCTTGGCCAGGATCAAACATAAACGGAATGCCAGCTTCATAACACTCACGTGCATGCTGGAACATACCATCACGCCCATCTGGCGCAATAATTGCCAAGGTCACGTTTATGGCTTCACTAACGCTGTTTTGATGAGACTCTGTCATCGCACCCGGGTGAAAAGCGGTAATTTGGTTGTCGTCAGTGTCCGTAGTGATAAACGCTTGTGCAGTAAAGCTATTAGGAATGGTTTTAATATGTGAGGTATTGAGCTGGTTTTTGTTAAGCCACTGTGCATAAGTACCAAAGTCCTCACCTACGGTTGCCATGATAAGCGGGTTGCCGTCCAATAATTGCAGGTTGTAGGCAATGTTACCTGCGGTGCCACCAAATTCGCGGCGCATTTCAGGCACGTAGAATGCAACGCTTAGTGCATGAATTTTGTCAGGCAGAATGTGATTTTTAAATTGATCTTGAAACACCATGATGGTGTCGAAAGCGAGTGAACCGCAAATGAGTGTATGCATTGAAATAATAGGCAGTATGTAAAATGCCTATTATCTTAGGTTATTGCCTGCACAGGCAAGTGTAATCCGAATGGGTTAAGGTTTAAATTTAATCGGTCAGTGCGCCATCGATCAGAATTTTTGCCGCTTTTTTAGCGTATATGATCGCGCCGGAGCCACGTTTCATTTGCTCAGCCTGCACTGCGCCCTTAAACAACAGCGAAAGCTGCAATGACAAACCATCAGCATCCGCGATGTTAGCTTCGGCTGCCAGATGTTTGATGTAGTCTCTGAATTGCATGGATTGCTCAGCGGACAGTTGATGCACCGGATTATCCTCTTTGGGGAATTCGGCAGCCGCCTTAATAAAACCAATGCCATTAAACTCTGGTGAAGTTACCCATTCTTCAATATAGTCGAACAGTTTTTGTAATTTTTCACTGGGTTTTTTTGTGTTGGAGCTGAGTTTATCATTGAGCCAGGTTTGAAAATCCTGATGGCCCTGTTTTAATACTTCAAGAATCAATAATTCTTTACTGTTAAAGTATTTGTACATGGTCATTTTAGTCGTACCCGCAGCGGCCACGATAGTGTCAACTCCGGTCGAGTTAATGCCCTGCGTTTGGAATAAAGTGCTTGCAGTGCTAAGTATTTTTTCACGTAAGCTAGACATGCTTGTGATTATACTAATCGGTATACATGTTTTGCAACAATTATTTTATGGGAACTTCTATAAATACATTTTTTGGGCGCATTACTTCGTTGCGACCATATTTTAAATGGACTCGCAACCTCGCTGTATACCGCATACTATCTCGGTTCCTGCGTTCCGTGCGCCTTTGGCGTGTGAATAATGCGCTTCAGCGCATATATTCCACGGACATACCCTTTACGGGTAATACTGCATCCCAAACTCTGCATTTATAGAAGTGCCCTTATGATTTTGCTGTGCTTATTTCGATGTTGCCATCAGCATAGGCGTGAAGTTGCAGCGTACTTTTTCCAGGTAAAAGTTTGCAACAGCAAGGTCGGCCAAGTCAGTTGGTACCTTGCCGCCGACTACATTTTCCAGATAGATAGATTTATGTTTGTCCGGAATCTGAAGTACTTCAGGAAATTGGCAGGTGCCCTGACGCATTTGCTCATATTTAGCATACATTCTGGAAGCATCAATTGCGGTGAGTGGTTTGTTTTGAGTCGCGATTGAAGTGGTGATTGCATTTTCAATCTGTTCGGTTTGCTGTGTCATTTGAGTTCGCGTTTGCTGGTGCATGAGCGTTGGCGCCCAGATTGCCGCTGCTCCTATGACGATAAGCATGCTGGCTGCAATACCATATAATGCCGGACGAGATTCTCTGATGCTGGCAAACATGCCTGTTTTTTGCGTTTGTGCCTGAATTAATGCCTGTGCTGCTTTTTTGGCATGTAGCAGGCTGCTGCTTTCAGGTTGTTCAATAGCCTGTTGGGTGGCGCTGTGGGCAATTAATACGATATGTTCTGCAAGAATGTCTGGATTTTCAGCGCCTATAGCGATGGCTTGGTCGATGCAATAGGTTATGAGCAAGTTGTTTGAAATGCTGTGCAGTGTGGCAGTTTTGTCAAAATTAGGGGCTTTTAACCAGTCGTCCAGAATGTCAAACAGGTTCAGCAGTCGCTCTCGCGGCGATTTGCTGGATTTGGCTAACATCTTGATTAGCCATGGTGAGTTGAAAATATCCATGATTGCTGGGACTCTGTGTTAAAAGCTCGGGTAGAAATGCTGTTAAATTAAAATGGTTTTACAACAACAAGTATCACTACTGCGGTTAGCACGATAACAGGTAATTCATTAAACCAGCGATACCAGATATGGCTGCGAGTGTTTTTGTCCTGGCCGAAATCAGCCAGTAGTTTGCCACAATACCAGTGATAAGCGATCAGAACCGCGACTAGTGTCAATTTGGCATGCATCCAGCCGCCGCTGATGCCATAGCCTAGCCATAGCCAGAGACCGAAACCCAATGCAAGTACTGCCAGTGGCAACATAAACCGGTACAGTTTTCTTTCCATCAGTTTCAGGCGTTCAGAAACGGCCTGGTTTGGTGTGTGGTTTGCCAATACCATGGCGTGGTTTACAAACAATCTTGGTAGGTAGAACAGGCCGGCGAACCAGCTGGTGACAAAAATGATATGTAACGATTTAATCCAAAGCATTTAGATACTCAGTTCTTTATTAAGAAGTTGTTGTAGAGCGTTAAAATCAAGCTCACCTATTGTGTGTTGTAACAAGCGCCCCTGCTTGTCATAAATGAAGGCCGTAGGCGTTAAGCTGACTTTGCCGAATTTATTGGTAATTTCTGCACTGCTGTCATGTGTTACCGGAAAAGGCAAGCCTTGAGATTTACTGTAGTTCAATATTTGCGTAATTTGGTCATATGGCATGGCCACTGCAATAATTTCAAAACCTTTTTGATGATATTGTTTGTAGGTGTTGATGAGTTGCGGCATTTCCTTGATACAGCCCGGGCAGTCAGTTGCCCAGAAGTTTACTAAAACAACTTTGTTTTTAAGTGATTCCATTGATATCTGTTTGCCATCAATGGTGTTGAATTGCACATCCGGCGCTGTTTGCTTATTGCTTAACTGTAGTGCTAGAAAAGCGAGTAGTGCAATAACAATGATTGGCAATACAGATTTTTTTAATAAATTATTCATATTCCAAGTGTAACGTTTTGAATGATTTCGTCTAGTGTAATTGTCGGAAATTGATGGAATTTAATAGATTAACTTCAATCAAATAACCATGAACTGCTTGCGCTTATTTGCCAGTGCGCGGCATGTTATAATGTCATTTTAATAGCCAAGCTATTTATCAAAACCTAAATGAACGCACCTCTATCAAGTAATATTCTTAACGCAGAATCCAAGCCTGTGACGCGCTTGCGCGAAATTCCTTATAACTACACCTCATTCTCAGACCGTGAAATCGTGATTCGGTTTCTTGGTGAGGAAATATGGGGCATTTTAAATGAATTGCGCGGCGTGCGTAAAACCGGCCGTTCAGCGCGCATGCTGTTTGAAGTATTGGGTGATTTGTGGGTCGTATCCCGCAATCCATATTTGCAGGATGACTTGCTGGAAAACCCTAAACGCCGCAAAGCGCTGGTAGATGCTTTGCATCACCGTATTGCCGCGATTGATGAACGTAGTGCCGGTAATGCCAAGGTCCTGAAACTGGTGGTCGCTGCGCGTAAGGCAGTAATGCAGTTTGAGAATGAATTCAGGCAGACCGCTAATCTGCGTAAAAAGGCTTATGCCAAACTTGCCAAAATTACCCGCAAGGATAATATTAAATTTGATGGTTTATCACGCGTATCCCATGTGACGGATGCCACCGACTGGCGCGTAGAATACCCGTTTCTGGTGTTAACGCCGGATACAGAAAAAGAAATCGCGGCGATGGTGCGCGCCTGTATCGAGTTAGGGCTTACTATCATCCCACGCGGAGGCGGCACGGGTTATACCGGTGGTGCTATTCCGCTTACGCCATTATCTGCAGTAATTAATACCGAAAAACTGGATCAGCATACAGGCGTGCAAATGCGCACCTTGCCTGGCGTTGCGCGCCAGGTGGCCACGATTGAATGTGGTGCCGGTGTGGTAACACGTCGTGCGATGGAAGCGGCCTCTGATGCCGGTCTTGAGTTCGCCTGTGATCCGACCAGCGCGGATGCCTGCTGTATCGGCGGTAACGTGGCGATGAACGCGGGTGGTAAAAAAGCGGTGCTATGGGGTACCGCGCTGGATAACCTGGCTTCATGGCGCATGGTGACCCCAGAGGGTGACTGGATGGAAATCGAGCGTCTGGATCATAATCTTGGCAAGATCCACGACATTGAAACTGCACGCTTCAAGATCAGCCGTTACAGTGAGGACATGAAAACCTTGCTGGCCGAACCTGAGATTCTGGAAATCCCCGGCCCTAGCTTCCGCAAGGTTGGTTTGGGTAAGGATGTGACTGATAAATTCCTGTCAGGCTTGCCGGGCATTCAGAAAGAAGGCTGCGATGGCCTGATTACCAGTGCAACGTTCATTCTGCACCGCATGCCTAAATATGTGCGTACGATTGCTCTGGAGTTTTTCGGCAATGTTTCCAATGCCGTGCCGGCGATTGTGGAAATCAAGGATTACCTGGATGCAACAGCCAAGCAGACGCCGGCTGTGATCATGGCTGGCCTGGAACACATGGATGAGCGTTACATCAAGGCGGTAGGTTATGCGACCAAGGCCGCACGTCAGCAGCGCCCTAAAATGGTATTGCTTGCCGATATTGCTTCTGATGATGAAAACGCGGTAGGCGAAGTGGCCTCTGCGATGGTGCGCATGTGTAATGCCCGCAATGGCGAAGGTTTCATTGCCGTTTCAAGCGAGGCGCGTAAAAAATTCTGGCTGGATCGTTCACGCACAGCTGCCATTGCCAAGCATACCAACGCGTTCAAGATCAATGAGGACGTGGTGATTCCATTGCCGCGGCTAGGTGACTACTCTGACGGTATCGAGCGCATTAATATTGATCTGTCCATCAACAACAAGCTCAAGCTGCTGGATGCGATTGAAGCATTCATGCAGGGTGACCTGCCGTTGCAACGCGATGAAGATGGCAATGTAGATGTCAATATGGTGAAAACCAAGCAGGATATGGCATTGCAGCTGATCGGCGAACTGCGCGCGCGCTGGAGCTTTATCCTCAATAATCTGGATGCGCCGGTTTCTGCATTGGGCGACGCTGGTACTGAGTTTGCTCAGTATGAAAACATCTTCCGTGCTGTGCAGTCTTATGATCTGCGTATTTCATGGCGTCGTGAATTGAAACGCCCGATGGCAGATATATTTGCCGGTCGTGAATACCAGAAGATTCTGGAACGCTGCGATGAGATTCACAAGCAAGTATTGAAGAGCCGCGTATTTGTGGCCTTGCATATGCATGCGGGTGATGGCAACGTGCATACCAACATTCCGGTAAATTCCGACGATTATGGCATGATGCAGGACGCACACGCTGCTGTGGCGCGAGTCATGGCACTGGCGCGCAGCCTGAATGGTGTGATCTCAGGCGAGCATGGCATCGGCATTACCAAGATGGAGTTCCTGGATCAGTCCACGATTGATACCTTTACTAGCTACAAGAATAAAGTTGACCCGAACGGGCACTTTAACAAAGGCAAGCTGTTGGCAGGCTCTGGTCTGGAGAATGCTTATACGCCAAGCTTTGGCCTGCTGGAGCAGGAATCCATCATCATGGAGCAGTCAGCGATAGGCGAGATTGCGGATGACATCAGCGATTGCCTGCGCTGTGGCAAGTGCAAGCCGGTTTGTACAACACATGTACCGCGTGCCAACCTGTTGTATAGCCCGCGCAACAAGATTCTGGGCACATCGTTATTGATTGAGGCGTTCCTGTACGAAGAACAGACCCGCCGTGGTATCTCTATCAAGCATTTTGACGAGTTCAATGATGTGGCTGACCATTGTACGGTTTGCCATCGCTGCGAGAAACCATGTCCGGTAGATATCGATTTTGGTGATGTTTCCATCAAGATGCGTAACTTCCTGCGTGAGCAGGGCAAGAAGCAATTTAACCCGGGCACAGCGCTGGGCATGGCATTCCTGAATGCCAAAGACCCGGCCACGATTAAAGTATTGCGCACCCTGATGATTAACTGGGGCTATAAAGCACAGAACTTCGCACACACGCTGGCCAAGCGTTTCGGTTTGCTGCGCGACAAGAAACAGCCGCCGGCAACCGTAGGCAAAGCCGAAATCAAGGCGCAAGTGATTCATTTCATCAACCGCCCGCTACCGAAGAAAATGCAGTCTAAAACTTCACGAGCGATGCTGGGGCTTGAAGATGACCATATGATTCCGGTCATCCGTAATCCGCAAAAGGTGACTGAAGATTCAGAAGCTGTGTTTTACTTCCCGGGCTGCGGTTCAGAGCGTTTGTTCTCGAATGTCGGCCTTGCAACGCAGGCCATGCTGTATGAAGTAGGCGCAATCACGGTACTGCCGCCGGGCTACCTGTGCTGCGGCTATCCGCAAACTGCGTCAGGCAATCATGACAAGGGTCAGGAAATCACCGCTGATAACCGCGTGCTGTTCCACCGTGTGGCCAATACGCTAAACTATCTTGATATCAAAACGGTGATCGTGTCCTGCGGTACCTGTATGGATCAGTTGCAGAAGTATGAGTTCGAGAAGATATTCCCGGGCTGCCGCCTGCTCGACATCCATGAGTACCTGATGGAAAAAGACATGCGCCTGCAAGGTGTGACCGGTACGCGTTATATGTACCACGACCCATGCCATACGCCAATGAAGACCTATAAGCCGCTGGAAGTGACTAATAAGCTGATGGGGCAGGACGTGCAGCTTAACGACCGCTGCTGCGGCGAAAGCGGTACCTTTGCGGTAGCGCGGCCGGATATTTCGACTCAGGTGAAAATGCGTAAGCAGGAAGAACTTGAAAGTGGTATGGCAAAAATGGGCCTGACCGTAGGCAACCCTGAAGAATCAGTGAAAATACTGACCTCTTGCCCAAGCTGCTTGCAAGGCTTGTCGCGCTATGGCGAAGATACCGGCATTGAAGCTGATTACATTGTGGTGGAAATGGCTAAACATATCCTGGGTGAAAACTGGATGCAGGATTATGTACAGAAAGCCAATAACGGCGGCATAGAAAAAGTGCTGCTGTAAAATCTGATTAAGGCCATCTCGTGATGGCCTTAATTATTTATAGAGATCAATTTTTCTCAAGGAGCTGCTAGATATGCATTATTTTCTTAAAGTATTTTTGTTTGGTATTTTGCTTATCGCCAGTTTGACGGCATGCAAAAAAACCCAGGAAGAAAGCGCTGAAGCGGTAAACGAAACTATTACCGAAATGAAAGCTAATACAATTGATGCTGCTAAAGCTGCCGCCGCAGAAGCCGGGCGTGCCGCCAAAGATATTGCTGAAGCTGCGGAAAATGCCGGTGCTGAAGCTGCTGCCCCAGCAACAGAAGCGCAAGATCAAGATAAAGATAAATAGTCATTTTCTAGCTCCAGCAGTTAGCAAAAATAGCATGTGTTCATAAAGCAGCATTTTAAATGCTGCTTTATGAACAATCCTTACTAAAGTACCTTACTATAATACTTGGTTAATGCACGGTTTTAATGAATGATGCACACTAATAATGCATTGTCTGGTAACGCATTGTTTGGTTTTCATCGGCTAGTCACACTACTTCATTTCATTAGCTTATAGTCAATGCCAGCTTGGCTACAGCGCCTTTAATACAGTCATAAAAATTTCATACTCCGGTCTAAAAAATGTCATTGGCATAAATTATGCTGATATATCAATGCAGTAACGTAAATTTTTTAATCAGGAGGTTTGAAATGAAAAGTTTATTAAAACGAGTTCCGTTGTTAGTAAGTACCGTTTTGGCAGCAGGTGCACTAACCGTGTTTGCTAAATCCAGCCCAACTTTTGATATACATACCAATGTTATTTCAAAGGCGGCGCAAAGTGAAAAAGGCGTCATTCTGGTCTTGACTGAGCGCGGTGAAATTGCGGCAGAAGCAGCTTATCTGCTGCTGGCACAAATCAAGCAGAATGAAGGTTATGCGCCTTTATTGCTGGCTGTGGAAAATGACAAAATAGCCGGCTATAAAACCGCGCTGAATCTGCCAGAGGCTTCGTTGCCGGCGGTAATTTTCTTCAGCAAATCAGGCAAAGAGATTGCCCGTGTAGTATCTGCTAAATCAGCAATGGTTAAATATGCACATTCGCAAGAACGTGTGAGTTAGTATGTGCTGCATTTGTCAGTAGACGGTAGAGTAAACACACACTTTGCTTTACCGTCTTAAGTATTAAATAGGCAGAAATACTGCCGTGGCAAGGTTCTGCATCACCCGCGATATGAACCGTTGCGATTTCTCAGCAAGTGAAATTGCGTATAAATCGGTACGACCTATCATTTTCCCGAATTCGCGCTCAAACGATAAGTTTTTTTCAGACTCGTTCATTTCATTAGTCAGTAAAAATAGTGTTCCATCCAGCTTACGTGCATTGGAAAGTTTCCATGCGGCAATTTCAAAGTTTCTAGCTACATTGTAGACCCGCTGCGGATCTATACTGTCAGTCAGGTAGAAGTCCGTTTTATCGTTATGTGCTCTGAGCAGCATGGTGTGTAGTCCAACGATGAATGGCAAGACACGATCGCCGCTATATTCAGGTTTGAAGGTTAGAAAAATAGCATCTGTACCTTGCAGGTTATTGATCTCGCTGAATAAAAACTGGTGCTGCATACTGCCGTCAAATATCCAGGACACCATTTTTTCGGCAGGATCAGAAGTGCTCTTCTTTAACTCAAGCGGATTGCGTTTGTACAGTTTAAGCATCAGTGTGCGTAGGCTTTCGGTATTCTCACGCACCTCTACATCAGCCATGCGATCAAAGTCGCTTTTCCCAAGTTGGTTAATGGTACTTCTATCCTGTTGGAGCGGTACTTCTTTTTTGGGTTTGCTGCCGGATTCCGGAATGGTTGCGCAAGCCGCCAAGACTAATACCAGCCCTAAATTTAGGACGATGCTCGCAAAGGTTTTCATGAACGGATATGCTCCATGCGTAGTCTTGAGTCTAAGCGGCCTTTTTTAGAATACGGTCTTCAGGAAAAATAGCGCTGAATGTGCTCCCCACACCCATCTCACTCTTGATTTCCAGCCTGGCCTGATGTCGCGTCAGTATATGTTTGACTATGGATAAGCCTAGTCCGGTGCCTCCGGTTTCGCGACTTCTACCGCGATCAACCCGGTAAAAACGCTCTGTGAGTCTTGCGATGTGCTGCTGTTCAATGCCAATACCATTATCGGTTACGCTAAATACAGCCTGTTTGTTATGTAGCTGCCATGAAATATGAATCTCACCGCCTTGAGGTGTATAGCGTACTGCGTTGCTGACAAGGTTGCCAAGTGCGCTTTGTAACTCATCTACGGCACCAGACAGATTAAGGTCAGCAGCTGTGTCGGCAGTGATCTTGTGTTTGCCCAGGCTTAATGCTTTTGCATCGTTCAGTAACATATTGACCAGTGAAGACATATCTATGGGGTTGTCTTCTGGTGGCTGCGTGTTGCTTTCGATATGTGACAACGTGAGTAAGTCTTCAATTAATCGTCGCATGCGCGTGGTCTGATCCTGCATCATGTCAAAATAACCACGCAGGTTTTCAGGAATGGCACCTTCCATGTCGGATAAGGTTTCGATAAAACCGCCGACTACAGTTAATGGCGTGCGCAGCTCATGTGACACATTGGCGATAAAATCACGCCGCATGGCGTCTACTTTTTCAAATTGGGTAATATCGCGGCTGATTAATAGTTTTTGCTTGCTACCCAGTTGTATTAGCCATATTTCAAGGATAGCCTCGGTGTTTCTGGCATCTTTCAGTTTAAACGGTTCGTCATAAATTTCGCTATATAAATAGGCGATAAAATTGCTATTTCTAACTAAATTAACAATGGGTAAATTCTTGTCTGTAGTTAAGTTCAGGCCGAGTTGAGATTCTGCGTTAGCGGTACACCATTCGATTTCATTGGTGGCGCTGAGTATGACCAAGCCATCAGGGATTGCGTTGGCAACTGTGTTAAAGCGCTCCAGCGCGGCGTTTAATTCGGATTTTTTAAGGTTGTTACTGCGTTCATATTTCAATATGGCGTTGAATACATCTTCCCATAAGCTCGATCCCTCGGGAATTTCTTCTAATACTGGTTTTTTCAGCCATGATTGAAGCTGGAATAGCCCAGAAACTTGAATGGCCAAATATACCAGCAGGCATACTGAAAAAGTGAGCAGTGCCATAAGCGCACTGCTGGTCAGCCATATAAACAGGCTAACTATGCTTATGGAGCAGACGTAGAAAAAAGCTTTCCAGCGAACATCAATCACAGATTTAATTTCATAGACTATTTCCGCTAATTATAACGGGCTTTTCAGGCAAGGTAGCATTTTTACCATCAGTTGTATTGATGATAAATGTTGTAGCCTGAGCAGTTGTTCAGGCTGCAACATTTTAGTCATTCTGAATGGATAGTCGATAGCCCGCACCGCGAACTGTCTGAATCAGATCTTCATGACCTGAAATTGATAAGGCGTTACGCAAGCGGCGAATGTGCACATCTACAGTCCGATCTTCAACAAATACCCGATCGCCCCATACTTTATCCAGTAACTGGCTGCGCGTATGTACGCGTTCCGGATTGGTCATGAAAAAATGCAGCAGCCTGAATTCAGTCGGGCCCAGGTCGATTGTCTTCTGATTCCCGGTAACACGGTGCGTTATAGGGTCCAGGCGCAGACCGTGTACTTCAATCGGGTCATCCGTCATCTGTGGCGCGCGGCGGCGCAGCACGGCTTTAATTCTTGCATTGAGTTCACGTGGGCTGAAAGGTTTGGTGACGTAGTCATCGGCGCCAACTTCCAGTCCGCGTACTTTGTCATATTCTTCACCGCGTGCGGTCAGCATAATGATGGGAATATTTTTTGTCAGCGTATCGGATTTTAATTTGCGTGCAAACTCCAGACCGTTCATGCCAGGCAGCATCCAATCCAGCAGAATCAGATCAGGTATGGTTTCGCGCATCAGATCTTGTGCAATTTCAACGCTCAGTGCACGTATCGCATTGTGTCCGGCTTGCGTAATATTGAGTGCTAACAGTTCCTGAATCGCAGGTTCATCTTCAACAACTAATATATTGGCTGGCATATTTTTCCTTAAAATGAATCGCCTTATAGACTTAAGCCTGATTAGTTTATGACGCTAATATGACACATTCATGACAAAAATTAAACATAGAATTATTCAGTAAAACTCATTAAGTCAATTGCCATTTTTTACATTTTGTTACAACATAGCACTAGTCGTAATTCATCAGCCGAACTCGCAACCGCAGGTTCGTGGATTGTAAAAAATAATGGTATTTAGGGAGTCAATTGCATGTCAGGTTTTTTGTCAAAAGAACACATTACCGCTAACGCCAATTTTAATCGCTGGTTAGTGCCGCCTGCCGCGTTGGCAGTGCATCTTTCAATTGGTATGGCTTATGGTTTCAGTGTGTTCTGGAAGCCGCTAGGGAGCGCACTCAAGGACGCTGCGGGTGAGCCGCTTAAAGCCTGTGCAGCAGGCGCTACAACGTTTAGTGAGAAATTATCAGGCACAGCTACCGCATTGTTTGCTACTGATTGCAACTGGACGCAGTTTGACCTGGGCTGGATGTACACCTTGTTCTTTGTCCTGCTGGGGTGCTCCGCAGCTGTGTGGGGTGGCTGGCTGGAGCGTGCCGGGCCGCGTAAAGCCGGGCTGGTTGCTACCCTGTGCTGGTGCGGTGGTCTGCTGATTTCTGCTTACGGTGTTTACAGCCATCAACTATGGATGATGTGGCTGGGTTCCGGGGTTATAGGCGGTATAGGCTTGGGGCTGGGCTATATTTCGCCGGTATCTACTCTGATCAAATGGTTTCCTGACCGTCGCGGCATGGCAACAGGCATGGCGATCATGGGCTTCGGCGGCGGAGCGATGATAGGCTCACCTTTAGCCACCAAGTTAATGACTTACTTTGCAACGCCAACCAGCGTCGGCGTTTGGCAAACCTTTGTTTCACTGGCCGTCATTTATGCTGCATTCATGCTGTGCGGGTCGTTGGGTTATCGTGTGCCACCTTTGGGCTGGAAACCAGCTAATTGGACGCCGCCTGCTGCAAAAGAAAATGTCATGATTGCAACACGCCATGTGCATTTGAAAAACGCGCATAAAACACCACAGTTCTGGCTGTTATGGATTGTACTGTGCATGAATGTTTCAGCCGGTATTGGTATTATCGGTGCGGCTGCGCCTATGTTGCAGGAGACTTTCGGTGGTGCGCTGATTGGTCAGCCCGGTGTCGGTTTTGATGTGGTTAAGCAGGATGCAGTAATGGCAGCGGCAGTAGCTTCTGTTGGCGCCGGTTTTGTAGGTTTGATTTCTATCTTTAATATTTTCGGGCGTTTTGCCTGGGCTACCTCTTCAGATAGGCTGGGCCGTAAACGTACTTATTACATATTTTTTGTACTAGGCGCCATTATGTATTGCACCGCAACCTATGTGGCCGGCTTTAAATCTTTGGCGCTGTTTGTGGCTAGTTTCTGTGTGATTGCTTCAATGTACGGCGGTGGTTTTGCAACCATCCCCGCATACCTGGCAGATATGTTTGGCACCCAGTTTGTGGGCGCTATCCATGGCCGCTTGCTAACTGCATGGTCTACTGCCGGCATTCTCGGGCCGGTAGTTGTGAACTACATGCATGACACAGGCTTGGAAGCGGGTGTGCCGTTTGATCAGGTTTATGGGCCTATATTTTTAACGCTGGCGGGTTTGTTGGTCGTCGGGTTTATTGCCAATTTGTTGGTGAAACCGGTAGCTGATAAATATTACATGACCGATGCCGAGCTGGCGGCAGAGCATAAATTAGCGCATGACCAGTCTGTTGCCGCTAATGCAGGTCGTAGTGCCGGTGGCGCTGTAGCAGCAACGAAATCTAATAACCATCTTGTGCTTACAGTGTTTGCCTGGGCGTTTGTACTGATCCCGATCAGCTATGGAGTCTGGAGCACTATTCAGAAAACCTGGGTGCTGTTTAATTGATCTTTGTGCGCTTTGATTTATCTCGCGTAAGTATTTGATTAAAAGGCCGTAGAAATAAAAAATTGCCAACAAATATAAAGCACTAAGTTTGTAGACGATATGCGGTAAAATATTGTTTTAGATATTTAAGGACGCTTCTTGTTTATTTGCAGAAGTGTCCTGATCGCAAATCAAGGGAAACTGAAGACGTGAGAGAAATTGAGAAAAACTTAAATGGTAAAGGCATGCAGGTTGGCATAGTGCTATCTAGATTTAATAGCAATATTGGCGATGGCTTGCTCAATGCGTGTAAAAGCGAATTACTCAATCTGGGAGTAAACAGCGATGACATTACTATTGCAACAGTACCTGGCGCGCTGGAAACACCGCTGATCTTGCAGCATATGGCGTTAAGTGAAAAATATGATGCCTTGATTGCACTCGGTGCCATTATTCGCGGAGAAACCTACCATTTTGAAGTGGTTGCCAATGAATCCGCACGCGGCATTTCAGAAGTCCAGCTGAATACTGGCGTGCCAGTCGCTAATGCGGTATTGACTACTGAAGATGATGATCAGGCTATTGCCCGTATGCATATCAAAGGTGCCGAAGCTGCTCAGGTGGCCGTTGAAATGTACAACCTGGTAAGAGCGCTATGACTGATACCCCAAAAACACTGACTAGCTTGGTCGTTGATAATGAGGTGGCGGACAAGCGCGTTAGGAACTCAAGTTCTGTTAAAAATGGTTCTGCTAAAAAAGCGGGTACCAAAAACCGCAGAAAATCTCGCGAATTAGTGCTAAAGGCCGTCTATCGCGGCATGCTAAATGAGTCTGAATTGTCTCAAATATTCCGTGACATGACCGATGACCCTGATTACAACAAGGCTGATGAGGCTTATTTCAGGCAGCTACTGCAAGGTGTTACCGCTAATTTGAATGCGATTGATGACAAATTGGTGAATTTCATTGACAGACCAATTGCTGAATTGAGCCCGGTAGAACATGCGATTTTACGTATTGCCGGCTGTGAGCTGATGTTTGATAGCACCATTCCATATCGCGTCGTGATTAATGAAGGTGTTGAGCTGGCAAAGATTTTTGGTGGTACTGATGGCCATAAGTACATCAACGGTGTATTGGACAAATTTGCCGCAGATGTGCGCGAGTCTGAAGTTAAAGCGGCTAAACCCTAGCCCAGACTGCCAAATGCAATGACTGGCAGTCAAAGCTCCTTTGATTGCCATTGTTTTTATAACGCTGCGATTGGTAATGATGGCACTTTCTTTTTATAGAGTACAAATGCAGGCCAGCCTATATTAAATGTCTGATTATCAACATCCTTACCTACTCAAGCGACTTGAGCGTCTAAATTCTATAGGCGTAGCATTGTCTGCAGAGCGTGATAATCAGCGTCTGCTGGAGATGATACTGTTAGGTGCCCAGGAGATTACCAACGCCGATGGTGGCACGCTGTACACTATTCATGAAGAGTCGCATCTCAAGTTCGAGATCATGCGCAATAAAACCCTCAACCTTGCGTTGGGCGGTACTACCGGGCAAGAAATCCCATTTGCTCCATTGCCCTTATATTTTGAAGATGGGCAACCTAATTTAACTACGGTTGCCTCCCATGCGACCCTGAATAACAAAACCATCAATATCAGCGACGCGTACCAGACGGAAAGTTTCGATTTTTCCGGTACACGTAAGTTTGACGAGAAGACCGGCTATCGCTCGCAATCATTTTTAACCATCCCGATGAAAAATCACGAGTCAGAAGTGATTGGTGTGCTACAGCTTATTAACGCTATTGATATTGATAGCGGAGAAATTATTCCATTTTCATTAGCCAATCAAAGTCTGGTGGAATCGCTCGCGTCACAGGCCGCGGTTGCAATGACTAATCAGAATCTGATTGCCGGTTTGAAAGATTTATTTGAGTCTTTCATTGAGCTGATTGCAGATGCCATTGACCAGAAGTCACCCTATACCGGTGGCCATTGCCGACGGGTGCCGGAGCTCACCATGATGCTGGCACAAGCTGCCATTGATGCTAAATCCGGGCCACTCAAAGACTTTACGCTAGATGAGAATGAGCTTTATGAGCTAAAGGTAGCTAGCTGGCTGCATGATTGCGGCAAGGTGACTACCCCCGAGGCGGTGATGGATAAGCCTACTAAATTATCTTCCATTTTTGACCGTATAGAATTGATTGAGCAGCGTTTTGACTTGCTTAAACAGCAGGCCGAGAATGATATGCTTAAAAAGCAGCTGGCATTGCTGCGTAATAATGCCTCGTCTACAGACTTGACTGCTGAATTCAGCTTGCTGCAAGCCGAGCTGGACGCATTCAGGCAGCAGTGTGATCTGGACCGTGATTTTTTACGCACCTCCAATTTTGGCAGTGAGTCCATGACTGATGAAGACCAGCAGCGGGTGCGTGATATTGGCATGCGTGAGTTTGTTGATGCCAATGGACGTAAAGCCAAATTCTTGACTGACGATGAACTGTATAACCTGAGTATTGTGCGTGGCACATTAACTGCGGAAGAGCGTGCGGTTATCAATAGCCATATTGATGTGACAATCAGCATGCTGGAGTCGCTGCCTTATCCACGTAGCCTGCTGCGCGTTCCTGAGTACGCCTGTGGGCATCACGAACGTATGGATGGTACCGGCTATCCGCGGGGGCTTACCCGTGAGCAGATGTCGGTGCCGGCAAGGATGATGGGTATTGCCGATATTTTTGAGGCACTTACCTCAAAAGATCGGCCCTATAAGAAAGCAAAAACTCTTTCAGAGTCTCTCAATATTCTGGGGCGAATGAAAGTAAATCATCATATAGATCCGGATTTATTTGATATTTTTATCCGTGACAGGATCTATTTGAAATATGCAGAGCTGTTTCTGGAGCCAGAGCAAATTGATGATGTAGATCATGCAATGATTCCAGGCTATGTGCCATAGTCATAGGCCGGGCATTTCATCAAGAATTGCTGAATTAATTATAGATTTAATAGATTTATAAATCTGCGCTCCTGCAGCCAGATTCGTCGCAAACAAGATAGCTGCCTTGTTCATACCAATCACCTAATACCCATCTGGTAATTAATTTGCCATCCAGGTTGATGCTGTGTCGGTTGGGTCTGTGCGTATGGCCATGAATCAGCAGGTCAGGATGGTACTTCCTTATTAAGGCATTCACAGCATCGTCATTCACATCCATGATTGCCAGCGATTTCTGCGATTTTTCCTGTTCGCTGCGCATTCTGATGGCTTCAATTTGTTTTTTTCTGAGCTGTAATGGCTGGCTAAGGAAATCCTCCTGCCATTGTTTATCTCTAACCTGTGCGCGAAACTGCTGGTAAGCAGCGTCATCTGTACACAAATCATCACCGTGACTCAATAAAACCTTTTGCCCTTGCAGATCAATGATGCTCGGGTCAGCTAATAGAGTGACGCCGGCTGCTCGGCAAAAATCCTCCGCAATCAGAAAATCACGGTTGCCATGCATGAAGTATATTTGAGTGCCTGATTCCGCCAGTGCTTTAAAATCATTGATGATTCGCATATTGAATTCATCACTAATGTCATCATCGCCAGCCCAATATTCAAACAGGTCGCCCAGAATGTAAAGGGCTTTTGCTTTGCTTGCGGTATGCTGCAAAAACTCGATAAAAGCCGTTGTGATATTGGGGCGGCTTGCACACAAATGCAGGTCGGAAATAAATAGTGATGTGTTGGAATCTGGAACTGAAGACGGTGACTTTTGCATCAGTAGATGATAAGTCAGTTGAAGATAAAATAGAACCAGGCGGGCGAAAAATTATATAAAAATGGTCGCCTGAGAATATCGGGCGACCATTCTTGTAACGCTTTATTGCTTAGGCGCGGGTGGCACGCTCAATCACTACATTCTCCACAGGCACATCCTGGTGACCTTTGCGGTTGGTCGTAGCAACTTTTTTGATTTTATCAATCACCTCTGTGCCTGCAGTCACTTTGCCGAAAACACAGTAACCCCAGCCGCTGCCGGTTGGTGATGTGTGGTTCAGAAAATCATTGTCAGCTACATTGATAAAGAACTGGCTGCTTGCAGAGTGAGGTGCTGAGGTGCGCGCCATAGCAATGGTGTATTTGTCATTGCCCAAGCCATTGTCAGCTTCGTTTTTGATTTCCGCTTCGGTATTTTTTTGCTTCATGTCAGTGTCAAAACCACCGCCTTGAATCATGAAGTTATTAATTACACGGTGAAAAATAGTACCGTCATAGAATCCGCTATCTACGTATTTTAAAAAATTAGCTACAGTAATCGGTGCCTTGTCAGCGTCCAGTTCCAGAGTAATTTCGCCAAAGTTGGTATGTAGTTTAACCACAGAATATCCTTAGAAATTTGAAAAGTGAATGAATGGCAGTCGTCTTGCAGCCAAGTTTATAAAGGTGCCTTATTGACGGTAATTCCGTTAATGACAATGCTTTCTTTTGGCACATCGCTATACGGGCCAACGTTGCCGGTACGGCTAGATGCTATTTCACGTACTACATCCATGCCCTTGAGTACACGGCCAAATACACAATAACCAATCAGCTCCGGGTCCGGGCTTTGATAGTTTAAAAACTGGTTGTTTTCAAGGTTGATGAAAAACTGTGACGTTGCTGAATTTGGATCTGATGTTCTCGCCATGGCGATGGTGCCAATATCATTGGTCAGGCCATTACCCGCTTCGTTGATGATCGGTGCACGTGTGTCTTTCTCTGCCATGTCTGGCGTAAAGCCTCCGCCCTGAATCATGAAGCGATTAATGACACGGTGAAAAATAGTGCCTTTATAGAAGCCGGTATTTACATACTGCATGAAATTAGCCACGGTTTTAGGGGCTTTTTCTGGGTACAGTTCAATTACAAAACTACCGCGATTAGTATCAACCACCACTTGTGGATTAGCCGCCAATGCAGAAGTGCTTAACATGCTGAGTAATAGAAAGGCATAGAGTTGACGCATATGATTCCTTGAATATAGGGCTAAATAAATTGGAAGAACTTAAATAATTAAATGTACCGACAACTGGCTGCTGCCGATAGCCAGCAGCGTAAATTAAGCAGCACCCTCATAGATGATTTTCCAGTTATTGTTTTCTTGAATCCAATACTGGCGTTTCTGCATTCTGTTTTTCAGTACCGGGCTGTTGTAGTCTTGCACAAAATCAACCACGACCAGTTTTTTCTCGGCATCCGGATAGCTGAACATGCTGATGTCGGAAACTGATATTTGCACATCAGGCTTGCTGGCTTGAACGCGCTGTTTATGTTCTGCCCACTGTTGGAAATTAATACCGTTGCTTGAAAAGTTTTTGGAATAATGTGACAGGTAACGGTCTGTATCCTGCGCTCTCCAGTCGTTTAGCCATTTATCAATGGCAACGGTTAATTCCTGCTTTTGTTCTTGCGCACTGCTGTTGGCGGTATCCAGCCATTCCAGATTATTAACAATCACCACCGGTGTTTTGCCGGCCTGTAAAATAGGCTCCAGTGCTTTCAGGTCCTGATTGGTGAGTACAACACAGCCATCACTGGCGCGCGGTGGGCGGCTGTAGGTGTTGCTGGGCGTGCCATGCAGCCAGATGCCGGAGCCGCCTCGATTGTGCTGCCTATCCCATTCGTTGGGGTAGTTAAGCGGGTACGCAGCATCGCCATACAAGTCAGGAAGTGGCTGGTTCAGCTTGGGCTTGGCAAAATAAACGCCGATAGGGGTGCGTTTGTCACCTTCCGACTGCTTGATAACACCGTTTTTACCAACAGTAATGTAGTAGTCAGCTACATATTTAAGTTGTTCATTTTCGTTTTTATACAGATACAGTCTTGATTTGCTGGTATCAACCACAATCAAATGCTTTTGCTGTTGATTGGGCGCCAGTATCAGATTAGGTTGTTTGTCCTGCACCTGCTTGGCCAGATAGCGTTCTATGCGCGCACGTGCTTCCTCCTGCAAATCTTTTATAGCTTCTGCCGGGTTGTTGTCTGCACCACCGAATGACTGCAGATATTTACCTTGCGCCATCAGCAGGTCGCCACGCACCAGATAAGCCAATTTGAAGTTAGGCACTGCGTTTATAAGCTGGTCTATAGTGTTGAGCGCCTGCTTGTTTTTGCCCTCGGAAATTTCAAGCAAGCTTTTTACCAACAGGCTTTCTGCCAGATTGGAAGCCAGATGCGCTGCATCACTAAGATTAGGTTTAGGTAATAAATTACTAAAGCTAAACCGATTCACTGCCGTGGCATTCCACGGCACCAAGGTAATTGCAGCTAATAGTGAGTATGTAAAAGCTTTTTTAACTAGCATGCGTTACTTCTTATACCTAAATTCTTCAGTTACTTGTATCTATAGTACACGTTTGTGGGTACTGGTGATTCTTTTAGTTGCTTGCGATTTCTTCAACAATGTACCAACTATCACCATCACGTTTCATCAACAGTGTTTTGCTGGTGCGGATAGGTTTGCCATCTGCACGGTAAGATTGCTTGAATTTCGCTTTTGCTGAACTGTCATCAGATTCAATCTTGAGGTTGGAAATTTCAACACTGATCTTGGATGGCTTGTTAATACGTTCTTTACGTTGTTGCTCCCATGCCTGGCGGCTCAGGCCTTTTGCTGGTTTAAAGCTGGCGCCGTAGCTGGCAAAGTATTGATCAAGGTTTTTACTAGACCATGCCTGCGCCCATTTGTTTACTGTAGTAGTAATGGCTTCTTGGGAATTAATCGGTGCGCTGGTGTTTGGTTTTTTAACGTCAGCTTGCGCAACATTTGCCGCAGGTGTAGCAACGGCATTTTTAACCGGTTCTTTAGCCGCTGCAATAGTGGTTTTGTTGCCGGTACCAAACAAATCTTTGATTAAAGACAGTTTGCCTTGTGCACGGGTGTTGGCAGTATCAAGTTGTAATGCCTTGTCATAAGCTTCGCTCGCCATGCGTGCGTAGATGTCACCCAGATTTTCATGTGCGGTTGCGTAGCTTGGGTGTGTTTTTATAGCAGTTTCCAGCGCTTTGCGTGCCTTGTCGAACTGACCCTGATCCGCATAAAGTACAGCCAGATTGTTGTATGGCTCAGGCAGATTAGGGAATTTTTCAGTCACATCGGTAAATACTTTAATGGCCTCGTCGCGACGACCTTGCTCAGCCAGTAACACGCCTTTCATAAACAGGCCTTGAGCGTTTTTTGGGTTGGCAGCAATAAAGGTGTTCACTCGGTCAAGTGCTACGGCAGTTTGTCCCTGATCAGCAAGCTGCGATATCTCTTTAAGTTCATCTGCATGTGCCGTTGTAAAGGCAAGAGCCGCAGATAAAACCAGTACAAACCTGACGATAGAAGGCGTGAGCGACGCAATAAGATTATTCATTGTGATATACTTTTTTGTGAATATAGAGATAAGCGTAATTCTATCAATAGCCTAAGCAACCTCCAATAGCTCATTTAGGTTTAAGCCAATATATTTGCCTAAACTGCGTATTTGTAGACTTAAACTTGTAATCGGCGTTCAGCAAAAACAACAACTCAATCATCCAGCATTATGACTATGTTAAAAATATATAACACATTAGCCCGCGAAAAGCAGACTTTCAAACCTATTGTTGCCGGCAAAGTCAGCATGTATGTCTGTGGTATGACTGTTTATGACTTTTGTCATCTGGGGCATGCGCGCGTGATGGTGGTGTTCGATATGGTCAGCCGCTGGCTGCGTGCTTCCGGCTATGACGTGACTTATGTGCGTAATATTACCGATATTGATGACAAGATTATCAAGCGCGCCCATGAGAATGGCGAAACTATCGCTCAGTTAACGCAGCGTTTCATTGATGCGATGGATGAAGATTCGGCAAAACTAGGCGTGATCCGTCCCGACATCGAGCCTAAAGCCACCGAGTTTGTGGATGGTATGCTGAGCATGATTGGCGCTTTGGTGGAAAAAGGATTCGCTTATCCGGCAGCTAATGGCGATGTGTTCTATGCGGTGAATAAGTTTGAGGGTTACGGTAAATTATCTGGTAAATCACTGGAAGACCTGCGTGCCGGTGAGCGCGTAGAGGTGGATAGCTTCAAACGCGACCCAATGGATTTTGTACTTTGGAAAGCAGCCAAGCCAGGTGAGCCAAGCTGGGATTCGCCTTGGGGCAAAGGCCGTCCGGGCTGGCATATAGAATGTTCAGCCATGAGCTCCCACCACTTGGGACAGCATTTTGATATCCACGGCGGCGGGCAGGATTTACAGTTCCCGCACCATGAAAATGAGATTGCGCAGTCTGAAGCGGCACACAGCCATGATGGCAAACCATGCCAGATGGTGAATTACTGGATGCATAATGGTTTTGTGCGTGTTGATGATGAAAAGATGTCTAAATCCTTAGGCAACTTCTTCACGATTCGTACGGTGCTTGAGAACTACGATGCGGAAGTGGTGCGGTTTTTCATACTGCGTGCGCACTACCGCAGTCCGCTTAATTATTCTGACCAGCATCTGGATGATGCAAAATCTGCATTGACCCGTTTATATACCGCTTTGCGTGGTGCCGATGTGATTGATGCCGCTGTTGATTGGCAGCATCCTCAGGCATTGCGTTTTAAAGAGGCCATGGACGATGATTTCAATACGCCGGAAGCATTGGCTGTGTTGTTTGATCTGGCGAACGAGGTAAACAGGACAAAAGATGCCAGCTCATTAGGCTTGTTAAAAAACTTGGCCGGGGTGCTGGGCTTGCTGCAACGTAAGCCGGATGAATTCTTGCAAGGTGGCGTGCAAAGTGCCATGGTAGGTGAGCTTGATGTTGAAGGACTTATTCAGGCTCGCCTCAGCGCCAAGAAAAATAAAAACTTTGCCGAAGCCGATGCGATTAGAAAACAGCTCGCAGATGCCGGTATCGTGCTCGAAGATACGCCGCAGGGTACAACCTGGCGTCGAGCCTGAATTTAGTAAATTTAAGCGCTTAGTTTGTTTAAGAAAAACGATTGAATAAGTAAGGAATTTGATATGCCAGTGAAATTGACCGCGCCGGAAGCCGCCTCTTTATTGCCAGTTAAAGGCGTGCAACTGGGTTTTGCAGAAGCCTATGTAAAAAAACCTAACCGTAAAGATGTGCTGGTAATCAAGCTGGCGGAGGGCACAAATGTTGCCGGCGTGTTTACTAAAAACCGTTTCTGCGCTGCACCGGTGATTTTATGTAAAGAGTTTCTGGCAGTTAAAAATGGTATACGGGCATTACTGGTTAATACCGGTAATGCCAATGCTGGCACGGGTGAAGATGGCCTTAAACGCGCACAGCAAAGCTGTGAGGCGCTGGCGGGTTTGCTGAATATCCAGCCGAATCAGGTATTGCCTTTCTCTACCGGCGTAATTCTGGAGCCGTTGCCCGTGGATAAAGTGATTGCCGGATTACCTGCTGCCATTGCTAATTTAAAAGAAGATAACTGGCTGAATGCCGCCGAGGCGATCATGACCACCGATATCGTTGCCAAAGGTACTTCGCGTCAACTGCAACTGGGCGGCAAGGCTGTTACCATTACCGGCATCAGTAAAGGTTCTGGCATGATCCATCCTAACATGGCCACCATGCTCGGTTATATTGCAACTGATGCTGCTGTGAGCCAGGCCGCGCTCGAAAAAATTATTCACTACGCCGTGAATAAATCGTTTAACTGTATCACCGTAGATGGCGATACCTCAACCAACGATAGCCTGATCGTAATGGCAAGCAATCAGGCGGGTAACGCTGAAATTACTGCTGAAAGCGCTGATTTTTCTGCGTTGCAAGATGCCATTGCCGATGTTGCAATTGAGCTGGCGCAAGCCATTGTGCGTGATGGCGAAGGGGCAACCAAATTCATGACTGTAACGGTTGAAGGCGGAAAGTCTGAACAAGAGTGCCGCAAAGTGGCTTATGCCATTGCTCATTCACCGCTGATCAAAACAGCATTTTTTGCTTCCGACCCTAATCTGGGGCGTATCCTGGCGGCGATTGGCTATGCGGGTATTGATGATCTTGATGTGAATGCCTTGCAGCTATATTTAGGTGATGTGCTGGTGGCCGAGAACGGTGGTAGAGCTGCTTCGTATCTCGAAGAGCAGGGAGCGGCGATCATGAAAGAATCCGATATTCTGGTGCGGGTAGTGCTTAATCGCGGCAGCGAAAATATCACTATCTGGACCTGTGATTTTTCATACGATTACGTCAAGATCAATGCCGACTATCGTTCTTAGTCTGCACCAGCCACTTCAATATACTGTGTCATGCACAGACTCGGGTTGCCGATATGACTAGCGCAGCGGCAAGCGTCATTACCGAGGCCGCTGTAGGCGTGATTCAGCGTGATAACGGCTTGGTGTTGCTTGGGCAGCGGCCAGTCGGTAAGCCATGGGCAGGCTATTGGGAGTTTCCTGGCGGCAAAATTGAAAATGGTGAAACACCTGCGCACGCCCTGGTAAGAGAGCTGCAAGAAGAATTAGGCATTACGCCCACGCTTTATTATCCATGGATCACGCGTAGTTACGATTATGAGGCGAAATATAACGTTGAGGGGGTGTTGGAAAGCTCAGCAAAAACCGTTAAGTTACATTTCTTTATTGTAGTGGAGTGGGACGGCGAGCCTTTGGGCTTGGAGCAGCAAACGCTTAGCTGGCAAAATCCGGAAAAAAACACTGTAGGTCCAATGCTGCCTGCAAACGCACCTATACTGACGGGTTTGGGCTTGGCGCCAGTTTATGCAATTAGTAATCTTGGTGAATTGGGTGAAGAGTTATTTTTTGAGCGTCTGAGCGCCGCTCTGGAAAATGGCTTGATGATGATACAAATACGTGAGAAGCAACTTGCTGAAGAAGAGCTTAAGCTCTTTGCCGAGCGTGTGATCGAGGTTGCTACACCCTATGAAGCCAAAGTGTTCATTAATTCAGACTTGGGCTTGGCGAAGGCGCTACAAGCTAGCGGAGTACACTTTTCCTCTCGGCAATTGATGACGTTGCCGTCAAAACCGCAGGGGCTGTTATGTGGTGCCTCCTGTCACAACGAAGCTGAGTTGGCTCAGGCTGCAAGCTTGGGGCTGGACTATGTCATGTTGTCACCAGTGCAGGCCACGCTTAGTCATGAAGGCGCACCGGTGCTCGGATGGAAGCGCTTTGCAGATTTGATTAAGGATTATCCTTTGCCGGTGTTCGCGCTAGGCGGTATGCACAGTAATAACTTGGCCATGGCTAGAGCTAAAGGTGCGCACGGTATCGCCCTGCAACGGGCGATTTGGGCCGCTAGCTGAACAAAAGTTCAGGATGCCGTTTATCAGGGTGCCGTTTAATGGTGATGATGTTCATGACCGTGCTGGTCAGCTTCATCACTGGCTGGCGCTTTTACTGGCACTGTGATTTTTTGCTTGAAGAGTTTTTGTTTAGACTTGGTGTTGTCTGACTTGGTGTTGTCTGACTTGGTGTTGTCTGACTTGGTGTTGTCTGACTTGGTATCGTCTGACTTAAATGTAAGCTCAAACTCTACCTGCTGCCCCTCTACTAGCGGTTGCTTCAAATCAAATAGCATCAGGTGAAAGCCGCCTGGTTCAAGTTTGTAAGGTTTGTTTGCGCTAAGTGCCAGATTTTCCAGCATACGCATTTTCATTACGCCGTTTTGCATGGTCATGCTATGAATCTCAACGCTTTTTGTTACATTACTTTCGGCATGAACCAAGCTTGCATTCTGCGTGCTCACCAGCGTCATGTAAGCAGCCCCGACATCTTGGCCAGGTGCGCTAGGGCGCACCCATGCATCTTTGATTGCAACCATGTCTTGGGCGTAAAGGTCTTTGGCGTAAAGTGCAGAGCCGACTGTTGTCAGAGTTAAAGCCAGCAGACAGTTTAGCAGACGGTGCCATGCAGTGGTATTGTGTAAGTTATTCATCACTAACCTCTAAAAAATTAAATAATTTAGTGTTATAGCTTAATGGTTATTGAGCGGTCAAGTCATCCGCCAGATCGTCTGACTTCGCATCGGCGGGAATTGCATATTGCTCACTCGCCCAGAGGCCCAAGTCTATCATTTTGCAGCGTTTGCTGCAGAAAGGGCGAAAAGGGTTATCTGTAGAATATTCAGTTAACTGTTTACAGGTCGGGCATGCAATTGATCGTTTTTTAGTAGTGTTCATAATGCAGTTAAGTGAAAGTGTACTGATTAAACTTGCCGAAAACAGGCTAATTTTTTATGATCTGTAAGGCTGAGCAGTTATTAAAGGTTGTGCAGTTATTAGTTGTGCAGTGATTATAAGTTACACAATGTAAGTAAAAACTCAACATCATCGTCATGTTTCTGTGGCTTTTGGGTACAGTCCAGTGTGTTAAATCTTATATTGATCGCATATTTGTTAGCACTTACTTCCGGAAAGCAGTTAATGCCATCTGCAACCTCGATTTTTAACATTTGCGCTGGTTTTGCACCGCCCAGCATTTTTTGATATGCGCCGTTGACTGCTACAAGCTTGCTGGTGGCGCCGCTGCCGCGCAAAATGCGCAAAATAATAATAATTGCCTGTTGCATGGGAATCAGTGGCTGAAGCCATGATTCCAAATCGCTCATGCGTCGTTCTTTACCAAGGCCGAGCCAGTAGTGGTAGGATGGTACGTCAAACTCGCACACGCCCCCCGGAATACCTGCACGTTGTTTAATACTCATCAGCCACTCATTGGCACGCAGTATCTGCCCGAGCTTTGTCGTTTCTGCGCGCAATGCAGTAGCTGCAATTTCAATATCGTTAAGCATGTCATGTAGCGCATCGGCTACAATCGCCGGGTTGCCAATCAACAGTCGCATGGCATTTTTCTGACGATCCAGTTCTTGCAAAAGCTCAGATTTTAGTTCAGCGCGATCTACCACGTCCAGAATTTGTAATAGTGTAAGCAAGGCACAGTGATGGTTGTACTCATGTCCGGCTGCTACATTATGCAAAACTTTGGCAAACAAATCCTCCACGCGTAGCAATGTGCGTATGCGCTCATTAAAAGGATAATCGTAGCTAGGCATTTTTCATTAAGGTTATTACACTAAAATGGTCTACTAACGGAAAGCTAAAGCGTTAAATTAAATATCCGCCAAAGTTGAACTGGATTATTAAATTTATTTGCTAACTATGCAAGTTCTAATAAGTTTTTTGTGTATTTTCTTTACGTTTTCGACCAACTCTTCTAGTGAGCCGTTGTTTTCTATAATTTCATCAGCGTTTTTTAATCTGATTGCTCTTGTAGTTTGCGCCGCCATAATTGCCCTAACCTCATCTTCAGTGAGCTTACTGCGTGCCATTGCACGTTTGATCTGCAAGCTCTCTTCACAGTCAACCACTACAATTTTGTTAATGGCATTCCGATAGCGATTACTTTCAAATAATAAAGGCACAACCAATATCTGGTACTGGGGTTTAAGGCTGTTGTCGTTATCGGTTAACTGCTCTATTGCGTGCTCATAGATTGCCGGATGCAATAACTTTTCCAGCTTGATGCGTTCGGTGGGGTCGTTAAGCACATGTGCGCGTAGGCTGGCGCGATTGAGTGATCCGTCCCCATTTAAAATACCGACACCAAAAATTTTGCTTATTTCAGATAGCATCGGGCTACCTGTTGCCGTTAATGTATGTGCAATAACATCTGTATCTACAACGGGAACGCCTAATTGTGCGAACTGTTTGGCAGCTTCACTCTTGCCTGAGCCTATGCCACCTGTGAGCGCAACAATGTACATATCGTGATAAGAGTATGAGGCTTATGGTAAGTAGATGCTTGCCAGCTGCTGCCCGAAAAATAGTGCTGCAATACCGCCTATTGCCAAAAATGGGCCAAAAGGCATCGGTACTTCTTTGCCACGCTTGGTGACTATAATCAGCGCAATGCCTATGATGGCACCTAATGTTGACGAGAGTAAAATGACTGTTGGTAAGAGTTTCCAGCCGAACCATGCGCCAATCGCCGCCAGTAATTTAAAATCGCCATAGCCCATGCCTTCTTTGCCACGTATGATTTTAAATAGCCAGAAAACACACCACAAAACAAGGTAGCCCGCCATGGCGCCGATTACTGCCGATTTTAAATCGGTAAAGCCGACGTTCAAGTTGAATAGCAGCCCTAGCCAAAGCAGCGGTAAGGTGATGTCGTCGGGCAATAATTGCGTGTCAAAATCAATAAAGGTGAGTGCAATTAATGCAAATGTGAATACCCAGGCAAAAAGCGTGGTGGTTGTGTAACCAAACTGCCAGCTGACTAACCCAATTAATGCCCCGGTCAGCGCCTCAACCAATGGGTAGCGCATACTGATCGGTGCGTTGCATGCACGGCATCGGCCTTTAAGTATTAAGTAGCTGATGATGGGAATGTTTTCAAAAGCGCTGATTTTGTGAGCGCAGTGTGGGCAGGCTGAGCGAGGTTTTGCCAAGGTGAACTGTGGCTGTGCCGGGATTTCCTTGCCCTGTAGTTCCAGGCAGTTGTTGTGCCACTCCTGCTCCATCATTTTTGGGAGGCGGTAAATAACAACATTTAAAAAGCTGCCCACCATTAGACCTAAAATAATGGAAACGGTAATAAATAAGGTGTTGTTTTCCTGTAATAGGCTGGATATTTCAGCAAGTTCGATGGGCATAGGTAACCTTTTATTAATTTAGCTGTGACTATAGCGTGCCATAAATCGGCTGTAAACTTAATGTGTCATTCCATCGTTAAGCATAAGTAGTGTCCTAGACATTAAGTGTTGTTCGAGATAAGTTTTCTGGTTAATGTGTGTTTCGGGACTTGAAATCCAGTTGCCTCGCCACAAACATAAGAGATGTATTCAAGATTATAATGAGCACATATAGTAAGAAGGAAACAGAATGACAGACATCACTAATCAACATGACGTAATTGAACTCTTGCAGGCAGAAATGGTGCATCCGGAGTGGGATGAGCCAATTATTTGCCGCGTTGAGGTTGATTTGCCAAGTTGGTTATCACAGTTGGCTGGTGGTAAGGCTTGGGAAGTATATGCAGAAGACGAAGAAGAAAGCTGCATCAGTTTTGCAATGCGCGAAGTATCAGCAAAAACTCCCAAACTCGCAGAAGTTACTCTCTATCACAATGGGTATGCAGTGGTGGATGTTGAAGGTAAGGCTTTGTTTGATGGCTCTCTTACCTCTGGCACCAGCAATTGTGCGCATTTGACCTACTACCATGCCGATACGGGCGAGAAAATCACTTTAAATTAAACCGTCGAAAAATTAAACCGTCGGAGCTACAGGTAACCCAGAGCTGGCTGTCGGAGCGGTGATCTTTGCTGGAGGGTATCTAAAAGCTCCGTTTAACCGAAAATTCGGCTAGTGCGAACATGGCCTGCTTGAATGTGGATTCAGGAAAATGTGCGATTGCCTGGCAACATTTCTCGGCTTCAATTTCCGCTAGTTTTTTCACATGCACCAGCGCTCCCGAGTTGTTAACAGCTTCAATTACCTGCGGCAGCTGTTCCAAACCGCCTTGCTCGATTGCGTTTCTAATTAACTGGCTTTGCGCTGCGCTGGAGTTGCGCATTGCATAAAGCAGGGGCAGCGTTGGCTTCCCTTCGGCGAGGTCATCTCCCAAGTTTTTGCCAATTTCATCGCTGTTGCCACTTAAATCCAGAATGTCGTCAACCAGCTGAAAGGCTGTACCCAAATGCATGCCGTAAAGAGTAAGTGCTGCTTCGTCTTCAGGGCTAGCTTTGCTGATGATGGCGCCTAACTGCGTGGCTGCCTCAAATAGTTTTGCAGTTTTGTAGTGAATAACCTTGAGGTAGTCTTCATCGGTAATGTCGGCGTTATGTACGTTCAGCAATTGCAACACTTCACCTTCGGCAATTACGTTGGTAGCGTTGCTTAACACCTCCATTACGCGCATGTTTTTTACAGCGACCATCATTTGGAATGTTCTTGAGTATACGAAGTCACCCACCAGTACGCTTGCAGCGTTGCCAAACAGTGCGTTAGCTGTGCTTTGGCCGCGACGTTTGGATGATTCGTCTACCACGTCATCATGCAGCAGTGTAGAGGTGTGGATGAGTTCGACCACGGCTGCCAGTTGGTGGTGCTGTTCTTCTATCTTGCCAAACAAACCGGCTGATAACAGTACCAGTATCGGGCGCAGTCGTTTACCGCCGCTGTTGATAATGTATTCGGCAACTTGGTTAACAAGCGTGACTTCGGAGTGCAGGGATTGACGAATGACGCTGTCGACTTTGCGCATGTCCTCAGCGATGCAGGAATGAATGATACTGGGTGTCACGTTGAATAGACCTGAAAAATAAGCGTTTATTTTATCACAGCCATTTTATCTATTATAAATATGCTGGTGTTATCGCTTGTAAAAGTGAGATAATTACGGTCTATGGTGCGGGCAGCATAATTTTTTATAAATACAAAGATTATGATTTGCTTTGCGGGATAATTTGCGTATAATGCGCGATTCTTTTGAAGTATGAGTTAAAGGCATAATCATGTATGCAGTGATCAAAACTGGTGGTAAACAATATCGCGTAGTTCAAGGCGAAAGATTAAAAGTTGAAAAATTAGATGTTGAAGTGGGCGGTACTGTAACGCTAGATCAAATTCTAATGGTTTCAGACGGTGATAAAACTACAATCGGCTCACCAATTATCAAAGGCGCAACTGTTAAAGCAACAGTGGTTTCTCATGGTCGTGGCGACAAGGTTATGATTTTCAAATTCCGTCGTCGTAAACATTACCGTAAAACTCAAGGTCATCGCCAAAGTTTTACTGAAATTAAAATTGAAGCAATCGCTGCTAAATAAGCAGTTCAAGAATTAAGGATTAAATCATGGCACACAAAAAAGCAGGCGGTAGTTCACGTAACGGTCGCGACTCACAAGCCCAGCGTTTAGGCGTTAAAGCATTTGGTGAGCAATTTGTTTCAGCTGGCAGCATCATCGTGCGTCAGCGCGGTACAAGAATGCATGCTGGTGAAAATGTTGGTATGGGTAAAGACCATACTTTATATGCAAAAGCTGACGGTAAAGTTAGCTTCACCGTTAAGGGTGCATTAAAACGTAAAACTGTGAATATTATTCCAGCTTAATTTTTACGAAAACATAAGAAGCCCTGTCGTTTTGATGGGGCTTTTTTATTTGGTACACTCATCATTATGAAATTTATTGACGAAGCAACGATTAAAATATTCGCGGGTGACGGTGGTAACGGCGTTGCTACGTTTCGTCGCGAGAAATACGAACCTATGGGTGGCCCAAGTGGCGGTGACGGTGGCCGCGGTGGTTCAATCATTATTGAAGCGGATCGCAATATCAACACGTTGGTTGATTATCGTTATACACGCAGTTTTCGTGCGCAGCGCGGTGAAAACGGTCGCAGTGCCGAATGTTACGGTGCCAAAGGCGAGGATATGATCCTGCGCGTGCCGGTCGGTACCGTGATTTCAGATAAATCCAGCGGGCAAATGCTGGTAGACCTGAGTGAGCACGGTCAGCGTGCGCAGATGGCTAAAGGCGGTAACGGCGGCCTGGGTAATGTGCACTTTAAATCTAGTTTGAACCGTGCGCCGCGTCAATGTACCAAGGGCGAACCTGGTGAAGAGTTAGAGTTATATCTTGAACTGAAAGTATTGGCGGATGTGGGTTTGCTGGGCATGCCTAATGCCGGAAAATCCACCTTTATCCGTGCGGTTTCTGCAGCAAAACCAAAAGTTGCCGATTATCCATTTACAACCTTGCATCCTAATCTAGGCGTAGTGCGTGTAGATGCCGAGCGCAGTTTTGTAATTGCCGATATCCCGGGCATTATTGAAGGTGCCGCTGAAGGTGCCGGTTTAGGGCATCAATTCCTGCGCCATTTGGCACGTACTTCATTGCTGCTGCATTTGGTGGATGTCGCGCCGTTTGATGATGCCGTTGATCCGGTACATGAAGCGCGGGCAATTGTTGAAGAGCTCAGAAAATATGATGAGTCACTTTATAACAAGCCGCGCTGGCTGGTATTGAATAAAATCGATATGTTGCCTAACTCACAAGAAGTGGTAGATGCTTTTGTGAAGGCTTATGGCTGGGAAGGTCCTGTATTTGCTATTTCTGCGATTAGCGGTCTAGGCTGCAAAGAGCTGACTTATGCCATCATGCAGCATATTGATGAAAACCGAGATTCGATCAATTCAGATTCAGTTAATCCAGAACCGGTAAATGCTGAGTCTGAACATCCAGAGTCCAAGAATGAAGCCGTTTGAGTTTAAATCTCTAGTACAAGATGCAAAAATCATTGTCGTGAAAGTAGGCTCTAGCCTTGTCACCAATGATGGGCATGGTTTGGATCGGGTTGCGATTGCTGCCTGGGCGCAGCAAATTGCTGCATTATCGCAGCAGGGCAAGCAGATTGTGTTGGTGTCCAGCGGTGCGGTTGCTGAGGGTATGCAGCGTTTGGGCTGGAAAAAACGCCCCACCGCGGTCAATGAGCTGCAAGCGGCAGCTGCCGTAGGGCAGATGGGTTTAGTGCAGATGTATGAAAGCTGCTTTGGTCAACATCATTTGCATACGGCACAAGTACTGCTGACCCATGATGATCTGGCGGATAGAAAGCGCTATCTCAATGCGCGCAGTACGCTACGTACTTTGTTGAACATGAAAGTCATTCCTATCATTAACGAGAATGACACAGTTGTTACCGATGAAATTCGTTTTGGTGACAACGATACTTTAGGCTCATTAGTTGCAAATTTAATTGAAGCCGATACGCTGGTTATTTTGACTGATCAGCAAGGTCTGTACTCTGCTGATCCGCGTAGTAATCCAGATGCCAGATTTGTTAACCAGGCAACGGCTGGAGACCCTGCGTTGGAGCAGATGGCAGGTGGTGCCGGCAGTAGCGTTGGTACCGGCGGCATGCTGACTAAAATACTGGCCGCTAAGCGCGCAGCGCGTAGCGGTGCGCATACCGTGATTGCTTCAGGTCGTGAAAAAGATGTGCTGGTGCGCTTAAGCGCTGGTGAAGCAATTGGCACGCATCTGGAAGCAACGCAGATGAAAACTGCGGCCCGCAAGCAATGGCTGGCAGATCATTTACGCACTACTGGCAAGCTGGTGCTGGACGCAGGTGCTGTTAAAGTGCTTAAAACCGAGGGTAAGAGTTTGTTACCCATAGGCGTAACTGCCGTAGAAGGTTATTTCGAGCGAGGCGATGTTGTAGCTTGTATGGATACAGAAGGTAAGGAAATTGCACGTGGCTTGGTAAATTACACTGCCAGCGAGGCTGCTAGAATAATGCGTAAGCCAAGTAATGAAATTGAGTCAATCTTGGGTTATGTTGACGAGGCGGAGTTGATTCACCGCGATAATTTAATCTTGTTATAAAATTTGCTTAAAAGGAATGCTTGTGGCAAATAATCAACCATTAGTAGCAATCATCATGGGCTCGGATAGTGACTGGCCAGTGATGAGAAATGCTGCGCAAATGCTCGCAGATTTTGGCGTGGCTTATGAAGCTAAAGTAGTTTCAGCGCATCGTACTCCTGACTTGATGTTTGAGTTTGCTGAAAATGCAGCTAAAGCAGGCATTCAGGTGATCATCGCCGGTGCAGGTGGTGCAGCTCATCTGCCGGGTATGGTTGCGGCTAAAACAACATTGCCAGTACTTGGCGTGCCAGTTCCTTCCAAGCATCTGCAAGGCCAGGATTCCTTGCTGTCAATCGTGCAAATGCCAAAAGGTATTCCTGTAGCTACCTTTGCAATCGGTGATGCCGGAGCTGCAAATGCCGGATTATTTGCGGTTTCTATTCTGGCAAATCATGATGCGAGCCTGGCGACAAAACTTGCCGAATTCCGCAAGAAACAGACAGAAAAGGTATTTAATATGGAGTTGAACGATAGGCCATGAGTCAAAGTAATGTGATTCTTCCTCCGGCGATGCTGGGTATGTTGGGCGGCGGTCAGCTTGGCCGTTTTTTTGTGATTGCAGCGCATGAAATGGGCTATAAAGTTACCGTGCTGGATCCCGATAAAAATAGCCCGGCGGGTACTATTGCTGATGTGCATCTCTGTGCGAAATATGATGATGAGGCTGCCTTAAAGCAAATGGCCGAGACTTGTCAGGCGGTAACCACTGAGTTTGAAAATGTGCCGGCAGCTACGCTGGAAACTTTGGCGGCTAGAGTTCCGGTGCATCCTTCGGGTAGGGCTGTTGCTATTGCGCAGCATCGTGTCAGTGAGAAAAATTTTCTTAAGGATGCCGGATTGCCTGTAGCGCCATTTGCCGTTATTGATAGTCATGCCGATATCCCGGCTGATGGCAGTGATATCTACCCTGCAATTTTGAAAGTATCTCGTTTTGGCTATGACGGTAAAGGTCAGGCGCGAGTTGCCAATTCTGCCGAGACTAAAAAAGCTTTTGCTGACTTTGGCCAGGAAGAGTGTGTGTTGGAAAAAATGCTGAAGCTTGATTATGAAGTTTCTGTAGTGCTTGCCCGAGATGCCAATGGGCATGTCGCTACTTTTCCTACTGCCGAGAATAGTCATTTGAATGGCATTCTGGATATATCGATTGTGCCGGCACGTGGCAGTGATGCGGTAAATCATCATGCACAGAAACTGGCAATCAACGTGGCCGAAAAATTAAATTACACCGGCGTGTTGGGGGTTGAGTTTTTTGTTTGTGGTGGTGAACTGCTGGTAAATGAGATTGCGCCGCGCCCACATAATTCTGGTCATTACACTATTGATGCCTGCGTCACTAATCAGTTTGAGCAACAGGTGCGTGTAATGACTGGCTTGCCTCTGGGCAGTAGCCGTCAGCATAGCTCGGCCGTGATGGTAAATCTGCTTGGCGATATCTGGCCTGAAAATTCAGATGGTAGCAGAAATGAACCCAACTGGCGTTTGGCATTCGCTAATGCTCAGTTAAAAATGCATTTGTACGGTAAGCAAGAGGCGCGCGCCGGACGCAAAATGGGGCATTTTACGGTGATTAATATCAGCCGTGATGAGGCCATCAAGCAAGCATTGCAAGTGCGTTCTGAATTAAATATCGGCGATTAATTTGGATTAATTTATTATCTACATGAGTAGCTGTTTGTTTAAGCTTTAAGTAAACAGCTACTTATTAAAACAAAAAAGCCGAACATTGTTCGGCTTTTTTTAGTTCCAACGATTGCTTAGGCAACCAATTACGAGGCAATCGATTACGCCATGGCCTTAATCGCAGCGTTTAAGCGGCTTTTATGACGTGATGCTTTGTTTTTATGGATAATGTTTTTGTCCGCAATGCGGTCAATAACGCTTACGTTTTCTGAGTAAGCAGCAGTAGCAGCGGCTTTGTCACCAGCTTCTACAGCTTTAATAATTTTTTTAATTGCGGTGCGCAAAGTAGAGCGCAAACTTGCGTTATGGGCACGTTGCTTTACTGCTTGACGAGCACGTTTTCTTGCTTGTGCGGTATTTGCCATCTTGTGTTTTCCTAAAGGATTTCTAAAAGCTATTCAAAATACGAAGCCCGTAATATTAACTATATATTAAATAGATTGCAAGTTAAAAACACACAAATATCGTTAGCAATTACAACGTGATGTGGCATGGCATGATAAAATCATGCAATAGATTGTTAATACAACGCTTTTTACCCTTTTTATTATAACGATTAAGCATGAATTTACTCAAAGCGCTGGCTAAAGTCGGCAGCATGACTTTTGTCTCGCGTATCCTAGGTTTTGTGCGCGATACCTTGATTGCGCGCGTGTTCGGCGCGGGCATGCTCAGCGATGCTTTTATTGTAGCCTTTAAAATTCCCAACCTGTTACGCAGAATTTCGGCTGAGGGCGCTTTTAGCCAGGCTTTTGTGCCTATTCTGGCTGAGTATAAAAGCCAGCGCAGCTTTGATGAAACGCATGGGTTGGTTAACCGGGTAGCAACCTGGCTAGGCATTATTCTGGTTGTTGTAACGTTGCTAGGCATGCTGGCAGCACCATGGATTGTGAGCCTGATTGCACCAGGCTTCAGGGCGGATGCGACAAAAATGCAGCTGACGGTTGAGCTGCTGCGTATTACTTTCCCTTATATTTTCTTTATATCCCTGGTCTCAATGGCAGGCGGTGTGCTCAACACTTATAATCGTTTCGGCATCCCTGCTTTTACCCCGGTGTGGCTTAATGTTTCAATGATTGCAGCGGTGCTGTTTTTTGCCGATTACTTTGATGAGCCGATCAAGGTGCTGGCCTGGGCTGTATTCATCGGCGGCTTTCTGCAACTGGTGTTCCAGGTTCCTTTTTTAAAGCAGATTGGCCTGCTGCCCAAGTTTGATTTTAAACGTGATGATGAAGGTGTCTGGCGTATTCTTAAACTAATGGGTCCCGCAGTGTTGGGAGTTTCGGTGGCCCAGGTTTCATTGATATTGAATACGATATTCGCTTCATTTCTGATTACCGGCAGTGTCAGCTGGCTATATTACGCAGACCGTTTGATGGAATTTCCCACGGGTGTGCTGGGTGTGGCCTTAGGGACTATACTGCTGCCCAGTTTATCCAAGGCGTATGCGGGTAAGGATGATGCCGAGTACTCGCAATTGCTGGATTGGGGCTTGCGCTTAACCTGCATTCTGGCAGCGCCTGCGGCGGTAGCGTTGGCGGTATTGTCTGCGCCTTTGGTAACATCATTGTTTTATTATGGAAAATTTACACCTGTTGATGTTGCTATGACGCAGCAGGCTTTGATTGCTTACAGCATAGGCTTGCTGGGCTTGATTTTGGTGAAAATTCTGGCGCCAGGTTTTTATGCCCGCCAGAATATTAAAACACCAGTAAAGATCGGTATATTTACATTGGTAATCACGCAGTTGATGAATGTGCTATTTGTGTTTGCTCTTAATTTGCAGCATGCAGGATTGGCGCTGGCAATTGGCTTGGGTGCCTGTGTGAATGCATCGCTGCTTTATTACCATTTGCGTCGTGCTAATTATTTTCATCCGCAGGCCGGTTGGTTTGTGTTTTTGCTTAAGCTATTTGTGGCGTTACTGGTTATGGCTGCTGTGCTTTATTTTGCGATGGGTGATGCAAGTTCGTGGCTGGCTTTCAGCTTAGTCAAGCGTCTGGTTTATATTAGCGGTTTGGTCACGCTGGGTGGTGTGAGTTACTTTGCAACGCTGATGCTGTTAGGTTTCAGGCCGCGAGACTATATACGCAGGGTAAATCGATAAATGCAGGTTTTTCGACACATTCCTGTTGCGTTGCAGGCCCCCTGCGCCCTGGCAATTGGCAATTTTGACGGTATGCATCTGGGGCATCAGGCATTGCTGCATAAGTTGATGCAAACTGCACAGGATTTGAGTTTGAATGCTGCGGTGATGACGTTTGAACCACATCCACGTGAGTTTTTTGTGCCAGAAAGTGCACCGGCGCGACTGTGTTCATTGCGCGAGAAGCTGGAGTTTTTTGCTGACGCTGGTGTTGAGCGCGTGTATGTATGCGCATTCAACCGACGTTTTGCCAAAATTACCGCAGAGGATTTTATGCAGCGTATTTTGCGCGAGGCTATCAATGCGAAAGCTGTGCTGGTTGGCGAAGACTTTCGCTTTGGCGCAAAGCGTGCAGGTTCAATTGAGAATTTTGTGCAGGAACAGTTTAATTTAGTCAGCCTGCCACAGGTAGATGCAGACGGAACGCGTGTATCAAGTACGCGCGTACGTGAAGCCTTAGTAGTAGGCAGGCTGGATGAAGCCGCGCAGTTGCTGGGGCGCTCATACAGCATTAGCGGCAAGGTAGTACATGGCGCCAAGCGCGGCAGGCAGTTGGGCTTTCCTACGGCCAATGTGCATATGCGTCACGAACGCCCAGCATTAACCGGTGTATATGCAGTAAAATTAGACGGTTTGCACGCGGTAGCAAATTTGGGTGTGCGGCCTACGATTGCCGGGGTGCCCAAGTTGTCTCTGGAAGTACATGTGCTTGATTTTAATGGTGATTTGTACGGAAAGCACGTGCATGTGGAATTTTTGTATAAAATTCGCGATGAAATGAAGTTTGATGGTCTGGATGGGCTGAAGGCGCAGATAGCAAAAGATGTTGAAGTAGCGAGAAGTTTTTTTATTAACCGCACCTGATTGCGGATAAATCAAGTTTTGGATTGTTAAATGACTGAACAGAATAAAGAGCAAAGTAAATATAAATTAAACCTGCCAGAGACATCGTTCCCGATGCGTGGCGATTTGGCCAAGCGCGAGCCGGCATGGTTAAAAACATGGCAGGACAAAAAGCTCTATCAACGTATAAGAGAAGCGCGCAAAGGTGCGAAGAAATTCATCCTGCATGATGGCCCACCGTATGCTAACGGTGATATCCATATCGGTCATGCCGTGAACAAGATTCTGAAAGACGTGATTGTAAAATCCAAAACCATGAGCGGTTTTGATGCGCCTTACGTACCGGGCTGGGATTGCCATGGTTTGCCGATTGAACTGGTGGTTGAGAAAAATCACGGTAAGGATATTGCGCCTGCCAAGTTCCGCGAGCTGTGCCGTGAGTATGCCGCAGAGCAGGTCGCGCGCCAGAAGAAAGACTTCATCCGCCTCGGCGTGCAGGGCGACTGGGATAATCCTTACCTCACCATGGACTTTAAAACCGAAGCTGACATCATGCGTGCTTTGGGCGATATTTATAAAAACGGTTATCTGTACCAGGGTAGCAAGCCTGTGCATTGGTGCGTGGATTGCGGCTCCGCGCTGGCCGAGGCTGAGGTTGAGTATGAAGACGTAAATTCACCGGCAATCGATGTGGGTTTCAGAGTTGCAGATAAGGCTGCTTTAGCTAAAGCATTTGGGGTAGAGATTTCAGGCGATGCCTATGCGGTGATCTGGACAACCACGCCATGGACATTGCCAGCCAATCAGGCCGTATCGGTGCACCCTGAGATGGATTATGACTTGATCCAGACCAGCAAGGGCTTGTTGATCTTGGCGCGTGAACTGGCAGACGCTACGCTCAAACGCTATGGCGAAGCAGATACCAAAGTTCTTGGTTCATGCAAAGGTATCGCGCTCAAAGCGCTGTCATTGCAGCACCCGTTTGATCAGCGCCAGGTACCAGTGATTTGCGGTGAACATGTCACCACGGATGCCGGTACCGGCCTGGTACACACTGCGGCTGCGCATGGTAACGACGACTGGCTGGTGATGCGTGCCAATTTCCCGAACGAAAAGCCGCGTGTATTGATTGGTGGTGATGGCAAGTTCTTCACTAGCCAGCTGGTTGAGTTTGAGGCAATCCGTGGTTTGACCAGGCAGGATGCTAATAAGGTGATTCTGGCCAAGATGCAGGAGAATGGCGCATTATTGGCCAGTGCACGCCTCAACCACAGTTTCCCGCATTGCTGGCGCCACAAAACGCCATTGATGCAATTGGCGACCCACCAGTGGTTCATTGGCATGAATGAGGCTGATGCCCAAGGTGTCAGTTTGCGCGAGCATGCCAACAAAGCCGTCGATGAAACCGAATTCTTCCCAAGCTGGGGTCGTGCTCGTCTGGAAGCGATGATCAAAAACCGCCCAGACTGGTGCGTGTCACGTCAGCGTAACTGGGGCGTACCGATGCCGCTGTTCGTGCACAAGGAAACCGGCGAGCCGCATCCGCTTACACCGGAGCTGCTGGAAAAGGTCTGCCTCGATGTGGAAAAACAGGGCATTGAAGCCTGGTTCAGTCTGGATGGTGCAGCTTTCTTGGCTGCCCATGCGCCACAGAATGCCGAGCAGTACAAAAAAGTGACCGATACTCTGGATGTATGGTTCGACTCCGGTGCAACGCATGCCGCCGTATTGAAACGCCGTCCGGAATTACAGCATCCGGCTGACTTGTACCTGGAAGGTTCCGACCAGCACCGTGGCTGGTTCCAGTCTAGTTTATTGACAGGTTGTGCGATTGATGGCCGTGCCCCTTACGATGCCTTGCTCACGCATGGTTTTGTGGTGGATGGTGCCGGGCACAAAATGAGCAAGTCCAAAGGCAATGTAGTCGCGCCGCAGAAGGTGATGGATACCTACGGTGCCGACATTCTGCGCCTGTGGACAGCTTCTACCGATTATTCTGGTGAACTTACGATTTCAGACGAGATCCTGAAGCGTGTCGCTGAAAGCTATCGACGCATCCGCAATACCTTGCGTTTTCTGCTGGCCAACCTTGCAGACTTTGACGCGAAGAAAGATCTGTTGCCGGTAAGCGAATGGCTCGAGATCGACCGTTACGCATTGCACCTGACCAGCAAACTGCAGGCAGGGATTCTGGCGGATTACGACCGCTACGAGTTCCATCTGGCGGTACAGAAATTCGTCAGCTTCTGTTCAGAAGACCTGGGAGGTTTCTACCTGGATATCCTGAAAGACCGCTTGTACACTGCAGGTGAAACTTCACATGCGCGCCGCGCCGCACAAAGCGCATTGCACCATATTACGCACGCCATGATGCGTTTGATGGCACCGATCTTGAGCTTTACCGCGGATGAAATCTGGCAGACACTGGGCTTGGATGCGGATAAGACTGTGTTTGAAGAAATCTGGTATAGCTTGCCTGAGCATGGCCTGAGCGATGCAGATTTACAGGCATGGCAAACAGTGCTGGAGGTGCGTGCAGCGGCCAATAAAGCCATTGAAGAAAAACGTGGACAAGGTCTGGTAGGCTCATCACTGCAATCAGAGTTGGATATTTATGCGGATGGCGCAGTTCACGATGCATTGAGTCGCTTGGGTGATGATCTGCGTTTTGTGCTGATTACCTCACGCGCAACTGTGCATAACCGTGTTGGTGAGCTGGAAATACAGGTGACGCCAAGTACGCACACCAAATGCGACCGTTGCTGGCATTACCGTGCCGACGTCGGTGCGGATGCCGAGCATGCCCATATCTGCGGCCGTTGCGTAAGTAACCTATTTGGCCGGGGCGAGGCACGTTCACATGCGTAAGTGGTTTGCGATTAGCGCGGTAGTTGTTGCTCTGGATCTATACACTAAAAGTCTGGTGCAAAAGGCGTTCAGCTACGGTGAGCACTTAACGGTGACCAGTTTTTTTGATCTGGTGCGATATCACAATGAGGGCGCCGCATTCAGTTTTCTGGCGAATGCCGGTGGCTGGCAGAAGTGGTTTTTTACTGCGATTACAGCAATTGCCGTGATAGTAATTACTTACCTGATTGTCAAACATCATGCCGAAAAACTATTTTGTTCAGGTCTGGCTCTGGTGTTGGGCGGCGCGATAGGCAATTTGTATGATCGTTTAACCTTGGGTTATGTTGTTGATTTCTTGTACTTTCATATCGACGAGCTGTATTGGCCGGCATTCAATATCGCAGATAGTGCGATTTGTGTAGGTGTAGGATTATTATTGCTGGATAGTTTTAATAAAGAACAGCCTGCTGCCGCAAAGTAGTTGTTTATTAAAACAGTCGGCAGATTTTAGTGGTTTCATTGGATATTGATCATTAAGGTGTTGAAATGCCGGACTGGAAAAAACTCATCGCAAGTAAAATCGACTTGGCAAAAAAAGGCAGCCAGCCTGGTAAGCCAAATGCCAATGTCCGCATACCCGCAGGGCAAACCGAAGTCAGAAATTTTCCGCGTCTGGATCTGGGCATTGTGCCGGATGTAACAGCCCAAAACTGGCATTTGCGTATTTATGGTTTGGTTGAACACGAGCTTAATCTGGATTGGGCTACATTTCAGGCTATGCATCAGGTGACAGATGTTTCCGATTTTCACTGCGTAACACGCTGGAGTCAGCTGGATATGGATTGGCAGGGCGTGCGTGCGCAGGATGTATTAGCACTGGCACAGCCAAAAGAACCTGCCAAATTCGTGACTTTGCATAGCTATGACGGCTATACCACTAACTTACCCTTAGAGGCGCTGCTGGATAGCGATGTCATCATTGCACACAGTGTGCTGGGCGCACCCTTGACGCTGGAGCATGGCGGCCCGGTGCGGCTGGTAGTGCCAAAGCGCTATGCATGGAAAAGCGCGAAATGGCTTAAGGCGATTGAGTTGCATGAGTTCGACCGCCCCGGTTTTTGGGAAGTGCGTGGCTATCATAACGAGGCTGACCCGTGGCTCGAGCAGCGATTCTCTGATGATTAGTAAGCCAGATGACTAGCAACCCAGGTGAGAGTAAGCCAGATGACAGTAACTGGCACAATATTTTTGCAGTCGTTAATGCCTGACTGATGTTTTAGTCATGCAATGTAGGGTTGGCACTTGGCTTTTTGCCGAGTTTTCTCTGTAAGGTGCGCCGGTGCATATTCAGGCTGCGCGCAGTGGCTGAAATATTGCCATCATTTTCTGCCAGTACACGTTGTATATGTTCCCACTCCAAACGGTTGACGGTGAGCGGGTTACTGGACAGCTCCACTTCGGCATTGCCATTCTGCTTTTCAAAGGCCGCAACGATCTCATCGGCATCTACCGGTTTTGCCAGATAATGGGTCGCTCCTAATTTAATAGCCTCGATAGCAGTGGCGATACTGGCATAGCCTGTCAGCACTACAATTTTAGTGCCAGCTTGCAGGCTTGCAAGCTGCCTTACCAATACCAGCCCGGAATTGCCTGACATCTTAAGGTCAACCACTGCAAATTCCGGAGGGTCATTTTTAGCGAGTTCAAAAGCACTTTCCGCACTGGTTGCGAGTGTCACCGTAAAGCCGCGCTTACGCATGGCAATAGCCAGCACACTAAGAAAGTCTTCATTGTCATCTACTAACAGCAAGGTCGCTTTTTCATCGTGATCTACATTACTCATGCGCAGGCTTCCAATTTAACTTTAATATTAATTAATACGTAGATTTTTTAGCGGTAGCTTCACAGACGCCAGCACGCCGCCTTCATTATGATTGGCAAGGTTAAGTTCGCCGCCGAATCTTGTCAGCGTGATTTTGCTTAGATATACACCCACGCCCATGCCTTGCTCATTTTTAGAGCTGAAAAAGCGTTTGCCCAATTGTGTTTTAATTTCATCACTAATGCCGGTTCCAAAATCACGGATGCTGATGTTTAAAGTGTTCTCGTCCCATTCTGCGTTAAATACGACACGGTCAGGAGAGGCGTCGGCGGCGTTATCCAATAAATTCTGCAATGCCTGAATCAGGGTTCTATCTGTGAATATCAATGGATTGTCGCTGCTCTCGGCAACAGAAACAACAAGCTCTGTTGCCGGGCGGGTATCACGCCAGCGCTGGATCAGCTCCTGCAAAAATTCGCGCAGGTTTAGGCCATGCCCGGCATCGGCACGGTTTTGCCCGGCATTACGGGTGATTGAAGATAAAATTTCCTTGCAGCGATTGATTTGCGTACGTAAAACATCCAGTTGCTGTAGCTGCTCCGGTTGGTTGGCCAGGTCATTTGCCAGTTCCTTACTGACTACCGCCATGGTAGAAAGCGGCGTGCCTAGCTCATGCGCGGCACTGGCGGCTAGTGTGCCCAGTGATAGTACACGCTCACTTTCCAGAGATTGTTCACGGATGCTGGCCATGAGTTGGTCGTATTCGCGCAGGCTTTGCCCAATGCGTGTCACAAAAAAAGCGATAATGCCCGCGCTCACTACAAAGCCTATCCACATGCCAACCAGGTGGATATCCAGCGTTTTGCCTGCAATGTCATGCATATGCAGGTGTGACAGCGGCACATAGTAGAAGACCAACAACGAATAGCATGCAATAGCTACTATCGCCAGCAGCCAGGCATACTCGCGTTTTAACGCTACAGCCGCTACCGTGAGTGGCAATAGGTACATCCAGACCAATGGGTTGCTGTAACCGCCGGTGTAATAAAACAGCACCGTTAATGCAAGCAGGTCAGCCAACAGTTGCAGCAGTACTTCTTTATCGTTTACATTGCTGGCGTGGCTATTCAAGCGTAGCAATGTAATTAAGTTGAGCAGCAACATCCCGCCTACAGCAAAAGCGATTGGATATTGAGGTAATGGAATATGCAGGTAGAACAATGCCAGCGTTGCCGCCAGCATGAAGGCAATCATTACGCTGCGCAGCAGGAACAGACGCTGTAAATTGCGGCGTGAAGGGTTTTCTAGAATAGGTGAGGTGATATTCATGACCATTAATATTATACGTGCCGATTGATTAATTACACTGCGACAATTGGTCGCATTACATAAAGCTTATTATTTATATACACTTACCAGAAAACATAAAGAATAAACGGGGGTGCACAAAATGCAGAAGAAGCTGATTTTTATTTTTGTGGCGGCAACGTTCAGTAATGCCAGTTTTGCCGACCATAATGAGGTCATTAATCTCGATGATGTAGAAGTGCGCGCCCCGATGATTGATAGCCGCATTTTGAAGCATCCGGCTACTGTTGAAACTTACGACAAAAAACAAATTGAAGATAGTATTAACGCTGCAACACCGGCGCAAACCCTGAAGTACCTGCCTAGTATACAAGTGCGTGAGCGTTTTATTGGTGACCGCAATGGCATAATTGCTACACGTACTATTGGTACCTTATCCAGCGCACAGAGCATGCTGTATGCCGATGGTGTGCTGCTGTCTAATCTGCTGGGTAATTCATTTGCGTATCCGCCGCGCTGGGGCTTGGTAAGCCCGGAAGAGATCGAAAGTATCAGCATGATGTACGGGCCATTTTCGGCACTGTACGCGGGTAACTCATTTGGTGGTGTCATGAGTATCGCTACTCGCATGCCGACCCGATTTGAGACGCATGCCAGCGCGCAGGCCTTTAACCAGAACTTTAAGTTATATGGCACAGACGAGAATTATGGCGGTAGTCATTTAACTGCATCGATTGGTGATAAGGTCAATGACCTTGCATTCTGGCTGGGTGTGGATTATCTGGAAAACAAAGGTCAGCCGATGAGTTTTTCTACAGCTAATCTTTCAACAACCCCGCCCGGAATCAGTCCTGTGGTGACAGGGGCTTATCAGGATAAAAGTGAAACAAACGTCAACCGCGTGATATTCGGTGCAAATAGCATTGATAAGACTGAGCAAACCAATATCAAATTTAAAGCGGCTTATGATATTACACCGCAAATCAAGGCTGCCTACACTTTGGGTATGTGGAGCATGGATGGCAAAACTGATGTTGAAAGCTATATCAAAGATGCTGCGGGTAATCCGGTATATAACGGCCGGGTAAACTTTAATGGCAAGCAATATGATGTTTCCGGACAAAACCCGGGAGAGGCCGAGTCATTGCATATTATGCAGGCGCTGGACCTCAAGTCTAATACCAAGGGTTTTTTTGACTGGCAATTGACCTTGTCTGATTATAATTACCAAGTGGATAGAAATAGCACGGCTAATCCATCTTCCAGCGGTACCATTGCTGCCGGTAATCCATATCTGACAAGAACCGGTCGAGTTACTGACATGTCCGGTACCGGCTGGACTGTGTTTGATGCGCGTGCCACTTTGCGCCCACATGAGCATACGATTGATATTGGTTACCACGTAGATCAATATGAACTTAAAAGTGAAACCAATAATACCGCTGACTGGTCGCTAGGCAATAAAGGCACATTAAATGCCTCTGCCCAGGGGGAAACCAGGACGCAAGCACTGTATGCGCAGGATAAATGGCAGATCAATCCGCAGTGGGCGCTCACCTTTGGGGGGCGTGCCGAGTATTGGCAGGCATTAGATGGGCAAAATCAGACCACTATTGCCGGCGCACTAAAAACGGCCGATTATAAAGATGTTTCCGAAACTAAATTTTCACCTAAAATTTCATTGAGTTTTGAACCGGTTCCCGCCTGGGGCTTTCGCGGTGCATTGGGGCAGGCGTTCCGCTTTCCTACGGTCAGTGAAATGTTTCAGCCATTGCAAAACGGAGCCGTAGCCTATTTTGTGCAAGCTAACCCTGTACTCAAGCCGGAAGAAGTGATTGCGGCTGAGTTTACCGCAGAGCGGCGTTTTGATAACGGACTGGTGCGAGCCAGTCTGTTTAGTGAAAATAAGCATGATGCACTTATTTCACAAACCTTGGCTAACGGCAGTGCGATTCCATACGACACAGGTACTTGTACCAGAGCCGCAGGCTGTAGTTTTATACAGAGTGTAGATCATATCCGTACACGCGGCCTTGAGCTGGCAACGCAATGGCAGGATGTTTTTGTGCATGGCCTGGATCTTCAGGGCAGTGCAACCTTTACCGATGCTGAAGTGCTGCGTAATGATGCAGCACCAACTACTGTCGGTAATAAACCGCCACGCATTCCGCGTAATATGTTTAAGGCTGTGGCTACTTACCATCAGGGCAGTAACCTAACTTATAGTCTGGCAGCACGATACAGCGGCAGACAGTATAATGCTTTGGATAATAGCGATATTAATCCGGACACTTTTGGTGGTGCGAGTAAGTTTTTTGTGATGGATGCTAAAGCCAATTACAAATTTGCCAATCGATTTACTGCAAGCCTGGGGGTAGATAATCTGAATAACTACAAATCTTATGTGTTTCATCCATATCCACAACGCACGACATATGTGCAATTAAAGTTTGACTATTAATGGCTAAATACTTATTAGCGCTTATTTTGTTTGGTTGCGCATTTTTTACAAATGCGCATGAAGACCATACTAAACATCAGTCCTCGACATTGGCCGAGAGCTTTGCTTTTGATGTTGACGGTAACCTGTGGCGTGCTAGCGTTAGAGATGGTTTTGTAGAAGTGAATACGAGTCGCGATCTGGGTAAAACTTTTTCCAGAGCCGTAAAAGTCAATCAGCTGCCACAAAAAATCGGCGCAGATGGGGAAGCGCGCCCCAAAATTGCAATTTCGGCAGAAGGCTATATTTATGTTAGCTGGACCGAGGCGTTGAAAAAACCATTTTCCGGTTATATCTGGTTTGCACGTTCAACGGATGCAGGTAAAACTTTTGATAAACCTTATATCGTGCATCAGGATCGCAGTGAAATCACACATCGCTTTGATGCGCTCAATTTAAGTGCTGATGGCCGGATTACCGTTGCCTGGGTTGATAAGCGCGATTTGATTGCCGCTAAAGCTGCGAATAAGCCGTATGAAGGCGCTGCGATTTATTATGCCGTATCTGGTGATAAAGGGGCCAGTTTTTTACCTGATCAGAAACTGGCTGACAGCAGCTGTGAATGTTGCCGCATTGCACTAGCCAATAAGCCGGATGGCACAGTAGCCGCGATGTGGCGTCATGTGTTTGCCGGTAGCGAGCGTGATCATATGCTGGCGGAAATCCCTACTGCGAACAAAGCTCCGCAGCCAAGGCGCGCTACCTACGGTCGCTGGAAAATTGATGGTTGTCCGCATCATGGCGCGGCGCTTGCAAGTGGTGGAGACGGTGTACACTGGTGGGGCTACCATATGGCATGGTTTGATGGCGGTAACGATGATACCGGCAAGGATGCCACATTGTTTTATGCGCGCATGGATGGTGAAGCTTGGGTGTCATCACCAGCTAAAAAGTTTGGCAATATGAAAAAACAGGCAGGGCACCCAGCCTTGGCTGCTGTTGGTGAAAATGTCTGGCTGGTTTGGCGCGAAAAGGATGCCGGAAAAAGCCAGATTTGGCTCATGCAATCAACTGATGAAGGTAAAAGCTGGATTGCGCCACAAAAGCTGGTGGATAGTGCTGGGGAGGCAGATTACCCGTCATTGCTGCAAAATGGCAAACAGATGTTTCTGGTTTGGAATACTGAACATGAGGGCTTGAAAGTTATCCCCCTGCAAACTAGTGCGAACTAACTGATGCACCAAACTTTGGTGTTGTGAGTCAGTTCCATCCAGATTGCCCATGCGCTGGCAGCGCTGAGTAACAAGCCAGCCAGGCGCATGCCGTATGGTTCAATGGCTTTGGTTTTTAGCTTTAGCCACAGCCATGGCGCTAAAAACAATGATAGGCTGGAGCCTATTGCAAATGCCGCCATGGTGAGTGCGCCGCCTAGTGGTTGGGCATTAAATGATGCAATAATTAACGCTGAATACAGCAGGCCACATGGCATTAACGCCCACAGCATCCCCACATAAAAATTGCCGCCGCGTTTTACTGCCAGTTTCTTTACATAGCCCCAGATATTGCGCCCTGCATGGTCTACCCATATTGGCTGGCGGGCATAGATCACCAGCAGCAGCCCCCAGAAGAATATTAATACATGAAAGAAAGTCCACAGCGGGTGCAAAGCTGAGCTGTAGCTAGAGAGCCAGGCAATACTTTGTATGGCAAAGGTGGCGATTGCACCGAGCAGTGCATAGCCGCACAGGCGCCCCAGATGGTATTGATAGATACCGTATGGGTGCTGCTGGGATTGCGTCAGCGCCGTGCATGCCGCGCCGCACATTGCGATGCAGTGGGGGCCACCGGCAATCCCCATGACTAGTGCACTATATAAAAGCGCGGTTTGCATGATTGTTGTTTAGCGTCGGAATTAGTCTTTGTTGACACCGGTGGCTGCGTGGTTGCGAGCTTTGATTGCTGGCTCGAGCGCGTTTTTCTCTTCAGTCGTTAATGATCTCTTAAGAATTGCTTCGCCTTGATTTTCTTCATGCGTTAATACTGGATCTTGCCCGCTTACTGCAATGTAAACGGTAGTCAGGCTGGCAACCACAACAATTGCCGGGCCACCGAAAACCAGCCATGCGTAGCCGGATTTCCACCATTTGGGTTTTTGCTGTTGTGTTTGCTGCTGCGCCATGGCTTAACCTTTAACGTGACATATAGAAAATGGATTTTTCAGAGATTTCTTCTTTAGTGCTGGCCGCCTCGATTTCAAACTCGATTGGATGTGAGCCGCTCTTGATCGAGCCGTCTTCAATCTGCAAACTGATTGCTACCATGCGTGATTCTGCCGGGCCAACTGTAAATACGCCATCTGATGCAATAGTCAGGCCTTTGATGCCTTCTATCGAGATGCTATAGGTTTCTGGGTGTTCAGATGCGTTGGTAATTTGCAGGCGATAGACATTTTCAACCTTACCGCCAGACACCAGCCGTGACATCACACCGCGGTCACGAATGACATCGACTTTAAATGATGCACGTAGCGCTAACGATGCCGCGAATGCCAGGCATATTAACAGTAATAAGCCGCTGTAGATCAGCACGCGCGGACGGAATACTTTCTGTAAAATCTGTTTTTGTGTCCAGCGCTGCTCAACACCATTGTGGGTAGAGAAACGTATCAACCCGCGTGGATATTCCATCTTGTCCATGATGCTGTTGCAGGCGTCTACGCATAGGCCGCAGCTGATGCATTCGTATTGCAGGCCGTTACGGATATCAATACCGGTAGGACAAACCTGTACGCAGAAGCTGCAATCGATGCAATCACCCAAACCTTCTTGTTTTGCATCTACCTTGCGAGAGCGACCGCTGCGTGGCTCGCCGCGCTCCTGATCATAAGTTACGATGAGCGTGTCGTTATCAAACATGGCACTTTGGAAACGTGCGTAAGGACACATGTATTTACAGATTTGTTCACGTAAAAAGCCTGCATTACCGTAAGTAGCAAAGCCATAGAAACATATCCAGAAGGTTTCCCATGGGCCGAGCCGGAATGCAGCGATATTCTGTATCAGGTCACGTATTGGCGAGAAATAACCAAGGAACGTGAAGCCGGTAAACATGGAGAAGCTGATCCATGCTGCATGTTTAAGAAATTTCTTGTTGAATTTCTTGAAGCCGAATTTCATGCTGTCCAGACGCATCCGCGCGGCACGGTCACCTTCTATTTTGCGCTCCATCCATAAGAAGATTTCGGTATAGACGGATTGCGGGCAGGAGAAGCCGCACCATAAGCGTCCGGCTACCGCGGTAAACAGGAATAGGGCAAGCGCCGCGACAATCAGGATGACAACGAGGTAGATCAGATCCTGCGGGTAGAGCACCAAACCAAAAATGTAAAAACGATGTGTGCTGATATCAAGCAATATGGCCTGTCTGTCATTCCATAGCAGCCACGGCGTGCCGTAAAAAACAATCTGCGTGATCCAGATCGTGAGCCAGCGCAGGTTCTTGAAGTATCCGGAAATGTCTCGCGGGTAAACTTTTTGGTGCGCTTCATAAAGTGATTTTGCCTTGGGTGCTTCTGCGGCAATAGGGATGACTTTTTTGGATTTTTGCTTCTGGATAGACACTTGTTCGAGACCTTGTTAAAAATAAGACGCTCAAAGTACAACGCCCTCTATTTTAGCATATGCAAAATAGAGGGCGTTTAGTGATATTAGGATTTATTTAATTAAACTTTTATTTAATTAAAGTTAAGTTTCTAATTAGACTTAAGTTTCATTAAACTTGAGTTTCATCCTATGTAAATTAAATCTAAATCACTTATTTGGCACTTTCGTTGTTTGAAAAGCGCCAAACATAAGCAGCCAGAACATGAATCTGCTCAGGAGTCAGGCGTGAACCTTGCGCAGGCATCTGGTTTGTTTTGCCATTATTGATGCGATCCATAATTGCAGCCTCGCCTGCACCGTGCAGCCAGATATCGTCGGTAAGGTTAGGTGCACCAATCGTCGGGTTGCCTTTACCTTCAGGGCCGTGACAGGCAGCACATGCAGCGAACTTATCTTTGCCTAATGCGGCTCTGGCTGCATCATGAGGCGTGTTAGATAGGCTAAGCACGTAGTTTGCTACATTCTTTACATCATCAGCAGTACCGCCGATAGCTGCTGCCATTGGCGGCATCATGCCCTGACGGCCATTGGTGATGGTATCTGCGATATATTCTGGAGTACCGGCACCTAACCAGTCTTTGTCAGTCAGGTTGGGGAAACCGCGGCTACCATGTGCATCGGAGCCGTGGCACTGTGCGCAGGTGTTCATGAACAAACGCTCACCAATTGCCATAGCTTTTCCGTCTTTGGCGACATCTTCGATTGCCATGCCAGTGTATTTCGCATAAATAGGCGCTAAACGCTCGTTAGACTCCTTTACTTCCTGCTCATACTGTTTGATTTGTGTCCAGCCAAGTTTGCCGGTGTAAGTGCCTAAACCTGGATACAAGAACAGGTAAGTTGCACCGAAAATACAGGTGAAAATAAACATCCACATCCACCATCTTGGCATCGGGTTGTTCATTTCCACGATATCTTCATCGTAAACATGGCCGGTTGACTCACCAGTGTGTGCCGGGTCATGTGATTTGCTGGTAATGAACAGCACGGTCATGCAGAACACAATACCGCCAATCACGATGGCTGAAATAAAAAACGGCCAGAAACTGCTTGTAAAATCACTCATTATTCATCTCCCTCAAGCGGCAGTCTTGCCGCTTTGTCAAAATCTTCTTTATGCCGTCCAGACCATGCCCACACCCAGATACCTACGAAGGTAATCAGGATTGCGAACATGGCGATTATGCGTAAATCTGTAATATTCATAATTTACACTTATTGCTTAAGTGCAGTACCTAACACTTGTAGATAAGCAATCACGGCTTCCATTTCAGTTTTGCCATATACGTCATTTGCAGAGTTTTTAATCTCTTCGTCGGTATAAGGCACGCCTGCGATTTTCAGAGCGCGTAAGTGAGATGGCAGATTTTTGGCATCCACCAGGTTTTTCTCTAACCATGGGTATGCCGGCATTACTGACTCTGGCACCAGATCACGAGGGTTGATCAGGTGAATGCGGTGCCACTCATCGCTGTAACGTGCACCAACACGAGCCAGGTCCGGGCCAGTACGTTTACTACCCCATTGGAACGGGTGATCGTAAACAGACTCACCTGCTACAGAGTAATGACCGTAACGCAAGGTCTCTGCCTTGAATGGGCGAATCATCTGTGAGTGGCAGTTGTAGCAGCCCTCACGCTGATAAACGTCACGCCCAGCCAGTTGCAAAGCTGTGTAAGGTTTCAGGCCTTCGATTGGTTGAGTCGTTGATTTTTGGAAAAACAACGGCACGATTTCAACCAGACCGCCGAAAGAAACCACAATTAAAATAAACACGATCATCAGGAAACTGTTGGTTTCAATCTTCTCGTGGGTAAATCCTGTTTTTTGATTATCTGACATTTTTCGTTCTCTTAAGCATGAACAACTGTTGATGGCACTTTAATGCGCGCAGCTTGGCCCATTTGTACCGTTTTAATTACGTTCCACAACATGATCGCCATGCCTGATACGTACATTAAGCCACCTATCATACGGATTACGTAGAATGGGTGCATGGCTTTAACAGATTCAACGAAAGTGTAAGTCAATGTACCGTCTTCGTTGATAGCACGCCACATCAAGCCTGCAGTCACGCCTGAGATCCACATTGCAGTGATGTATAACACCACGCCGATAGTCGCCAGCCAGAAGTGCAGTTCAATTGCTTTTTTGCTGTACATCTGTTTCAGACCCCACAGGCGTGGTGTCAAGAAGTACAGTGAGCCCATGGATACAAAGCCAACCCAGCCTAAAGCGCCTGAGTGAACGTGGCCTACGGTCCAGTCTGTGTAGTGTGAAAGTGCATTCACGGTTTTAATCGCCATCATTGGGCCTTCAAAGGTACTCATACCGTAGAAAGACAATGAAACGATCAGGAAACGCAGGATAGGGTCATCGCGCAGTTTGTGCCATGCGCCAGACATGGTCATCATGCCGTTGATCATGCCGCCCCAGCTTGGAGCCAGCAGAATCAGTGACAGAACCATCCCCACTGATTGTGTCCAGTCAGGCAGTGCTGTGTAGTGCAGGTGGTGTGAACCAGCCCACATGTAAGTGAAGATCAAACCCCAGAAGTGCACGATAGACAAGCGGTATGAGTACACTGGGCGCTCGGCTTGTTTTGGTACAAAGTAGTACATCATGCCCAGGAAACCGGCTGTCAGGAAGAAGCCCACAGCGTTGTGGCCGTACCACCATTGCACCATGGCATCCTGTACGCCAGCGTAGGCTGAGTAGGATTTCATCCATTCAGCCGGGATTGCAGCACTGTTAACGATGTGCAACAGCGCCACTACGATAATGAATGCGCCGTAGAACCAGTTAGCAACGTAGATATGCTTGATTTTACGCTGTGCGATTGTGCCAAAGAACACGATGGCATACATCACCCACACTACCAGCAGCAGCAAGTCGATTGGCCATTCCAGCTCAGCGTACTCTTTAGACTGTGTGTAGCCTAGAGGTAGCGAGATTGCAGCAGCCACAATCACCGCCTGGTAACCCCAGAAGGTGTAGCGTGCTAACAGCGGGAATGCCAGTTTGGTTTGGCTGGTACGCTGCACAACGTAATAAGACGTTGCGAACAGTGCACAGCCGCCGAAAGCGAAAATCACTGCATTGGTATGCAATGGTCGCAGACGTCCAAAGCTGGTCCAAGGTAAACCAAGGTTAAGTTCAGGGAAAGCCAACTGTGCGGCGATGATTACGCCAACCAGCATGCCTACAACCCCCCAGACAACTGCCATCACGGTAAATCTCCGGATGACGTAGTCGTCGTAAAACGTTTCTACATTACTGTTACTCATTACTTCCATCCCTTAAATAAAACAAAATCAATCGATTAGCAGGAGAAATCCAGTGCGAATTGCTAAATTCGCACAAAATGATAATTTCCTGCATAACACGCTAACTACAATTATGGGATTATATAATGTAAATTGAGAATGGCTACCGGATTTTCACCAGTATTTTGTTTCAATTCAAGAGTCTGGATCAGCTGAATGGTTTTTTGTATTGCAGTATCAACATTGCGCTGGTGTTCTGCTAGATAACCCAGAGATAAAAAAATTAAGGAGCATTGACTGCTCCTTATTTTTTTATCACTTATTCTTTAATCACTATCAGGCAGATCGGATGTTCTGCCGGCATTCCTGTTTTAGTAAGCCCAATAATGATCCACCAGCAATGCGGCAAACAGCAGGGTGAGGTATGTAATCGAATATCTGAAAGTTCTCTTGGCCAGATCGTCAGAGTATTTTTTATACAAGCCAATGACATATGCCATGAAAATTGCATCAAGCACAATGGTAGCTATCAGGTAAATCATGCCACTCATGCCAAGGCCGTAAGGCATCAGTGAAACTGCCACCAGAATTATGGTGTAGAGAAGTATATGCAGCAGCGTGAATGCTTCGCCATGGGTCACCGGCAGCATCGGCATGCCGACTTTTGCGTACTCTTCGCGGCGATAGAGTGCCAGGGCCCAGAAGTGAGGCGGTGTCCAGGCGAATATGATCAGGAACATGATCAGCGATTCTGGCGAAACCGTATTGGTGACAGCGGCCCAACCTAAAATTGGTGGCATTGCGCCGGATGCGCCGCCAATCACGATGTTCATTGGCGTAGCGGGTTTAAGAAATATTGTATAAATGACTGCATAACCGACAAACGTGGCTAATGTGAGCCACATGGTGAGCGGGTTTACGTAAACATACAGAATAGCCAGCCCTGTGCCGCCCAGTAATGTGGCAAATACCATGGTTTCAATGGTTGAAACCTGACCGGTAGGCAGTGGCCGCGCCCGGGTGCGCGCCATGATAGCGTCGATCTGGTGTTCTATCAGGCAGTTGAATGCTGCGGCAGCACCTGAGGCAAAGCCGATGCCTACGGTAGTTGCCAATAATAGCGGCCATGGCACCATATTTGGTGTAGCTAGAAACATACCGATCAGTGCCGTGAAGACGATTAAAGAGGTGACACGCGGTTTGCAAAGTGGAAAGAAGTTTTTCAGGCGCGGCGCGAGTTCTTTAAATTGGCTTATCAGGTTTATATTCATTTGCATCTCGCTTTTATATTTTTGTGCAGACATTGCTTAGCCTCTTTTCCAGTTTCTAATGGGGTGCTGTGATTTTGGAATTGATTACAACGGTGATGATGACTAATAGCGCAGCTCCCAGATTATGCGCTACTGCCAATACTAAAGGTAATTGCAGTAACAGGTTGGCAATGCCAATGCCTATTTGCGTCAGTAGTACTGCAATGAGTAAAAGTGCTGCATGCTTCAATGCTGGGCTCTTGGTTAATGCCAGTGCCAGACTACCAAGATAGATGAAGGTCACCAGCGCGCCGATACGGTGCACCCACTGGATAGTACTTAATGCCGCGAGCGTGAGGTTGCCGCCATTGGCGCTTTGGCCGAGTTCACGTACCAGGTGAAACGCATCCCTGAAGTCTACATCAGGCATCCAAGCACCGTGGCAGGTAGGGAAGTCGGTGCAGGCGAGAGCGGCATAGTTGGTGCTGGTCCAGCCGCCCAGAAATACCTGTGCCAGTAAAATGACAAGCGCACCGCGCACCATGAGTTTCAAAGAAGGGGATAAGCTTTTGTCTATACTGAACGCCCCCCAATGCCGGTGGGCGACCCAGGTCAGTAATCCCAAGGTGGTCATGCCGCCAATCAGGTGTGCGCTGACAATGGCTGGCTTAAGCAGCATGGTCACTGTCCACATGCCTAATGCAGCCTGAAATGCAATGATCAGTAACAGTGCGGTAGGCAACAGCGGACTTACCTTGATGTATTGTCTGCTACGCCAGCCCAAGATGAAAATTGACAGTACAACCAGCCCCAGCGTGCCTGCCAGGTAGCGGTGTACCATTTCTTTCCAGGCTTTACCAGTTTCTATGTTGCTGTGCGGAAATATCTGCTGGGCCTTCTGGATAGCGGTTTCGCTCTGCGGTACAGTGAGTGCGCCATAGCAGCCTGGCCAGTCAGGACAGCCAAGACCGGCATCAGACAGCCTGACATAGGCGCCGAGTACGACTACGCAAAGTGCGAGTAGGGCACCAAACAACGATAAGCGTTTAAATCGGTTGTAATTGATCATCATCCGGCCCAGGAATATCTCATTAATCTGGTGATGTCTTTGCGAATCAGCGCCAGGTCTGTAGCCGGTGCGTAGCTCATCATGAAATGACCGAGCGGGTCAACCAGGTAAATTCTATCGGCTGTCATCGATGATTCGTTATTCACATTAAATTGATCACTGAGAGCTGTTATTTCGGTAGCGGGCTGATTCAGCACCAGCATATCCGGATAGTCTTGTTTTAGTTGCTTAACATCCTGTGACGTAGTGATCAGTACACGCTGCATGCGTGGGATTTCTTTGTATAAAGAAACATGCAGCTGGCGTATATTATGCAGCTTATCCTTGCAGGTGGCTTCGCAATTGCCGGCAATATAAACCATGCTCCATTTGTCTTTCCACAGGTCGGGCTGTACAACGCTGCCATCACTGCTCATGAGTGCATAATTCATTGTTAGCAGCTTGGCAGGCACTACCAGTTCGCCAATGCTTTCGCCTTTTGGTCGCCAATCCATTTTGTACATGGCGATAACCGCGATGATAGGCGTGATAAAAAATATCAGCATGCATAGCAGCATCAAGCGTCCTTTGCGCTGCTGTTCAAGATACTCGCTATTTTCTACTTCAATTTGCATATTTAAATGTGCCTAGGTTTTATGATGATTGCTGACTTTGCTAATGCTGGTATATATAAAAATCAGGATGCTTGCGACAGCGAAACCAAACCACTGGTAAGCGTAGCCCATGTTGGTAGCGATTTTATCTGCCGGCAACTGCCAATTGCGTACAAAACCGCCCGCATTGCTATTGGCATCCAGCTTTATGACGATGGGTAATACGCTTATCGCCACGCTTTTTTGATAACGGTGCAGATCCATATGTTGCCATACTTTATTCCATCGGCTCTTCTCTTGGGGACTTTCCAATGTGAAAATCTTTTTACTCGGCACCCACACCAGCCCTACGATTTCCACTGTCCCTTCGGGCGTGGCAATTGCCGGTAAAACTGTGTGCGTTGTGTTGCCGGCAATCCAGCCTCTGTTGACCAGCACATAATCGCTACGACCTTCGATTTTCAGTGGCGTTACTACATGAAAACCTGCGCGACTGTCTTCAACCTGATTATCGAGCAGTATTTGATACTCGGTTTCGTAGTGGCCTGTTATTTTTACTTTTTTGTAATTCCACTCGTCCAGATTTTCTAACTTGGCTGGTAGGGTTAATGCATCGTAATCCAGAGATTTGTTATAGCTGGTTTGGATTTCTTGTTTTAATTTGGCTTTATTGTATTGCCATAACCCAAGCTTGATAAACACTGGCACGCATACAATAAGCACTAAAAAACCCAGCCAGGAAGGGCTGAATTTGTAGTCAGATAATCTAAATTGCTTTTGTCTCATACGCATCGCATAATGTCTTATCTATATAGATGGGACATCATAATGTTATTCAAAATAGTCGTTGTGTTAGCGTTGTTTGTCATAATTGCCAGCCTTTTTTCTGCCTTGTATTTTCTAGCTAAAGATAAAGATGGCGGCACGCGCACGGTAAGAGCTTTAACGCTGCGTATTGGTCTTTCTATTACTTTGTTTCTTCTGCTGTTATTGGGTTATTACTTTGGGTTAATTGGGCCGGGCCAGCATTAGTTCCAAAGATTTTGGTGCGTAATTTCCACACTTAAATCTTGGCTGCTTAAATCTGGCTGTTTAAATCCTGGTTCGCGGCAATAAAAAGGGGCGCTATAGAGGCACCCCTTTTTTCATGGCTACTGTTATAACCAGTACACGAATATGAACAAACCTAACCAAACCACATCCACAAAGTGCCAGTACCAGGCAACACCTTCAAAACCAAAGTGGCTCTTGGCTGAGAAATGCCCTTTCATTGATCGCAATAGAATAACGATCAGCATAATAGTACCTAGCGTAACGTGGAAACCGTGAAAGCCGGTGAGCATGAAGAAGGTTGCGCCGTAAGCACCGCTACGCAGGGTTAAGCCCATCTCCGTGTAGGCTTCATGATACTCAAACGCCTGACAAATCAGGAATGCTGTACCCAAAGCTACGGTTAAAAGCAAACCCAAAATAAGCTGTTTGCGGTTGTCTTTTAATAAGCCCCAGTGTGCCCAGGTAATTGTTGCGCCTGAGCTTAACAGCAGTGCTGTATTGATGGCGGGAAGACCCCAGGCACCCATAGGGTTAAGTTGACCTGGTTTGTATTCTGAACCCAACACTACACCGCCAGGGCCAGCAGAAGGCCAAGTGCCCAAAAAGTCTTTATATGGCGTGAAGACCGGATCAAAAGCTGCCAGATCCGGTACCGATATGATGCGCATATAGAACAGTGCACCAAAGAATGCTGCAAAAAAGGCAATTTCTGAACAGATAAAGACAATCATGCCAATGCGGAAAGACTTGTCTTCCCACTTTTTATATTGGCCGGTCACGCTTTCGACCACAACGGCGCTTAGCCATTTGAATGTCATGAATAGAATAATGGCTGCGCCAATATACATCATCCATTTGCCTGGCGTTTGCAGATAAGCCAGATCCTTGCTCTTGTCTGTAGCTACACTAAAGATAAAGCCTGAAGCTAGCGACAAAAGACCCGCTGATAGTACAACCGGGTAAATGGCACCGTGTGGGACAAAATAATGATTACTTGAATGTGTTGTCATGCATAAGCTCCCTATTGCATTATTTAGCTATTAGCTTCAGCTAAATGTGTTTTATATTAAATTTAACGCAACCAATCATAACTATCTGCCTTTGCCTTATTGTGTGGCTGAACTCACACGCTCAGTTTATTTTTTGCTAATCCTTGGGTTATAACTTGGTGCTATAACTTGGCGCTAAAAAATGAGTAGGATAAGGTCATTTCTTTTATATCTTCTGGCAATTCACTACTAACAAAAAAACGTAACGGCATCACTTTTGTTTCACCTGCTTTTAATTCCTGTTTTTTAAAACAAAAACACTCTATTTTCTTCAAGTATGCCGCAGCCTGACCAGGTGTTACGCTAGGAATTGCTTGGCCTGCAACTGTCTGGCTTGTTGTATTCTTGGCTTCAAACAGTACAGTTTCCACTTGTCCGGGCCGCACCTTAATGCTTGATTGTTTAGGATAAAAATTCCATCCCAGCCCCGGCATTACACTGGATGTGAACTGCACTGTTACCCAGCGTGTTGTATCTACTTTATTGTTTTTTAACAAAGATGCACTGGTGTCTGTTTTACCATTCAAGCCAGTCATCGTGCATAAAACGTCGTAAAGCGGCACTAATGCGAATGCAAATACCAGCGAGCCAACTACAATCCAAGCCATTTTGAACCCCAGCTTTTTATTGGCCAGGTTTCTGTGTTGTTCCGGACTCATATCTTGCGTATTTACTTCCATATCGTGAACATGGAAGCGACATACCAGATAAAAGCAATCACTCCTAACAATATTGCAACCTTCTTGTTTTTACTGCTTTTTTTAATTTCTTGATTATTCATTTTTAATAATAGGCTCAGCGCTGGGCTGAGCCCTGATTTTCCGTCTATTTAACTACTGGTTGTTCGGTGAAGCTGTGGTATGGAGGAGGTGATGGCAATGTCCATTCCAAACCTACAGCACCTTCCCACACTTTGTCAGTAGCTTTCTGGCCACCCTTGACGGTACTAATGATGTTATACACAAAAATCAATTGTGATAAACCAAGTACAAACGCAGCAATTGAAGAAATCATGTTGAATTCAGCAAACTGTAATGCATAGTCAGGGATACGGCGTGGCATACCAGCCAAACCTAAGAAGAATTGCGGGATAAATGTCAGGTTGAATGAGATTGCAGTCAGCCAGAAGTGCAGTTTACCCAGTTTCTCGTTGTACATATGACCGGTCATTTTTGGCAGCCAGTAGTACACGCCAGCCATGATACCCATAATGCCGCCGGCAAACAGAGTGTAGTGGAAGTGCGCAACCACAAAATAGCTGTTGTGGTATTGCGCGTCAGCTGCAACGTCAGCCAGTACCAGGCCTGTCAGGCCGCCGATACCGAATAAGATAATCCAGCCTACTGTGAACAGCATTGGTGTTTCAAAGCTCATGGAACCGCGCCACATGGTTTTGATCCAGCAGAAGAACAATACTGCAAGCGGCAATGAAATCGCCATGGTGCTGTACATGAAGTAAAGCAGAGCAGGTACTGGCAAGCCAGCGGTAAAGAAGTGGTGCGCCCAAACTACTACTGATAATGCACCAATACCCCAGAAAGAATAAACCTGTGCTTTATAGCCATACATTGGCTTACGTGAGAATGTTTGCAGGATTTGTGGAATGAAACCCCAAACCGGTAATAGCAGAATATAAACTTCTGGGTGGCCGAAGAACCAGAACAGATGCTGGAACAGGATTGGGTCGCCACCGCCGGCCGCATCAAAGAAGTGTGTGCCGAAATGACGGTCTGTCAGCAGCATGGTGACCGCACCAGCCAATACAGGGATTGTAGCGATCAGCAGGAAAGCAGTAATTAACCAACCCCATGCAAACATAGGCATTTTCATTAATGTCATGCCAGGTGCGCGCATGTTAAATAATGTCACGATGATGTTGATGGAACCTAACACTGATGAAATACCCAGCAAATGCACCGCAAAAATCGCGAAGTCTACGCCAATGCCGCCTTGCACTGATAGTGGTGGGTAGAATGTCCAGCCGGTAGCCAGTGCACCGTCACCAATACCAAATAAAGCTAAAGTGAATGGTAGGGTGAGCAAAATCGCAGATGGCGGCAATAACCAGAAACCCCAGTTATTCAGCCGGGGTAAAGCCATATCCGGTGCGCCGATCTGCAGTGGAATCATCCAGTTTGCGAAACCGGTTGCTGCTGGCATCAATGCCGCAAAAATCATGATCAATGCATGCACACCGATCAGTTGGTTGAAAAAGTCGGGTTTCATTAATTGTAGGCCTGGCTGAAATAACTCAGCGCGGATACCTAAAATCATTGAGCCACCAACCAGAAACATGATCAGCGAAAACGTCAGGTACATGGTACCGATGTCTTTGTGATTCGTTGTGGTCAGCCATCGCATAATTCCGGTTGGATGGTCGGCGTGCTCATCGTGATGTGCAACTGTTGTTGTACTCATAGCTTTCTCCTGTACCTAAACTTTAATTATTGACGTGCTGCTTTAACTTGTGACGGTTGAACAACATCGCCAACATTATTGCCCAGTGCATTACGTTCGTAAGTTATTACTGCTGCGATCTCGGTATCGTTTAATACTGTTTTCCATGCAGGCATCACACGAATGCCGTTCAATACGCGATCCAGATGACTATCAGGTAGGTATTTGCCATCAGCGCCAAAAATTGGTGATGTGGCAATTTTGCTGCCTGTCAAAGCTGGGAATGCTGGCGGCAAACCTGCACCGGTTATCTGATGGCAAACCGCACAGTTTTTCTCGTAAACGCCTTTGCCTTGTGCAATCAAGTCTTCTTTCGTCCACTCTTTATCCGCACCAGCAGATTCTTTGGACATCTCTTCTTTTCTGGCAGCTACCCAAGTTTTGTATTGTTCTTTAGGCAAAGCATCAACGACTACCGGCATGTAGCCGTGGCCTTTACCGCATAACTCTTTACATTGGCCGCGGTAAGTACCGGCTTTGTCGACTTGTACCCATGTTTCACGGATAAAACCAGGTACAGCAACACGTGAAGAGCCGAACTGCGGCACCCACCAGTTGTGCAGTACATCTGAAGAGGTCATCAGGATGCGCACTTTTGCACCCACTGGAAGTACCAGGCGGTTATCAACATCGAGCAAGTAAGGTTTTGCTGGGTCGTTCACCGGAGCAGTTGTGCCATTTATTTGATCTTGTGGGGTGGATAGGTTGCTGACGAATTTAACCCCTTTGGCATCTTCCAGACCAGCCTGTGTGCCTTTGTCGGTATTGCCCATGTACTCGTACTGCCAGCGCCATTGAGAGCCGGTCACTTTGATTACCATATCAGACTCATTACGGGTGTCTTCCATCATTACCACGCTGTGATAAGCCGGAATGCCCATGATCACAAAGTCGATCAGTAACAAAATTGCAAATGGAATCAGCGTCCAGAAAATCTCGGTAACAGTTGAAGGTGCTTTATCTGAAACAGCTTTATGGCCAACACTTTTACGGTGTTTAACCAGTGAATAAATCATGATTGCCAGAACTACAATAAAAATTACAGCAACAATCAACATGAATTTATTGTGAACGTGCAGTGTGTCGAGAGCCATCGGCGTTACCGGCTCGGGGAAATTCCAGCTGAAGTCAGCAAATACCTGCGGTGATGTGAGTAAAAACAGCAGACAGAAACTGAACTTCTTCATTGCTTGCTTTAACATACCTTCTCCCAAAACAAAAACTATTAGACGATTTTTAATTGTTGTTTAAGTTGTTTGGCGACCGACATGCGCTGGTCTTTGTCCATAAAGCGACTGCCAAACTCCACCTCTTTACCATGAGAGCCGATGAAAATACTACACATCCCGTCCTGGCTATTGCGTAAAGTGACTCTTGCCCAATAGCGCTGAAAAGTGAATTTCTTCGAATTCTTGTAACTGTGTTTTTCTACGACTACTTCATTACCTACCAGCGATACACTGTCGTAATCTCCGTAGTGGAGATACACATGGTGCAGCGCAAACGCAAAAGCCAAAATCTCAAAGCCGGCAAATGGTAATACCAGCCAGGCACCTGATAACGAAACGCCTAGTGCAACAGTTGTAGTAATGGCGAAAATACATATAAAAAGCCACGCCAGACCCCTTGGAGTAAGGGAGTTGTTCGGCTTGGCTACTATCAAATTACCGTCGCTACTGAAAACTGTCATACATCACCTGTGCGTTACCACTGTGTTTTATTTAAGATGACCCGCTTACACAATTTTTGCCTGCGTCAATTTGACGCATATCAAAAGCTAACATAAAAACGTGACTGTCTCAAGCTGTTTTGTTACAAACTTGAAACATAATTGAAACTTTTAGAATTAATTTAATAACGATTGAATTACAAACAAGTAAGTTTAGGAACCAGGCTGGTTAGGGTGTTTGATGTGGTAGACGTCAAGAATGTGCAAGAGAAAATATAGGCAAAATTCAGGGAAAATGCAGGCAAAATTAAAGTGTGCTAATTGTCCGTAACTGTGACATTAGGGACAATTAACATCAAAAGCGGGATTTTATGAAATGTTTTGCTACGACGAAGATCGTTGGTAATGTAGGTACAATAATCAGCGCCAAAGCGACCAATGAGAAATTAGCCTTTACCCAAGGGTGATTGCCGAGCATGAATCCTAAACCTGACAAGCCACACACCCAAAGTGCGCCGCCAATGACATTGTAAAATGCAAATTTAGGATAAGTCATTTCCGCAACCCCGGCCACAAATGGGGTAAAGGTGCGAATAAACGGCAAAAAACGACCCACGACAATGGTAATTGAGCCATGTTGTTCATAAAACTCATGCGTTTTGTTAAAGGCATCTCTGTTAAACCAGCGTGAGTTTTGCCAGGAAAAAACTTTATGTCCAACCCATCGACCTATGGAGTAATTCACGGCATCTCCTGCGATGGCAGCAATCGTTAATAGCACCATCAGCGTGGGTAGGCTCATTGTGCCCACTGCGGCTATCGCCCCGGCTACAAACAACAGCGAGTCGCCCGGCAAAAAAGGCATGGCAACCAACCCGGTTTCTATAAAAATGATGGCGAACAGCAGTGCGTAAATCCATATGCCCCAGGTTGCGGTGATAACTTCCAGATGTTTATCCAGATGCAAAAACAGGTCGATGATACTTGCGAGGTCCATTGTTATTTTCTTTTACGGGTTGTGTGGATTAACTGTCGTGGCTAAATTAGCAATAAGGCACGAGCTTATTCATCATCTTCCAGAATGCGTTTACCTTCGTCTTCAATATCTTCAAACTGGCCGCGATACACCGCCCACCAAAGGCCTGCCAGCACAATCAGCGCCATCATGACTGAGAGCGGAATAAGTATAAATAAAATGTCCATAATTTTAGACCTTTGTGTGAGTTTGAGAGCTTGTCAAAGCCGTGTTTGAAAATTTGGTCAAACGTAAGGCGTTAACCACTACGATAAGAGAGCTGACAGCCATGCCTAGCCCAGCCAGCCATGCAGACAGTATGCCAAAAAATGCCAGCGGGATACTGATCAGGTTATAGACAATAGCCCAGGCGATGTTTTCCTTGATGATGTTCATGGTTTGCCGGGCGTGATGAATCAGCGGCATGATCTGGGCGATGTCGCCGTTAAGAAATATATAGTCGGCATGCGCCAGCGTGAGTGGCACACCTTTGCCCATAGCGATGGAAACATGCGCACTGGCTAGTATTGGGCCGTCATTGAGGCCGTCGCCGACCATCAGTACTTTTTTGCCTTGTTGTTTGAGGGCTTGCAGACGTACAAGTTTATCTTCCGGGCTGCATGCAGATTGATACTGGGTTATGCCGATTGCTTTGGCAGTATTTTCCACAGCGTCTGAGCGGTCACCGGATAACAGTTCAATATTGATATTGGCATCTTTAAGCTGCTGTATGGTTTGCGCTGCATGCGGTTTGATGGCTTCCTGCAGTGTAAACGTTGCCAGCCAGCCGTTGGCATCAGCTAAATGCACCTGCTGCAGGTGCTGGTTATTTTCATTGACGTTGCAGAAGGTTGCTGAGCCAAGCTTTAAAAAGCTTTTGATTAGCTCAAGCTGCATGAAAGCTGCATTTTCCGCAAAGTTTTTGATGTTTGCGCGGACCCCTGCGCCAATAGATTCCTGAATGTCATCCAACTCCAGTGCCAATGGTGCTGGTTGCTGCGCCTGGTAGGCATTGAATAAGGCACGTGAAACCGGATGGAAAGAGTGCTTGGCAATGCTTGCTGCCAAGGCGAGTACGCTGGTTTCGGTCAGGCCGGATTTATGGTCAATGGCTTTGATTGCAATGTGGTCTTCGGTGAGCGTACCTGTCTTGTCAAAAATAACCGTGTCTATATCGGCAATATTTTCAATTGCCTGCAAGCGCTTGATCAGGATGCCGCGTTTCACAAAAGCGCTGGCACTGGACAGCATAGCGGCAGGTGTAGCTAAAGACAGCGCACAAGGGCAGGTGACAATCAGTACCGCGGCGGCAGTCATCAGTGCGCGTCCGCGGTCAACGTCCCACAACAGCATCGCTGCAATCGCGGCACTCAGAATAACAAAAATCAGGAACGGCCGCGCTACACGGTCTGCCAGTTTTGATAGTCTGGGTTTTTCTATGGCAGCTTGATTGATCAGGTTTACGATCTGTCCGTATTTGGTGGAGGCGCCCATTTCTTCCAGCTGCATGGTTACTGGCTGGCGCAGGTTGTAGCTGCCCGCTACAACTTGGTCGCCTTGATTTTTGTGTATCGGCGTAGATTCGCCGGTTAGCAGTGATTCATCCACGCTGGTGCTGCCGCTGATGAGCCTGCCGTCGCCCGGGAATGCTTCGCCCAGGTTAACACGTACGATATCGCCAATTTTGAGCTTGGTGTTCAGTACGCGCACAAAGGCACCATCTGCATTCTGGCGTTCGGTGCTTTCCGGGATGCGGCTTACTAATGACTCCAGTGCGCCCAGTGTTTTGCGATGCAGTTTGACTTCGACCAGCCTTGCGGAGAGCAGGAAAAATACGAACATGGTCAATGAATCGAAGTAGACGGTATGCCCCCACCAGCTGTTCGGCTCAAAAGTTGCTGCCGAGCTTACTACAAAGGTAATCACAATGCCCAATGCTACTGGCAGATCCATGCTGATCTGTTTCATTTTCAGGTCACGGTAAGCATTGCCAAAAAACGAGCTGCTGGAGAATAGTAATACCGGCAGGCTGAGCAGCCATGATGCCCAGTTGAGCAGATGCAGTATATCGGTATCGATTTCACCGGGTTTGGTGAAATAAGTGGGGCTGGCGTACATCATCACCTGCATCATGCAGAAGCCGGCCACCATCCAGCGCCAGAATGCAGCGCGCTGCTTTTTGATAACGACCAGATCACTTTCATGCTGTGTTGCCGGGCTGCCGCTGTAACCTAAAGCCTGAATGGTACCGAGTATCTTGGATGGCCGTGTTTCTGTCGGCGACCACACCACAACCGCACGCCTTTTAGACATGCTGACACGCGCACTGACAACGCCGGGAGATGTCTGCAAACCTTGCTCGATTATGCCGGAGCAGGCAGCACAGCGTAAGCCATCCAGCAGCAGGTTGGACTGCACCAGAGGTTGGGCGGTATTGTCACCAAACGGCTCACTAAACTGCTGCCACTGTTCTTCGGTATCCAGTATGGTCCAGGCAGCGTTGGGTAGGGCTTCTTCGGTAGTCAAATTATCTGTTAGCAAGCACTTGCTCCGTACGGGTTTTTCACTGATGGTGAGGGTCGGTTTGGTCAGGAATTTACAAGCTTTAATATAAGGTAGATTATATATTGAAAAGCTGTTAATCAGCCCCATAGTAGACGTAGATAAAATTATAAACGGAGTGACCATGATTGGAGAAAAACGTGCGCTTTGATAAATTAACTACGAAATTCCAACAAGCCATCAATGATGCGCAAAGCCTTGCGCTGGGTGCGGATAACACCGCAATTGAACCGCTGCATCTGTTGCTGGCACTGCTGAATCAGGACGATGGCGGTACGGCGTCGCTGCTGGCACGCGCAGGCGTGCAGCTTAATCAGTTAAAAACCGGTTTAAATACAGCCATTGCTAATCTGCCAAAATCAACAGATGCCAGTGGCGAGATTGCCATATCACGTGATTTGAATAACCTGCTCAATGTGACCGATAAACTCTCGCAAAAGCGCGGTGATGCCTATATTGCCAGTGAGATGTTTCTATTGGCATTAGCCGATGATAAAGGCGAGGCCGCCAAGCTGCTCAAGCAGAATGGCCTGGCAAAATCTGCGCTGGAAGCTGCCATACAAGCCGTACGCGGTAACGAAGGGGTAGACAGCCAGGAGGCAGAAGGCCAGCGCGAGTCACTTAAAAAATACACGCTGGATTTAACCGAAAGAGCGCGCCTTGGCAAGCTGGACCCGGTCATCGGCCGTGATGATGAAATCCGCCGTGCAATACAGGTATTGCAGCGCCGCACTAAAAACAACCCAGTGCTGATCGGTGAGCCGGGCGTGGGTAAAACCGCGATTGTTGAAGGTTTGGCGCAGCGAATTGTGAACGGTGAAGTGCCTGATTCTTTGCGTAATAAAAAAGTGCTGTCATTAGATATGGCAGCTTTACTGGCAGGCGCCAAATACCGTGGTGAGTTTGAAGAACGCCTGAAAGCAGTGCTGAAAGAACTGGCGCAGGATGAAGGCCAAACCATACTGTTTATTGATGAAATCCATACCATGGTTGGTGCCGGCAAGGCCGAAGGCGCAATGGATGCGGGCAACATGCTGAAACCCGCCCTGGCTCGCGGCGAACTACATTGTGTGGGCGCCACAACATTGGATGAATACCGTAAATACATTGAAAAAGATGCGGCTTTGGAGCGGCGTTTCCAGAAAGTGCTGGTAGATGAACCAAGCGTAGAAGCCACGATTGCGATTCTGCGCGGCCTGCAGGAAAAGTACGAGCTGCATCACGGTGTAGAGATTACCGACCCGGCGATTGTAGCAGCGGCAGAGTTAAGTCATCGTTACATCACGGACCGTTTCCTGCCGGATAAGGCGATTGACCTGATTGATGAGGCCGCGAGCCGCATCAAGATGGAAATAGATTCCAAGCCGGAAGTGATGGATAAGCTCGACCGTCGTTTGATTCAGCTCAAGATCGAGCGCGAGGCGGTCAAAAAAGAAAAGGACGAGGGCAGTAAAAAGCGTTTCGAGCTGATTGAAGAAGAGATTGCCAAGCTGGAAAAAGAATACGCAGATCTGGAAGAAATCTGGAAAGCGGAAAAAGCGCAGGTGCAAGGTTCTGCGCACATCAAAGAAGCGATAGATAAAATCAAATTCGAGATGGAAGAAGCCACGCGCAAAGGTGAATGGCAGAAAGTCTCTGAGCTGCAATACGGCAAATTGCCGGCACTGGAAGCACAGCTCAAGCAGGCATCAAGCGCAGAAGCCGCAGCGCCGCAGACTAAAAACCGCATGCTGCGCACCGAAGTCGGTGCCGATGAGATTGCCGAAGTGGTGAGTCGTGCCACAGGTATCCCAGTGAGCAAGATGATGACCGGCGAGCGCGAAAAACTGCTGACCATGGAAGCCAAACTGCATGAACGCGTGGTGGGGCAGGATGAGGCTGTGCGCTTGGTGTCCGATGCAATCCGCCGTTCGCGTTCCGGCTTGGGTGACCCGAACAGGCCATACGGCAGTTTCCTGTTTCTGGGTCCGACCGGTGTCGGTAAAACCGAGCTATGCAAGGCGCTGGCAGGGTTCCTGTTCGACTCTGAAGATCACCTGATCCGTATCGACATGAGTGAGTTTATGGAGAAACATTCGGTTGCTCGCATGATTGGTGCGCCTCCGGGATATGTAGGCTATGAAGAGGGCGGTACCTTGACGGAGGCTGTGCGCCGTAAACCGTACAGCGTGATTTTGCTTGATGAAGTTGAAAAAGCTCACCCTGATGTATTTAATGTGTTGCTGCAAGTGCTGGATGATGGCCGTTTGACGGATGGTCAGGGCAGGACTGTAGATTTTAAAAACACCGTGATTATCATGACCAGCAACCTGGGTTCGCAGATGATACAGAGCATGGCAGACCAGGATTACCAAGTGGTGAAACTGGCGGTGATGGGCGAAGTAAAAACCCATTTCCGGCCGGAGTTTGTGAACCGTATCGACGAAGTGGTGGTGTTCCACGCACTGGGTGAGGCGAATATCAAGTCTATTGCAGCGATACAGCTGCAATACCTGGCTAAACGCTTGGCAGCGATGGATATGCAGCTGGAGCTGACTGATGCTGCTATTGCAGAAATTGCAAATGCAGGGTTCGACCCGGTCTATGGAGCGCGTCCATTGAAACGCGCCATCCAGAGCGAGATTGAAAACCCGCTGGCACGCGAGATTCTGGCTGGGAATTTTGTGGCTAAAGATACAGTCAAAGTGGATGCAAAGGCCGGCAAAATATTGTTTTCAAAGGCTGGCAGTTAAGGCGTTAGTAAGTTGTTAGAAAGCATGATTTGTTAAAAAAACCGGTTGCTGAGGGATTGAAAAAGGTATTGTTCGCTGCATTATTAATTGCGGCGGGTTCTGCTCGTGCAGAATTCAGCCCTCAGGAATTGGAAACTTTTGACAATGAACCGCCGGTGGTTGCCGATTTGTTAAAGCGGGCGGTATTTGCCGAACGCGATTTGCAGCGTGAAGATGGTGAATGGCAAGCAGCTAAACTTTATTGCGAGGCTGCCCGCCACGGCAGTGCCGAAGCGCAATTCCGGTTGGGTATGCTGTATGCGGTTGGCAAGGGTGTACCTGCCAATCGTGATCTGGCCGCCTCATTGTTCTCGGCGGCATCCATGCACGGGCATTATGAGTCGCAGAAAATGCTGGAAACGCTTGAGCTTAACGTTAGTGACTTGCCCCCCTGTGTGCTGGCGGCTGTTGATCCTGAAAAAGCGCCAGTCAAAGGCGACATTGATCATTACATTGCCAATTTGCCGCAGAGCAAACGCTGGATACTGCGTCTGGTGGAAACCATTTCAAGCTGGCACAAAGTTGATCCTAAGCTGGTGCTGTCTATTATCGCGGTAGAATCCAATTTTGCAGCATCCGCACAATCCAACAAACAGGCGCAGGGTTTGATGCAGCTGATTCCGGATACCGCAGAGCGCTTTAATGTAAAAAACGCCTACGATGCCAGCCAGAATATCAAGGGCGGCGTGGCTTATCTGCGCTGGCTGCTGGCTTACTTTGAGGGTGATGTCAGCTTGGCCGTTGCTGCTTATAATGCTGGCGAGGGTGCGGTAAATAAATACAAAGGCATTCCTCCTTATGCTGAAACCAGACAATACGTGCAAAAGGTACGGGCGCGTTATCCATTAAAACGCCATCCATTTGATAAAAAAATAACGGAGCCATCGCCAATTTTTAAACGGCGTGGCTAGATCCGGAAGTAAAAACTCAGTTAATGAAAATTCAGGAAGTGAAAATGCGTAATGGCTTATTGATGATAATTGGCAGTACTTTGTTGCTGACTGCCGGTTGTGCTACAAATAATTATGATCATGCCGCTGATGGCGCTGGCAATACCCCCAGGATTGATCGCATCTCAGCAGAAGAGCTGGCGCGCATCATTCCGCAGCCAGTTGCAAAGTTAAGTCTTGATGACTTGGTAAAATTAAGCCAAGCCGGTAATAATGCTGAGCAAATTATTGCGCAAATCAAAGCGACTGACTCAATGTATGATTTAACCCCAAGTCAAAGCGTAGAGTTAAGCGGTAAAGGTGTTGATGCTAAAGTGCTGGATTTCATTCATGAGCAGCGCGAACTGGCGCTGAGAAATAACCTGGCTGATGAAATTAACCGCCGCGAGAAACAAAAACAAGCTGAACTGGCAAGGCTTAAAAACCGGCTATGGCAACAGCAGCGTTATTATGACCCTTACTGCCGTGGCTACTATGGATTAACCCCCTATGGTTATGGCGGCTATGGTTCTCGCTTTGGTTCACATTTTGGTTTGGGCGCCGGGGTTGGCATGCCATTGGGCTGCTGGTAATGTCGTTATTAAGAAGCTTAGTGCGAAAACATTGAGTTAATTTTACAGGTGCAATTCCATGCAACAAAAAACACATCAAATTAACGTTAACACCCATGGCCGCAAGCTTTATGACATCACGCCGGAAGTGACGGCGTGGGCAAAAGCCAGTGGCATGAAAACCGGCATGATGACTTTGTATATTCAACACACATCTGCAAGCCTGTTAATCAATGAAAATTACGACCATGATGTGCTGGTAGATATGGAAGCATTTTTTAATCGTCTGGTGCCTGATGGCGATCCTTTGTTCATTCATACCGTAGAAGGTCCGGATGACATGCCCGCTCATGTGCGCACAGCCCTGACCCAAACGCACCTTTCCATTCCTTTGCTTGAAGGTAAAGCCGCGTTGGGGCAATGGCAGGGGGTATTTTTATATGAGCACAGACACATTCCCGGCCGACGCAGGGTGATTTTACATTTGATAGGCGAGTAGTGCTGTTGGCATAGTTTTTTCGGCCTATATATTAGTTGCAGATAATGTTGGATGCGCTAGAATAGTAACCATATAAGATTGGCTTATTAAGCCGTTGAATTAAATCAATGAATATTATTTTTTAATAAGAAGAGGAATTTATTATGACAGCATTATTACGTTCATTATTGGTTTTGGGTGTTGCAGGTTTGTTAGTAGTTGGTTGCGGTAAAAAAGAAGAAGCAGCACCAGCTGAAGCGGCACCAGCACCGGCTGCTGCGGCAGCTCCTGCTGCACCGGCACCAGTGGTTGCAGAGCCAGGTGGCTATGAGCCAACTGCAGAAGAGCGTGTTCCAGGCATCACCATTGATCCTGCTACATTAGCTGCTGAATCAGCTGCACCTGCCGCTGAAGCAGCTCCAGCAGCAGCTCAGTAATATTCAAGCTGTTAGCCACCAACAAAAAAGCACGCTATTGCGTGCTTTTTTATTTGGGAAACTGGACTCAATGTAAAGCCTAATATGCAGCTGTGTTTTTTTGAATCCTTAGCAGGTTAACCTTGTAAGAGATTGTTTCGCATATAGGCGTTATCAACAAACCGTTACTTGCACATCGCCTGTTTGCATGTGGCCAATGACAGCGGCATTATTAAAGCCATCGGCATTGAAAGCGTCCAATACCGCCTCTACGCTTTCTGGTGCACAGCTTACCAGTAAGCCGCCACTGGTTTGCGGGTCACAAAGTAACTTGCGTTGCCACTCTGCAATTTCGGTTCCCAGCTTCACTTGTTCACCGTAGCTCGTCCAGTTGCGGGCGGCGGCTCCTGTAGCGTAGCCATCTTGAGCCAGTTGCAAAGCGATATCGATAAAAGGAATGCGATTAAACTCAAGCTGTGCCTGCAATCGCGAGCCGCGACAAATTTCGAGCAAGTGGCCGAGTAATGCAAAACCGGTAACATCAGTCATGGCGTTTACACCAGCCATATTAGCCAGTGCAGTTCCGGTACGATTGAGCTGGGTGGTAACCGTGATCATTTGCTGATAGCCTTCAGCGCTCAGCTCGCCTTTTTTCAGCGCAGCGCTCAATACGCCGACGCCTAATGGTTTGCCGAGGATCAATACATCACCAGCCTGCGCCTTGTCATTTCGTTTCACCTTGTCCGGGTGCACAATACCGAGCACGACCAAGCCGTAGATCGGTTCTGGCGAGTCTATGGAATGTCCGCCGGCAATAGGTATGCCTGCTGCCTGGCAAACTGACGCACCGCCTGCCATGATTTGCTGGATAGTTTCCAGCGGGAGTTTGTCGATTGGCATGCCAACAACGGCCAGCGCCAGAATCGGTTGCCCGCCCATGGCGTAAATATCTGATAGTGCATTGGTCGCAGCAATACGGCCAAAGTCATGAGCATCGTCTACGATGGGCATAAAGAAGTCAGTTGTTGCAATAATTGCCTGCGTATCATTCAGCCGGTAAACCGCGGCATCATCACTGGATTCTAGCCCTACCAATAAATCCGGGAACATACCGGCCTGTGGCAGACCTGATAAAATTTCTGAAAGCACTGAAGGCGCAATTTTGCAGCCGCAGCCTCCGCCGTGGGAGTACTGAGTGAGGCGAATTTTACTCATTATTTAATCTTTCATTGCGAATCAAATTTTCGGCGGTTTTACGCAGGCTATCACTATCTAGCGAGTTGAGTTCCAATATGCTCGCGTTATCCCGCTGCTGAAACCCGATGCCCGACGAGCGCTTGTAGGCGGGGTCATAATGTTGTGTAAGCAGTTCGCCGACCAGTGTCTCCCACTCGCTATTTTGCGCCAACTCGCACCAGCGGTTGGTAACTTCCTTGCCATGCAGTTCTACCAGCAGCGGCAGGCGGTCAGTCAGCAGGCTTGGGTTGTTTAAAAAATGCGCATAATCATCCATTAAAAACTTTACCCGGGCTGGTTGTGGCACTTCTATGCGCACACATGGGGATGCACGCATGCGCTCGACTAAGGTATTTGGCAAACTTAACACACCGACTTTGCGGCTCTCCGCTTCAATGTACACCGGGCGCTCCGGATTGAAACTGCACAGTGCCTCCCACAGGCGGGTTTCAAACGTTTTTTGTGATGGCTGTGGTTGGTCGGGCAAGCTGCCGAGCAGTGAGCCACGATGCTGCGCCAGTTTTTCTAAATCCAGCACTTGTGCGCCTTGCTCAGCCAGCGCATGTAATAAATGACTTTTACCGGAGCCGGTGCTGCCGCTGATGACACAAAACCTGAGCTGGTGCGGTAGCGTTTCTAGCGCAGTAAGCACATGGCGTCTGTAGTTTTTGTAGCCGCCTTCCAGCTGGCTGGTATTCCAGCCAACCTGCGCCAGAATGTGCGCCATTGAGCCGCTACGCATGCCGCCGCGCCAGCAATACACTAAGGGTCGCCAGGATTTTGGACGGTCGCTGAACTGATGTTGCAGATGGTGGGAAATATTCTGCGCTATCAATGCGGCACCCAGTTTTTTTGCCTCAAACGGTGATACTTGCGTATATAAAGTGCCAACGCGGGCGCGTTCTTCATTGTTGAGTACCGGCACACTAATTGCGCCGGGAAGATGGTCGTCAGCATACTCCGCAGGTGAGCGTACATCCAGAATGTCGTCAAAAGCGTTAAATGCCTGCGAGATTTCAATGCGTTTATAGTTGGCCATCAGCTTTAATTCAGATTGCTCCAGGACAACGGATCAAATGGTCGGCTCTGGCGCCGAAGTTCATAATACAGACCATTGGTTTGATTGCCGCCGCTATTGCCTACATAAGCAATGGCGTCGCCGCCGCGCACTGTGTCGCCAGCCTGCTTTAATATTGCCTGATTATTGCCGTACAGGCTCATGTAACCACTGCCGTGATCAACAATAATCAGGTTGCCAAAGCCGCGTAGCCAGTCGGCAAAGACTACCCGGCCGCCGGCTACAGACTTGACTTCTGCACCTTCATTCGCTTTGATGAACAGGCCTTTCCATGAAATGCCGCTGTCTTCGCGATTGGCGCCAAACCGGTTGGTGACATCACCACGCACCGGCAACCTGAGTTTACCTTTTAACGCGGCAAAGTTTATGCCGGCTAAGTCGTCGTTAGGCAGCGCTTCGTTACTGGCAACAACTTCGCTTTTTGTCGTATTTATTTCAGGTGCGGGCGGAGCTTTACCGGCGTTTCTGCTGGTTGCGATTTTCTTGGCTGGCTTGGTTTTTGCCGGGGTAATTCTGGCAAGGCGTTCTATCAATTGTGCCAGCCGCTTCTCGTCACGGCTCAATTTCTTGATTTCATTGCGCTGTGCGGATATCTGTTCGGAAAGTGATTTAACAACTTTTGATTTAACAGTTTTTTGTTGTTGCAACGCACGGCGCTCTTCAACTTGTTTTTGCTTTAGCTCAGCCACTTCCTGCAAGGCGGCGGCAGTTTCTTCATTCAGTCTGGTGATTTTTGCCAAATCACCATGCATTTGTTTGATGATTTCAGCGCGCGCCTTGGCAATATATGAAAAATAATGCACATCACGTGCGATCTCGTTCGGTTTTTCGCTTTGCAGAATCATTTGCACATAGCTTTGCTGGCCATGCAGATATTGCTGGAGCTGGCCGCTGAGTAATTTTTGCTGGTGTGCAAGTGATTGATTGGTGGCTTCTGAATCTGCCTGTAGCTTGGCTAATGTTTTTTTGTTTTCCTGCTGGCGCTGATTAATCTCGTACAGCTTTTTGTTGGCATCGCTGATCGCTTTTTCGCTTTCTTTCAAAGCATCGGCGGCGTCCTTGTGAGCCTCCTGCGAGCTGTTCAGTTCTTTTTTTAGTGACTCTAGGCGCTCTTGCACGTCACTCAACGCGCGCTTGGTCTGTTCTGGTTTTTTTTCGGCAAAAACCAGCGAGGCCTGCAGCAGCAATGCTGCCATCAATGTGGCATAGGCTGCTGCATTAAACCAATGGAATCGTCTCATTGATGCTGAGGTCTGAATCAGGTGCGTCAAAATCAGTTTTTGAACTGAACCAGATTTTTTCCGGTCATTTCCGCAGGCTGTGCCAGTCCCATCATGTGCAGTAATGTAGGCGCAAGGTCAGATAGCGCGCCGTCACTGTTCAGCTCGGCTTTTCTGCCGATATAGAATAGCGGTACCACGTTGGTGGTGTGCTGGGTATGCGGCTGATGGTTGGCTTCATCATACATCTGCTCTGCATTGCCATGGTCAGCGGTAATCAGCACTTCGCCGCCTATGCTCTGCATGGCATTCACCACGCGGCCGATGCAGGTGTCGAGTGCCTCTACGGCTGCGGTTGCGGCTTTCAGGTTACCTGAGTGGCCGACCATGTCGCAGTTGGCATAGTTGCAGATAATGGCATTGTATTTTTTGCTGAGGATAGCTTCTTCAAGCCTGTCCGTTACTTCAAACGCGCTCATTTCCGGCTGCAGGTCGTAGGTTTCAACTTTTGGAGATGGCACCAGGATGCGGTCTTCGCCGGCAAATACGGTTTCTTCACCACCGTTGAAGAAAAATGTGACGTGCGGATACTTTTCAGTTTCAGCGATGCGCAGCTGGGTCAAACCCGATGCTGACAGGTACTCACCGAAGGTATTACGAACTTCCTGCGGCGGGAAAATTACCGTTGCCTTGGTTTCTTTCTTGTCGTACATGGTCAGGGTGAAATAGCCGGCCAGTTTCGGCACGTGGCGACGGTGAAAGCCATCAAAATCCTCCGCAAGCAGCGCATGTGTTAGCTGGCGTGCACGGTCAGAACGGAAATTCATGAATACAACCAGATCGCCGTCTTCCAGTTTTACCGGTGCTTCGCCAGGCTTGTGAATTGCGGTGGTTTTGACAAACTCGTCATTTTCGCCGCGGGCATAGGCGTCTTGCAGGCCTTTGGCTGCGGTTTCGGCAGTGAACTCGCCTTCACCTTCAGTGAAGAGTTTATAAGCGGCTTCAACACGCGGCCAGCGCTTGTCTCTATCCATGCCGTAAAAACGGCCGCTGATGGAGGCGATTTTGCCTGTACCCAGGCTTTTGCATTTGACTTCCAGCGCTTCGATATATGGCGCTGCGCTTACCGGAGGGGTGTCGCGTCCATCTAGGAAAGCGTGAATGTAGACTTTGTGCAGGCCAAGTTTTGCCGCCATTTCGACCATGGCGTGGATGTGGTCCTGATGGCTGTGTACGCCGCCATCTGACAGCAGGCCGAAAATATGCAGGGCTTTGTTATTGTTTTTGATGTTGAGCAAGGCAGGTTTTAACTCAGCGTGCTCAAAAAACTTACCGCTGGCTATGCTGTTGTTGATACGTTCAAAATCCTGGAACACGACGCGACCAGCGCCAATATTAAGATGCCCAACTTCCGAGTTTCCCATTTGACCATCTGGCAAACCTACATAATGTTCAGAGGCATTAATCAGCGTATGTGGAAAATTCTTCCATAACGCATCCAGATTGGGTTTTTTTGCCTGAGCGATGGCGTTGTCGCTGGTTTCTTCGCGGTAGCCAAAGCCATCTAAGATAAGTAAACAGACAGGAGTGAGGTTTTGGGGTGACATAGTGTTTGCCTTAATATTTTGCATAAATTATGGTCGCAATACGACTATTTTAGCCTAATTGCACGTAAAATCTGACTATAAATTTTTAGTGTTATTCACGTCAGTGAATCAAAGTCTTGAAAGGTATTTAAGTGGAATTTATTAAAAGCAATATTTTGTTAATAGGATTGGCTTTAGGCTCCGGCATCATGTTGCTGTTGCCATCTTTTAAAAAAGGGGCGGGTGGCGTGCCTAACCTGAGTACGGCAGAAGCGATTAACCTGATTAACCGTAGCCATGCATTGGTGCTGGATGTGCGCAATGAGGCCGAATTTGCAAGTGGTCATATCGTTGATGCCAAGCATATTCCTTTGGATAAGCTGGCTGAGCGATTAAATGAACTGAACAAATACAAGGACAAACCGATTCTGGTGAACTGCCAGCGCGGCATGCGCTCAGCCAAGGCATGTGATGTTTTGCGTAACGCTGAGTTTAAACAGATACATAATCTGCAAGGTGGCCTGGATGCGTGGCTTGCAGCTAAACTTCCTGTGGTTAAAGGTTAGCTTATGGCAAACATATTAATGTACACCTCGGCGGTATGCCCGTATTGCATCAATGCGGAACGTTTGCTGGCAAGCAAGGGTGTGACGGAAATCAACAAGATTCGCGTAGATCTGCAACCTGAAAAACGTGATGAGATGATAGAGAAAACCGGTCGTCGCACCGTACCGCAGATTTTTATTGATGACCGCCATATCGGTGGCTTCGATGATTTGCGGGCGCTGGATCTGGCGGGAGGTTTGGACCCGCTTTTGGTATAATTTCCCGTAACAAGGTCTACCCAATAAAGTCTGCTAGAATAGCGGGTGAATTTTTTGGTGATTTTATAAAACAACCTATTTCAATTAACATTTTTAAGTAGAGAATCATGGCAGAAGAAAATAGCGCAGCACAAGAACAAGCACAGCAACCAGGTTTTAGCATTGAGAAGATTTACGTGAAGGATGCATCACTGGAAATCCCCAATGCGCCACAAATTTTTACTGACCGTACGCAACCACAAGTAAGTATCGAGCTTGGCAATTTTGCGCAGCAAATCGAAGAAAACATCTTTGAAGTGGCTATCAAAGTGACTGTGACTTCAAAAATCGCTGATAAAACAGTGTTCTTGGTAGAAGTTACACAAGCCGGTATTTTTCAGATCAGCAATGTGCCAGCAGAAAACATTGAATTGATCGTTGGCATTACCTGCCCGAACATTCTGTTCCCATATGCACGTGAGAGCGTATCTGATTTGATCGTGCGTGCAGGCTTCCAGCCAGTGCTGCTCAATCCGATCAACTTTGAAGCCCTGTTTGCACAGCAAAAACAACAACAGTCTGAGCAAGCTTAAGTAATATTACTACACTGGCTTGATGCTTAACTACAGTACAAAATCTGTCATTGCACTCATCGCTCTAATGTTGGTGCCCACGTTGGCGGCAGCATTAGAGTTTAAATCAGTTGCGGTGCCGAAAGCTGTGCTGTACGACGCACCTTCAGGTTCGGCAAAGAAATTGCTGTTGCTTAGCCAAGGTTATCCGGTTGAAATTATAGTCAACCTTGGCGATTGGCTAAAAGTGCGTGATGCTCAAGGCGGCATTAGTTGGGTAGAGGCCAAGCAGCTATCCGGAAAACGTACCGTGCTGGTTACAGTAGCCAATGCTGAAATCAGATCGGATGCTGTTGTCACATCGAGTTTGCTGGCTACTCTGGAAAAAGACGTTGTACTCGAGGTTGTCGACCCTAAACTCAATAATGGCTGGCTTAAGGTAAAACACCGTGATGGTGTAACCGGGTTCGTTTTAATATCCTCGGTATGGGGTTTTAATTAGATGTTGGGGTTTTATTGATGGTAATTGGTGCAAGTTTAAACGCTCAGACTGCGAAAATTGCAGTGCTTGGCGCCGGTGCCTGGGGTACGGCATTGGCGATGAATCTGAGCCAGCGCCATCAGGTATCTTTGTGGGCCCGTAACGCCGGTCATGTTTCTGGTATGCGCAAGGCACGTGCCAATCCCTTGTATCTCGGTGACTTTACATTCAATGACCAGTTGTCGGTTGAGGATGATTTGCAGACTGCACTTGATGGTGCTGATTTGATTTTATCGGTAGTGCCGACTGCCGGTTTCCGTGGTGTTTTAAAAGACATCAAAGCCCTGGGTTCTACCCTGCCTATCATCTGGGCACATAAAGGTCTGGAGCCACAGTCTGCCAAACTGCCTTATGAAGTAGCGCTTGAAGAGCTGGGCAGCGCCCATAAATGGGGTGCGTTGTCAGGCCCAAGCTTCGCAGCTGAACTGGTGCGCGGTTTACCAACAGCGGTTACGCTGGCCGCCAATGATGAAGCATTTTCCAATCAGGCGGCACAGCTGATTCACGGCGCTAACCTGCGTGTCTATAACACCACGGATGTGATTGGCGTATCAGTAGGCGGCGCCGTCAAGAACGTCATGGCGATTGCCGCCGGTATTTCTGATGGCATGGGCTTTGGCAACAACGCACGCGCCGCCATGATTACCCGCGGCCTGGCAGAGATGACGCGTTTTGGCGTGGCATTAGGCGCCAGCACAGAAACCTTTATGGGCCTGGCCGGGGTTGGTGATTTGATCCTGACTTGTACCGGCCAATATTCAAGAAACCGTGAAGTTGGATTGCAACTCGCTAGTGGTAAAAATCTGGCTGATGTGCTGCAAGGCCTGGGGCATGTGGCTGAAGGTGTGAATACCGCGCGTGAAGTCATGCGCCGCGCCCAGAGTATCGGTGTTGATATGCCGATTACTTATGAGGTTAACCAGGTGTTGACACACGGCAAGAGCGCACAGGATGCAGTGATGGATTTGCTGGGGCGCGACCAGAAACCCGAAGGCGTCTAGGTAAATTGTCTAGGTAAATTTTATCAGCAAGTTTTGTCGCTAGATTTTAAACCCCGCCTTCAAACCCAATTTGCCGCCAGGCTTCATAAATTAAAACCGCAGCAGAATTAGACAGATTCAGGCTGCGGCTATTGGGCAGCATCGGTAAACGTACACGATGCTCAGGGCTGAATTCCGCCCGAATCTCTTCCGGCAAACCGCGTGTTTCCGGCCCGAACACAAATACATCCCCTTTTTTAAAAGCAATGTCCGCGTGGCAGGTGCTGCCTTTGGTGGTGAGCGCAAACATACGCCTGCCCGCCAAAGCTGCCTTGCATGCAGCCCAGTTTTCATGCACCTGTAGGCTGGCGTATTCGTGGTAATCCAGCCCGGCACGCTTGAGCTGCTTGTCTTCCAGCGTAAAACCGAGCGGCTTCACCAGATGCAGGCTGGCGCCGGTATTGGCACATAGTCGAATAATGTTGCCGGTATTAGGCGGGATTTCCGGTTCAAATAAAACGATAGTAAACATAAGTTCTGCTTAGTTGGTTCTGGGTAGTGTTCTTGCAATCAACCAGCATTCTACATGCGCAGCGCCTGCTTGTTTCAAGGTTTTGGCTAATTCGTTGAGGCTGGCACCGGTGGTCATGACGTCATCAACCAAGGCAATATTTAGACCTTGTAGATTTTTATCGCACTGAAATACGCCGCGTATGTTTTTAATGCGTTCTTTCAAGGGAAGGCTGGCCTGTGGCGGCGTAAGCCTGGTGCGCTGGCACGAAGTGTAATTAAGTTGAATTTGCGTATGTTTGCTGATCAGGCGGGCTATTTCCAGCGCCTGGTTAAAGCCGCGTTGTTTCAGCCTATCTTTATGCATGGGCATGGGGATGATCAGGTCGATTTCAGGTTTTTTATCCTGAGAGTCAGCGATGTTTGCTGCTTGCTGATCAAGCCATAGCGATGCAAAGGTGTTGGCTAATGACAGCGACTCCTGGTATTTGTAATGTTGCAGCAGGCGGTCCAGCGGGTAATCATAAGTAAATAGTGCTTGCGTAGCATCAAAGCTGGGTGAGGCATTCAGGCAGTTTCCGCATAGCAGGCCATTGGACAGCAGGCCGCACTGCGGGCAGCACGTGGCATCATGCCACGGTAGTTTGTGCAGGCATGCGTCGCATATCCCAAGCTTGCCGCCTTGGTGGCTGGTGCATAACAGGCAGCTTTGTTTTAAAAATAAATCCAGCATGGTTGTTTATTTTTTAATCTATTGTTCAAAGTTTGCAGGCCTTTTTGTTGACAAGGTATAATCGCGGCTATTCAATAAGTGATCAAATTTAGCGCAAGCTACACAAAGGATATACAAATGCTCGAATCGACAACAACTAATCCTGCTGCTTCTGGTAATGAAGCCGTCATTAATACCGATAGCCTGAAAGCTAATCTGAATAAATCCTGCGATACCAAAACAGTAGATCGCTGGAGCGTTGCTGATATTGTCGCATTATTTGAGCTGCCATTCAGCGATTTAATGTACCGCGCGCAAACCGTACATCGTGAGAATTTTGACCCTAATGCCGTGCAGGTCAGCACCTTGTTATCCATCAAGACCGGCGGCTGTTCCGAAGACTGCGGTTATTGCCCGCAGGCGGCACGCTATCACACCGATGTTGAAAACGAGCCGCTGATGGCGTTGGATGATGTAGTCGCAGCGGCCAAAGAGGCGAAAGACAATGGCGCCAGCCGTTTTTGCATGGGTGCAGCATGGCGCGGCCCCAAGCAGCGTGATCTTGAGCCAGTATTGAGGATGATTGAAGAGGTGAAGGCGCTAGGTCTGGAAACATGCGCCACTCTGGGCATGCTTAAAGAAGGCCAGGCAGAGCAATTGAAAGAGGCTGGTCTGGATTACTACAACCATAATCTGGATACAGCACCGGAATTCTACGGTGAAGTGATCACCACACGTACTTACCAGGACAGGCTGGAAACCTTGGAGCGCGTACGCAGCCAGAATATCCATGTTTGCAGCGGCGGCATTATCGGCATGGGTGAGTCACGTAACCAGCGTGCCGGCCTGCTGGCGCAATTGGCTAACATGGAACAGCCGCCAGAGAGTGTGCCTATCAATCTGCTGACGCAGGTGGAAGGTACGCCTTTGCACGGCACTGAAGAGTTGGATCATCTGGAATTTGTGCGCACCATTGCCGCAGCCCGCATCACCATGCCAACCAGCTATGTGCGCCTGTCTGCAGGTCGCCAGAGCATGAGTGAAGGTACGCAGGCGCTGTGTTTTCTGGCTGGTGCTAACAGTATTTTCTACGGCGAGAAACTGCTGACTACTGCCAACCCGGAAGCCGATATCGACAAACAGCTGTTTGCAAAACTGGGCATTAATAAAATCTAAATGTTAGCGGCATTACAAAAAGAACTTGAGCAGCGCAAAGTAGACGGCTTGCTGCGCCAGCGCCGTCTGCTGGATTCGCCACAGGCCGAGCATATCGTCGCTAACCAGAAGCCTTATCTGTCATTCTGCAGTAATGATTACCTAGGCCTGGCAAATCGCCCTGAGCTGATTGCTGCCATGCAGCAGGCGGCTGGGGATTCCGGTGTCGGCAGCGGCGCATCCAATCTCATTACCGGCCATCACCGCTATCATGACACACTGGAAAAGCAGCTCGCAAGCTTTGTAGGCATGCCGGCAGCGTTATTGTTCTCTACTGGCTACATGGCGAATATCGGCGTGCTGGGTGCGTTGATGGGGCGTGGCGATGCCATTTTTGCCGATAAGCTGAACCACGCCTGCCTGAATGATGGCGCTTATTTCTCTTATGCGGATTTTCACCGTTACCCCCACAATGATGTGCAGGCATTGGAGAAACTGCTGCAAGCCAGCAAAGCCAAGCATAAGATGATTGCAGCAGATGCCGTATTCAGCATGGATGGCGATATCGCGCCGATTTCTGAATATCTTGAGCTTTGTGAAAAGTATGATGCCTATCTGTATCTGGATGATGCGCATGGCTTCGGTGTGCTGGGCGAGCATGGACAGGGCAGCCTATGCCATTTCAATATCAAGTCGCCGCGCATTATCGTGATGGCAACTCTGGGCAAGGCAGCTGGCGTAGCAGGCGCATTTGTAGCCGGTGAGCAGGTGGTGATTGATTACCTGATCCAGAAAGCCAAAAGCTATGTGTATTCAACCCCAGCACCACCGGCGTTGTCTGCCACGCTGTCAGCTTCCGTTAAATTGATAGAGCAGGGCGATGACTTGCGTGCCAATCTCTATAAATTGATTGCGTATCTGAAACAAAACCTGAAATTGAAGAAATGGAAATTGCTGGAGTCGGATACTGCCATCCAGCCATTGATCATCGGCGGCAACGAAGAATCGCTGGCGGTGAGCGAGTACTTGCAGACGCATGGTATTCTGGTGCCGGCGATACGTCCGCCTACAGTGCCAGCCGGTACTGCACGGCTGCGCATTTCATTGTCGGCCGCCCATAGTCTGGATGATGTGAAACAATTGATTGCGGCAATTCATCAAGCGGAAAGTGTTTTATGAGCATAACGGCAAACAATATTTATGTGGAAACGATAGGTACCGGCCCGAATCTGGTGCTGATCCATGGCTGGGGCATGAGCGGTGCGGTATGGCAGCCCTTAGTCAAAAAACTCAGTAAATCATTTACCTTGCACATTGTAGATTTGCCGGGCATGGGCTTGAGTCGCCCGATAGAGCCATTTCATTTGCACGCTGCCGCAGAAAAAGTAGCGGAAATTCTACCTGCCAATGCAGACATCGTGGGCTGGTCGCTTGGTGCTCAGGTGGCGATGCGTATCGCGCTGGATTATCCTGACCTGGTGCGCAGATTAGTCTTGGTTGGAGCGACGCCGTGTTTTGTAAACAAAAGCTTTGACCAGGGCAGTGCTGAGTATAAAACCACCTGGGAAGCCGGTATTGACCCCGAAGTGTTCAGCAATTTTGCCGATAATGTGAATGAAGATTATCACAAAACCATGACGCAGTTTTTAACCCTGCAATGCATGGGGGCCAGTGATGCGCGCAGTACGGTGAAAATGCTGCGCAATAAATTTGCAGAGCGTCCTGCACCTTCATCACAGGCACTGTTCCGCGCATTAAACATTTTGCTGGAAACCGATTTACGTTCAGAAGTTCAACAACTGTGCAAACCCGTGCTGCTGATTCATGGTGACCGCGATAGCTTGGCGCCGGTACAGGCAGCGCATTGGATGATGCAGCATCTGCCGTTGGGCTTTTTGCGGGTGATGGCAGGTGCATCACATGCGCCTTTCTTGTCACATCAGGAACATTTCATTGATGCGGTTGTACAGTTTCTAGAGCCGCCAGCGCAGTAATTTATGATGACAGATGATATTTATCGCATCGACAAAGCGCGAGCACGTACTGCTTTTGGCCGTGCGGCAGAAACTTACGATGCAGCTGCGGTAGTGCAAAAGCTGGTGCGTGAAGAAATGTTAAGTCGGCTTGACTTGGTAAAGCTTGATCCGCAAGTCATTCTTGATGCCGGCTGTGGCACCGGGCTCGCCAGCCATGCGCTGCAAAAACGTTATCCAAAGTCTCAGGTGGTGTCACTGGATTTTGCCTACCCCATGCTGCAAAAAACCCGCAAAACGCGTAGTGATGCAGGTTTCGTGCATCAGCTGAAATCCTTGTTTAGCGGTCACAAACAGAATCTGCTATGTGCCGATATCGAGGCCTTGCCTTTGGCCGACAGCAGCGTAGGCATGGTGTGGTCAAATGTTGCCATTCAGTGGTGCAATGACCTGGATGCCGCCTTGCAGGAGTTTCACCGCGTATTGCAGCCAGAAAGCCTGCTCATGTTCAGCACGTTTGGGCCGGATACGCTGCGCGAGTTAAGGGCTGCTACTGATGCCGCCACTGGCAACCAATATACCAGCGTGAGCCGCTTCATCGACATGCATGACATTGGCGATGCGCTGGTGCGTGCCGGTTTCAGTGCGCCGGTGTTGGATGTGGAGCGCTTCACCCTGACCTATGATGATGTGAAAAGCGTTATGCGCGACCTGAAAAGCATCGGTGCGCATAACGCCACCGATGGTCGTGCGCGTGGTTTAATGGGTAAGACTTATTTTGCAAAACTGGCGCAAAGTTACGAACAATTCAGGCTGGATGGCAAACTGCCCGCGACTTTCGAAGTAGTGTATGGCCATGCCTGGCGCGGTAAGGACAAGCCTCAGCATGATGATGGCGTTGCCCCCATTACTTTCAGACCCAGACAGAAATAACCATATGCAGCAGTCATATTTCGTTATCGGCACCGATACCGGCGTAGGTAAAACCTATATAGCCAGTGCCTTGGTGCGGCATTTTGCAACTAAAGGCAAAAAAGCCGTTGGCATGAAGCCGGTTGCCTCAGGCTGCGAGGCCAGCGAGTATGGCATCTGGCAAGGGCAGCTTGTAAATGATGATGTTGTTGCCTTGTATGAAGCCGGCAATGTGCCAGCCCCGCTGCAGCTGATTAATCCCTACCATTTTGAGCCGGCGATTGCGCCGCATATTGCCGCGCAGAATGCCGGTGTGGAAATTGATCTTGATCTCATCGTGCGTTCATATCATGCGCTTGCAGAAATGGCGGACGTGGTTGTGGTTGAAGGGGCGGGTGGTTTTTTTGTACCGCTTAATGATCAGCAGACGCTGGCTGATCTGGCGGTCAAGCTGAACCTGCCTATCATCCTGGTGGTGGGCATGCGGTTGGGCTGTATCAACCACGCATTGTTAACGGTTGAAGCGATCAAGGCGCGAGGTTTAACACTGGCGGGCTGGGTGGCAAACCGGATTGATCCGGATATGAACATGTTTGAAGAAAACCTCGTTAGCCTGCGGCAGCGTATTGATGCGCCTTGTTTGAGTGTAGTGGGTTGGCGAGCACAAGCTGAATTTAGTTTGTAAGAAGTCACTACTGTGTGAGTATTTGTAATGCTCACAGTTAATTTTAAGCTTGTGTTTCGCCTCTAGGCGAGTTACTTTCTTATGCTTATTTGTGCCCGTAAAGGGCATGTCCGCCAAGTACCCGCTGCTTTGCAGCGACCTTGGCGCCAAAAGTAACCAAAGAACAAGACACCCCCTACTGCTTTTTCTTGCGTTGCTCGCCTTAATGGGCGGCAATCGGGAACTCGCCCAATACAATCAATTGGGCTCAAACAACCGCTTGCCGAAACCTCCCATTAAGTCTGTGCTACTCAGCGCAGTAGCAGGGGATAATCTGGATGCAAGCGTTTCTGTATTAAGAAAATCTTTGGTGCCCATTCCTAGCCACTGCTGACGCGCCTCAATTCTTTGTAATGATTGGGAGGTTTCGGCAGGCGCATGTTTGAACTCCGCAACCAGCCACGATTTATGTGGCTGGTCAGGGTGAGTTCGACTGCCGCCCGATCATTACAAAGAATTGAGGATTAAAGCGTCAGGTGGTAGCCTTTTCTTTGGTTTCTTTCTTTAGGCTAAACAAAAGAAAGAAACTCGCTAGTCGCGCGAGAGCGACAAAGTTAAATTTATAGCCAGCTAGAAAATTCCCCATAATTCGTTTTTTATAAAAGTGGAGTAAGTTTGTATTTATTCCAATTTAAATTTACTGCGCCAGCTGCGCTGACTCCACCACCACTTTATAAAGCCCCACTTCCTTCGCGCTGCTAACACGCACACCCACCGCAACCTGATTACGCTTGCCGGCAGCAACACCTCCGATAGTCAATAAACCGCTTTGTGCTACTACCCGGCCGGTTTTTGCATCGTATTTAATGACGCGCACCAGTACGCGGTCAATCGCTGTCGGGGTGGAGTTCTGCACTACAGCATACAGATTGCCTGCGCTGTCAGCCTGCGCTCCAGCCTGAATATATTTAGCAGGGTTGCGCGGCAGGTCGAGGCGAACGGCACGTGCAATGGCATCTTTACCAATGTCAGAGTTTGAGCTGGCGGCAACCTGATAATGCTGCAATGCACCATTGATATCTCCGCGCTCTTCTGCCAATTGCCCTAATAGCGCATGCCCTGGGGCGGTAGGCAGTAGTTCATTGGCGCGTTTCAGGTAAGGTTCTGCCTCAGCTTTTTTGCCCATGTTGAACAGCGCAATGCCACTTTGTATGTGCGGCTTGAAGTAATCCGGCTGCATTTTGATGGCTTTGTCGTAATATGCGAGCGCTTCCTGGTTCTTTTTCTGGGTCATGGCAATGTCGCCCAGCAGTTCCTGAAAGTGCGCTTCGCGTGGTTCAATCTTGATAGCCTGATCAACGAGTGTTTTGGCTTTATCGATATTTTTTTCATTGAGTGCTTTTATAGCTTCATCGTAAGCTTTATAAGCCCCTTGGGTCGCTCTGAGTTTTGCAGTTTTCTGCGCGTAAACTTCCTTACCCCAGTCACCACCTGCGCCTACCTGTGCCAGTGTTGCCTTGTTTGCCGCTACGCGTTCAGGTGAAGGTGGATGGCTGGCAAACAGACCTTCAATAAAGTTGCTCTTTTTTCCTTCGCTGAGGCGAACAAAGGTTTCCTGCAAGGTGACGGCTGCGGTGGGGTCGTAACCGGCTTTTTTCATGTATTGCATGCCATACAGGTCGGATTCGCTTTCTGCATCGCGGCCGTATTTGCTGCTGATGAGCTGTATACCTGTTTGCGCGCCGCCAACGATCAGATTGGCGTAGTCACTGTTCTGTGCACCTATGCCAACCGCAATCATCGCACCTTGCAGCAGTATGCCGCGTTCCATGCCTTTTGCGCCGTGTCTGGCGGCTGCGTGTACCATTTCGTGGCCCATTACCGCAGCAAGTTCGGCTTCGCTGTTAAGCTCGTACAGCAGGCCGCGGTTAAACGCGATCTTACCGCCAGGCATAGCCCATGCGTTGGGTACAGAGTCATTGATCACTTTGTATTCATACGGCAGTTTTCGGTCTGAAACCGCTGCCAGCTTATCGCCTACGCTTTGTACATACGCGGTAAGTTCCGGGTCAAGCACATAATCGCCGCCCTGTGATTGGCGTGCCGGCGAGTAATTCTGCGTGCCGATAGCGATTTCCTGTGATTCTGATACCAGCTGCAACTCATGTTTCTTAGTCACCGGGTTAACGCCGCAGGTGCTGAGTGTGAGCGATAAGCCAACTAATATGGCGAAATATGAGCTTCGTGAAAAGGTGTGTGTCATAGTTTGTATTTTTAAATTGTCAGTGCTGAAATAATAATCCGCTTATCTATACAGCTGATGTTGCGCTATATAGTTAATCACATCATCCGGCATCAGGTAGCGCACCGAATCACCGTGCTGTAACGCATGGCGAATCGCCGTGGATGAAATATCCAGGGCTGTTACCTGACGCATGGTTACATATCCCGATGGCTGACTATGCAGGTCATCGGGATTTTCAGTGTAGTGATTGTGCAGGAATGTCTCCAGGGTTTTGGATAGTTTCTGGTCATGCCCGCGCAGCTGTGGTCTTTGCACCAGCGCTATGTGGCACAGGTCGATGATTTCCTGCCAGCGGTGCCAGGTATCAAATTTGGTGAAAGCGTCGCTGCCCATAAAAAGCGTTATGCTCACCTGATTACCCAGCTCGCTGCGCAGGCTGTGCAGCGTATCCAGCGTGTATGAGGCGCCATTTCTTTGCAGCTCACGCTCATCAATGGTAAAAGCAGGGTTGCCGGTAATGCCCAGCCGCACCATGGCCGTCCTGTGCTGTGCGGTAATGGCGGGTGCGTCTTTATGCGGTGGATTGGCCGCCGGTATGAAGCGCACGCCGTCCAGATGCAGGGCATCTGCCAGCTCTTGCGCCATGCGCAGGTGGCCGAAGTGAATCGGGTTGAACGTGCCGCCAAGAATGCCGATTGCTTTCAAAGGTAACCCTTTTTAAGCGCGAACCTGCCCGTCACCTAGCACCACATATTTCAGCGAGGTTAAACCTTCCAATCCGACTGGGCCACGCGCATGTAGCTTGTCGGTAGAAATGCCGATCTCTGCACCCAAGCCGTACTCGAAGCCATCGGCAAAACGTGTGGAGGCGTTCACCATTACGCTGCTGGAATCGACCTCACGCAGAAATCTTCTGGCTTTAGTGTAATTCTCGGTCACAATTGCCTCGGTGTGCTGCGATGAATGCTCATTGATGTGTTCAATGGCTTCATCCAGACCACTCACGACCTTGCAGGAAATAATCGCCGCCAGGTATTCGGTGTAATAGTCTTCTTCAGTCGCTGGTTTTGCCTGCTTCACCAATGCGCAGGTTTCAGCGCAGCCGCGAATCTCGATGCCGTGGTTGGTGAGCATGTCTGCCAGTTTTGGCAGCATGGCTGGCGCTACCGAGCGTGCTATCAGCAGCGATTCTGCTGTGTTGCAGGTACCCAGGCGCTGGGTTTTGCTGTTTTCCAGAATACGCAGTGCCTTGTCAAAGTCGGCGTCGTCATCTACATACACATGGCAGTTGCCGTCCAGGTGCTTGATAACTGGGATGCGCGCGTCGTTGGAAATACGCTCGATCAGGCCTTTGCCGCCGCGTGGCACGATAACGTCCACGTATTGTTTCATGGTGATCAGTTCGCCTACGGCGGCGCGGTCTGTAGTTTCTACCACCTGTACCGCTGTCGCAGGCAGGCCTGCTGCTGTCAGGCCTTCGTGCACGAGTTTTGCCAATGCCTGATTGCAGTGGATCGCCTCGGAACCGCCACGCAGAATCGCGGCATTGCCTGATTTGATGCACAAACCGGCGGCGTCTGCAGTAACATTTGGGCGTGCTTCGTAAATGATGCCGATCACGCCGAGCGGTACGCGCATCTGGCCGATCTGGATGCCGCTTGGGCGGTATTTGAAATTGCTCATTTCACCGATTGGGTCGGCCAGACTGGCAATCTGTGCCAGACCTTCGGCCATGCCGTTGATGGACTTTTCAGTGATCGTGAGGCGGTCTAGCATCGCATCATCCAAGCCATTGGCACGTGCTTCGTCAAGGTCTAGTTTGTTGGCTGCAAGCAGTGCGGCTTTTTCACGCAGGATTGCTTCGGCAATTGCATTAAGTGCGATGTTTTTCTGGTTGGTGCTGGCGCTCGCCATCAGGCGTGATGCTTTGCGGGCTTCAACGCCAATATTTTGCATGTATTGTTGAATGTTCACAGAATTTGCTGCCATCTAAATTGAAGTAATTTTGCGATTATACGCTTTTTAATAAACACTTGATTTATCGGCTAAAGCTCAAGTGTGTACTAGCGTCCGCGTACTCGCGCCAATCCAAAACAGAGTCTGGATATTTCCAGCCAGGCATCGCCCGGCATCACGCCTTTGGCGGTTCTGTCGATATCGGCCAGTTTCTGTAACGCGGCTTCCAGCTGGCGCAGGCTGAGTCTACCTAGTGCGCGTTTGACCAGCATCTGCCTGTCGCCGTAGATACGGGCACTGCTCATGGCGTTGTTGATGTTCTCGCCGCGCATTTCGGCCTGCTTGATGCGCACCAGTGGCCTGAGCACCCACATCAGCGGGTTCATCACGGCAACCGCGTTTTCGCCTTCATCCTGCAAGCCTTGCAAGATGCGTACCGTGCGCTCTGCGTCACCCTGCAATACAGCTTCGCCTAATTGAAAAGCATCGTAACGCGATACATTGAGCACGGCTTCACGCACGGTTTCATCTGACAATTCACCTTGCGGGTAGAGCAGCCCGAGTTTCTGTATTTCCTGATTAGCTGCCAGCAGGTTGCCTTCTACCTGATGCGCGAGAAATTCCAGGGTTTGCGTACTGGTGTGCTGGCCTTGTTGCGCCAGTCGGTTGGCAATCCATTTCGGCAGGTTGGCAGTATTAATCTCATTCAGGGTGATGGTTTGCGCCTGCGTTTCCAGTGCATTGAACCAGGCGCTGTTTTTAGCATCGCGCTCCAGTATTGGCAGGATAATGACTACGGTGGTGTCAGGCAGTGCTTTGGCTGCGAGTGCCTGCAATGCCTTGCCGCCATCAACCCCGGGTTTGCCGGAAGGGATGTTTAGTTCCAACAGGCGGCGGCTGGCAAACAAGGAAATAGACTGGCCGTAATTCTGAATCTGCTGCCAGTTGAAGTTACGTTCCACCGTCAAGCTGGTGCGTTCATCATAGCCTTGGGCGCGCGCAGCTGATCGGATGGCATCCAGGCATTCACGCTGCGCAAGTGGTTCATCACCGACCAGAACATAAAGTGCCTGTAAGCCTTGCTTGAGATGCGCTTCCAGTTGTGTCTGTGCCAGACGCATGCGTGTTTATATTTTAGCGGCAGGTTTAATTGCAGTCAGGCGACGTAAAATTTCACGTATTGCATCCTGACGCATGTCGGCATTCAGTCTTTCTTCTTCTTCGGCTTTGCCTAGTAAAGCATTATCGTTGTATGAAAAGTCCCTGCGGCCGCGTATGGTTTGCATTGGCCCCCAGATGGGGTTGCTTGCTTCACGGATTCTGAAATTCAGTAGATAAATGAGCTCAAATTCACGTACCAAACCGCCGCCGCTCAGCGACATAATGCGTTTCTGATTACTTTCACTCACCATTTCCAGCAGTAATTCAGCATCTTCTGTTTTGCTTGCTATCTGTACGCCGTTAATCTTGAATGTACGTTCAAGGTCTCTGGAAATACTTAATTTTGCACCTTGAATATACACATTTTTAAAAGCCAAATCAGCCGTGCCCCTTAATTGAAAGCCGCAGGCTGAAAGCATAAGCGTAAATAACATCGCTATACCTAGAACAGTTTTTCTGCGAGAACCAAATAATGGGCGCAAGTTTTTCATGTTTTATCCTACTACTACATTAATGAGTTTGTTAGGCACGACAATCACTTTACGTACAGACATGTTTTCTTCAATATATTTCTGTACGCAAGGTTGCGCTAAAGCCAGCTTTTCTATGGCTTCCTTGGTTTCTGATTTGGCCACACTGATGCTACCACGCAGTTTACCGTTAACCTGGATCACATATTCAATGCTGTCCTGCACCATGGCGCTTTGGTCTGCCGTTGGCCAGCCTGCATCCAGAATATGGCTGCCCGGGCACAGTTCTGTCCAGACTGCCTGGCAGATATGTGGCACTATAGGCGACAGCAGCAGTGCAACATTCTGTAGCACTTCCTGGCGTACCTGACGTGTGGTTTCATCAGCACCTTCGATTTTAGCCAAAGCATTCATCAGTTCCATCACGGATGAAATCGCGGTGTTGAAACTATGGCGGCGGCCATAATCGTCAGCCACTTTTTCAATCGTCAGGTGTAGCTGGCGGCGCAGGTTTTTCAGGTCGGCATTCAGTTCGCCTGATGTATAAGCGCCAATGGCACCCAGTTCAATGTGGTCATACACAGCCTTCCATAAACGGCGCAGGAAGCGATGTGCACCTTCCACACCGCTGTCAGCCCATTCCAGGCTTTGCTCCGGTGGCGCGGCAAACATCATGAACAGGCGTGCGGTGTCGGCACCATAGGTGTCAATCAGTTCCTGCGGGTCAACCGTGTTGCCTTTGGATTTACTCATTTTGCTGCCGTCTTTGAGCACCATGCCCTGTGTCAGCAGGTTGGTGAACGGCTCGTCATTCTTGAGCAGGCCGACATCGCGCATCAGTTTGTTGAAGAAGCGTGCGTACAGCAGGTGCAGAATCGCATGTTCGATGCCGCCTACATATTGGTCAACCGGCAGCCAGTAATTGGCGCGCTCGTCAGCCATGGCGGTGTTGCTGTTAAAGCTGGCGTAACGCGCAAAATACCATGAAGATTCAAAGAAAGTGTCCAGCGTGTCGGTTTCACGTGTCGCCTTGCCGCCGCAGGTGGGGCAGCTGGTTTCATAGAAGCCGGGGTCTTTTTTGATGGGCGAGCCTACGCCATCCATCACAACGTCTTCCGGTAATACTACCGGCAGCTGTTCTGCAGGCACTGGCACTTCACCACAGCTTGGGCAGTGAATGATAGGAATCGGGCAGCCCCAGTAGCGCTGGCGTGAAACGCCCCAGTCGCGCAGGCGGTATTGAGTGCGGCGCTTGCCCAGGTTTTTGGCAGACAAGGCAGCGGCAATCGCGGCGCTGGCGCCGTCAAAGTCCAGACCGTTGAACTCGCCAGAATCAAACAATACGCCATGTTCCGTCATCGGCAAGGTGTCGATTTCAGCATGTTTAATTACGGCCTTAATCGGCAAGCTGTATTTGCCGGCAAACTCGAAGTCGCGTTCATCATGCGCCGGCACCGCCATCACGGCACCCTCGCCGTAGTTTGCCAGCACGTAGTTGGCTACCCACACTGGTAATTGCTCACCATTCAGCGGGTGTGTAACAAATAAACCCGTTGCCATGCCTTTTTTCTCGGCTGTGGCAACGTCGGCTTCAGCCACGCTGCCGCGTTTGCATTCGGCTATGAACTCCGCCAATGCCGGATTATTCTGTGCCGCCTGGGTTGCCAGTGCATGTTCAGCGGCAACCGCCACATAAGTTGCCCCCATCAGTGTATCCGGGCGCGTGGTGTAAACCTTGAGGTTGCCTTGTTGGCCTGTAATAGGAAACTCAACTTCGCAGCCATAGCTCTTGCCGATCCAGTTACGCTGCATGGTTCTTACCTGCTCAGGCCAGCCATCCAGCTTGTCCAGGTCATTCAGAAGTTCTTCGGCGTAAGCCGTAATTTTCATGAAGTACTGCGGAATGTCGCGTTTTTCTACCAGCGCGCCACTGCGCCAGCCGCGGCCATCAATCACCTGCTCGTTTGCCAGCACGGTGCCGTCTACCGGGTCCCAGTTTACGGTAGATGTTTTTTTGTAGATCAGGCCTTTTTTGAACAGCTCTGTGAACAGCCACTGTTCCCATTTGTAGTATTCCGGTCTGCAGGTGGTGACTTCGCGCTGCCAGTCCACGCCCAGGCCCAGTTGCTTGAGCTGGGTTTTCATGTGCTCGATGTTGCTGTAAGTCCAGGCGGCAGGGGCAGTGTTGTTCTTGATTGCAGCATTTTCAGCAGGCAAGCCAAAGGCATCCCAGCCCATAGGCTGCATGACGTTAAAGCCTTTCATCTTGTGAAAACGGCTCAATACATCGCCAATCGTGTAGTTGCGCACATGTCCCATGTGCAGGCGGCCGCTGGGGTAGGGGAACATGGACAGGCAGTAGTATTTAGGCTTGTCGGATTGTTCGGAAGCAGCGAAAGTTTGATTGGTTTCCCAGTATTGCTGGGCAGATTGTTCAACGTCTTTGAAAGGGTACTGCTGTTGCATAATTTAACTATTCTTGAATATTGAATGAATAGCGAAATTATACCGTGAAGCGGGTAGGGTTTGTTATGGTCTTGTAATTAGAAGCTGTGAATTGCAAAATCATACTGCATCGTATTGGTTTGCCAACTAAAATCAAAAGCTCCGGCTATCGTGCGGCATTGATTTACTCACATTTGAACTGCATTGTTGTACGGTAGTCATTGTCGCCGGAGACCGCTGAAGCTTTTTTGCCAGTTTCATCCAGAATGATTTCCAGTACTTTTTCAATGGTTTGGCCCGCTTCGCCTGAAACTACCCCTTTATATTCTGTTTTGTGGCTGATGACGATATGTCTTAATCGTCTTTGCTTGCATGTGGTATCTGCGGAATAAAGTGCGGATGCAAGGGCTGCATCCTCACTTTTTCCAACAGAAATAACTTGGTATACATCATTTTCAGCCGGTATAACATTGCCCATTTTTGTTGTTGTACAGCCGGCAAAAACTGCTGCGGCAGCAAGAACAATGACTAGACTGTGGCGCATGATGTTCTCCAAGTTGTGATTATGAATTCAAAATAAAACTACATTAAACTAAGGCTGTAAAAATGTTGTCACGGATTGCATTCATGTCGCCCAAGCCGTTCACAAACACATGCTTAGGTGCACCGGCTGTGCCGCTGTTAGCCCAGTCTGTATAGTATTTCACCAAAGGTTTGGTTTGGCTGTGGTAAACCTCAAGGCGTTTTTTCACGGTTTCTTCTTTGTCGTCGTCACGCTGCACTAGGTCCTCGCCGGTAACGTCATCTTTACCTGCCACTTTTGGCGGGTTGAATTTAACGTGGTAGGTACGGCCGCTGGCTGGGTGCGAGCGGCGGCCGCTCATGCGTTCTACAATCGCTTCATCCGGCACGTCGATTTCAACCACGTAATCAATGCCAACGCCTGCATTCTTCATGGCTTCAGCCTGTGGAATGGTGCGTGGGAAACCATCGAACAGGAAACCGTTGGCACAGTCAGCCTCTTTGATGCGCTCACTCACCAAACCAATAATGACAGCATCCGGCACCAGGCCACCTGAGTCCATGAAAGACTTGGCTTCAAGGCCTAACGGTGTACCTGCTTTTACCGCAGCGCGCAGCATGTCGCCTGTGGAAATTTGCGGGATGTTGAATTTTTCTTTGATGAAAGTAGCCTGTGTGCCTTTACCAGCACCTGGCGCGCCTAAAAGAATGATACGCATGAAATTTTCCTAAAAGTTGAGTCTAAAAGTTAAGTATTAAATTTTTCGAAATTATATTTGAATTTGATTTATACAGCTTTAATTTATATCGCCTAAATAATTGGCGATAGCCACAAACTCTGCCACGCCTAGGTTTTCGGCGCGCTGCTGTGAATCAATATTAAGCGCGGCGAAGCCATCGTCATTCAGCAAGCCTTTCAGCGTGTTGCGCAGCGTTTTGCGGCGCTGGCCAAAGGCTGCGGTGACGATTTTCGCGAACAGAGCTTCATCGTTGGCAACATATGGCAGTGTGGCATGAGGCACGCAGCGTACGAAAGCCGATTCAACTTTCGGCGCCGGGTCAAAAGCCTCGGGTGGTACTGTGAACAGGTATTCCATTTGTAAGCGGTACTGCAGCATGACGCTCAGCCTGCCGTAAGCGGCAGTGGACGGTTCGGCCACCATGCGCTCAACCACTTCTTTTTGCAGCATGAAGTGCATGTCGGTGATGTGTTTTACATTGTCGAGCAGGTGAAACAAAATGGGTGTTGAGATGTTATATGGCAGGTTGCCTACAACCCTGATATTTTCACCGAGTGATGCAAAGTCAAACTTCAACGCATCTGAATTATGGATGGTGATGCTGTTCTTCGCGTACTCTTTCTGCATCCAGCTGATGATGTCGCGGTCGACTTCCACCACATGCAGCATATCCAGTTTTTGCAGCAGCGGCTTGGTCAATGCGCCCAGCCCCGGGCCGATTTCAACCATCAGGTCATTCGCTTTGGGCGAAATCGCATCCACCAGGCTATCGATCACCCCCTGGTCGGTGAGGAAGTTTTGGCCAAAGCGTTTTTTTGCAACGTGTTTCATGAAAAGTGTACTTTTAGTGTCTGTTATTGGCTAATGTAATTGCCAGCTCAATGGCCGCCAGCAGGCTGCCGATTTCTATGTTGCCGGTGCCGGCAAGGTCGAGTGCTGTGCCATGGTCAACCGAAGTGCGGATGATGGGCAAGCCCAGCGTGACATTGACGCCTTCACCAAAGCTGGCGTGCTTGAGTACAGGCAGGCCCTGGTCATGGTACATCGCCAGCACGGCGTCTGCCTTGCTTAAGTGGTGCTTGGCGAACAGGGTGTCAGCAGGCAGTGCGCCGACGAGATTCATGCCTTCTGTGCGCAGCTTTTGCAGCACCGGATTGATGACTTCAATCTCTTCGCGACCCAAGTAGCCGTCCTCACCTGCATGCGGGTTGAGCCCTGCCACTAATATGCGTGGCGCAGTAATGCCGAACTTTGTAAGCAGGTCGTGGTGCAGAATGCGTATGGTGGTTTCCAAGCTGCTTTGGGTGATGGCGGCAGGCACATCTTTCAGCGGCAGGTGCGTGGTAGCGAGTGCAACGCGCATGCCACCGCCGACCAGCATCATTACCACTTGTTCGGTATTGGTCAACTCGGCCAGAAACTCGGTATGGCCGCTGAATACAATACCGGCATCATTGATCACGCCTTTATGTACGGGGGCGGTAACCATTGCACTGAACAGGTTTGGATTGCTCGAGTCCGTCAGGCAGCCCAGTGCTGCGGTTTTTAGTGTATTCAACACATATTGGCTGTTGTGCGCATCCAGTATTCCTGCGCTTACCGGGTGGCTTAGGGCTTGATGCAAGACGATTAGCGTCCCATCTCCTGCATGCACATTGGTCTGGTCTGTAGTAAACGGGGTAATTTTTACAGGTACGCCTATTTGCGCGGCTCTTGCTTGAAGCATATTGCTATCGGCAACAACAACGATTTGTGCCTGCAACGCTTTATGCGCCAGCATTACACAAAGGTCCGGGCCGATGCCGGCAGGTTCGCCAGCGGTAATAGCAATGCGGGGGAGTATGTTGTTCAAGAGATTAAATAACGATCAACAAACTAGAACTTGTCTTCCAGTTTCATTTCAACATACGCACGGTCACGCAGTTCGCGCACCCAGTCCTGATAAGCTTCGTCAGCTTTTCTGGCACGGATTTCCTGACGTGCCTTCAGTCGGGCGGCTTCTTTACTCATATCCTGCTTGCGGCGCTCTAACACCTGAATAATATGCCAGCCAAACGGGCTGCGTATCGGCTCACTGATCTGGTTGTCTTTAAGCTCATTCATGGCTTTTTCAAACTGCGGTACGGTGTCGCCCGGGTTTACCCAGCCCAGGTCGCCACCATTGGAGGCTGAGCCGTCTTCTGAAAATTGACGCGCAAGCACTTCAAATTTCTCGCCATTGTCCAGACGTTCCTTGATGGCATCCATTTTTTTCTTGCCATCTGATTCGGAGACAACTTCGGTAAGTTTAATCAGGATGTGGCGCGCATGCGTTTGCTCGATGACCAGTGGAGAATTGCCGCCGCGCTTGTTGGTTAATTTCAGGATATGAAAGCCGTTTGGACTACGCAGCGGCTGAGAAATTTCGCCAGCCTGCATGCTTTTTAAGGCATCCAGGAATAGTGTCGGTATCTGTGTAGCACTTTTCCAACCTAGATTGCCGCCTTCTAAAGCATTTGGGGCGTCTGAAAAGCTTGCTGATACTTTTGAAAAGCTGGAACCTTCCTGTAAAAGTTTGATAGCTTCATCGACTTTGGCTTTTGCCTTTTGTATTTCTTCCGGTGTTCCTTCTTCGGGTGTGCGGATCAGGATGTGTGAAATTTCAAATTCATCACGGTTTTCATTGTTTGAAGCCTGCGTTGTCAGAAAATTATCGATTTCTGATTCACTGACATTCACTCGGCTTTCGACTTCGCGTTCACGTAGTCGTGCTATGGTAATTTCACTGCGGATATCGGCCCTGAACTTGGTCATGCTGATACCATCGGCACTTAATGCGTCAGAGAAGTCTTTCATGGACATCTGGTTTTGTTCTGCAATACGCTCAATCGTCTTGTTGAGCTGGTTGTCATCCACTTTCAGCCCGGTCTGAGCGGCATACTGCAATTGCAGGGTGTCAGAAATCAACCGTTCTAGGATTTGTTTGCGCAGGACGTTTTCTGCCGGTAATTCGGTATTCTGTTTTTTAAGCTGTGCCGTTACCGTGCGCATACGGCTATCCAGTTCCTGTTCTGTGATCACTGTTTGATCCACAATTGCAACGATGCGGTCCAGCTTTACTATTTCATCTGCATACGCAGTGAAGTGGCTGAAACCTAGCAGGCTGATAAATAATATTTGAAAAAATTTACGCAACATAGTTACTCGTAATAGGGTTGTTGTTGGGTTTCAGGTATTAGGCCAGTGCTGACATAACCTGGAATATTGCGCTGGATTACCTTGAGCGGATTTGCACCGATTGAGGCAATTCCGCCTAGCTCCAGCTGAAAAAATAAAGCATAGTTGGCATTCGCAGTAGCGGTGCTTACACGTTGTATTACTGATCTTGCCTGCCAGCATCCGGCATCATACTCCAAGCCGCCGATAGTTTCGATAACCCGGCTTTCCCTGAATGAGTAGTTTGCGCGGCCAATACCGTACCAACCCTTACCCAACGGCCATTGCGCAGATACATCACTTTGATCAATCGAGTTTTGTCTGTAGCTGTAACTTAAGTTGAGCACCTTACCTGGTTCTGGGTTGTAACGGCCGGAAACTGTAGAGCGTACGGATTTTGAGTTGTCAGTGTTGTATTGCCAGAGTGCGTCTATGATCCAGCTGTTTTTCAATTGACCGCTAACGCCCATGAGGATGTCCGAGCTGTTGTTTTTACGCGCCTCTACGCCAGGTAATGTCACTTTCTGGTCTGCAAAGTAGTAGCGCTGGCCAATCGATGCTGACAAACGTTGTGCGCCAGAGCTGCTTTCAATAAAACGTGTGGTCAGCGCAAAGCTTACCTGATTGGCATTGTTGATACGGTCATTACCTACAAACTGGTTCTCGCTGAATAAGGAGCTGAAGTTCAAGTCAGACAAGCTGGTGTCGAAAATAGGGATGTCATCCTGATTGCGATTGGGGATGTATACATAATACAAACGCGGTTCTACTGTCTGAGAGTAGCCGCGGTTAGCTATTTTAAAATCCCGGTCAAAATACAAGCCGCTGTCTACGCTGAATATGGGCAAGGTGCGCTGCTGTGAATCCAGATTGCTGGAAATATTGTTAAGGCTGTAATTGGTGTGATGAATACCGAACTTGGGGGTAACGTATCCATATGGTTTTGCCAATGAAATGCTGATGCTGGGATACGCTGTTGCGCGCGTACCGGTTGGGCGTGAATCTATCAGGCTTTGTGGAGCGCTATTATTGGTATCAAATGCAACCAGCTGTGTGTACAGTTTAGTGTTCACATCACCATAGTATTTATTCCCAATCAAAGTCATTTGCGGCAGGCGTTCATACGGGTATGAGTTTGGGTCTGTCGTAAGGGTCTGGAATTTTTGAGCAAGTGCATTAAAACGCCAGGTGTCATCTACGTAATCTACATTAAACTGTTGCGGCAGATTGACGCGGCTGGTGGTAACGATGCGGGTAGATAGTTCGGAGAAGTATTGGTCATCCGATACTTTCTCCAAGCTGTAGCCCGCAGACCAGCCATTGCCTAGATTATGCTTGTGTTTCAGATTGGCATAGTAGCGCGTTTCGTTAGTGAGATCGTCAGTAGGTAAATATTCAACATTACTGATTCCCGAGAACTTTTCCTCCAGGTACCTGAATTCGCCTTGCAGTTGTATGCCGCGCTTACTCAGCTCGCGCACTGCCAGCGTGGCATCCATATTCGGTGCGATATTCCAGTAATAGGGCGCTAAAACCTCAAAGCCGCTGCGGCTGGTGCTGCCAACAGTCGGAGCCAGAAAACCGCTTTTGCGCTGTTCGTTGAATGAAAAACTGATCCATGGTGTATAGAGTATCGGCACACCTTTAAACTCGATATGTGCGTTCTTGGCTGTGCCGGAATCGGTGTAATCGTTTAATGATATCTCGCTGGCTTTGATGTACCAGTCGTCTACATCCGCTGCGCAAGTGGTATAGCGAGCGCCCACTAAACGTTTTTTATCCTGGCCTTCAAAAAATATAGCCTTGGCATCCCCGCGAGCTTTTGATGCGCGGCTGACTGTATCAAGATTAAACAGTTTGGATTGGCCGGGGGTAGCTGTATCCGGGGCATCAGTAACTGGCAGTCCAAAGGTTGATGCATAGGAATCATCATTGCCAATGTGCTGGCTTTGCAGATTCCCCAATTCACGTGAGAAGGTTTCTGAGCTGACCGCCCGACGTTTTTGTATCAGTGCTGCCGGATTATCCATGCTGATAGAAGCATCACGCATTTCACCTATGCTTTCAGACAGCTGCATGCGTAGCTCGGGACCGATAATTCTTGTGTTGTCTACTTCTATGCGCACATTGCCAGTCGCGTGCAGTTCATCATTCAGTGTGTCGTATTCAATCGTGTCAGCGAATGTATCCTGATTGCCCTGATGGATGGATGCATTGCCAACAGCGCGCATTTTACGGTCAAGGTGCAGCTCCAGCCGGTCACCATCAATAACAATAGCTCCATCCGGCAAGCCTTCTGTGCCTGCTGCCTTGTTAGGCTCTTTTGTACCCGTGGTGCTGGCAGCTTCTGCATTGGCAATAGAGTTATGCGCCATCAAGATAGCAGCAAGACTAGCTATGAAGCGAATCTTTAGCATGAAATTACCATTGAAATCAGCAGGGGATGTGACGAAGAATTTAAGAGCACAAGTATATAGGCAAACGGTTTTATTTTATCAATGATAAAATCTCATAAATTGCACTTTTTGGCAATGAAAACTTGGTTATTAAGCTTGTGATTTTAATAAGCTCAGGCCAAATGTTAATTGTAGATTCAGCAATAAAATTATAAAAGATTTGGAATTTTGTTTTGAATAATATTCATGTAGACAGTCGTCAACAACAGCTCACGCATTGGTTGCAGGATGCATTGCAGCATTCTGAATTCAAGCTCACAACAGCATCGGCAGATGCCAGTTTCAGGCGTTACTTCAGGGTACATCTGGCAGACAAAACACTGATTGCCATGGATGCACCGCCACCGCATGAAAATTGCGAGCCGTTTGTCCGTATCGCCAAACTGTTCGGCGACGCCGGCATGCATGTGCCGGAAGTGATCGCGCAGGATCTTGCGCAAGGCTTTTTGCTGCTAAGCGACCTGGGGGATGTGACTTATTTGAGCCAGCTCAATGATGCAACCGCACCGGCTTTGTATCATGATGCCTACATGGCATTGATCAAGCTACAGTTGGCCAGCAAGCCGAATGTGTTGCCGAATTACGATGAGGCTTTGCTGACGCGCGAAATGCAACTGTTCCCTGACTGGTATATCGCCAAGCATCTGAATATTACGCTGGATGAAAAGCAGCAGAATGTACTGCACAAGACTTTTGCTTTGCTCAACCAGAACATTTTGGCGCAGGGGCAGGTGTACGTTCATCGTGATTACCATTCGCGCAACCTGATGCTGTGCCACGATAACCCGGGTGTGCTGGACTTTCAGGATGCAGTATACGGTGCGATCACCTATGATCTGGTATCGCTGCTGAAAGATGCCTATATCAGCTGGGATGAAGAGCAGATCATTGATTGGCTGGCGCGTTACTGGCAGGTGGCGAAAAAACAGGGTCTACCGGTGCCGGCAGATTTCAGCGAGTTTTACCGCGATTTTGAATACATGGGCGCACAGCGCCACATCAAGGTGCTGGGCATATTTGCCAGGTTATATCATCGCGACGGTAAAGATGGGTATTTGAAAGACATGCCATTGGTCATGGAATATCTGCGTAAAGTATGCGAGCGCTACATAGAGCTCAAGCCTTTGCTGCGTTTGCTGGACAGCATGGAAAATAAGCAGGCGCAGGTCGGGTATACCTTCTGATGAAGGCCATGATTCTGGCTGCCGGCAGAGGTGAGCGCATGCGTCCGCTGACGGACCATACGCCAAAGCCTTTGCTAACTGTGGGCGGTAAACCTTTAATCGTATGGCATCTGGAGCGTTTGGCTGCTGCTGGCTATAAAGACATCATCATTAATCATGCGCATTTGGGAGGTCAGATCGAAGCAGCGCTTGGCAACGGTTCCGCATGGGGAGTGAGTATCAGGTATTCACCCGAAAAAGTCGCGCTGGAAACTGCGGGCGGCATTGCCAATGCTATGCCGTTGCTGGGTGATGCGCCGTTTCTGGTAGTTAACGGTGACGTGTTTGCCGATATTGATTTTGGCGCGTTAAGATTAGATGCGCCTAATTTGGCGCATCTGGTGATGGTGAATAATCCGCCCCAGCATGCAGCAGGAGATTTCGCACTGTTTAATGGAAAACTGAGTGCAGAAGGCGCTGAGAAAATGACGTTTTCCGGTGTAGGCGTCTATCAGCCGAGTCTGTTTGCAGGCATCGCGCGGGGGGAAGCAGCCAAGCTGGCGCCTTTACTTAAGGCGGCAATGGCGCAGGGCTTGGTCAGCGGTTCTCATCATCGGGGACAATGGCATGATATTGGTACCCCTGAACGTTTACAGGCGCTGGATAGTCAATTGTTAAAAAGCTAATGCCATAACAGACAGAAATAATATATGAATTTGGACATTAAAGAATTTGAAAACAGACGTCTTGCCTTGGTGCAGGGCATGCAAGCGGGTATTGCCATTATTCCAACGGCACCGGAGGCGATTCGCAATCGTGACAGCCATTACCCATACCGTTTTGACAGTTATTTTTATTACCTCACCGGCTTTAAGGAACCTGAGTCTGTGCTGGTGCTGCTTGCTGGTGATGCAGGTAAAGGTATTGCGCCGAAAAGCATTCTGTTCTGCCGCGATAAAGACATAGAGCGTGAAATCTGGGATGGTTTTCGCTTTGGCCCGGCTGCCGCCGTGACTGAGTTCGGGTTTGATGAGGCTTATTCAATTTTGGCTCTTGATGAAATGCTGCCCAAACTATTGGCAAACCAATCCAGGCTATTCTACAGCTTGGGCGCAGACGTGGCTTGGGATGCACGCGTCACAGGCTGGCTTAATCAGGTTAAGGCACAGGTGCGCACCGGCGTGAGTGCACCGGATGATATTGCCGATGTACGCAAGCTGCTGGATGAAATGCGCTTGTATAAATCACCGGCCGAGCAGGCGCTGATGCGTCGTTCAGCAGCTATTGCCGCTGGCGCACACAAACGCGCTATGCAGAAAGTACGTGCCGGCAAAATGGAATACGAGATCGAAGCAGAGTTTCTGCACGAGTTTTACCGCTTTGGAGCACAGGCACCTGCTTATACCAGTATCGTTGCCGGCGGTGCCAATGCCTGCACGCTGCATTACAACGCCAACAATGCTAGATTGCACGATGGTGATTTACTGTTAATCGATGCTGGCTGTGAACTGGATGGCTATGCTTCGGATATCACGCGCACTTTTCCTGTGAATGGTAAATTCAGCGCCGCTCAGAAAGATGTATATGAACTGGTGCTGGCAGCGCAGGCTGCGGCCATTGCCAAAGTGAACACTGGCAGCCACTGGAATACACCGCACGAAGCCGCATTGGATGTGCTGGTGCAGGGTTTTATTGATTTTGGCTGGTGCAAAGGTAGCAAAGATGCCGTGCTGGAAAGCGGCGCCTATCGTCAGTTTTACATGCACCGTACCGGACACTGGTTAGGTTTGGATGTGCACGATGCCGGTGAATATAAGGATAAAGCCGGCAACTGGCGCATGCTTGAAGCCGGCATGATGCTGACGGTAGAGCCGGGTTGTTATGTACGCCCTGCGGATAATGTGCCGGAACATTTCTGGAACATCGGTATCCGTATTGAGGATGATGTGCTGGTGACCGCAAATGGCTGCGATGTGATTACTAGCGAAGCACCGAAAACTGTAGCCGAGATTGAAAGTGTGATGGCATCATAATGTCCGAAACTAAAGACATCGTGATTGTAGGCGGCGGCCCGGTTGGTATGGTGCTAGCGCTGCTGCTGGCAAAGCAGAATATCGGCAGCACCGTGGTTGAAGTGCGTAAGCAGGGTGCCGCTAATCAGGATACACGGGCGCTGGCATTGTCTTTCGGCACCCGGCGCATTTTGGAAAAGCTGGGGGTGTGGCAGTCGCTGGCAGCCCACGCAACAGCCATCAATACCATACACGTATCGCAAAAAGGCAGTATCGGCCGCAGCGTCTTGAAAGCAGACGATTACGGCCAGGAAGCCTTGGGTTATGTGCTGTCCTATGGTGCGTTGTGCACGGTGTTGAATGCACAGATACCGGATTTTCCGGCCATTCACTTGGTTGATGAAGCGCAGGCCGAATCAATTACGCACAACGCGGAGCATGCAGCTGTGCGCTATCAACGGCATGGTGAATCCCATGATATTCAAAGCGCACTGGTAGTGCTGGCAGATGGTGGCCGCAGCCTGGAAGAAGTGGCAGGGTTGAAGCGCGACACCAAAGAGTACGGCCATGATGCGCTCATCACCAAGGTCAGCGCTGAGCTGCCGCACAACAATATCGCTTATGAGCGCTTTACCGCTAATGGCCCGATGGCACTGCTGCCTAATGGTGAACGGGATTTCTCACTAGTATGGACCGGCGAAAAATCACGCATTGCGCCCTTGCTGGAGCTGAGTGATGCTGATTTTCTTGCACAGTTTCATGCCGAATTCGGTGACAGGGTCGGCCGTTTCCTGACCGTGGAAAAACGCATGACATTTCCGTTGAAGCTGTCGCAACTGCAGGCAATAGATACGCCGCATCTGGTAGTGGTTGGCAACGCGGCGCAGACCATGCACCCGGTGGCCGGGCAGGGTTTTAATGTCGGTCTGCGCGATGCGGAAGTGCTGGCCCGGCATATTGCGGGTGCATCAAGTGTTTTGGGCAGCAGCGAAATGCTGGCGACATACCGTTCCAACCGTAAAACAGATACCAAGCACGGCTTGCTGTTCACTGATTTTCTGGTGAATATATTCTCTAATGACATTCTTGGCCTGTCGGCCTTGAGAAGTGTCGGCATCGGCATGTTCGATCTTGTTAAGCCGGTCAAACGCTTTCTGGTCAGTAAAATGAGTTTTGGTAAATGAGCGACACTATCCTGAAAACTGATGTGACGGTTGTCGGTGCCGGTCTGGTTGGGCTGTCGGCCGCATTGGCGATGCACCGTGCGGGTCATGAGGTAGTGCTTGTTGACAACCAGGCATGCCAAATTCCTCAGCAGCTAGAAAATGATACGGATTGGGACCAGCGCATTTACGCCATCAGCCCGAAAAATGCCCAATGGCTGAGCGACCTTGGTGCCTGGGGTTTGCTGGATGCGACCCGCATTGGCAAAATGCAGTCCATGGAAATATGGGGCGATACAGGCGGCAAATCTTTATCTTTGGCTGCTGAAGACGTGAATGCGGATGACCTGGGTTTCATTGTTGAAGAGCGCGTGTTGCGGACGGCGCTGATGCAACAGGTGCAGGCCTGCGGTATTCAAACTTTGTTCGGCAACCAGTGCACTTTGTTAACTACCACACTAGAAAAGGCAACACTTACGCTGGAAAATCAGCAAGTGATAGAGAGCAAACTGCTGATTGCGGCTGATGGTGCCAATTCGTGGGTGCGTCGGCAGCAGGGTATCGCAGTGGAAGAGAAGGATTACCAGCAGACTGCGATAGTCGCCAATTTTATTACGGAAAAGCCGCATGGCAACATCGCGCGGCAATGGTTCCGGCAGGATGGGGCAACTGCCGATGGATCTACGCACTGCGGCATTCTGGCCTGGCTGCCGCTGCCGGGCAATAAAATCTCTATCGTATGGTCTGCACCGAGCCAGTATGCTGATTGTCTATTAGCGTTGGATGCCGAGGCGTTCACCAAAGAAATCATACGGGCTGGCAATTCAGCGTTAGGCGAGCTCACCATCATGGGTGAGGCGGCTGCTTTTCCGCTGGTGTTGAAGAAAGCGGAAAGTTTGGTGCAGGATTGTGTAGTGCTGGCTGGCGATGCGGCTCACCGTATTCACCCGATGGCCGGGCAGGGGGTGAATTTGGGTTTCAGGGATGTGATAGATTTGATCGAAGCTGTCGGTCATAGAAACCCTTATCAGCCTATCAATGACAAGGGCTTGCTTAAACGCTATGCGCGAGTCAGAAAAGTTGATATGTTTAATATGCTGACACTCACCAATGGCTTGTATCATTTATTCGAGAGTCAAAATGCAGTGATAAGTAAAGTAAGGAATTGGGGTCTATCTGCTACTAATCAGCAATCGGTAAAAAAAATGCTGGTTAAAAATGCAATCGCACTCTAGTTTTTTTATTGAAGATTTTTATTGAAGTTCTGTAGGTAGCTTGGTTTTGCCCGGTAATTCAGTACCGGGTCATATAATTTTTATAAAGGGAATCGAATGATTAAAAAAATGATCAGTATTGCTTTAATGGCTGCGTTTTCTACATTTGCAATTGCTGATGAGGCTAGCGTAAAAAAAGCAGTGGAAGCGGCATATCCAAAGTTTAAAGTAGATAAAGTGACTAAAACACCCTATGCGGGCTTGTATGAAATATTTATGGGTGGCCAGATTATCTATACCGATGAAAAACTCACTTTCTTAATCGCAGAAGGGCATCTGGTTGATCCGAAAACGAAAAAAGATATTACCGGTGAACGACTGGAAGAGTTGACCAGGATTGATTTTGCCAGTTTGCCATTAGAGCAGGCAATTAAAGTCGTGAAAGGTAATGGCAGTCGTAAGCTGGTAGTGTTTTCGGATGTGGATTGCCCATATTGCAAGCGGTTGGAGCGTAATGAACTTGCGAATATTACTGATGTAACAGTTTATACATTCTTATATCCGATTGAACAGTTGCATCCTGAAGCTGCCAGCAAGTCCAAGCTTATCTGGTGCGCTGGCAATCGTGTAAAAGCCTGGGAAGACTGGATTTTAAGAGATCAACTGCCAAATGCAGCCGGTAACTGTGAAGTGCCGCTGGAGAAAGTTGGCCAGTTAGCCCGCAGAATTGGCGTGACTAGTACACCTACTTTGATTTTTGCAGATGGCAAACGTATGTTGGGTGCACAGCCTTATAAGGAAATAGAGCGCATGCTGTCGGCAACATCAAAAAAATAGTCTGAGCCGCAGATATAGTCTGACTCTCACATAAAGTGCCTTTGTAAAATAAAAAACGACCTTCAAATAAGGTCGTTTTTTTATTTTACTTGCTTTTACTTGCCTATTAAATTGCTGGTTTAGCCGCCGCTGACCACCTCGCCCAGTTTGAAGATAGGTAAGTACAAGGCAACAACCAAGCCACCAATCAAGGTGCCAAGCACAACCATAATCATGGGCTCCATCAGGCTGGATAATGCATCTACCGCATCATCTACCTCAGCCTCATAAAAGTCAGCGACCTTGCTCAGCATGGAATCCAGCGCACCTGATTCTTCGCCAATGGCAGTCATTTGCAGTACCATGTTTGGGAAAACATCACTGTTTTGCATGGCGATAGTCAGGCTGGTGCCGGTACTGATCTCGCTCTGTATTTTTTTAGTGGCTTCATAATATACCCGGTTGCCAGATGCGCCTGCAACGGAATCCAGCGCTTCAACCAAAGGCACCCCGGCTGAGAACATAGTGGCTAGTGTGCGTGAAAAGCGGGCAATAGTTGCTTTACGTATCAATTCGCCAAATACCGGAATCTTGAGAACCAGCCTATCCATGGTGGACTGCATCGATATAGAACGTTTCCAGGTGTAGAAGAAGAACCATACAGCAAATCCGATGGAGCCGAAGATTGCCCACCACCACTGCACAAACGTATCAGAGATGGCCATGACGATTAGCGTTGGCCCCGGCAGGTCTGCACCGAAACTGCTGAATAAATCCTTGAACGCCGGCACGACAAAAATCATGATCACTGCGGTAATGACGAATGCGACGATGACAATCGAAATTGGGTAGAAAAGCGCGGATTTAATTTTTGATTTAATGGCAAGGATTTTTTCTTTATAGGTTGCCAGCCTGTCTAGCAGTGTATCCAGAATACCTGCTTGCTCACCGGCACCGATCAGATTGCAGAATAATTGATCAAAATAGAGTGGGTATTTGCGAAAAGCGGTACTTAGGCTGCTGCCGGTTTCAACATCGGATTTTATGTCCAGTAAAAGCTTTGCTACGGCCGGGTTGCTGTGGCCTTTGCCTACAATATCAAAAGATTGTAATAGGGGGACGCCGGACTTCATCATGGTGGCCAGCTGGCGGGTAAATAGTGTAATGTCTTTTTCAGAGACTTTACCTTTACTGGCAAAGCCGCTTTGTTTTTTTAGCTTGGTAACAGTAATGCCTTGGCGGCGCAGGCTGGAATTAACGAAAGCTTCGCTGGTTGCTTTCATCTCCCCCTTTACTACTTTGCCTTTTTTGTCCTTACCTTCCCATAGGTAGGTAATTTCTTTGGTGGCTTTAGGATTGGCTGCCATGGTAATTTCCTATGCGGTGCATTTCGCACGTTGGTTATAGTTATTTTTATAGAAAACTGGAGAGCTACTCATTGGTGCAAGCTTCCACTTCTTCAATCGAAGTTAATCCTTGTATCACTTTTAATACCCCGGAACGGCGCAGGTCATTGACGCCTTCCAGTTTTGCCTGGTCTGCAATATCGTGTGCAGTGCCATTTTTCATAATAATACGGCTGACAGCATCTGTAACAGGCATGACTTGATAAATGCCTACGCGGCCTTTATAGCCGGCATTACACAGGTCGCAACCATTGGGGTTGTGGCCATAGAGCTGCCATTCCTCTTTAAAGTCATCTTCAATAAAGCCAACGCTTAACAAAGCTTCCTTAGGCACTGATAATGGTACTTTACAGTGTTTGCAAAGACGGCGCGCCAGACGTTGCGCTGTAATCAGTGAAACTGCAGACGCAATGTTGAATGGCGCTACGCCCATGTTCAGCAAACGCGTGAGTGTGGATGGCGCATCATTGGTATGCAATGTGGATAGCACCATATGCCCGGTAGACGCGGCTTTGATTGCCATATCTGCGGTTTCAAGGTCGCGAATCTCACCAATCATGATAATGTCCGGATCCTGACGTAGAAATGATTTCAGAGCTGCCGCAAAGGTCAGCCCTTGTTTGTCGTTCACGTTGACCTGGTTTATGCCGGCAAGCGGAATTTCACATGGATCCTCAGCGGTAGAAATGTTGACGCCAGGGTTGTTTAGAATGTTAAGGCAGGTATAAAGTGAAACGGTTTTTCCGGAGCCGGTAGGGCCGGTAACCAGCACCAGGCCATATGGGCGGCTGACGGCGCTCAACAGGCGCTCTTTTTGTATCGGCTCGTAACCAAGCGCTTCAATGCCAAGCGTAGCGCTGCTTGGATCCAGAATACGCATAACGATTTTTTCACCGTGAATCAGCGGCAATGTACTGACGCGGAAATCAATAGTACGTGATTTGGAAAGTACCAGTTTCATACGGCCATCTTGCGGAATACGTTTTTCCGAAATGTCCATGCTGGAAATGACTTTGATACGGGATGCCAGTTTTTCTTTAATTGCGAGTGGCGGCTGTGTTATTTCCCGCAGAATGCCATCTACACGGTAGCGTACACGGTAAAATTTTTCATAAGGTTCAAAATGTAAGTCGGATGCCCCCATATTGATGGCATCCAGCAACATCTTGTTCAGAAATTTAACAACTGGCGCATCGTCGACCTCTGATTCGATAGGCTCGTTATCAGCTTGGGGGCTGTCATCGCCAAAACCGAAATCGCCAAAATCACCGCCATCGACATCAAGAGATTTTAAGCTCTTGTCACTTGATTCTATGGCCTTGTCTATCATTCGGCCCAGTTTGTCATCTTCAACAACAATCGGAGATACGTTCATTCCCATTTGAAATTGCACGCTATCCAGTGCGTGTATATTTGTCGGGTCGGAAATCGCAACAAAAAGTAAATTGCCACGCGTATTTAAAGCCAATACGCGATTTGCCTGCATTAACTTGGCATCAATTTTTTTGGGGGGCAAATAATCAACGTTAAACGCATCCAGATTCAAGTATGGAAATCCAAAAGCCCTGGCCGCAGTTTCTGCGATGGCTAGTGGGCTCAGCTTTTTGCTCTGAATGGCTTGGGAAATAAATGGCGTTTTTGAAGTGTGCGCCTGCTCTTCAATCGCTCTCGCTTCGTCTTCGGAAAGTAGTTTTTCCTGAATTAAAGTACGAGCGAGTCCACTTAACTTGGTTTGTGAGATTACAGATGCCATATTTAAAGTTAGGATTAGTTAGCGAGTGCGCTGTTCCAGTTATTTTTATTTGAATGAATGATGCACGTTACACTATTCTTTGTAAAGACTTTACGCGCAGATGCCAGATAATTTAGCAATTTTAAATTGGTAGCTTAAGCGTGAGTCTTGACTTACAGTCGATAGCTAAATAATTTAAATTTGGTTAAGTGTGGAAAAATGGCTTGACATCTCTGAAAAAGCAACATATAAATATGCGCAGGTGTTTGAATTCGAGTTTTTTGTAGCCAGCTTTAATTTAGTTACTGCGACTTCTGTTCTTGAGGCAAACTTTTTGGGGCGCCCCCCTTTGTATTATGTAAGGATGTATGAAATGGCAACAGGTACCGTAAAATGGTTTAACGATTCTAAAGGTTTCGGTTTTATTACTCCAGATGATGGTGGTGATGATTTGTTCGCACACTTCTCAGCAATCGTAGAGTCTGGTTATAAAAGCTTAAAAGAAGGTCAACGCGTTAGCTTTGATTTGACTGAAGGCCCAAAAGGCAAACAAGCTTCAAATATTCAAAAGGCTTAAGCCAAATTGAGTATTAACTGGTTGGTTATTTATACGTAATCGACCAAATTCAAACGGCACATAAAATTAATATTTAAATTAATATTTTATGTGCCGTTTTTTATTTAAAGCGAAAATTGAACGTCGTATTTTTAGACGTTGAGTTGTTACATGTTGGCGATAATCTCGTCGCCAAACTCTGTAGTGCCCACCTGTACTGCTCCCTCCATTTGTGTAGAGAAATCGCTGGTTACGCGTTTTGCAATAATGGCGTTGGCAACACCTTTTAGTACCAGATCTGCGGCTTCTGTCCAGCCCAGATGGCGTAACATCATTTCAGCTGAAAGTATCAATGAGCTTGGGTTGGCGATATTTTTACCGGCAATCTTTGGTGCGGTACCATGTGTTGCTTCAAACATGGCTACGGTATCACTCAGGTTTGCACCCGGGGCAATACCGATGCCGCCGACTTGTGCGGCAAGTGCGTCGCTCATGTAGTCGCCGTTCAGGTTCAATGTTGCCACTACATCATAGTCTTGCGGGTGCAATAAAATCTCTTGTAGGAATGCGTCAGCAATACAGTCTTTAATAATGATGCCATTGGGCAGTTTGCACCATGGCCCACCATCAATCTCAACCGCACCAAATTCCTGTTTGGCTACTTCATAACCCCAATCCCTGAATCCACCTTCAGTGAATTTCATAATATTGCCTTTGTGGGAAATGGTGACCGATTTGCGGTTGTTGTCGATAGCATACTGAATCGCTTTGCGCACCAGACGTTTACTGCCATCTATTGATACTGGTTTAATGCCGATTGCTGATGATTCAGGGAAGCGGATTTTTTTGCGTACGCCCATATCGCTAAGGAAGTTGATGACTTTTTCAACCTCATCTGTGCCTGCTGCCCACTCGATGCCGGCATAGATGTCTTCGGTGTTTTCACGGAAAATCACCATGTCGGTTTTTTCCGGATGTTTCACCGGGCTGGGCACGCCGGTGAAGTATTGTACCGGGCGTAAACAAACGTACAAATCCAGTTCCTGACGCAAAGTGACGTTCAATGAGCGGATGCCGCCGCCTACTGGCGTGGTCAGCGGGCCTTTAATGGAGATGACATAATCTTTAACCGCCTGCATGGTTTCAGCTGGCAGCCATGTATCTTTGCCATCCTGGTCTTTACCATACACTTTTACCGCTTTTTCACCGGCAAACACTTCCATCCATGAGATTTTGCGTGTGCCGTTGTAGGCTTTATTAACAGCGGTATCAACGACCTTGATCATAGGTGGAGTAATATCGACACCTATGCCATCGCCTTCGATAAATGGGATAATCGGGTGGTTGGGTACGTTTAGCGAGTTGTCTGCATTTACCGTAATATTTTCGCCGCTGGTCGGTTTGATAATTTTAGAAGTCATTCGAAGTTTCCTAATATGATAATTTTATTCAATAAACCTTTTAACGTCGTGTGCCAATTCAGCGCTCATGACCCTAAAAATGGAAAAGATGGGCACGCCACGTTAAAAGACTTCATCCCTATTCCTGAGGTGTATGCCGCAGGTCGTTTGGATACTGATTCAGAGGGATTGCTTATTTTAACCGATGATGGCGTGTTACAGCATCGTTTAAGTGATCCTAAATATAAAGAAATTAAAACTTATTGGGTTCAGGTCGAGGGAGCGCCCACCGATGAGGACTTGCAGCCGCTAAGAAAAGGGGTGGATTTAGGCGACTTTTTTACTAAGCCTGCTGATGTGCAAATGATTGCCGAGCCGGCAAACTTGTGGCCACGCAACCCGCCGATCCGTGAACGTAAGGCAATACCGACCACCTGGCTGCAAATTAAAATATCGGAAGGTAAAAACCGGCAGGTACGGCGTATGACCGCCAAGGTTGGCTTTCCTACACTGCGGCTGATTCGTTATGCGATAGGTCGTTATACAATTGACGATATTGAAAATGGCCAATATAAGGTGTTGCAATCATGAAGCCGGTGATTATTTTTAGACATGCTGCTGTAGAAGGGCCGGGCTACTTGGCTGAGTTTCTGGATAATCAGGCCATTCCCTGGCGTTTGGTGAAAATTGACCAAGGGGATGAACTCCCTGGGTCAATCGCAGGTTTTAGTGGAATGGTACTCATGGGTGGGCCTATGAGTGTGAATGATGATTTGCCTTGGATCCCGGCTATGCTGAATTTGATTCGTGAGGCAGTTGCGGCCGATATTCCAGTGCTGGGACATTGTCTGGGTGGGCAGCTTATTTGCAAGGCATTGGGTGGCAGCGTTACGCCCAACCCGGTAAAAGAGATAGGTTGGGGCGAAGTTACAGTAAGCCTGAATGAGGCTGCTAGATATTGGTTCGGTGATATAGAAAACTTTAATGGCTTTCACTGGCATGGCGAAACGTTTAGTTTGCCGGTAGATGCAGTACATTTATTGGCCAGCAATTATTGCGAGAATCAAGCCTATGCAATCGGCAAGCATTTGGCATTGCAATGTCATATTGAAATGATGCCCGAAATGGTGCAAAGCTGGTGTGATGTCGGCCTGGATGAAATTGAGCAGTCGATGGGTAGCCCGGCAGTCCAGAGTGTGGCGCAAATCGTCGAGAATTTACCTCTACATTGTTTCTTTCTGAATAAAGTCGCTACACAAGTATATACGCAATGGATTAAAGGCCTGGCGAATTAAAAAGCCGGTGAATTAATACCGTCATTTGATATGTTAAAATCCGTTAACTTTATTTGAGATCGCATCATGTCTGGTAACACTCTTGGCAAGCTTTTTACTTTTACTTCGTTTGGTGAATCACACGGCGCAGCTATCGGCGGCGTGGTGGATGGTTGTCCACCGGGCCTATCTCTCACCGCAGAAGATTTGCAGATAGATCTCGACCGCCGCAAACCTGGTACATCACGTCATGTGACGCAGCGCCAGGAAGCAGATTCCGTGGAAATACTTTCCGGCATATTTCAAGGCAAGACTACCGGCGCGCCTATCGGCTTACTGATCCGCAATACCGATCAGCGTAGCCAGGACTACAGCAAAATCATGGATACGTTCCGCCCCGGCCATGCCGACTACACCTATGCGCAAAAATACGGTGTACGTGATTATCGTGGCGGTGGCCGTTCCAGCGCCCGTGAAACTGCTGTGCGCGTGGCCGCGGGTGCGATTGCAAAAAAATGGCTGAAAGAGCGTTTTGGGGTTACGGTGCGTGGTTACATGAGCCAGCTTGGTGAAATTGAAATCCCGTTCGAGAGCTGGGATGTAGTCAACACTAATCCATTTTTCTCTGCCAACACTACCGTATTGCCGCAGTTGGAAGAATATCTGGATAAAATTCGTGCAGAGCGTGACTCTGTAGGCGCACGTATCACCGTCGTGGCAGAAGGTGTGCCGGTAGGCTGGGGCGAGCCGATATTTGACCGTCTGGATGCAGAAATCGCCTATGCCATGATGAGTATCAACGCGGTGAAGGGTGTGGAAGTCGGCGATGGTTTCGCTTCTGTGGCACAGCGCGGTAGCGTGCATTCTGATGAGATGACGCCGCAAGGCTTTGTCAGCAATCATGCCGGCGGTATCCTGGGCGGTATTTCTACCGGACAGCAGATTCGTGTCAACGTAGCGCTGAAGCCCACTTCAAGCATTCCGCAGGAGCGCCGTTCGATCGACAAACACGGCAATGCAGTGATGATGCAGACCACCGGACGTCATGACCCCTGCGTCGGTGTGAGGGCTACACCTATTGTAGAGGCTATGCTGGCAATGGTGTTGATGGATCATGCGCTGCGTCAGCGTGCGCAGAATGCCGATGTGAATTGCAGTACACCAAAAATTTTCTAGTGTTTGAATCATTGCCACTGTTTTTAAGCAAGTCATTTCAAGCCATAAAAGATCGGTTATATTCTGTATTGGTTAATTAGGCCAAGTGGTAGAAAAGTCGGCTTAAGCCGGCTTTTTTATTATGGCAGCGCGTCATAAAACAGATTGATATGCATACTAAACTTCACAATCGCCTTTCTCGTTTCTACTTTATCTACTACTTCTTTGTCGGTGCATTTGTGCCATATTGGGGTTTGTATCTACAGTCTGAGAAGTTCACTGCGGCTGATATCGGCATTTTGATGTCCTTATTCCAGATCAGCCGTATTTTTGCGCCCAATTTCTGGGGCTGGCTGGCCGATCATACTGGTAAGCGCGCTCAGTGGATCAGGCTGACGGCATTTCTGGGCTTGTGCGGTTTTACTGCCGTGTTCTGGGCGCATGGTTTTTTCTGGCTGTTTTTTGTGATGGCCGCACTTAGCCTCTTCACCAGTTCTACTTTGCCTTTGGCCGAATCCTTGACGCTGGCACACCTTGCTACTACTAACGGCCACTATAGCCGTATCCGCATGTGGGGTTCGTTAGGGTTTATAGTCGCGGCAGTGGTGCTGGGTTTTTTGATAGATGCAACCGGCATTTCAAGCCTGCTGTGGTTTTTGCTGGCTGTGCAGATTAACCTTTTTGTTCTGTCATACACGCTGCCTGAACCCGTGGTGGCACCGCATGAGCACGACCATTTTTCAATCTGGCAGGTGATATGGCAGCCTAATGTTGTTGCGCTGCTAGTAGGCTGCTCGCTTATGGTGACAGCTCATGGCGTGCTGTATAACTTTTATTCGATTTACCTGAGTGAGCACGGCTACAGCAAGGGTACGATAGGGCTGTTATGGTCGGTAGGTGTCATTTGTGAAATCGGCATCTTCATGCTGATGCCAAGAATCATGGCGCGTTTCAGCCTAAAAACAATCTTGTTGATCAGTTTGGTCTTGGCGGTTATCCGGTTTACTTTAATTGGTATCTCTGTAGATAGTCTGTGGATGATCATTTTTGCACAAACGCTGCACGCAGCAACATTCGGCAGTTTCCATGCGGCATCAGTAGAAGTGGTTACCCAGTTCTTTAAAGGTCGCCATCAGGCGAAAGGGCAGGCTATTTACAACAGCGTGGCTTATGGTGTGGGTGGTACTATAGGCGGCGTTGCTGGGGGATATGCTTTGCAGTATCTGGGTGGGCAGCAGACATTTATTTTGGCTGCGGGCTTTCCCTTGCTTGGTTTGGCGGTGATAGGATTTGGGCTAAAACTCAGCCATAAGCAGCAAAATACCGGAGGGATGTTTGGATGAAGTCACACGTTGTTTTTATGCTGGCTGGATTACTGGCGAGTGCCAATGTTGTTGCAGAAACACAGGTTAACATTGTCGGTCTGTTTAGTCATAAAGCGGTTGTGATCATTAACGGCGGCAAACCTAAAACTCTAAGTGTTGGGCAAGAGAGTGATGGGGTGAAACTGCTGGCTGCTGATAGCAGTACCGCTACTTTGCTGATAGAGGGTAAAACCAAGCAATTGGGGATGGGGCAAGCTGCTTCAGTGGGTGGCAATACTTCCAGTAGCCCCAGTGTTACTTTGTATGCGAATGCACAAGGGCATTTTGTATCGGAATGCCAGATTAACGGTGTGCCGTTAAAATTTATCGTTGATACCGGCGCCACGACAGTTGCCCTGAACAGTGGTGATGCCAGATTTGCCAAGATTGATTACAAACGTGGAGAGCCTGTACAGGTCTCTACGGCAAATGGGGTGGTGACTGCTTATCGCGTGACGATTGCCAGCCTTAAAATAGGCGCAATAACGCTTAACCAGGTAGAAGCCAGTGTGCTGGAGGGAGGTTCTCCATCGGTAGTATTGCTGGGGATGAGTGCGCTGAGTCGATTGGATATGCAGCGGCAGGACATTGCAATGACGCTGACCAAGAAGTATTAGTCGGCAAAACAAAAAAGCCACAGTTGTTCAACTGTGGCTTTTTTGTTTGATGCGCTGCAGAAAGTTACTGTTTGCGCTTGTCTTTTTCAATCAGTGCGTAGGCTGAGTGGTTATGGATAGATTCAAAATTTTCTGATTCCACCACATAAGCAACAATGCGCTTCTCGGCGTTAAGTTGTGCCGCAACGTCGCGCACCATGTCTTCTACAAACTTCGGATTATCGTAAGCGCGCTCAGTTACGTATTTTTCATCAGGTCGTTTCAATAAACCGAACAGTTCGCAAGATGCCTGTTTTTCTACCAGGTCAATAATATCTTCAATCCAGATGAAATCATTGATGAGTGCGGTAACGGTTACATGTGAGCGCTGGTTATGAGCGCCATAGGCGGAGATTTTTTTACTGCATGGGCAGAGGCTGGTGACCGGCACCAGTACCTTTACGGTGATATCGTATTTGCCCTGGGTGATTTCGCCGATAAACGTCACTTCGTAATCCAGCAGGCTTTTTACACCGGAAATAGGCGCTGCCTTGTTCACAAAGTAAGGGAAGGTCATTTCTACATGACCGGACTCTGCTTCAAGTCGCGTAACCATTTCACGCAGAATGGTTTCAAATGATTCAATTGAAATCGCATGTTCATTCATGTTGAGAATCTCAACAAAACGTGACATATGCGTGCCTTTAAAATGTTGTGGCAGGTGTACATACATATTGAACACGGCTACTGTATGCTGTTCACCACCGGATTTATCCTTAACAACTACAGGGTGGCGTATCGCTTTGATGCCAACTTTGTCGATGGCTAAGTGACGTGTGTCAGCTGTATTCTGAACGTCTTCAATGTGGCTTTGCGGTTTTGTTGTGCTCATTGGTTTTCTACTTAATAGCTCATTTTAAATAATAGTTGAGTATAACACTAGGTTATTAGCTTCGCAATCGCGTCAGTAATACCGTCAGCATCTAGACCGCACTCTGCAAGCATAGTTTCATGTATACCGTGTTCTATAAATTGGTCCGGCAGGCCTAGGCAAAGTGTTTTGATCGGGTGCTGAATGCTGTGCTGCATATTCTGTAATGCTTCCAACACGGCTGATCCCGCGCCGCCCATGAGGCAATTCTCTTCTATGGTCACAATGTAGGCATGTGTATTTGCTAGTTCTAGAATAAGTTCTGCGTCAATTGGTTTTACGAAACGCATGTCGGCAACAGTTGCATCGATGCTGTCTGCGGCTTTGAGGGCAGCTTCAAGCATAGAGCCAAAAGCGAGGATGGCGATTTTTTTGCCGGTTCGTACAACACTGCCTTTACCGATTTCAATCGAAACCAAATCCGGGTTAATCGCCTTACCTGTGCCGCTACCGCGTGGGTAACGTACTGCGGCAACACCGTTGTATTGAAAACCGGTAGTGAGCATTTGCCGGCATTCATTCTCGTCGCTAGGTGTCATGATTACGATATTGGGGATGCAGCGCAGGTAGGTTAAATCAAAGCTGCCGGCATGGGTCGGACCATCAGCGCCTACCAAACCGGCACGGTCAATGGCCAATAGTACCGGTAAGTTTTGCAGGGCGATGTCATGAATCAACTGGTCATAGGCACGCTGCAAGAATGTGCTGTAGATGGCGACTACAGGTTTTAATCCATCACAAGCAATGCCTGCCGCAAAAGTGAGGGCATGCTGTTCGGCAATGCCTACATCAAAATAACGGTCCGGATAAGCGCTGGCAAAAGCATTTAAACCGGAGCCATCACACATCGCCGGTGTAATACCAATCAAACGCCGGTCTGCTGCGGCCATATCCACCAGCCAGTCACCAAACACTTCGGTGTAGGTTTTTACAGCACTGGTGCTGATGGAGTTGCCGTTAAGCGGATCAAATTTACCTACACCATGGAATTTATTTGGGTTATCTTCGGCAGGTTCAAAACCTTTGCCTTTTTGCGTCACGATGTGCAAGAACTGCGGTCCACTCAGTTCTTTAATATTTTGCAAGGTGTCAATTACGGCATCCAGGTCATGACCATCAATGGGGCCTATGTAGTTAAAGCCGAATTCTTCAAATAAAGTACCCGGCATGACCATGCCTTTAACATGCTCTTCCGCCCGTTTTGCAAACTCCATCATCGGCGGTACGGCGGACAATACCTTTTTACCGGACTTTCTCATGGTTCCGTAAAAGCGGCTGGATAACAGCTTGGCCAGATATTTATTGAGCGCGCCGACGTTGTTGGAAATGCTCATGTCGTTATCGTTAAGAATAACGAGCAGGTTGGCATCCATGCTGCCTGCATTATTCAGCGCCTCGAATGCCATGCCGGCCGTCATGGCACCATCACCGATGATGGCTATAGAGCGTCGCTCGCTGCCGGCTTTCTGCGCAGCTACCGCCATACCTAGTGCCGCAGAAATAGAAGTGCTGGAATGTCCGGTGCCAAAAGTGTCGTATTCGCTTTCACTGCGGCGAGGAAAGCCGGCAATCCCTTGCGGTTTGCGCAAGTTTTGCATGTTGTCACGGCGACCGGTGAGAATCTTGTGCGGATAAGTCTGGTGACCGACATCCCATACCAGCTTGTCATCAGGCGTGTTGAATACATAATGCAGTGCGATGGTTAGTTCTACCACGCCTAAATTGGAGGCCAGGTGTCCACCGGTCTTGGCAACGCTTGCCACCAGAAATGAACGTAACTCCTGTGCCAGTTGCGCAAGTTGTTTGCGGTCTAGCAGTCGTAGTTGCTGTGGGTAGTCAATGGTATCGAGTAGCGAAGTCAAAGTGAAATATAGTCAATAAATAATGATGATTAAAAGCTGCGCTGTGTAATAAAGTTTGCCAGTTCATGTAAGCGCAGAGCCTTAGTTCCGAATGGCGCGAGTGCTGCAATGGCTGATTTGTGCAATTGATCGGCAAGTTCTTTTGCGGCATCCAGCCCCAGAATAGTGACATAAGTTGGCTTATTGCTGTCTGCATCCTTACCTGCGGTTTTGCCTAGTGTGGCAGTATCAGCTTCCGTGTCTAAAATGTCATCAATCACCTGAAATGCGAGGCCGATATTTTCAGTGTAAGTATGTACCGCTGAGATTTGTTCGAGTGTGCCATTGGATGCGCCGAGCAAAGCTGCAGCCTGAATCAGCGCACCGGTTTTTAGCTGATGCATGGTTTCTAGTTGCAACTGATTCAGTGTCTTACCTACTGAACTTAAGTCTATTGCTTGTCCTCCGGCCATACCGGTAGAGCCCGCTGCCTTAGCTAGAATATTCAACATGCTGATTTGCTGGTTTGCATTTGCACATAGCTGTGGCGTAGATAGCACGTCAAATGCCAGACTCTGTAGGGCATCGCCTACGAGCAAGGCCGTAGCATCATCATATTGCTTATGGCAGCTAGGCTTGCCACGCCGTAAATCATCATCATCCATGCATGGCATATCATCATGTACCAGGGAGTAGGCATGAATCAACTCCACCGCAGCCGCCGCAGCGTCTGCGATGGCTATATCCGTGTTGCACAGCTCTGCGGCTGCATAGCACAGCAGCGCACGCACGCGCTTGCCACCGCCCACCGCGCAGTAACGCATGGCGCTGTGTAGCTTTTGTGGCTCCAGATCTTCGGCTGGTAGTGCCTCATCAAGAACTTCTTCTATACGAGATTGTTTAACTTTTGCCCAAGTTGGAAAGTCGGATACGGTGATATCAATCATGCGGGCATTAATCAGTTTGAGTGTTGAATGGTGTCAGTTGTTGCTGTTCATTGAGTATTTTGACTTGCTGTTCCACTTCGGCCAGGGATTTCTGGCAGAACTCCAGCAGCAGGTTGCCGCGTTTATAGGCTGCAAGTGACGCTTCCAGCGGCATCTGGCCAGACTCCATTTGCCCGACAATCTGTTCCAGCTCGCTGAAGGCCTGCTCATAATTCAGCATAGACTCATCCAGCGCTAAATTATCAGGCGTGATTGTTGTTTGGGTTTTAGAAGCAGACATAACGCAGAATACTTTACGATTTGTGAAGTGCTATTCTATCAAATCTTAGGATAAAACCCGTTGTAAAAATTCCTGAATATCTTCAATCTCCTCAATACATACCGAGTGAGCCATTTTGTACTCATGCCAACTGACGAAATATTGACTATCTTGTAGCAAATTACGTGAAACCTTGCTCATTTCCAGACTGATAACATCATCAAAAATACCATGCGCCATAAAAATCGGCGTTTTGAAATTTGCTACCTGGGCATAACTTGCCAGTTTCGAATGCAGTGGTAAATAGGTAGATAGCGCTAGAATTCCAGCCAGTTTGTGTGGGAAGCGCAGAGCGGTATGTAGCGCAATGGCGCCGCCTTGTGAGAAACCGGCCAACACGATGCGCTCACTTGTTATGCCGCGGTTGATTTCATTTTCAATTAAAGACTCGATATAGCGTTGACTGGCTTGGATGCCGGCTTCATCTTCGCGGCTTACCGGAATTTCTCCATATACGTCATACCATGCCGGCATGATGTAGCCGCTGTTGCGCGTAACCGCCATATCCGGCGCGTGCGGCAAAATGAACCTAACGTTTGATAGCGTGCCGGATGTTAACAATTGCTTAACTATCGGCTCAAAATCGTAGCCATCTGCCCCTAGGCCATGCAGCCATATGACACTGGCATTGATTTTGCTGCTATCTGAATTGTGATTGATTATTTCTAATGGTTTTTTGTAAGTCATGTCGGTAATAGCTGTTCTGAGTAGGCGGAATTTGGTAGGCGGAATTTGCAATTCAATAGCTTAATTATAACGACATACGAAATAAGAGTTAACAAAATCATCGAGTTGCATTGAGTGTTTTTTGGTAAGGCAAATGAGTGTAACAATTTTGACCAATTTGCTGGGTAGCTGGGTTAGCTTGCCGGCAGTGGGGAAAGCATAAATCATGCAAATAAAAGTGCTAGGCTGTAGCGGTGGTATCGGGGTCGGATTGCGCACCACGTCTATGCTTGTAGATGACGATATATTAATTGATGCCGGCAGTGGCGTAGGTGACTTGACTATGGATCAATTACTGTTGATCGATCATATATTCATTACGCATTCACATTTGGACCATATCGCTTTTATCCCGCTGCTGCTTGATACGGTGATGGGCTTTCGTGTTAAGCCGATTACCTTGCACTCCACCCGAGAAACGCTGGCAGCGTTGCGCCAACATATATTCAATTGGACTATCTGGCCAGACTTTAATGCTATACCTGATAACAAGACTCCATTTCTGCAATACAGCGAGGTCAGTTTAGGTGTAACTTCTGATATAGATGGTCGAAAAATTACAGCATTGCCTGCGAATCATGTCGTTCCTGCTGTTGGCTACCATGTTGCAGGCGATGAGCATAGCCTGGTTTATACAGGTGACACTACGGTATGCGATGAGCTGTGGGCAGCGTTAACTAAAATACATAACCTGAAATATCTCATCATTGAAACGGCGTTCAGCAATAGTGAGCACGAGCTTGCCAAGCTCTCAAAACATCTATGCCCCTCCATGTTAGCAAGTGAACTAAGCAAGCTTGCTACCGATATATTAAATGACGATTTTGCTGTCTTTATTACTCACCTGAAGCCAGGTGAAGATGCGGTCATCATGAACGAGATTGTTGATATGGCATCTGGATTAACGATTAATCAATTAAGAAAAGATCATATTTTCAATCTGTAAGTCTTAAATAACTTAAACAAAAATGAATAAAAAGCTAACTTATGAGCACTCCAGACCAATCACTACTTGAATTTTTAGAGCCTATAGCAAAGTTATCTGCCGGTCGTAAGAAAGAGCTTGCAGAAGTTTGTTATCTTGAAAAGGTTGGTAAAGGAATAAACCCTTTACGCATGAATGTCAGCAAAACGCCGCAATTAATTTATTTAATTAAAGGCAATTTAGGCTTGCGCTTTAATAATGACAAGAAGTTGGTGTTGCGGGCAGGATCCCCAGCTGCAAAACACCCTATCAATAATGGTTATGAAATAAAAGACATTATCGCGTTAACCGAAATCGAGATTATGCGTGTGGATACAGAGCTGCTGGATATTATGATGACTTGGGATCAGTTATCCAGTGCTATTTTGTCGCATCAGCCAATTAAAAATAGCAGTGTAGCCGGTGATGCTGAGAACGTTAAGCAGAAAGACTGGTTACAGGAAACGCGTGTATTTAGCGCAGCTAATCTGCAAAGTGGTGTATTCAGCCGGCTGCCTGCTGCAAATATAGAGCAGATGTTTAAGCGGATGGTGAGGCTGGAAGTGGAAGCCGGGGATACCATTATTGAACAGGGTGCTGAGGGGGATTATTATTATCTGATTGAGCATGGCACTGCAATTGTAAGCAGAGCGACTGATTTAAATGAGGGGCTTGAAGTGCTGGCTGAATTGGGCGAGGGTGAGGCATTTGGAGAAGAGGCTTTGGCTTCTGATAATAAACGTAGCGCTACAGTCACGATGAAAACTGATGGCCGGTTGTTGCGGCTGAATAAAAAAGACTTTGTAGAGTTATTAAAAGAGCCACTGATTACCCAGGTCAGCAGGGCAGCTGCGGAAGCGAAAGTTGCCGCAGGTGCGGTATGGGCAGATGTCAGGATGGCTTCTGAATATAATTATGACCATTTGGCAGGTGCGCTGAGTCTGCCTTTAAGTGATATTCGTCAGTTGGCGAAAGATCTGGACCCTACTAAAACATATGTGTTGTATTGCCAAACTGGGCGTCGCAGTTCAGCTGCGGCTTTTATATTGGTGCAACGAGGGTTTGATGTTGTGGTGTTAGCTGGTGGAACGAGAGCGCGTTAGTCGTCTCGATGTGATTGATGTAGATATAGTTTCTAGCAACAAGAAGCCCATCAATGATGAGTTTCTTGTTGATTAATTAAGGCTGTGTTTGTCCAGTTGTATTTATATAGCTGTTTTCATATGGTTGTCTTCATATGATTAGTTGAGTAGATAGGGCATGTTGTCACTTCACCTCTAGCCAAAAGCGTGGACCAGCTGCGGTATAACCCATTGAAAATCTTTTTGCATCACCACTTGCGCTTTGCAGTATTTCCGGCAAAGTCGACCAAATTAAAGCAACTAATGTAATGCCGGCAAATATCGGCATGAAAATGGATTTTCTTTTTAGCTCAGTTATATTGTCCTTACCGTAATAACCTATCATTAAGCCGATAATCGTAAACATCAGTACCTGGCTGATCGGCATCACAATGACACCATCTACCAAAGAATATGCAAAGCTGGTTATAACAGTGAAAAATAATACGATTGCCAAATTGCAGTCCAACTTGGATTTGCTCAGCAGGTTGTCAATATTAAATTTCCTCAGCCAGCAAATTAGGCCATAACCAGCTAGTGCCAATATTAGTAAAGCAGCCGGCAAGCCCCACTCTGCCATGATTTGTAACACGCTGTTATGTGGATGTGCGCTGGTGTTGCTGTTCCAGGCAAAGTGCATAGGCCCAACACCAAAAAAAGGGTGATTCTGAATTAAATTAAGACAGTGGCTCCATAATTCAAGACGATCGCCAGTGGAGTCTCTCATAACGGTTCCAGTCACTACAGCTGAACCTCTTAGATATGGAATCAGCTGAAATAATATCTGATGAATGAGAAAGCCGGCAGTGATGTAAGTAAACTGTAAGCGTATAAACGGCCATGCCAGCTTCCTATAAGCTAGTGCAGTGATTAATATACCTAAACCCCAAGCTAGCAATGCGCCACGTGAAGCTGAGTAAAACAATAAAACCCACCATAAAATCAGGCTTGTATGTAGCCAGTTGCGTGTGCGTGCACTCTTAAAATCAAAGGCCAGTAAAGGTAGTGTAATTAAGCCTAATGTCCAAAGCTGGTATTGATTAAAAGATCTGATGTTGCTAAAACCATTGATAGGTGCAGGCCATATCACAGGAGTCTTGTAAGTAGTGGCTGTAATATAACCCACGTAAAAAGAAACCATGCATAGCAAAATACTTGCCCATAAGGCGTAAGTGAGTCGTTTTGTCAGTAGCGTACTATTTTCATGATACAAATGTGCAATAAACGAGACTAGATAGAATAACCCTGCAAATAAGCTTATTTCAACTAGCGCATGCCGTGGAGATTTTGCTAGGTAGGATGATGCAATGGCTAAAGCAATCAGTAAGTAAAGTGTATAACGGATAGATTGATTAGGAGCCAAATATGACACATTTCTTTTGAAGACGATGTGATGAAGTAGTATTAAAGCAATTAGCAACAGCTCAAGTAGACGCTGGTTATCGTGAGGGCTGGTTACAATAATGGCTGCGGGAATGACCTTCAGGCTGGGCGATAAGGATATGATACAAATGAATGCAGTAAAAATAAGAAGCTGTAATATGGAAAATGTGGTGAAGCGATGCATAAAGGACCTGTGTTTATAATTGTAATTAAACGATACTTATGAATAGAACAAGTGTTTGCCCATGCAACTGTAGGTAGAAAAGTAGCTGTTAAAAAAGAAGAGGCCATAGGCCTCTTCTTTTTTTAGTAATATGCTATGTCAGAAGTCTAGCTTAATGCACAATTACCTGTATCGTATGCGCAGCCAACTAAAACATTAACGCCCGCAGCAGTTTTATTGCCAGGAGCAACTGGTACAGTTTGGAACGTGGTGCCGGCTAATGCAGCAAGTGCTGCTGCAGTTCCAGGTTTGGTTGGGAAAGCAGCCGCAGTAGCATCACAAGCTTTTTGAGCAACGGTAGGCCACAGCTCGGTATCGTTATTAGAAATAGCGGCAGCTGCACCACGTGCAAAACCTGTTGCTTCAGCCAGACATGCTGCGCCCGCAGATTTGATGGTGTAGTTTTTGTATGCAGGCAAAGCAACAGCCGCCAAAATGCCGATAATTGCAACAACAATCATCAACTCAATCAGGGTAAAACCTTTTTGTACTTGTTTCATATGAATTCCTTTTATTATAAATGTATAAGTATTCTGGCAAGGCAACTGGTTAAAATTGCGTTGCTATAAATAGATTAGCAAAAGATATGCCAGTTCATTTCTAAATGCAGTATTTTAGACTACAGACAGCCGTGCGATATACATTGACGTAAATAGTGATACTTTAATATTTAGTTTTATATTGAAATGCTTGTGTCGAATTTAATAATTTTTTCTGGTGATTGATGTGTATATTCCTTTTAAATTCATTTGGATAGCGTGAGTTATATATGTAATTGATGTTAGTCTGTTGTTGATCTTTGAGGAGCGGGGCTGTTGTTGGCGAGATAATATGTAGTAGAAATAAAAAAGCGGAGCATGGGCTCCGCTTTTTTAAGTAGTTGGTAAAAACTACTTTATATGCCGCTATGACTGTCAAAAAAGGTCACGTACCCATTGCAATAGTGACCATTCCTGCGAGTCAGAGCGGTTATTTACTTTGACGCTTCAGCAGCTTTTTGTAAGCCAGCTAAACCTGCATCAAAAATATCGTTGATTGCTTTTAATGCGGTTTCGTCATCTTGACCAGCAGGGATTGGTGGATTCAATTTATACAGACGGTAAAAGCGGCCTACCCATTGCACATTGGTTTCACCTGGTTTTGCACCTTTGGTTACGACCATGAATGCGTTGTAATCGGTAAGTGGCAAACCGCTGGTTACGATTTCGTATCTGATTTTCATGTCAGTTTCATCAACGCTACGTAATTTTTCATAGATAGTGCCACCACTTTTGAGTGTCAGCGTTCTGAAAGTATCCTCACCTTTTTTCTCTAACTTGGTGCTGGCAATAGCAGGGTGCCATTTTTGCATGTTGCCAAAATCTTTTACCAGAGCCCATACTTTTGCTGGATCAGCTTTGATAGTAACGGATTTGTCTACTTTAAGTGGTGAAGGACCATGCGCTGCTGCTGTGAAAGAAATCAAGCTAAGAGCGATTAACGCGAGGAATTTTTTCATTCATTTTTCTCCAAATTTCTCAGTAATGAGAGGATTAATTCAAAAACAACAACGCATTATAATTGAGAAGCCATGTTTGTAAAATCTTAAGTTCGATCTAACTTGCATCTGACCTGGATTCACTTGATGAATTTATCAAATTATTGCCATCGTTATTTCACTAACGCTATATCTATGACGTGGTTGACATGTCGTCTTGAAAATGAGCAGATATGAGGCATGAGTGCTAAAGATCAGCCGGAACTACATTCCGCCATTCACTATTGTTTAAGTATGAATTGTCCGAAAGCGCGGCTTTTATCACCGGTTTTTATGGTTGTTAGTAGCCGGTTAGTGTCGGTGTCTATCACGCTTACGTTGTTGCTCCCCCAGTTGGCGATATAGGCACGGTGTTTGTCGTGGTCTATATCAATACCTTCCGGTGTGCTGCCCACGTTAATGGTCGCGATTAACTTTTGTGTATTCAAGTCTAGCACTGATACGCTGTCATCTTGCGTATTGGTTACGTATAAGGTTTTTTCATCAGGGCTGAAGGCGGCGCAGTAAGGGTGGTAGCCAACCTTTATCATCTGTTGCTGGTGCGTTTGCGTGTCGATAATACTGACGCTGTCATCCTGTACGTTGACACTTGCCAGTAACTTGCCAGTTTTACTCAGTGCTAAACCAAAGGGGTGTTTGCCAACGGAGACGCGTTCTTTAATGCTGAGAGTTGCCGTATCTATAATTGCAACATCGTTACTGTCACGATTGGCAATGTATAGCCTCTGATTGTCGGGGCTGACGATTAATCCCGCAGGCGCATCTCCTACACTCAGCTCACGTACTGCATCGGTTTGTTGGGTATCAATTGCCAGCACGCGATTGTCAAACCAATCTGCCACGTAAAGTGTTTTACTGTCTGCTGATAGCGCCAAACCTACAGGTGAGCCTTTGATTTTTATTGATCCGACCAGTTTTTGGTTTTGGGTATCGATTATAGATATTTCCTGACTTTCGACATTGGAAATGTAGGCGCGCTGTAATTTGGCTGAGACCGCTACTCCGACCGGAGCTTTTCCGGCTTTGATAGTGTGGACTACCAAATTTGATGTGGTGTTGATAACCGATACCGTATTGTCGCCTTGATTGGTAATGTAGGCATAGCGATTATTTCTGTCTGCGGGATTGGAATTGCATGCTGCTAGAAAGATGCTTGCAACAATTAAAGGCGTATAACAACGATTTTTGAATGTATCTGCCGGCTTTAATTTCATATCTATGCTTATTAATTGGGGATGTAGTAAATGGTTGCTTTCAATAATGCTAGAAATATGAAAAAATTGCACTAAATAATTAAGGCAGTATATAGCTATGTTAGATCGTGACGGGTTTCGCCCGAATGTTGGCATTATCTTATGTAATGCTAACAATCAGGTATTTTGGGGTAAGCGTATCCGTGAGCATGCCTGGCAGTTCCCGCAAGGTGGTATTAACTATGGCGAGAGTCCTGAGCAAGCGATGTATCGTGAGTTGATGGAAGAAGTCGGGTTAAAGCCTGAGCATGTGAAAATTTTGGGACGCACTAAAGATTGGCTAAGGTATGAAGTGCCTACCAGTTGGATAAAGCGCGAATGGCGTGGTAGTTACCGCGGCCAGAAACAAATCTGGTATTTGTTACGCATGGTTGGGCGTGACAGCGATGTATCGTTGCGCGCTACCAGTCACCCTGAGTTTGATGCGTGGCGCTGGAGTGACTATTGGGTGCCGCTTGAAGATGTGATTGAGTTTAAGCGTGCGGTGTATGAATCAGCTTTGAATGAGCTGGCGCCGCATTTGCATCACAAGTCTGGTAAATAGTCTGTAACGACGACTCGCAACGCTTGCGTTGTTGCTTCGCCAAGTTACTTTGTTAAGTTACTTGGCAACGGGTCGTCGTTGCTGTTCGGTAAACCTAAAATTTAACGCCCATCATTTCACCGAGCCTCACTGCACGCGCGGCTTGCCATTCAGCATTAAATTTCAGAACATCTTTTTCAAACAGCATGACTACAGTTGAACCGAGTAAAAAACGGCCCATTTCAGCGCCTTGTTTTAAAGTAACATCCTTGTTTTTATACGTCCAAACCTGAACGTGACCGCGACGCGGTGGATTGATAATGCCTTGTTTTGTATCGTGCCATACGGTGGCCATGCTACCGACAATAGTTGCGCCTACCAGTACCATTACAAAATGCCCATACTGCTCGGATACAAATTCACACACCACGCGTTCATTGCGTGCAAATAAACCAGGCACACCCTGTGCTGTTACCGGGTTTACCGAGAATAAATCACCAGGGACATAAGTCATTTTTACCAACTTGCCGTCGCAGGGCATGTGGATACGATGATAATCTTTGGGGCTTAAATACAGGCATGCAAACTTACCGTTTGCATAGCGCTTGGCTGAGCTTTTGTCGCCGCCAAGCAATGCTGCTGTTGAGTAGTGGTGACCTTTTGCCTGAAAAATCTGATCCTGCTCAATACTGCCAAATTGGCTGATTGCGCCATCTACCGGACAAATGAAATCTGCCTGTGCAATGGGTCTTGCGCCTTCACGCAATGGCCGTGTGAAAAATTCGTTAAATGTTTTGTAGCTTTTAATGTCCGGGTTGGCAGCTTCGGTCATGTTGACGTTATAGCGCTTTACAAACCATTTGATGACAGCGCTGGTTTTGTTGCCGCCTTCAAAATGCGCGAGTATTCCGGCAAGCGCAGTGATGGCCTGCTTGGGGATCGCATATTGTGCTAAAACTTTAAGACGATTTTTCATGATGATTTTTATTATTCAGAATCGGAAATGAAATAGGGCAAAACGTATAACGCTTTGCCCTACAAGTGCTAATTACCAATGAGTGTAAGCTCGATTAGTTTTTAGGATTAGTTCTTGGATTGATCAACTAGTTTGTTTTTTGCAATCCAAGGCATCATTGAGCGCAATTGACCGCCAACTTGTTCAATTGGGTGAGCTGCGTTCAAACGACGGCGTGCTGTCATTTCTGGGTAGTTGGTACGGCCTTCCAGAATGAAGCGTTTAGCATATTCACCGTTTTGGATGTTAGCTAAACATTCTTGCATTGCGTAACGTGATTCATCGTTAATCACTTTAGGGCCGGTTACGTATTCACCGTATTCAGCGTTGTTTGAGATTGAGTAGTTCATGTTGGCAATGCCGCCTTCATACATCAAGTCAACAATCAATTTCAATTCGTGCAGGCATTCAAAGTATGCCATTTCAGGTGCGTAACCAGCTTCAACCAATGTTTCAAAGCCAGCTTTAACCAACTCAACAGCGCCGCCACATAGAACAGCTTGCTCGCCGAACAAGTCAGTTTCTGTTTCTTCACGGAAGTCAGTCTCGATCACGCCGCCTTTAGTGCCGCCGTTTGCAGCTGCATATGAAAGAGCGATGTCTTTCGCTTTACCTGACTTATCCTGGTAAACAGCGATCAGTGAAGGTACGCCGCCGCCTTTTAGGTATTCTGAGCGCACTGTGTGGCCTGGGCCTTTAGGAGCGATCATGATTACGTCCAAGTCAGCACGTGGCGTGATTTGGTTGTAATGAATATTAAATCCGTGTGCAAATGCCAGTGCAGCGCCTTGTTTCAGGTTGGCAGCAACTTCTGCGTGGAAAATTTCTGGCATGTTTTCGTCTGGTAGCAATAACATTACAACGTCAGCTTGTTTGGTTGCTGCTGCAATTTCCAATACGTTATGGCCAGCTGCAACGGCTTTAGCCCATGAACTGCCGCCTTTACGCAAACCGATAGTTACGTCAACACCGCTGTCTTTTAAGTTGGCCGCATGTGCGTGACCTTGTGAACCGTAACCTACGATGGTTACTTTTTTACCCTTGATTAAACCAAGGTCTGCGTCTTTATCGTAATAAACTTTCATAATTGCTCCAAAAAGTGTTTTTTAATTAAATGGGAGTGAAAGGTGTAAGGTGAAGAAGAAAGTATTAAATCACTGTGGATCGTAACTTTTTACATTTCACATTTCACGTTTCACAAATTACTAAACTTTTAAAATTCTATCGCCGCGTCCGATGCCGGATGCCCCGGTGCGGACGGTTTCTAAAATAGCTGTTTTATCCAAACCTTCAATAAATGCGTCCAGTTTATGACCGGAACCAGTCAGCTCAATAGTAAAAGCACCATCCGCTACATCAATGATGCGGCCACGGAAAATATCGCACATGCGTTTCATCTCTTCACGGAACGGGCCGGTGGCCTTGACTTTAACCAGCATTAGTTCGCGTTCGATAAATTTTCCGTCATTCAGGTCCAGTACTTTGACTACATCTACCAGCTTATTGAGCTGCTTGATGATTTGTTCAATCACGTCTTCTGAACCTGATGTAACAATAGTCATGCGCGAGAGGGTTGGGTCCTCGGTCGGCGCAACAGTGAGTGACTCAATGTTGTAGCCGCGCGCAGAGAATAAACCGGCAACACGTGATAATGCCCCAGCTTCATTTTCCATTAACAGTGAAATAATATGACGCATTATAGATCCTCCGCCAAAATCATTTCAGATAAGCCTTTTCCGTTTGGAATCATTGGAAATACATTTTCCTTTTGATCAGTGATGAAATTCATGAACACAAAGCGATCTTTCATGGCAAAGGCGTCAGTAAGCGCACCTTCTACGTCTTCCGGTTTCTCGATTTTCATACCTACATGGCCATAGGATTCAGCCAGTTTTACGAAATCCGGCAGACTGTCCATGTAAGATTCAGAGTAGCGGTTCTCGTAGAAGAACTCCTGCCATTGGCGAACCATGCCCAAGTAACGGTTATTGAGCAAAATCACTTTAATTGGCAGGTTATATTGCTTGCAGGTTGAAAGCTCCTGAATATTCATCTGAATACTGCCTTCACCTGTTACGCAGGCAACCTGTGCATTAGGGTCTGCAAATTGGCAGCCCATGGCATATGGCAAGCCAACGCCCATGGTGCCTAAACCACCAGAGTTAATCCAGCGTCGTGGTTTGTCAAATTTGTAATATTGTGCAGCCCACATCTGGTGCTGACCGACATCAGAAGTCACATAGGCATCGCCTTTGGTGACTTCCCACAATTTTTCAATGACGTATTGCGGTTTAATCAAACCGTTATTGGCGTAATTGAGACATAGCTTACTGCGCCAGGTGTCGATTTGCTTCCACCAAGCTTTAAGCGCAGGTGACTGCTGTGGTCTCTCTTGAGAGACAAGGTCGTTCATTTCAGTCAGTACAGACTTTACGTCACCTACGATAGGCACGTGAACTTTTACGCGCTTGGAAATAGATGATGGGTCAATATCTACATGAATAATGGTGCGGTCTTTATTATAAAAATGCTCAGGGTTACCAATTACCCGGTCATCGAAACGTGCGCCGACGGCAAGCAGCACGTCACACTCATGCATCGCCATATTGGCCTCATAAGTGCCGTGCATGCCCAGCATGCCCAGAAACTGTTTGTCAGTAGATGGATAGCCGCCTAGGCCCATCAATGTATTGGTGACAGGCAAGCCTAGTGCCTGAACCAGTTTCACCAATAGCTCTGATGCATCACCCAATACAACACCGCCGCCGGTGTAAACCATTGGACGTTCTGCTTCGAGCAGTAATTTAACCGCTTTTTTGATCTGGCCGCTGTGGCCTTTGGTTACCGGGTTGTAAGAGCGCATTTCTACTGTGCTTGGGTAAACAAAGTCAGCTAGATTGGCAGTGATATCTTTCGGGATATCTACAACAACCGGACCTGGACGGCCGGTTCTGGCAATATGGAATGCCTTTTTCATGGTCGATGCAATATCTTTGACATCTTTCACCAGAAAATTGTGTTTTACACATGGGCGGGTAACACCAACCATGTCTACTTCCTGGAAAGCATCCAGGCCAATAGCGGCAACAGGCACTTGCCCGCTGATCACCACCATCGGGATTGAGTCCATGTAAGCAGTGGCAATACCAGTGATGGCGTTGGTGGCACCGGGGCCAGAAGTAACAAGCGCTACGCCTACCTCGCCCGTTGCGCGTGAATAGGCATCTGCAGCGTGAACGGCAGCTTGCTCATGACGCACAAGGATGTGCTTGAAGTGACCTTGTTTGTATATTGCGTCATAGATATGTAAAACTGCACCACCAGGATAGCCAAAAACGAATTTAACATTTTCTTGTTCCAGTGATCGGATCACAATTTCTGCGCCAGTGATTTTACTGGGATCTTGATGCGGATTAGATGTCTCTGCCATAAATCTTTTTGATTTTAAATAGTTTATTCGGTAACCCTACACGATAACTGTTTGAGGGCAATTGGTCAAGGATAAAAGTGTCAGAAATGAAAGGCTTAACATTGAAAAATTCGTTAGAAAAAAGCCTGAATACGGCTTTTTTCTATTCAGAAAACCATGCAATAAAAATGGCTTTTATTCCAATTCCAGAGGAGGGGCGACTTTAAGTAGCTCTTCTATGGTAGTGAGCCCGGCCGCAACTTTTTCAGCGCCGTTGATAATCAGCGGCTGCATACCTTCCAGATGCGCTTGTTTCGTCAGTTTTGCTAAATCTGTATCCGGGGTGATGAGTTTTCTCAAGGCTGGCGTCATGGTGAACATTTCATAAATGCCGCTGCGGCCTCTGAATCCAGTGTTGCGACATTCCAGGCAGCCAACCGCCTTGTAGATGTGGTCCGGTTTGGGGATGTTGAATTTGCCTACCAATGCATCCCAGGTGCTTTGTTCAATTGGCTCCGCCACCTTGCAGCTGGGGCACAAGGTACGTACTAAACGCTGTGCCATGATGCCCAGTACCGTAGAATGTATCAGATAAGACGGTACGCCCAGGTCCAGCAGCCGTGTTACCGCAGATGGTGAGTCGTTGGTATGCAGGGTTGATAAAACCAGATGGCCGGTAAGCGCAGCCTGAATGGTCATTTCTGCTGTTTCCAGATCGCGAATCTCACCCACCATAATGATGTCCGGATCTTGGCGCATCAGTGTGCGTATGCCTTCTGCAAAACCTAGCCCGATATTCTGCTGCACTTGCATTTGATTGAATGCAGGTTCAATCATCTCGATAGGCTCTTCAACCGTGCATACGTTGACCTCAGGCGTAGCTAGCATGCGTAGTGTTGAATAGAGCGTGGTGGTTTTGCCTGAGCCGGTAGGGCCGGTGACCAAAATAATGCCGTTGGGTGCTTTAGTCCAGCTGTTCCATCTGTTTGCCTGCGCCTGTGAAAAACCCAGCGCGATAAAGTCTTTGCTGGAAATATCCGGCGAGAAGATACGCATTACCAGTTTCTCGCCAAAGGCGGTAGGCATGGTGGAAAGCCGTAGCTCAATTTCATTGCCTTCGGCAGACAGGGTTTTAATACGGCCATCTTGCGGACGGCGCTTTTCAACCATGTCCATACGGCCAAGCAACTTGATGCGGCTGGTAATCGCGTTCATGATATTGGGCGGGATCTGGTACACCTGATGCAGCACACCATCAATTCTGAAGCGCATGATGCCTGCGTTGCGTCTGGGTTCCAAATGAATATCACTGGCGCGCTGCTCGAACGCATATTTAAATAGCCAGTCTACAATGTTCACAACATGCTGTTCATTGGCATCCAGGTTTTTATCTATACCCAGCTCTACCAGCTGCTCAAAATTCTGTACGCCAACCACTTGTCCGGCTTTAGCCAGATTGGCCGCGTGCATGGAGTTGGCTAGGTTGTACATTTCCGGCAGGTAACGACTTAACTCCAAGGGGTTGGCCATTACCAGCTTTATTTTCATTTTGAGCATGCGCTCTAAATCTGTGATCCAGTCTGTGTTAAACGGCTCCGAGGTGGCAATGACCGCCTCACCGTTTTTAACTGATATCGGCATGATTTTCAGACGTTCGGCATAAGCCTTGGATACTATCTGTGCCGCATCGCCAAAATCCAGTTTGAGGGGGTCGATGTGGTAATAGTCTAGTCCTGCCTGACTTGCCAGCCATGCAGATAACCATTCCAGCGTGACTGCGTTATGAGGCGGTTTGAAGCTCTTCCATTTTTGTTCACCAATCACTACTAATGGATGCAGATTGGAGCTGTCGAGTCGACGATCTTTGTATAGTTTTTCAGCCTGTACTTTTTCCAGTACGCCATCGTTGATAAGCATGCGCAATACGTCACCTAATTTTATGCGACCGATTGGCTTGATTAAAGTCGTGGCTTTGCTCATGTGTGTTGCCCTATAAATAATACGCCTGAATTTTTTAGATCAATTTTTTACATCTTAGCATGTAGCAATTCATTCACCCGCATCGACAGGTCAATCGCCTGTATGTTTTTGGTCAGCGAGCCTATAGAGATGCGATCAACACCGGTAAGCGCTATGGCGCGAACGTTACTCAGGGTGATGCCGCCAGAGGCCTCGAGAATGGCTTTTTTATTGGATAAGTTATTGATCGCTACAGCTTCACGTAGCAGCTCATTGCTGAAATTATCTAGCAGGATGCTGTTGGCATTGGCCGCTAGCGCCTGTTTCAATTGCTCCAGGTTTTCGACCTCAATCTGTATGCTTTTGCCGGAGTTGAGCGCAAATGCTTTTTGCATCACATTGCTGATGCTGCCTGCAGCAGCAATGTGATTTTCTTTAATTAAAATGCCATCGTAAAGCGCCAGCCTCTGGTTGTGACCACCACCAACAGTCACTGCATACTTTTGGGCAAGCCTTAAATGCGGGATGGTTTTACGGGTATCCAGAATTTGCGCCGTTGTGCCGGCAATCGCATCTACGTACTTGCGTGTTTCAGTGGCGGTAGCAGAAAGTGTCTGCAAAAAATTCAGAGCGCAGCGCTCGGCGCTTAACAGGCTGCGTGCCGGGCCACTTATTTCGCATAACACTTGATCAGGTTGTAGCCGATCACCTTCATTCACTTGCCACTTGATGCTTACTTTGGAGTCGATCAAATTGAAGCAGGCATTAACCCAGTCTTTACCGCAGAGAATTGCGGCTTCTCGGGCAACGATGGTTGCAGTGACGGACTGGCTTTCCGGAACCAGCAGCGCAGTCAAGTCGCCGCTGCCAATATCTTCATCCAACACAGCCTGCACTTGTGTTGTTACGAGAGATTTAAAAGCGGCTGACCCATATGGGTAGTATTCATTAAATAGAGACATTGTTATCGTGAGTAAAGTAGAGTTTGAATTATAATGCTACCAAGTAATCAGTATGACTATTAACACACTACGTAAAATAAACCAAAGTAAAATAAACGAAAATAAACTCCAAATTAAACTCAAGTAAAATACATGATGAAGCTTTTATACACAGTTAACAGCCCATACGCACGCAAGGTTCGTATTGTGGCTGCTGAAAAACATATTGATATTAAACTGGAAGAAGTAGTTTTAGCTGATCCGGATTGTCCAGTAAAGCTATATAACCCATTAGGTAAAGTGCCCGTTTTAGTCCTGCCCGATAACGATAGCTTATACGACTCGCGCGTGATTGCCGAGTATCTGGATAACCGTACCCCTTTGGCGCATCTGATTCCCAAGGATAATACGACCAAGTCCGCTGTGCGTCGCTGGGAAGCCTTGGCAGACGGCATTACTGATGCGGCTGTTGCCGTGATGCTGGAGCAGCGTAAACCTGAACAAAAACAGGATGAAGCTTTTATTGCCAAGCAAATGGATAAAGTGAGCCGTGGCTTACATGTGTTAAATAATGACCTGGGTCACAATAAATGGTGTGTCGATGATGCCTTCAGCCTCGCAGATATTGCAGTAGGCTGTGCGCTGGGTTATGTGAATTTAAGATTTGGCCAGGTCATTAATCTGGCTAAGGACTATTCTAACCTGGATCGCCTGCAGGCCAGCTTGCTCAAGCGTCAGTCATTTATAGACAGCATGCCGGTAGCCGGCTGATTTTTACCGCTTGGTATTCAGACGACATGGCTGCTGTGATCCAGCAGGCCTGACAGCTGTGTACTTTTGCGCATCGATGCTCTGTCGTTCAAACGTTTTTGCGCAGCTAGCGGTAAGTCGGTAAAGCGAATGATATTGCGCTCGGTCAGCAGGGTAATCAAGTCTTCCAGCACCCTAGCCAAATGAATATCGCTTTCGCGGAATGGGTCACTTTTTGCAAGTGACCGTTCCAGAAATTCCATGTAATCTTTAGCGTTATCTTCTATCAACAACCAGTCAGCGCCGGGGTTTTCTGTAGCACTGACCGCGATGATCTCGCCCTGTGCATTTTTGAGTATATAAGCCATAGTGCCCCTGTTTTCCAGTGATTGTTTTTAAATGGCGCCGGTAATGATGCCGCCGCCCAAACACACGTTGCTTTCATAAACGACCGCAGATTGCCCCGGTGTAATAGCCCACTGTTTCTGGCCAAATTTGATGGTCACTTCTTCAGCATTGATGCTGTCGATTTCGCATGGCGCATCGGGCTGGCGGTAACGCGTTTTTGCCGCATAAACCCAGTTGGTCATGGGTTCTTCTTCACTGATCCAGTGCAGTTGGCCAGCTTTCAGGCCGTCATTCAGTAGTAGCGGATGTTCGTGGCCTTGCACAACAATCAGCTCATTCTTTTCCATATCCTTGGCTGCGACAAACCATGGCTCGCCATTGCTTTCGCGGCTGCCGCCGATTTTTAAACCCTGACGCTGGCCTAGCGTGTAGTACATCAAGCCTTCGTGACGGCCAACGATTTTGCCGTCCGGTGTTTTCATATCGCCGGGTTCTTTGGGCAGATACCTGCTTAAAAACTCCTGAAACGGGCGCTCGCCGATAAAGCAGATGCCGGTGGAATCTTTTTTCTCTGCATTGATCAGCCCTGCTGAACGTGCGATTTCGCGTACTTCACGTTTTAAATAAGTGCCGAGCGGGAACAGTGTTTTTGATAGTTGTGCCTGGTTGAGTCGGTACAGAAAATAACTCTGGTCTTTGCTGCCGTCATCGGCTTTCAATAGCTGGTACTTGCCCGGCTGCAAAGGGTTTTCACGCACCTGTGCATAGTGGCCGGTGGCTATCAGGTCTGCGCCCATGCTCATGGCGTGATCCAGAAAAGCTTTGAATTTGATTTCGGCATTGCACAGGATGTCCGGATTAGGCGTGCGACCGGCTTGGTATTCACTTAAAAAATTGGCGAATACACGGTCTTTGTATTCCTTGCTAAAATTAACGGCTTCAATGTCAATGCCGATTTTGTCGGCTACTGACACGGCATCAATCAAGTCCTGCTTGCTGGAACAATATTCGTCAGTGTCATCATCTTCCCAGTTTTTCATGAATAAGCCGGTGACTTCGTAGCCTTGTTGTTTTAATAGCAGGGCAGTGACGGATGAATCTACACCGCCGGACAGGCCAACGACAATTTTCTTTTTTTGTGATTTGTTCAGGTTCATAAGTATAGATTTTATAGATGTGTCACAACGGTTAATGGATAACGTTGGCCACTTAGGTAGTCTTCAACACAAGTTAAAACTTGCGGGCTACGCATTAGATGGGCATTACTGCGCATCTCATCTGCCGTCATCCACACCGCGCGGATAATGCCGTCATCCAGAGCCAGTTCTGGTTGGTGATTGCTTACCTTGCCTATGTAGGCAAAGCGCAGGTAAGTGGTGCGGTTATGTTCATGCTTCCAGTGATAAATACCCAATAATGCAGTCGGTTCAAAGGTGTAAGCCGTTTCTTCCAGTGTTTCGCGGATTACTGCCTCAAGGATGGTTTCATTATCTTCCAGATGACCTGCAGGCTGGTTAAAGCGATTGCCGCGATCTGTTTCTTCTTCTACCAGTAAAAATTTACCGTTCTGTTCAACAATTGCCGCGACAGTGGCATGTGGCTTCCATTGCATATTGATTATCTTGATTTAAGTTATGCGTATTTTACCCGATGCAGTAATTTTCGCGTATTTTGATTGCATGTGTGTCGTCAGTGTTTTCTAAACAAACAGTTTTGGAAACAGGCCATTAAGCCCGCGTGCGATGAATTCTACGGCCATGGCGGCCAGAATCAGGCCCATGATGCGCGTCACGATGTTGATGCCGATAGTGCCAAGTTTGTTGGCGATGGCAACGGCAAGCGTTAATACCAGCAGTATGATCAGGCACACGAAAAAGATTGGGATCAGCAATGAAATATGGCCGGCAACGCTGCTATTTTGCTGTGCGGCAATAATCATATTACTGATGGCACCAGGGCCTGCAAGTAATGGAATGCTGAGCGGCACGATAGCAATGACTTCTTTATCGGCCAGCGACTGCATTTCTTCCGGTGTTTGATGGGCGCCGCTTTGCTTGGCGTGCATCATTGAAATGGCAATCAACATCAGTAAAATGCCGCCACCAACCTGAAACGATGGAATTGAAACACCAAAAAAATTCAGCACCTGATCGCCAACAAAAGCAGCAATGGTAAGCACGATAAATACAGTAAATGCTGCTGTCTTGGCAGTCTTGGAGCGTTCGGCATTGCTCCAACCGCTCGTGGCGCTGATGAATACCGGAACACTGCCTACAGGATTCACAATGGCTAATAGGGCAATTCCGATTTTTAAAAGGCTGGGCCAGTCTGTCATATCAATCCCCATTTAATCACAGCAAATATAATTAATCTTTGTCAATTGAGAGATAGTAAATTAAAGTGCCGGTATGCGTAACCATTTTGAACAACATCCCATACTATATCTTGCTTCACGTAGCCCACGTCGGGTTGAACTGTTGAAACAAATAGGTATAGATTGCATCACTCACCCTGCTGATATTGATGAAACACAAATTCCGCCTGAGTCTCCGGAGCGTTATGTTACCAGGCTGGCGCAAGAGAAAGCCGAGGCCTGTTTGTTGGGTTTGTCAGCTGAGCAGCGTACACGGCCTGTTCTGGCGGCGGACACTACCGTAGCATTTGCAGGCAAGGTGTTAGGTAAACCTGAAAACGATAACGATGCACGTAACATGCTGGCAGAATTATCCGGCAGCACACACCAGGTGTATACCGCAGTTGCGCTGGCTTACCTGAACAAAATAGAAGTGGTTTTGTCTACAACCACAGTTGAAATGATTCGCTTCTCGGAACGGCAGATAGAGCATTACATTGCCACTGGCGAACATAAGGATAAAGCGGGCAGCTACGGTATACAAGGCTTGGCAGGTGCGTGGATCAAGAGGATAGAAGGCAGTTACACCGGGGTGATGGGTTTGCCGATATGTGAGACGGCAGCTTTGCTAAGACAGCACCATATTATTCAGATTTAAGGTTATCCGGATTTTAAGATTATCCAGATTTAAGTGACCTGTTTTAACAGCTTTTAAAAAAACAAGAATTATCAGAGAGTATAAATTGAGTGAAGAGATATTAATTAACGTTACCCCGCAGGAAACGCGCATTGCCATGATGGAAAACGGCGTGGTGCAGGAGCTGCAGATTGAGCGCAGCTCGTCATTGGGATTGGTGGGCAATGTGTACCGTGGGGTGGTGTGCCGAGTGTTGCCGGGCATGCAGTCGGCGTTTGTGGAGGTTGGCCTGCAGCGTGCAGCATTTCTGCATGCGGGTGATGTGATTGAATGCGGCGTTTCTGAAGGGCAACGACAGATTCAGGAAGTGCTGCATGAAGGTCAGACGGTGATGGTGCAGGTGATCAAGGAGCCGATTGGCACCAAGGGTGCGCGCCTGACTACGCAGATCAGCATTGCCGGACGTTTTCTGGTTTACTTGCCGCAGCAGGATCACATTGGCGTATCACAGCGCATTGAATTGGAAGTTGAGCGGGAGTTACTCAAAGCGCGTTTGTTAGGGTTGCTGCCGGCAAATCATAAAGGTGGTTACATCATAAGAACCATGTCGGAAACCGCCACAGATGAAGAGCTTCTGGCGGATATCGATTACCTGACAAAAACCTGGAAGCATATACAGGAAAAGAGCCTGACGGTGCCTGAGCGTACACTGATATTTCAGGATCTCAACCTGCCGATGCGCGTGTTGCGTGATGTGATGTGTGATAACACCGAATTGGTGCGGGTGGACTCAAGCGAGACTTACCAGAAACTGGTGGATTTTGCTAACTTGTATGCAATTACCGCATTACCCAAGCTGTCGCATTATCAGGGTGAGCGGCCACTGTTCGATTTATACAATATTGAGCAGGAAATCGAAAAGGCAATGTCACGCAAAGTCGAGCTTAAATCCGGTGGTTACCTGATCTTTGATCAGACCGAAGCCTTGACGACGGTGGACGTGAATACCGGCAGTTTTGTCAGCGGTAAAAACCTGTCGGATACCATATTCAAGACTAACCTTGAAGCGGCCCAATCTATCGCACGCCAACTCAGACTCAGAAATCTGGGTGGCATCATCATCATCGATTTCATTGATATGGATGAAGATACCCAGCGCGAAGTGGTACTGGAAGAACTGCAAAAAGAAGTGGCACGTGACCGTGCACGTACCGGCGTGAATGGGTTTACGCCACTGGGCTTGGTGGAGATGACGCGCAAGCGCACCCGTGAAAGTCTGGCACATATACTGTGTGAGCCTTGCCCATGCTGCAAAGGTCGTGGTGAGCTGAAAACCGCGCAGACCGTATGTTATGAGATTCTGCGCGAACTGCTGCGCGAGGCGCGCCAGTTTAATGCACGTGAGTTGCGCGTGCTGGCAGCGCCCAAGGTTATTGATATGCTGTCAGATGAAGAGTCTCAAAGCTTGGCTAATTTATCTGACTTTATCGCTAAACCGATTTCACTACAGGCTGAATCCGGCTATGGTCAGGAATCTTTCGATATTATTTTGATGTAACTGCCGATACTAGTCGGCAGTTAGCGCTTGATGCATTTTTTGCTAATGAGGCATATACAGGCTGGCAAATAAGGTATTTTCCAGCGGGATGAGGATGGTAGTCAGCAACAACTGCGCCAAGATAATAAACGCCAGCGGACTCAGATCAAAATTACCTGCCGGTGGAATGTATTTTCTGAATAGACGCAGTACCGGGTAGGTGAGGCTATTCAAAGTAGGCGCTACCGGTGTGTGCGGATTTACCCAGCTTAATACGGCCTGTATCAGCACTGCATACAGAAAAATCGAGATGCTGCTGCTGATAATGCCTAGCAGCGCCACACCAAGAATAACCAGCCACACTGAGTTGCCGGCGACAAATAGCGGAAAGCCTTTAATCAGTAACACCAAAGTGTGCATGATCAGTTGCGTCAGGTAAGCGAGCAATAATGTGGAAATGTCAACTTTGCCAAGGCCGGGAACAATACGCCGCAATGGTTTAACCGCAAAATTGGTAAGTGTGACAATCAACTGCGCAAACTGATTTTGAAACGATGCTTTTGTCAGCTGAAAATAAAAGCGCAGCAAAAACGCAATGCTCAGCAGCCCCAATATTGTTTCCAGCAGAAATGTAATGGCGTTATTCATCATGATGTTTTTTCGCGGCTTAAGCGCCGAGCTGGTCTCCAAGTTGTACCGACTTATCTGCCGCCGCTTTTGCAGCCTTATTGACAATGCCTTTGATATCAGCGGTTTCCAAACTAAGAATACCCTGTTCGGTGGTGCCGCCTTTTGAGGTTACCTGCGCGCGCAAGGTTTTTATATCTTCACTGCTTTGGGTGGCAAGCAGGCTGGCGCCTGCAAACGTCTGTAATGCCAGCAGTTTTGCTGATTCAGCATCTAAACCTAGCGCTATTCCGGCATCCTGCAATGCTTCAATAAAATAGAACACATAGGCTGGCCCACTGCCGGAGATTGCAGTCACCGCATCCATTTTTGCTTCATCATCCAGCCACAGCGTTTTACCGACAGCCGCCAGAATGGTGCTGGCTTGATCGCGTTGCTGTTGATTAACAGCAGGCATGGCGTAAAGCGCGGAAATGCCGGCCCTGATTTGGGCCGGGGTGTTGGGCATGACGCGCACGATTGCAGCGTGGTTGTTGAGCCAGCGTGAGATGTCCTTGCTTCTTACCCCGGCAGCGATTGAAACAACGAGTTGAGAATTTAACGATGCGCTTAAATCACTGCAAACCTGCTTGAGTTGCTGCGGTTTTACTGCCAGTACAATTACATCGGTATCGCTGAATTCGGCATAGTTATCGGTTACTTTTACACCGAACTTTTGTGCTAATTCAGCGCGTTTCTGCTCATTCAGCTCTAAAACGGTAATTTCCGACATATCCAGGCCGTTTTGTTTGAGTCCGCCGATGATGGCGTGAGCCATGTTGCCGCCGCCGATAAAATTGATTTTCATAATGTATTTCCGGAAGTTCTGTATGTAATTTCTAAATAAGTTATGTGTTTAAGTCAGTCATTTGTTAACTGCGGGTCTGGCGCCAAATAGTGCTGAACCAATGCGCACGAAACTAGCTCCCTCGCTAATTGCAGCCACATAGTCCTCAGACATGCCCATAGACAGGGTATCTAATGCAAAACCTTGCGCTAACAGTGCATCATAGCATTCGCGAACCAGTTTGAATTGTGCTATCTGTTGGTTTACATTGAGAGTGGGCGCTGGTATGGCCATCAGACCGCGCAACTTTAATCTGGGCAATTTTTCAATTTCGGTGGCAAGCGTAGCCAGTTCGGCGGGTGAAACGCCGCTTTTGCTATCTTCATTGCTGACATTGACCTGAATGCATACCTGCAATGGCGGTTGGTCCGCCGGGCGCGCGTCGTTGAGACGCTGGGCGATTTTCAGGCGGTCTACACTATGCACCCATGCAAAGTGCTGGCTGATGGGCTGCGTTTTATTGCTTTGTATGGGGCCGATAAAGTGCCACTCGATATCAAGGTCGGCCAGCTGCGCTTGTTTGTCCAGCGCTTCCTGAAGGTAGTTCTCGCCAAATATGGTTTGCCCGGCCGTGTAAGCCTCACGGATTGCGGCTGCCTGTTGCGCCTTACTCACGGCGATTAATTTTACGCTTTGCTGGTATTGGCTAGAGGCTTGTGCTGATTGAATAGTTGCTAGAATATCTTGCAAGCGATCAGTAATTGTGGTCATAATTCGTGAGGCCCAAGTGTATGCATATAACAATTAAAAAATTATAACAGGAGCAGGTTGTGGACATTTCAGATTTACTCGCATTTTCAGTTAAAAATAAAGCTTCAGACTTACATCTCTCCGCAGGCCTGCCACCGATGATCCGTGTGAATGGCGATATTCGTAAAATCAATGTGCCGGCGATGGACCACAGTCAGGTACATGACATGGTGTACGACATCATGAATGATGGTCAGCGCAAGGTATATGAGGAGCATCTCGAGTGTGACTTCTCGTTTGAAATTCCCAATCTGGCGCGTTTCCGCGTTAACGCGTTTAACCATAACCGGGGTTCCGGTGCGGTGTTCCGTACTATTCCCTCGAAAATCCTCACGCTGGAACAGCTGAATTGCCCGGCAATTTTTAAAGAGATTGCCGAAACACCACGCGGCATCTGTCTGGTGACCGGGCCAACCGGTTCTGGCAAGTCAACGACGCTGGCGGCGATGATCGATTATATTAATGACACGGAATTCGGACACATTCTGACCGTAGAAGACCCCATCGAGTTTGTACATCAGTCTAAAAAATGCCTGATTAACCAGCGTGAGGTCGGGCCGCATACGCTGTCATTTAATAACGCGCTGCGTTCCGCACTGCGTGAAGACCCGGATGTGATTCTGGTGGGTGAAATGCGCGATCTGGAAACGATCCGTCTCGCGCTATCTGCTGCAGAAACCGGCCACATGGTGTTTGGTACTTTGCATACCAGTTCTGCGGCAAAAACTGTGGACCGTATTATCGACGTGTTTCCGGCAGCGGAAAAAGAAATGGTACGTTCGATGCTGTCGGAGTCTTTGCGTTCGGTAATTTCGCAAACCCTGCTAAAAACCAAGGATGGCCAGGGCCGTGTTGCCGCTCACGAGATCATGATTGGCACTCCTGCAATCCGTAACCTGATTCGTGAAAATAAAATTCCGCAAATGTATTCAGCGATTCAAACTGGCCAAAATGTAGGCATGCAGACGCTGGATCAGAACTTGCAGGATCTGGTTAAACGTAACATTATTTCTGCCAATGAGGCACGTGCCAAGGCCGCGAATAAAGATGCGATTATGGGCTAGTGCTTTACTGCAATTACATTGAAATTAACCAAATATAGATTAAAGAAAAGGATTGCAAGTGCAAAGTCAGATGGAAAAAGGCCAAGCTGAAAAGTTTGTGTTCGACTTGTTGCGATTGATGCTGACAAAAAAGGCGTCTGATATGTTCATTACGGCGGGTTTTCCGCCTGCCATCAAGATCGATGGCAAAGTTACACCGGTAACCAGCCAGCCATTGAGCCCGCAGCAGGCGCGTGAAATTGCGCGCTCAATCATGAATGACAAACAGACTTCCGAGTTTGATGCCACCAATGAGTGTAACTTCGCGATTGGCATTCCCAATGTGGCGCGTTTCCGCGTTAATGCATTTGTGCAGCGCGGTTCGGTTGGCTTGGTGTTTAGAACGATTACTACCAAAATTCCGGAGTTTGAAGAGTTGGGTTTGCCTGATATTCTCAAGGACGTAGCGATGTCCAAGCGCGGCCTGGTGATTTTTGTCGGCGGTACCGGTTCCGGTAAGTCAACCTCACTGGCGGCGATGATCGGTTATCGTAATCAGAACAGTTATGGACATATCATCACCATTGAAGACCCTGTAGAATTTGTACACGAGCACCGCAACTGTATTGTTACGCAGCGTGAAGTAGGGGTAGATACCGATAACTGGGAAATCGCCCTTAAAAACACTTTGCGTCAGGCACCAGATGTGATTCTGATCGGTGAAATTCGTGATCGCGAGACTATGGATTACGCGATTGCCTTTGCCGAAACCGGTCACTTATGCATGGCCACGCTGCATGCCAACAGTACTAATCAGGCGCTGGATCGTATTATCAACTTCTTCCCGGAAGAGCGTCGTCATCAACTGTTAATGGATTTGTCACTGAATGTACGCGCTTTTGTTTCGCAGCGTCTGATTCCTAAAAAAGAGGGCAAAGGCCGCGCGGCGGCAATGGAAGTGATGCTGAACTCGCCATTGATTTCAGATTTGATTTTTAAAGGAGACGTGCACGAAATCAAGGAAATCATTTCCAAATCGCGTGAGTTGGGTATGCAGACCTTTGACCAATCATTGTTTGATTTACATGAAGCCGATGTGATTACCTATGAAGATGCATTGCGTAATGCGGATTCTGTGAATGACTTACGCCTGAAAATTAAGCTGGAGGGTAAGGGCGCGCATGATAAAGACTTATCTGCTGGTTTGGATGCACTGGGAATTGTTTAGGTAATTGAATTTTTGGTAGTAAAAAAGCGCACTGCAACGAATTGCCGTGCGCTTTTTTTATTTCGAGTTTTTTTATTTTACGTTTTATATTTATTGATGCGTCTGATTTTAATGCGCTTGCTGATAAACGATTTGTCCGTGTACCAAGGTGAATTTTACTTTTCCAGCAAGCTCCAGCCCGCTAAACGGCGTGTTTTTACCTTGGCTTTTTAGTGTATTCGGGCATATTTTCCAGTATTCATTCGCATTAAAAATACAAAGATCCGCGTCGCTGTTGGGGTTTAGGTCACCGGCAGGAATGCCGAGTATCTGCGCCGAAGCCTGAGTGATTAATTCAATCGCACGTATCAGGCTAACTTTTTGTGCTACTGCCCATTTCAAGGTCAGCGGCAATAATAGTTCCAGCGCGGTTGCGCCGATTTCCGCTTCTGCAAATGGAGCGAGTTTGGCATCATCATCTACCGGGGTGTGGTCTGAACATATTGCATCAATTGTGCCGTCTTTAAGTCCGGCACTGAGTGCATCTTTGTCGCGTTGGGTACGTAGCGGTGGTTTTAGGTGGCAGTTTGCATCAAAGTAGCCGATGTCATGCTCGGTCAGGTGTAAATGGTTGGCACTTACATCGCAGCTGATTTTTAAGCCTTGTTTTTTTGCAGCACGCACCATGTCTACGCCTTCGGCGGTAGACAGGCGGCTGATATGCACTTTAGCACCGGTTGCCTGTGCAATGCGCAGAATAGTCGCCAGTGCCAACGCCTCAGCCGCGCTGGGAATACCTTTCAGCCCTAATCGGGTGGCCACTTCGCCATCATGTGCTACGCCGTTTGCAGCCAGAAACGGCTCTTCCGCATGCAGAAACAAGGTAAAACCAAACGTGGCTGCATACTCCATGGCGCGCCATAGTACCTGTGTGTCAGTAATAGCGACATTGGCTTGTGAAAAGCCGACGCAGCCAGCGGTATACAGCTCGTTCATTTCAGAAAGTGCTTTACCCTCTAATTGACGTGTCATTGCGCCCAGCGGGTAAACGTGCGCCAGACCTTGCTGTTTGGCGCGGTGCTTGAGCATTTCAACCAGCCCGGGTTCATCCAGCACTGGGTCGGTATCCGGCGGGCATGCCAGGCTGGTGACGCCGCCGGCAACTGCAGCCTGTAGTTCGCTTATCAGACGTGCCTTGTATTCATCACCGGGCTCACGCAATCTTGCGGATAAGTCTACCAGGCCGGGACAGATGGTTAAATCGCTGGCATCAATGGTTTGATTGGCAGTAAAACCTTCAGGTGCGGTGCCGAGGCTGACGATTTTTCCTGCGGCGATAAATACATCCAGTTTGCTGTCGATATTGTTTTTGGGGTCAATCACGCGACCGTTTTTTATATGTATTTTCATTACGCGTCTCCTGCTGAGCCAGTCTGGCTGCCACCGGCACTTTCTTGTTGCGCTGGCAGTCCTCCTGCCAGCAGAGCCATCACCGCCATGCGGATGGCAATGCCGTAAGTCACCTGTGGCAATATGACCGATTGTTTGCCGTCAGCCACGTTGGAATCAATCTCCACGCCGCGGTTCATCGGGCCCGGGTGCATGACAATGGCATCCGGTTTGGCAAATTTCAGTTTTTCCTGGGTGAGGCCGTAGGTCTTGAAGTACTCCTGTGAGCTCGGCAGCATGGCGCCGCTCATACGTTCATTCTGCAAGCGCAGCATCATCACCACATCAACATCTTTCAGGCCTGCTTCCATGTCGTGAAACACATGCACGCCCAGTTTTTCAACTTGTGTCGGCAACAGTGTTTTTGGTGCGATGACGCGGATTTCCGGCACGCCTAGTGTCGTCAGTGCGTGAATCTCTGAACGCGCAACACGTGAGTGCAGCACGTCGCCGACAATGGCGATTCTTAAGTTGTGGAGTTCCGGTTTGTATTTGCGGATGGTGAACACGTCCAGCAGACCCTGTGTCGGGTGGGAATGTCGGCCGTCGCCGGCATTTACCACGTGGATATGCGGCGGTACATGTTTGGCGATCAGGTGCGCGGCGCCGGACTGTGCGTGGCGGACGACGAACATGTCGGCGTGCATCGCAATCAGGTTGTCTACGGTATCCAGAATCGTTTCGCCTTTTGACTGTGAAGAAGTGCTCACATTCAGGCTGATGACGTCTGCTGACAGGCGTTTGGCGGCAATCTCGAAGGTAGTGCGGGTGCGGGTGCTGTTTTCAAAAAACAGGTTGCATACGGTTTTGCCGCGCAGCAGTGGCACTTTTTTAACTTCGCGTTCCGCTACTCCCACAAAGGATTCGGCAGTATCCAATATTTGGTTCAGTATCCTTTTAGGCAGGCCTTCAATGGAAAGCAGGTGTTTCAGGTTGCCGTCACGGTCGAGTTGAGGATTATTCATGCTCTTGTGTTCTCGCGCTGTTGTGTTGAGTAAGTTCCAGGGTCAGGCTGCCATCGGCCAGTTTTGTAAGCTGCAGGTGCTGTGAGGCATCCAGCGGTATTTCGGCTGCAACGATTTGCGGTGCGATCGGCAGTTCGCGGCCGCCGCGGTTTACCAGTGCCAGCAGGCTAATGCTGGCCGGGCGTCCGTAATCGAAAAGCTCGTTCATGGCGGCGCGGGTGGTGCGGCCGGTATAGAACACATCGTCGATCAGAATGATGTGTTTATTTTCAACCTCGAATGGAATCTGGCTGGGGCGATTTTCTGTTTTTAAGCCACGCTGTGCGTAATCATCACGGTAAAACGACACATCCAGTGTGCCGTGTTCAATTTTGTACTTGCTGATGGTGTTTTCTAATAAGCTCAGCAGTCTTTGCATGAGCCATACGCCGCCGCTGTGAATGCCCACTAGCGCAGTATTTTCCTGCAGTAATGGTTCCAGCTTTTGTGCCAGGACTTTTAATAAGTCTTCTGCGTTGGGTAATTGTGGGGTGGGGGAGTTTGAATGATTGTTTGCCATGCCGTTATTTTACTGAATATTTGACGCTGCTAGTAAATCTTCTTGTCGGCATTATACAAAAAAGCTGTTAAATCATCCTGTAAATCATCGTGATACGCTATCGAAATAGCTGCGTAAAATCGTCTGTGCGGCTACCTGGTCCAGCATGGCTTTTTGCGCACGGCCTTTGATGCCGGTCTGGTTAAGCAGTTGGCTGGCTTCGGCCGAACTGTAACGTTCATCAACCAGTATCACCGGCAGGTTGAAACGGCCATTGAGGCGGCGCGCAAATTTTTTGCACAGCTGGGTTACGTCAGTTTCGCTGCCGTCCAAGCTTAACGGCAAACCTACCACCAGCAGCTTGGGCTGCCATACATTGATAAGCTCGGTAATCGCAGCAAAGCGCACTTCATTGCTCTCGTTATCGATTGTGGTGAGCGGGTTTGCACTGCTGATCAAGTGCTCACCAACCGCAATGCCGATACGCCTTTCACCGAAGTCAAAAGCCAATACTGTGCCAGACTGTACTATGTCCTTGTCGTAAACGTTTTCGTTGTCGATGAGTAGCATAGTGCTTAGGCGTGACCTGCGACATCGGATAACATGGCCGGGTCAAACCCCAGCAGTGCCATGGCCGCATTCAGTTGCTCTTCATGCGGTGTGTCAAACAGGATTTTGTTGAGCGTATCCAGGTCTTTCGGTTTGACCGACAGCCAGGCATTCTGTGCAACTTCCTGTTCCAGCTGGCCGGAACTCCAGCCCGCGTAACCTAATGACAGCAATAGTTTTTCGGGACCATTGCCTTGCGCAACGGCTTCCAGAATGTCTTTGGAAGTGGTGAGCGCTACTTTATCTGATATGGTGATAGAACTATCCCATTCGCCTGCGGGTTGGTGCAATACAAACCCGCGTTCCGGCTGTACCGGCCCGCCATATAGTACGGGTCTGTCTGCCAAAGCTTTGTTTTGCAGATCCAGATTGATCTTATCAAACAAAATTTCAAAGGTCATGTCGGTGGGGCGGTTAATCAGCACGCCCATGGCACCATCCTGATTGTGGGTGCAGATGAATGTTACTGACTTTGCAAAATAAGGGTCAGTTAGATTGGGCATTGCAATCAGAAAGTGCCCAGTAAAGTTGATGTTTTCTAATGTCATAACAATTAATTATTCGCCTAATTATCAGCGCCTGCTTCCAGATAGCCGGTAACTTCCAAGCCAAAGCCTGCCATGCTAGGCATTTTGCGCTGGTTAGCCAGCAGTTTCATTTTTCTTACGCCGCAGTCCAGCAATATCTGTGAGCCTATGCCGTAGGTTCTCAGTTCCTGGTTGATGCGTATCGGTTCGTCTGCACCTTGAATGCGTTCGACAATGCTGCTGCCGGTTTCCGGCTGACGCAGCAAGACCATCACACCAGCTTCTGCGTTGGCGATCACTTGCATGGCTTTTAATGTGTTCCAGCTGTGTGAGCAGCTGGTGCTATCGAGCAGGTCAAATACTGAAAGCGGTTCATGCACGCGCACCAGCACTTCCTTGTCCGGGGATGGCGTACCTTTAATTAGCACCAGATGTGTTTCTTTGCCGATTTTGTCGGTATAGGCAACCAGTTTCATTTCGCCATAAGGCGTTTGCACCATGCGTTCAGCGGTGCGCTCGATAAAGCTTTCAGTTTCAGCGCGGTAGTGAATCAGGTCGGCAATGGTGCCGATTTTTAAATTGTGCTCGGCAGCAAAAGTCATTAAATCCGGCAGGCGCGCCATGCTGCCATCGTCCTTTAATATCTCGCAGATCACGCTGGCAGGTTCCAGCCCGGCCAGTTCTGCCAAGTCGCAGCCTGCTTCAGTATGGCCTGCGCGCACCAGTACGCCACCATCCATCGCGGCCAGCGGAAAGATATGGCCGGGGCTGACAATGTCTTTCGGCTTGGCATTCTTGGCTACTGCCGCCTGTACGGTGCGGGCGCGGTCAGCGGCTGAAATGCCGGTGGTGACGCCTTCTGCCGCTTCAATCGAGACGGTGAAGTTGGTGCCCATGCGCGCACCGTTCTTCTGCACCATCTTGCTCAGGTTGAGCTGGTTGCAGCGGGCTTCGGTGAGGGTCAGGCAGATCAGGCCGCGGCCAAATCTTGCCATGAAATTAATGTGTTCAGGTGTTGCAAATTCTGCGGCCAGTACAAGGTCGCCTTCATTTTCGCGGTGCTCGTCGTCTACTAGCACCACCATGCGGCCATGTTTGATTTCTTCAATAATTTCTTTGGCAGGGCTGGTGCGATTAGTCATGATGGTTCTGCTCTTTACTTTCTGATTCCCCTGGTTTTTCTGTCTCCCAGAGCGTCATGCGCTCTACATAGCGCGCAATCTGGTCAACTTCAAGGTTGACGCGGTGACCGCTGGCAAGTGATTGTAAAGTCGTGTGCTCGAGCGTGTGCGGAATCAGGTTGATGCTGAATATATCGTTGGCGATGCTGTTTACGGTAAGACTTACGCCATTCACGCAGATCGAGCCTTTAACGGCAATATATTTTGAAATGCTATGCGGGGCGCGAATATCCAGGCGCCAGCAATCACCAAACTGTTCAAAATTGACGACTTCGCCTACGCCATCAACATGTCCGCTGACCAGGTGACCGCCAAGCCTGTCACTCAGACGTAGCGCTTTTTCCAGGTTGACCGGGTGTGGTTTGTCCAGACCAACAGTTACCGATAGTGTTTCATGCGAGACGTGAGCATCAAAGTGATTAGTGCCTAGATTTATCACTGTCAGGCACACGCCGTTCACGGCAATGCTGTCTCCCAGTTGCACATCGCTCATGTCGAGCTTGTGAGTGGCAATGGCAAGCTGTATATCTGCACCGATTGGGGTTGCTTGCCTGATGGCGCCAACGGATTGAATGATTCCTGTAAACATGAGCGGAATTTTAACAGATAACACTGGATTACGTGGCGAAGCCTGCTAAAATCCGGCATATGAAATTTCTACCTTATGAATTGTTTGTCGGCTGGCGTTATACGCGGGCGAAACGCAAAAATCATTTTATATCGTTTATCTCACTCACAAGCATGGTTGGCATTGCGCTGGGCGTGGCAGCGTTGATCGTGGTGCTGTCGGTAATGAACGGTTTTCAGAAAGAACTGCGTACTCGTATTTTGGGTGTCGCTTCGCATTTGGAAATTACCGGCAGTAATAACCAGCTGGGTGATTGGCAGCGTGTTGCAGCGTTCACTTCCAGGGCACATCATGTGCTGGCAAGTGCCCCCTATATCACGGCACAAGGTATGCTGAGCTATGATCAGGGCGTACAGGGCGCTATCATTCGTGGCATAGTGCCTGCTGCCGAGGATAAAGTGGCGGACTTAGGCAGCCATATGAAAGCGGGCAGCCTGAATGATTTACGCGCCGGTGAATTCGGCATCATTTTGGGGGCTGATTTAGCCTATGCCCTAGGCGCGCAAATTGGCGACAAGGTCGTAGTAATGGCGCCGCAGGGTCAATTTACGCCAACCGGTGTGGTGCCAAGATTGAAACAATTTACCTTGGTCGGTTTGTTTCAAATAGGTATGTACGAATATGATGCCGGCCTGGCGTTGATACATATGGATGATGCAGCCAAGCTGTACCGCATGGGCAGTAATGTTTCCGGTGTGCGTCTGAAACTGAAAGATTTGTTCGAAGCACCGGCGATTGCGGCGACCATGACTGATCAGCTTAATCGGCGCTTAAATCCTTACGGTAATTATTTTGTGACAGACTGGACACAGCAGCACGCCAATTTCTTTCGTGCCGTGCAGATGGAAAAACGCGTGATGTTTATTATTCTAACGCTGATTGTTGCCGTGGCAGCGTTCAATATCGTGTCCACGCTGGTGATGGCCGTGACCGATAAGCGTGCGGATATTGCGATTATGCGCACGTTTGGCGCCAGTCCCGCCAGTATCATGAAGATTTTTATCATTCAGGGCGCTTTTATCGGAGTGATAGGCACGCTGCTGGGGGCAATTTTCGGTATTTTGATTGCGCTGAATATCGAAACGATTATTCCGTTCATTGAGCACTTATTCAATGTGCAGTTTCTGGCAAAGGATGTCTACTACATTAGCGACCTGCCCTCAGACCTGGTGTGGTCTGATGTGATTACTATCGTCTGTGTATCATTTGTATTAAGTTTGCTGGCGACTATTTACCCTAGCTACAAAGCTAGCAGAATCAATCCGGCAGAGGCGCTGCGTTATGAGTAATATTTCTCAATCAATTTTGTCATGCCGTGATTTGCACAAAACCTATCAGGGTTTGGATGTGGCGGTGCTGAATGGTATTTATTTGAATATTGCAGCAGGCGAGCAAGTGGCTATTGTCGGTGCTTCTGGCTCCGGTAAAAGCACCTTGTTGCACTTGCTTGGCGGCCTGGATGTACCCAGCAGTGGTGAGGTAAGCATTCTGGACAAAAACCTTGCCAAATTGGGCGAGGCGCAAAAAGGTGATTTGCGTAATCAGTCATTGGGCTTTGTGTATCAGTTTCATCACCTGCTGCCGGAATTCACTGCGTTGGAAAACGTTGCGATGCCGCTATTGATAAGGCGCATGGCGCGCGAGCAAGCACTTACCTTGGCAAGTGAAATGTTAACTAAAGTCGGTTTGGCGCACAGGCTTGAGCATATGCCGGGCGAGCTTTCCGGTGGCGAGCGCCAGCGTGCAGCATTGGCACGCGCGATGGTCACCCAGCCGCAATGTATTCTCGCGGATGAGCCAACCGGCAATCTGGATCGCCATACTGCGCATGCTGTGTTCGATTTGTTGCTGGAAATGAACCAGTCACAGCAAGTAAGTCTGGTTGTGGTAACACACGATATCGAACTTGCGTCGAAAATGCGCCGGCAATACAAGCTGGTCGATGGCAAGCTACTGCCTATTTAGACTATAGATTTTCTTTGCACTGGCTTTTGTTCTCGGTGCTTTTTGTTTGCAGCAGATGCCAGTATTGCCCAGTTTGTACTGGGCATTTTTATTGGTGCCATGTGTACTGGTTTATTGTGCATTTGCCTATTTGCAGCTTAGTCATTCCAGCTCGTCCGCTTTAATTTACGCCTTAACCTATTTAAGGCGTTTTTTATTGATCGCGTTCAGTTTCCTGCTTGGATTCTTTTGTACCGCCACATATGTCACGTTTAGACTAGGTGATGCCTTGCCACATGATTTAGAAAATAAGTCGGTAGTCATAAATAGGCGTGGTGGCTAGTGTTTCTGAATTTTGTGGCTGACGATAAAACGGCTGTTATTAGGGTAGATAGCTGGCGTAATCGAAATAATCATTAACTGGCATGATTTTTATTAACTTGAATTGAGCATTGATGCGTGTTATCTGCAAAACGATTGCAGTAGGAGCTTGCCCAAAAGCACACTACAAGCTAAAGTATCGCACGGATTTGTTTTATCTGCTTTAAGCTGAGTTTTTATTTAGTTATCGAATTTAGGGAGTTCCACTGTGTGGCAAATTATATTAGCAGCTGGTTGGCCTATCTGGCCGCTTATCATCGCGTCAGTTGTTGCTGTGGCAATTATAGGTGAGCGTAGTTTTGCATTGCGTGAACGTTTGATTTCTCCAAAAAATTTACTACCTGAAGTGCATAAGTGGCTTGCTGCAGGTGAAATCAATAAGGACATGATTACGCGTCTGGAGCAAAACTCTCAGTTGGGTCGCGTGTTCGCAACTGCATTAGCTACGGCTAAGCAATCACGTGACATTACCAAAGAATCTATTGAAGAAACAGCACGTGCTGTAGCCCATGACCTGGAAAAATATCTTGCCACACTGGGAACCATAGCAACTGTTGCACCATTGCTAGGTTTGCTGGGTACCGTGATCGGTATGGTAGAGCTGTTTGGTGCATTTACAACAACAGGCCATGATGTAGCGCAGTTTGCACGGGGTATTTCAGTAGCGCTTTATAACACTGCAGCCGGTATTGTTGTGGCTGTGCCGGCAATGATTGCCTATCGATTTTTCCGTACCAAAGTAGATGCAATTCTGATCGATATGGAGCAGCAGGCGATTAAATTAGTTGAAATTCTGCATGGTGAACGTTAATCCAAACGTTAAATAATTAACGTTATTTTTAGCTTAATTGAATTTCTAGATTAATTGTATTGGTGGATTACAGGGGGCAACGAGTTTGACCCTTGGCAAAAGGAATAACAAATGAATTTTCAACGTGGAAAAAAACACGAAGAACTTGAAATCAACTTCATTCCGTTGATTGACGTGCTGCTGGTGATTATTATTTTCTTGATAGTGAGTGCAACTTTCGCGCGTACTAACGAGTTGCAAATCAATCTGCCAACGGCAGAGGCAAATGCGCCACAAGATAAGCCATTGATGATTGAAGTTGCAGTGGATGCAACAGGCAGGTACCTTATTAACGGTAAAACGTTGGCTGACAGTACGGTTACAGGCATCAGTGCAGCGTTACAGGCAGCGGCTGGCGCTGGCAAGGAGCCTACGATAGTAATTAATGCCGATGCCAAAAGCACACACCAGTCTGTAGTGAATGTGATGGAAGCGTCACGTGTAGCTGGCTATACTCATATTACATTTGCAACCCAAGCTGGCAGTAAGTAAATAAGCACACCCTATTGGTGTTTTTTCACTCAGCTATTTAGAACATTTTTTGGTTTCTGTTTTTTTAAAAATTACTGATACTGAATAATGTTCCAGTCCTAAACATGGCAATCCCCTGACGATGGCAAAACCCAGACGTAGTAAAGAAAAATCCCCGGAAATTTCTAATGCAAAAGAAATATATTTGCGATTATTTCGCCATGCGTGGCGTTATAAGTATGTGTTTCTTACCAGTATTGTTTCGTTAGTGGTTTTATCCGCCAGCAATACCGGCTTTCTCGCACTGATCAAGCAAGTAACTGATGAAGGTTTTGTTAAAAAATCTGCCGACCAGACAGTGTTGCTGCCTTTGATGCTGTTTGGTCTGATGGTGTTGAGGGGGGTGGCAGGGTTCGTGTCAATCTACACTATGCGCGTTGTGGCGAGAAGAGTGGTGGAAGATTTTCGCAAGGACATGTTCAGTAAGCTCATGTATCTTCCGGTGCAGTATTTTGATGCACGTTCATCCGGCTCTTTGGTGTCTAAATTTGGCTTTGATATCGAGCGTCTTTCTACGGCAACAACACGTTCCTGGCTCAATGTGTTGCGTGATGTGTTAACAGTTGTAAGTTTGATTGGCTACATGCTCTATCTGGATTGGCGACTTACCTTGGTGTTTGCATCTATCTTGCCTTTTGTTGCGCTTTATTTAAAGAAAGTAACGCCTAAGCTTAAAGCAAATGCCAAAAGTGTGCAGAGTAGTGTAGGTGAGATGACAAAAACTGCCGAAGAGGCGATTGGTGGGCAGCGTATCGTTAAAATTTTCGGCGCGCAAGATTTTGAGTTCACGCGCTTTGCCGATATTGTGACCCATAATCGTCGTATAGAATTGCGTTTAACTCGTATTTCAGGGTTGAGTAGTTTTGTAGTCGAGTTTTTTGCGGCTTTGTCTTTAGCTTTGGTTATTTACTATGCAATGTCCAGCTTTTCTGTAGGTGAATTTGCGGCTTTTGTGGGTGCACTGTTGATGCTCATTTCTCCTATCAAGCATATTGCTGCTGCGAATGAAGATTTTCAGGTTGGTCTGACTGCTGCGCAAAGTATTTTTGATGTGATAGATGCCGTGCCTGAGCAGGATGAAGGCGCGATGGAAATGACGCGCGCACAAGGTGAGATTGAGTTTCGCAATGTTACCCTGCGCTATGAAAACGCGAGTGGCGTAGCGCTGGATAATTTAAGTTTTACTATCAAAGCCGGTGAGAAAGTCGCACTTGTCGGTCGATCAGGCGGTGGCAAGACTACATTGGTAAATCTGCTGCCGCGTTTTTACGAACTCCAGCAGGGCATGATCCTTTTGGATGGCTTGGATATAAGGGCTTTGAAACTTAAAAGCCTGCGTGAGCAGTTTGCTTTGGTAAGTCAGGACATCGTGCTGTTTAACGATACGATTTTTAATAACATTGCTTATGGTGTGCTGCGCAATGCAACCGAAGCTGAAGTGATTGCCGCCGCCAAAGCTGCTCATGCCTGGGATTTTATTCAGCAACTGCCTAATGGGCTGCAGAATGAAATCGGTGATCGCGGTGTGCGTTTGTCAGGCGGCCAGCGTCAACGTATCGCGATTGCACGAGCAATTTTAAAAAATGCGCCAATATTGCTGCTGGATGAAGCCACTTCGGCATTGGATACCGAATCTGAGCAGCATGTGCAGGCAGCATTGGATACCTTGATGCAAAATCGAACCAGTATTGTGATTGCCCATCGACTGAGTACCATTGAAAATGCAGACCGTATCATGGTGATGGATCATGGACACATTGTTGAAACTGGCTCTCACCTTGAATTGATGAATTTAAATGGTCATTACGCCAAGTTGTATCAAAAACAATTTGGCTGATTTTCATTAAGGCTACATATGGTGAATTGGTTCGAGAGGCAGTGGGCTACTAGCTATACACTCTGGCATATCTTGCTTATTCCATTGTCATGGGTATTCGCGGCGCTTAGCTTTGCAAGGCGATATCTATACAAGATTAACTGGTTAAAAAGCTATCACCTGGCTGTGCCAGTTATTGTGGTTGGCAATATTAATGTTGGCGGTACGGGTAAAACCCCTCTTGTTATCTGGCTGGCGGAGCAACTAAGATCGGCGGGATATAAGCCGGGCATTATCAGCCGTGGCTACGGCGGCAGTGCTAAGCAGGTTGCGCAAGTATTGCCATCAAGTGATCCGGCAATTGTTGGCGATGAGGCGGTGTTGATCGCGATGCGCACAGTCTGCCCGGTCTATGTCAGCGCAAATCGAGTGGCAGCGGCAGAAAAATTGCTGGCAAGTTTTCCTGAATGTAATGTGATTATCAGTGATGATGGTTTACAGCATTATCGCCTGCAGCGTGATGTTGAGATCGTTGTGTGCGATGCGGTGAAGGGGTTTGGTAACGGTGCTTTACTGCCTGCCGGTCCGTTGCGTGAATCAATATCCAGATTGAAAACTGTGGATGTGGTGGTGAGTAATGGTAAAAGTGACCTGCCCAAAGTTTTTGAATCAATTGAAATGCATCTTGAGTCAGGTGCCTTTTACAATTTATTGGCAGAACATCAAAAAGCTGATGCGCAGGCATTTTCACGCAAGAAGGTTGTTGCTATCGCTGGTATAGGTAATCCAATGCGTTTCTTTACGTCACTCAAGCATCTGGGTCTTCAGTTTGAAGGCAGGGCTTACCCTGATCATTACGCGTTTCAAGCGGAAGATTTCCGAAGAATTAATGCAGACGTTATCGTGATGACAGAAAAAGATGCCGTTAAGTGCCGCGCGTTTGCACAATCCAATTATTGGGTATTGCCGGTAAATGCCGTGATAAAAAATGGCTTAATGCCAGCTATACTTGCTAAGCTAAGTAAATAAAGTTAATCAATTCAAGTTATTAAGTAATCAAAATCAAATAATTCGAGGTACGTATGGATCCCAAGCTACTGCAGATTTTAGTCTGCCCTGTTACCAAAGGGCCGCTTGTATATAACAAGGCAACTAATGAATTGATTTCAAAATCGGCGCGTCTCGCTTACCCGGTTAGGGATGGCATTCCGGTCTTGTTGGAAGAAGAGGCGCGTAAATTACAGGATGATGAAGAAGTTGCCTAATACTCAAAACCATTCCCCGATGTTTTACGTGGTGATTCCTGCCCGCTACTCGAGCACAAGATTGCCGGGTAAGCCGCTGCTGGATATTGCCGGCAAGCCTATGGTTGTGCACGTGGCTGACCGTGCCAGGGTTAGCGGCGCCATTCATACTATTATTGCGACCGATGACGTGCGTATTGTCGAAGCGGCTAAGCAGCATGGTTATTATGCAATGCTCACACGCGCTGACCATGTCAGCGGTACGGACCGTATTGCAGAAGTTGCGTCACGTGAAGACTGGCAAGATGATGCTATTGTTGTTAACGTGCAAGGTGACGAACCGTTGATCGCTCCTGAACTTATTGCTGAAGTTGCGGCTGCCTTGGCAAATAGCACTGAGGCGGTTATGGCAACTGCATGCCATCGAATTCATGCACATTCTGATTTCATTAATCCTAATATCGTAAAAGTTGTACTGGATAAGCAAGGTCACGCACTTTATTTCAGCCGTGCGCCCATTCCGTATCCCAGAGATAGTTTTGCAAGAGATTCATCGTTGCCTGCTGATATGCCTGTATACCGGCACATCGGTATATATGCTTATCGTGCAAGTTTCCTGAAACAATATGCAGAGTTAACGCCGGCTGCTATTGAGCATTATGAAAGTTTGGAACAGTTGCGCGTGCTTTATCACGGTTACAAAATCGCAGTGGCAGTTACTGAGAACGCCCCTGCTACAGGTGTTGATACAGAAGCTGACTTGGCTTATGTACGTAGTGTGCTGCGATAATTTTTGATGCCAGGGTTAATTTCCCCTGGCAGATTAAAGAGTGCGAAATTAAGTTTCTTAATAAAAACTCACAATAGTCCTTGCGGAAAACATATGGGTTTGCTATAGTCTCACCTCTCGACGCAACACAGGTCGAATCGGACGCGGGATGGAGCAGTCTGGCAGCTCGTCGGGCTCATAACCCGAAGGTCACAGGTTCAAATCCTGTTCCCGCAACCAAAATTTTTAGCGTCAAAGTACGGTTAATTTTAATTAGTAAATATTACGAAATTAAGGTTGACGAGCTGTAAAAGCTCTGTATAATGCGCACCTCGTTAACGCAAAGCGTAACGCGGATTGAAGTAAAAAGCTCTTTAACAA